>Ga0210400_10000012_pt1 | contig 374320 bp, 354 predicted proteins | sample IncBWH26MmetaG_FD_155456 | JGI IMG/M metagenome (GOLD analysis project Ga0210400, IMG submission 155456) | Forest soil microbial communities from Barre Woods Harvard Forest LTER site, Petersham, Massachusetts, United States - Inc-BW-H-26-M | ecosystem: Environmental > Terrestrial > Soil >... | reverse complement strand
ATTGGAATGGTTCACGAAAAACGGACGGATCCAAAGAGCAGCTTCGAGAGAAGCGCGCCGCCGAGAATCGCTATGCTGATGCTGAGCAGCGTGCCGATGAGAAAATATTCCGCGAAGCGTTCGGATTTGAACTCAGGATAGCGGGCGATGGACTTTGCGGTAAGGATGAGGCCAACGGTCGCAGGGGAATGCAGGAGAAGCGCGGTTATGACGAGAAATCTTTCGAGCCAGCCGATGTAGAGTCCGGCATTTTGCAATTGTTCGCTGGTTTTGTGCGGTGATTGGTTTTTGAGGCCTTCGGCCATAGTGCGCGTGAGATCGCGGATCAAGTAGCCTCCGCCGAAAACGATCGCAACATAAACGACGGGGACAGCGAGCCATTTTGTCTGGATTGATCGCGCCAAACCGGCCAGCGCGAACAATTGCCCGATGGCAAAGCCAGGTGCCAGCAACCACGCCGCGAAAACGATGGTCAGGAAGTGGATGATCTGGTCGGAGACGTAGGCGAACGCGCCGTCGTACACAAGGCCACTTGCGGTGAGGCGGAGTTTGGCGGCATCGAGGAGCAGGTGGACAACGACTAGAACAAGCAGCACCAGATACGTGCGCGCGGATAGCGCGGAAGCCTTGACAAGAAACGCGACGAGAAGAAGCGTCACGAAATAGTGAGTGGCGCCATGCAGAAGGTAGCCGGAAACTTTGCCGCGCCGTTTTTGTTCCACGAGCCGCGGGCTTTGAAGCACGAAATCGGAGAGCAGATGAGCCAGGTAAATCGCCAGGAGTGTGCGAAAGAAGATTTCCATTTAGCAAAAAGTGTAGCAGCGGGCCAGTTTGAATTTTGACTTATTGTGTCAGGGGTCCGAAAAATTCAAACTGACACGCTACCAAAAGTATGGCCGATTAACGATTCCACTACTTTGGCAGTTGCACTGAGCTGCCAATAATAACCTCGTTTGAGATTTCGGGAAACGGTGGAAGTGTCGAGTTTCAGCCGCCGGGACGCGGTGGCCAGTGCTGGATTTTGTGTGAATGCGGCGATGGTTTTCCATTGCTTGGCAGTGATCCCCGAAAGCAGAGTGTCGTTAAGCGCGTAGATCAGATTTATGGTTTCGTCGAAGGAATCGTTTCCGGAAACGAAAAAGGTGAGGCTGTCGAACTTGGTGTGGCTGCCGGATTTTATGGCGCTGATTGCTTTACGGGCGGATTGAAAGGCTTCGCCGCCAAGGCGGTTAACGGGTGGCTGGATACGATCGGTGACGTGGCCGAGACCGACTCCAATGCGGAGAGACAGAGGCTGAAACAGGATGCGCAGATCCAGAATGAGCTGCGGCAACGCGCGCAGGTTTGCGGTTATGGTTTGAAATTCGTCACCTGCGGTTATGGAGTAGGGAAGTGCGATCCATTTGTGTTGGATGTGGCGGTGCGAAGCGGATGCAAGAGCGCCGGAGAGCCGCTTGCGCAGGCCGCTCTGCGCGCTGGAAGCGACGACGTCGGCGATCAGGACAGCAAATAAGTTTGAGGCCATGGTCTAGCTGAACCCATCCCATGCAAGAATAGCGTATTGCACGTTTATATACAAGATTTGTTATTTGTACGAATTAATACAAATATAAGGAGGTGTATGTAAACGTACAGCACTTGGAATGCCTCGGTTGCAACCCAAATGCGCGAAGGCGCAAGACCAGTGCGCCCGCGCGACACACGCTGTTCTGGAGATGTCTTGAGGGCGGCTTCAGGAATCAGGAGCCAGGCTTCGCTGCGGCGCTGGCGACAGCGGCAACTGGCTTATAGCCGCACGAAGCGGCTTTGCGGAACGCTTCGAGGCCTTCCGCGTTGGACATGAGTGCGGTGGTTTGGCAATTACGCAACGCACCGCCAGCGGCGAACGCGAGCGCGATGGCTGCAGCGGAAACGTTGTCCGGCATTTCGGTGATGAGCACGGCGTCATACTGCCCGAAGGCGAAGTACGAGTTCATGATCCTTCCACCGAGTTTTTCGATCGGAGAGCGTACGGCTTCAAAGCGATCCTGTGGATTGGCGATGAGGCGCGTAAGCGCTTCCGGCGTGTAACTGACTTGATGAAGAAAGAACGGCATTGGGGACTCCTTGAGGGGGCATTCCGTGGAGGCGGCAACTATGCGCCGCAGGGAAGCGGGAGTCAACAGTCCATATCTACTCTGCAGGCAGCGAATGGTGTTCGTGCATGATGCGCCAGGAACCGTCGATCTTTCGGAGACCCATGGTCAATCGAAATTCCAGCTCTTCGCGCTTGCCGGAGCCGACACTCACGCACCGTCCTATCGCCGTGGCGAAAGCCACGTCTTTGCCCGCAGTAACCTTCATGTCGTGAAAGTCAAAAGTGACTGGTTTCTCGGAGCAAGACAAAAACTCTTCCCAAGTCGCCATGTAGGCATCCAGCCCTCGCGATAGGAACGGAGGCGGCACATCGAACATCAACATCTCGGAGTCGTGGTCCGCACGAATTCCCGCGATGTTTTCTTCGCGGACCGCTTTGGCCCATCTCTCTATAAGCGCTTTGACGTCCGATTCATCTTTCGACTGCGACTCGTCTGGCCTTTTGTCTGTCATATATTTCCCCCGCGCCGTTTAGACGTGAGTCACTGCAGTTTTGTGAGTCGTCTGGAACAAAACTATGGTTGGAGTATGCTCAGCGCATGCGGCGTCGGAAGATTCTGCTCGGCATTCTGGCTCTATTCGCGATATTTGCGATCGGAATAGGCGCGCTTTATGCGGATTGGGTTGGTTTTCCGCGCAAAATCGCAGGGCATTGGGTGCATCCGGATGTAACGTGGTATTGGACGTGGTATCCACCGCGAGGTTATCCCTATCCGGGCATCGTGCAATACGCGTACACGGACGAGCATGGGCGCGAGATTAAGCACGGCCCGCTTGTGGAGCGCGGTGTGCGCGGAAACTCCGTTGTGGTCTCGCGTACGGGGTTCTATCTGGAAGGCCAGCCTCACGGCGTTTTCACCGAGTATCAGACCTATTGGGGCACGAAGCTGAAAGAAACTAGATACGACCACGGCAAGCAGCAAAGTGTGACGTACTATCCGCTGCCTAATTTGAAATAGATCTTATTGAAGCGGCTGCCATTGTCGCTGCCTTTCGGGAGTCAGTCGCTGAGAGTGCGGGTATTGGTCTCCTGCATGGGCCATAGCAAGGCGAAGCCGATCGCTCCGTACAACATGACGTAGTAGGCCGGTGCGAGTGGCGCCCCGAACCTCTGTATGAGCCAAGCTGATACGAGCGGGGCCGTCCCTCCTGCCAGCGCCAGAGTGATGCTGTAGGCGAAACTCATCGACGTGACTCTGGTGCGAAGCGGGAAGATTTCGACGACCATCGCGCCCTGAAGGCCGAGCGCCATCCCGAGTGGCACCGCCAGAAGAAATTGGCCGAACAGGAATTCCCACGGCATCCCATACAACATCAGCCACAAGGCTGGATAGATGAGGCTCATGGTGGCGACGGTGAGAATCAGCATCAGTCTGCGCCGGCCCACGCGGTCGGACAGCCAACCGCCAAGCGGTTTCGCGATGAGCACCAAGACCAGACTCACGGTGTTTGCCAGGAGGAAACCAGATCCCCCTCCTCCGTGCAGGGTTTTCCGCCGCTCGACAACGTAAGTGAAGGTTAGATAGTAGGCAGCGTTCGTCATGGCGACGATGCCGAATGTCCGTACCATCGGCAGCCAGTCCGCTATGAGCGAGGGAAGGAGAGGCGGACGGATCGCAACTGCCTTTAATCCTTCTGCTGTTTCGTGTAGGCCGCGGCGCAGGAACCAGCCGGCGACGCAGAGGAGCACGCTTGCTATGAAAGGGATTCGCCAACCCCAGACTGCGACTTCTTCTTTGCCGAGTGAGACGTTTACTAGCCATGCCGATCCGGAACCTAGAATGAATCCGAGAGTAACGCCTGCCGCCGTCGAACTGCTGATCAGGCCGCGCGCTAAAGGCGAAGCGGACTCGGTGGTGTACACCATCGAGCCTGTGTATTCCCCACCAACGGAGAAACCTTGTATCAAACGCATGGTGATCAACAGCAGCGGTGCGGCCAAGCCAATTTGTTGATAGGTGGGAAGCAAACCGAGAATCAGCGTCGATCCTCCCATCAGTGCGATGGAAAGCGTGAGCAACGCACGGCGGCCGATGCGGTCACCGATCAATCCGAGTACCAGGCTGCCGACCGGGCGCGCGAAGAATCCAATCGCAAACACGGCGAATGCCAGCAACTGCTGCGCGCTGGGACTCGATTTAGGAAAAAACTGGCTGCCGATGTCGCTTGCAAAATATCCGTACACCGCAAAGTCAAACCACTCGAGCATGTTGCCAATCAGCCCGGCGAGCGCGGTGCGAAGCGGCGATTGCGGCACGGCAACAGAGTTGGCGGGCAGTACTTCGCCGGGGCGTGAAGCCACGTTTTTAGTCATTGCGAATGGCCTGGATCCTTCTTCGCTAGAGGCATTCTAGAGTCTCACAAGATTGCGGCTAACAGGCTAAGCCGCAGGCCTTGTGCGCGAGAAAACTTTGGCTACTGCTATCGCACAAAAACAAGTGTCTTGTGACGCGACTAAGCTTTTGGAGCTGTGCTGAAGATTTCGACCAGGCGGTCGGCGATTAATTTTTCTTCGCCGTCTTTTAATTGCCAAACGGCGAAGCCGAAACTGTTCGGGTCGCGGGGCGGACGGCGATTTTCGCGATGCTCTTCGCCGGCGGGTGCGTCGGGATTGCGCCCGCGCATGCCGCTGGCGCCGGCGCCCATGCTGCCGATGCCGAGAGGGCGCGTGTCAGCCAGCTTCTGCATGACTTCCTGCCCGGTGATTTTGAATTTGGCTGGATCGATCTGCCAGCTGTAACGCGGCGTTACGTTGCCGAGGGCTTGCGGGTTGAACTGGCGGGGAAGCGCCGTGACTCCGAACTTTTTTACGGCATCGGTGATGACTTGCGCTCGAGCGTCGTAGGTTTTCAATGAAGCGTCCAGGTCTTCGTTGACGAACATCTCGAGCGCTTTGAGAAAGCCGAAAATCGTTTCTTTACCAACTTTACAGCAACGGCCGATGCGGTCTTCCTGCGGGCTCATGTTCAGCAGGGCGTAGTGAATTAGTTCTTCTTTGCCGATCAAAAGGCCGGAGGCTTGCGGTCCGCGAATATCTTTGCCACCGCTGAAGGCGACAAAGTCCCACCCCTGCGCGGGATATTCCCAGAGGCGCTCTTTCGGCGGAACGTCGGCGGCGGCATCGTTGAAGGTGTAAAGGTTGTGCGCTTTGGCGATTTCGATAGTTTCGGGGCCGCTGACTTTGCCTTTGTCGGACACAATGTTCAAGAAGTGAATCGCCAGCGTCTTTGGGTTGATGGCGGCGATCATCTCTTCACGCGTTGCGACTTCGACCAGTTTCGCGCCGGTTTGGCGGATCTGGTGGTCAAACGGATTGCGATGGCTTTTCTGGATGATGACTTCATTGCGCGGGAAATCGCTGACGTCCGGAATTTGGCGCATGCGGGGCTCGAGATCTTCGGTCATCATGCCGGCGTAGGCAACGACAATAGCGGCAGCGGCGCCGCCAGTTACGAGTCCGGTGTAGCCGGCGGGAGATTTGCAAAGTTTCGCGATGAATTTGCCGGCCGCGACTTCGAGTTCATCAAGCAAAACGAAGTGCTCGTTGCCTCTGCGGATTAGTTCCATGACTTCGGGCCGCATCACCGAACCGCCGATGACCGTGACTGTGCCATTGATATTGACGAGAGGCGTCACTCCGAGTTCGGCGTAAATGTCGCCGGTGGAGCCGAGGCCGGTGGTGATGGGCACGATGGGATTTCCGTCGAGTGAGCGAGCTGACGGTTTATGTTTTTTGCCAAAGAGGCTTGCGGCGCTTGATTCCGACGGAGCGAAGAGACCGCCGGTTACGGCACCAAGCGCGGTTAGAAATGAACGGCGGGTCCAATCAAATTTGAAATTCACGGACGGGTTCCTTTCGCGTGCCAAATGAACTCTTGATGAAGTTTGGCGGAATTATTTTTCGGACGCTGCTGGAGGATTGACGACCAGCGCACTGCCCACGATTTCGATGAGTGAATCGCCGGGAATCCATTCGACGGCCATGCAAGCGCGCGATGGCGATTTGCCCTCGGAAAAATATGTTTTGTAGATTTTGTTCAGCGCGTCGTACTGCGCTTTGTGCGCATCGAAACGCGCTTTGCCCACCGGCATGAGGGTAGCGTCCGCATGAGGCAGGCAGAGAAAAACATCGAGATGGATGATGCTGTCCATGTTGGAACCCGCACGTTCTACCGATTTTTTTAGCGCGTCCATGGTACGGGTGACGTGTTTCTCGAAGGGGTCGGTGACCAGGACGTGATCCTCCTTGCCATAGCCGTCATTGGAGCCGGTGCCGGAGAAATAGTAGATCCCGTTGTGCGTGTGATTGCCGCGAGGGCGAGGAGGAGCGTCTCCGCCTGATGTTGCTTGAGTTGTGCCGACTTGAGTTGTGCCCGCAGGGGCAGGTTGCTGAGCGAAAAGTTTTGGCGCGCCGGAGAGGAAAGCCGCCACCGCTGCGATTTTTCCAAAGAAGCTGCGCCGCGTATTGATTTCCATGGGATTCCTCCTCCGGAAGATTCGTTAGAGGAGAACATCATAGCTCCAGGATCGGCATTTGAAGCAAAACGATGTCTCACACAGTGGAAGTAAACGATCTTTGTTTTAAGGCTGGTGGCTGGGATGCTTGCGAAGAGCCCGAGGCTAGTTCTTGCCGATCGAAGGCGCAGCCGGTTTCGGGTGCGATGCCAACAGCCAGCCCAGTTTGATTTTCTGGCGGAACAAAACTCGCTGGTAGGGGCCGTGATTGTTGTCAAAGCGCACGTAGTACAGGTAAGGAGTGTCCGTGATGGTCATGAAGCTGGAATCCGAGGAGTTCGGATCAATCAGCGAAAAGTACATGTACGACCAATTTCCTTCGGGTTCGTGTTTGAGCATTTGGTTCTGGGTCATGGCCAGCGCCGGCTTGCTCCAATGAATGAAGTCGGGCGAGGTCGTGAAATAGACGCCTTCCGGTCCCCAGGAGGAGGCCGACCCCTGGTTCCACAGCGTCGCAACAAACAGATGAGAAGCCGGGTAGTAGTTGATTCCGGTGGAATAGTCCAGATAGGGAACCAGCGCGCAAACGTGTGACGACGGATTCGCAACCGGTCCTTTGTAGGGATCAGCAAATGCAACGGTGAAGTCTTTTCCGTCCCAGCCGCGCCACGATGAGGGATCTAGAATATTGTTCGTGCGAATCGGGCAGTCGCCGGCGGGTACAAGGCAAGGCCGTTGCCCCTTCCCATCGCCACAATTGGGCGGCCACGCCCAGGCGAACACCGCGTCGTAATACCATTCGCCGGCTTTGATGATGTTGGAGTCCACGCTGTAGCCTTCTGGCCCCTGATTCGGCTCGTATTTGTAGGGAAGGCTGAGCAAGTAATTTGCCGGCGGTTTCGGCCGGAAGAAATGGTAGCCGCCGTCCTCGGATAGATTGAACGTCTGTACATTGTACCAGCAGGTGAATGTATCGGTCTTGGAGGAACACATCCCCGGATGCTCCCAGCCGTGGTACTCCATATGTCCCAGAGCGACGATTTTTTTGCCGTCCACGTTGTAAAAGGAGTTGAGCCAAGTGTAGTCATTAAAATCCGCAATGTTCGCGTCGGGGCCGGGCTTGTAGACGACCTGGCAATTGTGTTTCGCGGTGTCGAGCGTGGGCCCAAGTCCTGCGCGCGTGACGTAGTGCGAAGCGATCAGGTGGACCGTTCCTTTGTAGTCGCGAAACGCGCGTGCGGCCGCGTCGGGAATGTCGATCAGTTCGCAGGATTCTTTTTGCGTATCAAAAGCGGCAACGCGCGGGCCATCGAGAAAATCAGGCGTGGGCGGATCGAGAGGCCATTTGGGAGCCGGAAATTTGTAGTTGCCCGAGGCGGCAAGCAAGGAATTTTCGACGTGGCCAGCGACGGCGATTCCGTGCGCGTAAAGTTTTTTCCCCTGAAAGGTTCTCAGAAGCTGGTTGGGTAGCGCGAAGTGGAAGCGGTGTTTGCCGCCATTGGCGTCGTGGCACTCGTGGTCCACGGCAGGTTCGTTGGGCAAATCGGCTGTTCCCGCTGTAACGAATGTTCCGGGCGGATTGTCGCCTGCGCCATGGTTCGCGTAGATGTGAACCTCGATGGAAGCTCGCTGGCCTTCCTGGCATGCCCAGCCGTGAACGTAGTATTGGTCGCTCTCGAACTGCACGCCATCAATTACGCCGGTTACTGGCCCTGGGCGCGAGTTCTGGCCTGCTGCCGGGAAACAGGCCAGCGTGACGGAAAACAATACCGCAAGGAGTACCAGGGCCGAGCGAAACGAGATCAATGAGAAAGAATCTCCAACTTTTATTGGCGCACACTTTGTATAACACGCCGGAGCGCAAAAGTTGTTCCTTCGGCAGGGCGATAGCCGTACTTGTCTTCCGGCATGGCTTCCGCGGCGGAGCGCACCTGCTTCCGCTGAAATTGTGGGAGCGCGTGAGCGGCTCGAGCGACGATTTTATCGAGATGGTGGACCTGACGCGCCATGGCGGTCTTCCGTCGCGTCCACAGGACAACGTTCTCAGTGTTTGGGAATGGCGATCGGATGGAATCTATTTCCTGGGCGCAACGCAGGACACGCAGATTCGTCTGCGCTATTTGAAGGCTTACCCCGATCTGACCGATGCGACTTCGCCAGTACTGGTGCGCAATTCACAAGAAGCGCTGGCGTTTGCCGGGGCTGCCCTGGCCGGATGGGCGCGCGGATCACCACTTGCGGAAAAGTGGGACGACGCAGCGACCGACGCCATAGAGGATTTGATCATTCAGGCAGTGAAGCGCGAACAGCAAACCGGCCGCAGACGCCGGCCATTTTCTTCGCGCAGCGGCTACACCCCATTTTGAAAATAGAAGCAACGAAGCAATGAGGTAAGGAGGCAACGAAATGCCAATTACGATTTCTCTCGTGCCGAATAATGTGGATTCGAGCGCGAGCAATTTTGTCTACGCCATCGCGACGCTGACTTTTTCGGGAAGCTATCCAACAGGCGGCGACACACTGGACTTCACGCAGGTCGCCGACAAGCTGGCGTCCGACCAGATCGTCCAGGTTTTCGCGGAATCGCAGAACGGAAACAACGGCTACTACATCGCGATTTCCGGCACCGCGCTTAACAATTTCAAGTTGAAAGCGTTCAACGGCGGCGGCACGGAACTCACAGCAGGCGCGTATCCGGCCAGCGTAACCTCTGACATCGTTCAGCTCAGCATCACCGCGAGAAAGCTTCTATAGCCTGGGATTTTTCAAATCGCTTGTCCCGGGCTGGTTCAGGGGGCAGAGTGACTCAAATTCAGCATCTCTGGTGGTTTAAGGCCACTCGCAAAATACTGTCCCTGTTTTCCGCAAAAGAGGTAAAGACTCCGTTGTCGTTCTTTCTCCGTTCGGTATACGCCGTCGTCGCGTTGACAACGCTAGGAGTATTCCTTGTTCAGCCTAACGAGAGGTTAGACCTATTCATCGGCGCGGGCTCGATCCTCTTGCTTCTCGCTGCATTCGTTGGGGCGGTGACTTGGTCTAGACCAAAGAACTTGGTTTACGGCGAAACCGGACACCGGACTGCATTGATCGAGCCGATTGCACGCCAAACACAAAGGTCTCGTGACAAGCGATCTGTCTCGTGAGTGTCTGGACGATTGCTCAGCATCAGGCGACTTAAAGTCGAATCGCAGGTAAAGAGAATGATACGATCAAAAATGGCGATGGGGTTTCTCTGGGTAGTGCTTGCGCTGATGTTCCATGCGTGGCCGATGGTGCCCGTAGCAAAAGGGCAGGGCACGCGCAAGGATGACATTGTCTTTAACTCGCGCGGAGTGCCATTGGCGGGAGCCACGGTGCGCGTTTGCGCGATGCCGGCGAGCGGCCAGCCATGCGTGCCACTGGCGTTGATTTACTCCGACCCGGGATTAACGCAGGCGCTGGCCAATCCGACAACGACCGATGGCCTCGGCAATTATTCTTTCTACGCTGCTCCCGGAAAGTACGAAGTTGAAATTTCCGGTCCTGGAATCACGACAAAACAGATTCCGAACGTCCTCTTGCCGAGCGATCCTTCGTCACCGACATTTACCGGTGCCATCAGCGCATTTTCACTGAATCTGACCGGCAACCTCACTGTAAACGGCTCGACAACCGTCATCGGTAATTTGGCGAGCGGCTCGCTTACGCTTTCCAACCAGTCGAGCCCTCCAGGCACAGCCAGCTCCGGCACTGTGAATCTCTACAGCAAAACCGACAAGCGGCTCTACTACAAGGACGACACCGGCGCGGAGATCGGCCCGATCGCCAATACATCCGGCGCGCAAACGAACATCACCAACACATTCACTGCATCGCAAAATTTTGACGCGGACGTCCATTCCAAAGGACCGAATCCTTATTTCGACATCATGCGCTACGGTGGCTACGCAGCCGCACTGCCCGCTCCGAGCACTACCGGTTCCATCACTTCGGGTGGCACAACGCTGGCTCTCGGCGCCGCGCAGGATTTCGCGAACGGGCAGGGGATCGTTGTTTACAAGGCTGGCTCGCTGCCAACTATTCCCACGCCGCCTGCGCCTGCTTCCGTCACTCCGATTGGACTCACAGGCGGTTCGACAACCTACACCTATCAATGGGTCGCGGAAGACTATTTTGGCGGCTTGACGGCAGCTGGGTCGTCGGGGTCCACGACAACAGGCCAGTCTTCACTCGGTTTGAAAACCATCGCGCTGACTTCGTTGTCTCGAGCAAGCGGACTCGACACATACACCTGCGCCGCGAATTGCAATCTCACCGCAAATTCGCTCGTGCAGATCTCCGGATTCGCCGGCGGAACGAATGTCACGACAAACGGAACCGTGGTCGTCAACACGACTCCCACCGGCACAACATTCACGGTATTTGCCACGGGCTACGCAGACTACGGCGAAACCGCAAGCGCCACGGCGAGCGTGCTCGCGTGCAATATGTTGACGCCGAGTGGCGCGCTCACTCAGGAAAGCAAGATCTTGCGCTACTGGGTCTATCGCAATGGCACACTTGCGGGCGTCGTCCCCGGACAGGATCCTTTTTACATTGACTGCGGCCAGGGAGTTTCCGGCCAGCCGAGCTATGTGCCGACAAGCGCGCCGGGCTCCTCTCAGCCTGGCTATCTCGTCACCACTATCGTTTCCGGGGGCGGAACAGCTTCGCTTATGCTTGCCAACGCCGCAGGAACAACCGCTTCGAGCCAGACTGTTCTGCACGACAACTCGTCCGCGCTGAAAGCGGCGTGGGCTGCTGCCTACGCATCGCATGGAGGCATCGTCTCCATTCCGATTATTCCCGGCGGCGGTTTTCAATCGTTTCCGTTTGAAGCAACCACAGATTTGACAACGATCCCCAATCCCACCGCGTCCGGCGTGAAATTGCTCATCGCGATCATGACGCTCAACCAGCCGCTGATTTTGCCGAACTTCTCGTCCTTTGAAGGCGTGCCGCAAATCTCGGGTACTTCGTTTGACTATGTTGTACCGGGCGCGATCAGCGGCACAGCGACGCCGCAGTTTATGGCCAACGCTGCGACTCGTGGCGCAATTCGCCTCTCCAATTTGAAGTTCTTCACCGCGAGCAACGGGCAAGTCAGTTTTCTTTCAGACGAAACGCTGGGAGCCGGCGGCCAGGTCGGCTTCGTGTTTGACGACGTCGGCTTCAGCGGCACAAACGCTTCTGCCGCCATTATCAAAGGCGGCTTCGATTTCTGGTTTACTCGCGGTGTCTGCAACGTGGGCGGCTCGGAAAACGGCCAGTGGTACGCTCATCCCTGCCTGAATTTTACGAACAACTCCACGTTCCTCAACACTAGCGGCAGTCAGATGCCGGGGCGCATCTACTTCGATCGCACAAATTTTTCCGGCGGAACGGCAATCCAGATAGACAACTTGCCGACCACCGGACAAGCGGGAAGTTTTTCCACCGGTGGCGGAAACGTTTTTATCAACGGAATCCTTCATGAGACGAACTCCGGCCCTACGCTGCGCATGTTTTTCCAGAATGGTGCGTTCGGCTACGGACTAACGATCAACGATCTCGTGATGGCAGACGCGACGAATGGCGCGCACCAAGCGCTCGTTGAAATGACTGGCACGACAAATTTCACCATCGCCACAATCAAGGACAGCAAAGGATTTCTCTTCAATCCGACGATTCTCGGCGGCGGTTCAACGCTCCAGGCCATTTGCATGAACAACATTTTTGTCAGCGCGGCCTGCGGGCAATCGCCGGACATCAGTTTTTACGGACCAGTCACCAAATACGATGGTGGCGTTCTAACCGCTGTGAACGGCGGCCGCTTGACCTACGGAATGGCGACTCCGTTGCCGCCAAGCGTGGGTGTGAGCTCAGGCGGTGGCGCACCCGTTGGGACAATCCCTTATGCGATTACGGCGGTCGACGCCGACGGCAAGGAGACGATTGTCAGCACCACTGTCAATGCCGTCACGAGTTCCGGCACTCAGACTGTGACTGTCACTCCTCCAGCTCTGCCTGCCGGAGCAGTTGGATGGTTTCCCTATCGAAGTGGAGTAAAAGCCGCGGTCAACGGAGGGGGAGGGAACTGTCCCTTCGCGCTTGCGCCAGGAACACCATTCGTGGATACCTTTGGATTTACGTGCGCCACGCCGCCGCCGACGAGCACCGTCGCCGGAAGTAGTTATATGAGCTCATCAGGACTGGGCACGCAGCAGATTAAGATCAACAACGAACCGGTTTCCGCTTCGCCGCGCGCGGAACAAAATGTTTTCCTGCCGGGGTTGCTGACTTCCACGTGGACCGGTGCAACGTGGACTCTGGACAAAGCGCTGACCATTACACGTGTACAAGTTCAGGCGAAAACAGCGCCGAGCGGGTGCACAACAAATGCCGTCGTTCGCCTCACTGACGGAACAACGCCTGTCAATTTGACGATCAGTGCCGCGGCAAATGATTCCGGCGCAATCGCACAGAACTACGCCGCCGGTGCTTCGATCACGTTGAGTTTGCAAACCGCGGCGGCTGGCTGCACGACAAGCCCTGCAGATGCAAACGTGGTCGTGCAGTACAAAATGCAATAAGCGAACTTGAGTAATTTCCTTCCTGGGTTGTTTTTCTAATGCAAAGAGGTGAGTTGTGAACGAACAGAAAGACGTCGCTGTTCTGGTGAATATTTCCACACAAAAGTGGCCGCCACGCCACCGCACTTATTTCGGCTCGCTGGAAGTGCGCTCGCCGCAAAGTGGAGAAGCGTTTGCGCTGACTCCAGTGCGTTCTTGCAAGGGCATGATGGATTTGGGCGACAAGCGCACGATGGAGTTTGCCGTTACCGCGCGGGAAATTGCGGAGAACATCGCGCGGGAGATTAACAGTGATTCGGGCGAGGGAAGTTATCACGGCGTGTTTGTGGCGGCCGGACTCGAACCAACGCAGCTTGAGCTCGACGAAGCACGGTGCAAGCTGGATGAATTTCACCGCAGGCTTGTCGCCATGGCTGACCTCGAATGGGAACGCTCGCACAACCCTATGTTCATTACGGATCTGGAGAGGCGTGCTGCGCGTGAACTGAAACTGGAAAAGCCGTGGCTCTACGATCCGAAGCCTGCCACCGAATGCCCAGCATGCGCCGAACACATCAAACCTGGCGTGGCCGTCTGCAAATCCTGCGGCGCAATTCTGGACAAGGAGAAAGCCGCGCAGTTCGGATTGATTGCAGCGCAGCATCAACAAGCTGAAACACGGCAGGGGCGAGAAAACACCGGCCGTCAAGCGAAATAAGAACGCAGAAACTCCACAACGAGAGAACTCATGTCTACGATTGGCTCATTTGATGCGCCTATTGAGATTTTCAGCGGGCTTGTGACGGATATGGCTCCAGCGGATTTGCCGCACGGAGTCTCGCCCGATTGCCAGGATGTCGTTTTCAGTTCGGGCGGAGTCGCAACGCGGCCCGGATTGGAAACGCTCTTTGGACCGCTCGCGGGAAATCCTACGGTCAACTATCTGAAAACGTATGAGACACCAAGTGGCGTTTTGCGCTCGATGGCACTCGATTCGAGCGGTGTGCTCTACAAAGAGGCGGCGCCCGGATCGCTTTCGTCGATCGCAACGGGGCTCGTCTCCAATGCCTATGCGAATTCGACGACTCTCTTCGGCCGTGAATACCTCGCCTTCAGCGATGGAAAATCCGGAATTGATTTGCCGCGGCAATATGACGACACGAATCTCGATCGTGTGAGTCAGGGTGGACCTGGCGCGGGACCGACTCCGGTTGAAGAAAATGTGATCGTTTCCGTTTCGGCGAGTCCGACGGGCGCAACACAGACTGCTGCGGTAGCAATCGTTGCGAGTCCGACGGGCGCCACGCAAAACGGATTTCTCGTCACAATTGCCACGAGCGTGGCGCATGGGCTTGCGGCGGGACAATCTACGACAATTGCTGGCGTAGGCGTCAGCGGCTATAACGGAACGTTTCCAGTTGTCTCTGTGCTGAGCACCACGCAATTCACATACATTGTGGGAGTTTCAGGCCTCGCCGCGTCAGGCGGCGGAACTTCTGCGTCATGCACCGCCACAATTCAAACTACATCTGCGCACGGATTCGTCGTCGGTCAGCTCGTCACAGCTTCCGGCATCGGTGTGGCAGGCTACAACGGCACATTTGCGGTGACGTCCGTGCCAGACTCAACTCATTTTACGTTCACCGCTACGGCAGGCGGTCTCGCTGCTTCGGGCGGTGGAATTGCTGCGGCTGCCGGGAGCATTCCCGCTGGCGTGCACCAGGTATGCGTGATTTTCCAAACGCGGCAGGGCTATTTGACGCAACCCGGTCCGGCAACTTCGTGGATTGCGAGCGGCAGCAAGCGTGTTGTGCTCACCAACATTCCTACCGGCCCATCAAACATCACTGCGCGTATTCTCTGTTTCACAGGGGCCGGCGGAGCAAGTTTTTTCTACGTCGGTAGCGGCTCGACCCTTTTCAGCGGCAACATGATTCTCGGCGACAATACGAGCACGACGCTCACCGTGGATTTCTCCGACGCGATTCTGCTTGCGGGCACGAACGTAGACGATTTATTCACTCTCATCGAACTCGCGCCAGGCACCGGCGTGCTTGGCTATGCGCAACGCCTTTTCTGGTGGGGCGAGCGCAACAAAATGAACAATTGTGTTGACCTTGGCTTCGACGGAGGATTCACCGGCCCCTCGTTGCCGCACTATCCGCTGGGATGGACTCCCGATCCGGTGTGGGCGCCTGGCGGAACAGACGAAGAAAGTTTCGTCGTGTGGGGCGCGGCGTATGCAATCGCCGGCAACGGCACGACGCCGATTCGCGGCATGATGGCACAAACCGCCGTGAACGATAGATTTGGTGCGCAACTTATTCAAAGCGGCACGGACTACACGATTCGGGCGCGTTGCGCCCGCAATGCGACTCTGGTGCAAGGCACGCTCCACATTCATCTGGTCAGTGCAACCGGGGGAGTGAGCACTACCGGCCTGCAGCTTACCGCCGCGCAACTAACAACAAATTACGTCGAATACACGGCAGAGCTCACTGCGCCGCTCACGACAATTCCCAACGATCTCGTTCTGCAAATCTTTGCGGATGGCACACCGACACTGAACGGCACTTTCTACATCGATTCGATCGAGATTTTTCCCACCGCGCAGCCGCTCAATTCTTCACTTGTTCGCGGCAGCCGCGTCGAGGATCCGGAAAGCTACGACGGCATCAACGGCTTACTCAGCGTGAGCGAAAACGACGGCCAAGCGATTCGTGCTGCGTTCAAATTGCGCGAGCGGCTCTATTTTGTGAAGGAGCACTCGATTCACGTGACGCAGGACGATGGCACAAACGAGCCAGCGCTGTGGTCCATCGCAGAAGTGACGCGACGCGTCGGCACGCCATCCGTGCGCGGTGTTGGCATCGGCGAAGACTGGGTCGTGATTGCCCACCGGACGGGGCTTTACATTTTCAGCGGCGGCGAACCGGTCAAAATTTCCCAGGAAATTCAGCCGACCTGGAACAAGATCAATTGGCAGTATGCCCACACGCTTTGGATTACCGTGGATACCAAAGAACGCCGCATCCTGATTGGCGCTCCAATGGGCAGTGCTACTTCTCCTAGCGAAATCCTAATGCTCGATTACCGCGATCTCGACTCCGCGGAAGACATCGCCGGCAGACCGCCAGTCACGATTACCTACACATGCAGAAAAACTGCGACCGATAAAACACGGAAATGGTCGCCGTGGACGATCGCGGCAAACAGCTCGGCCCTGCTCAAAAGGAACGATGGAACCGCCCTTGTGGCGCTTGGCGGAGGGATTCCGGGCATCGGTGGTGGCGGGGCGACCGGAAAAATCTATCAACTGAACGACGCTCAATTTTCCGACGACGGCACTGCCATTCCGAGCTACTACACGACGCACTATTTCCCGGAGCGAGCCGTCGAACAGTCGCTCGGTCTCGGCGCGCATCGCAAACTATTTAGCTATCTGACGCTGTACGTGGAAGGCGCAGGCAATCTCGGTCTGACTTCGTTCACGGACACACCGAGTGCTCCGCAAGCGCAACAGCCGTTGCCGATGAGCTCACCTGCAACGAAAGACCTCGAGCTGCCCATCAACATTCTTGGAGAACGTGTCGCGTTTCAAGTCAGCACAAACCAGTCAGGCGCATGGTTTCGCCTGCAAAAATTCATTCCATCCGTGCGGCCCGACCCGTGGGCGCCCGTTCGCGGGTTGAATTGAGTTTGAATCTCGAGACTATTTGCTAAGGAGAACGCGCAGTTTTTCCGCGAGCGCATCGAGCCCAAATGGTTTCTGCAAAAATGCTTCGCCGCGATCGCGTGCGTCTTCCAGCAGGGAAGTGTCTTCGGCGTAACCAGAGATGTAGAGCACTTTTGTCGTGGGGCGGTGAAGGAGCAGTTCCTTTGCCAGCGCAGGGCCGCTCATGCCGGGCATAAGAGCATCGGTCACAAGCACGTCAATCTGGCCGGATTCTCTCTTTGCAGTCTCCAGCGCTTGAGCTCCCGATTCGGCCGCGAGCACACGATAGCCGCGCGCCGAAAGATACTGCGTCGCAACTTCGCGAACGCCTTCTTCATCGTCAACGACGAGAATCGTTTCGCTGCCGCCCGCTTGGCGTGATTTTTCTTCGGACTTTGCGTCTTCGCCAACAGGCTCGTCCACAGCCGGCAGAAAAATTTCAAAAGTTGTGCCTTCGCCCAGCGCGGAATCGACCCAGATCCAGCCGTCGCTTTGTTTTACGACGCCGTAAACCGTCGCGAGGCCAAGCCCGGTGCCTTTGCCGAATTCTTTTGTCGTAAAAAACGGTTCAAAGATGCGCGCTTGCGTCGCAGCATCCATACCTGTGCCGGTATCAATCACGCGCAGGCGAATATAATCCTTCTCCGGCATGCCGGGGCGCCGCCGCACGATGTGTGATTCTGCCGGTACGCGATCAATGATTGCGGTAACGATTCCGCCTTGTGGCATCGCGTCGCGCGCATTGATGGCAAGATTCAGCACGACTTGTTCGAGCTGGCTTTCGTCTGCGCGAACCCACAACGGCTCCTGCGGAAGCTGCAAACGGAATTCAACCATCGGCCCGAGCAGCCTCCGCAAAAGATTTGCGATGTCTTTTACGACCGTGCGCATCTCAATTACGCGCGCCTGCAGAACTTGTTTGCGGCTAAAAGCCAGCAATTGTTGTGTGATTCCCGCGGCGCGGTCGGAAGCTTTCTGAATCGCTTCCGCGTTACGAGCGACGTTCGCATCAACGCCGGGACGATTGAGCAGCAGCTCCACGTGACCGCGGATCACCATCAGGAGATTGTTGAAATCGTGGGCGACGCCGCCAGCAAGCTGGCCAATTGCTTCCATTTTTTGCGCGCGGCGCAAGTGTTCTTCGAGGCCGCGGCGGTCGGTCACATCGTAAGTGATGCCTCGCATGCGTCTTGCTTTTGAGTTGCTGTCGCGTTGCAGCACGCGCCCGGCGCTCGCAAGCCAATGTTCTTTGCCGTCCGGCCAGCGTACACGATATTCCGCGCCGTACGAATCGTCGCTCCGCAGCGCCTCACGCACGGCATGCAGCACCCATTCGCGGTCTTCGGGATAGACAAGTTCGAGATATTTGGCGGCTGTGGCTGGAGCATTCCTGGGATCCAGTCCAAAAAGCGCGCAGTGGCGATCGTCCCAGAAAAGCGCGTCGGTTTCCGGATCCCATTCCCACATGCCAAGATGCGCTGCTTCCAGCGCAAGCCGCAATCGTTCTTCGGATTCCCGCAGTGCGGATTCCGTAGCTTTGCGCTCGCTGATGTCGAACAAAATTCCGTAGAGCACCGGCGTTTCCGAGCCTTCGGGACGAATGATCATGCTCTCGTCGCGAAACCAGATGACGCGGCCGTCTTTCGAGACCATGCGGTATTCGGCGAAGAACGCGCTGCCCGTTTTGTGCAGGCGTTGCTCTTCGGCAAGCACCAGCTCGCGGTCATCTGGATGCACATGGCGCAGCCAGAGAGTCGGATTAGAAAGCCATTCTTCGGCCGTGTAGCCGAGATATTCCTGAATTTGAGGGCTGACGTAGTGCCAGCGCGCGTCCGGGCCGAATTGGGAGATGTAAACGATTCCCGGCACGCGCTCAATCAGCGAACGGTAAAGCGCTTCATTGGGAACGATTGCAGACGCGAGGGTGCAATTCGCGGGGGCCGTGGCGAGAGTCGGGCCCGCGGCGTCGAGAGGGTCCGTCGGGGAATTACGCCGCATGAAATTGTGTAAGCCAGTCCAGCTGAATCGCTTGGCCGACCCACACTTCGGCCTGATGCACGCTGGATAAACTCAGTGTGGCCGCCGCTATAGGGGCTGTCAATCACACTGAGGTACAGGCGTATCCGAAAGGATAGGGAACCTGCAAATCGCCCATGTTGACCGTCGCACAGCTCGCACCGCTGAAAAACAGCGATCCCTATCTCTACGAAACGCTCGTAAAAATTGTCTCCGCGGTGAATGCGGCCAGCCAGCGCTCCGGAGTGGATCCAAGCACGCCATCGCCTGCACCCGCTCCAGTAGCTTCCCTGACCGTGCGCGCGGCAAACGGCTGGTTCGATTTATCCGTGACGGACCCAGCTAACGCGCGCCCGGGGCTTTTCTATTTCGCGGAATCTGACGTCACGCCCGGGTTTAATTCGCCGCGTGTCTATTTCATGGGCTCTTCTCGGAATTTGTATGTGCAGTTGGGGAATCAGGCGCTCTATTGGCGCGCTTATTCGCAATATATCGGCTCTCTACCGTCTGCACCGGTCACGTTCGGCAACCCGCCAACGGCGATTGCGGGAGGTGGAGCATCCGGCCCGGCGCCTCTTCCATCGCAAGGTAGCGGCGCGTTGTCCAACGGCTCTGCGCCTGGCGGGAACGGATTCGGTATTCATCCCGGTTCGCGTGTCGTGCGGAATTCATTGTTGTAGCCGCTTTTGGCAATCAGGAGAAACTATGCCTCTCACTACTCAAAACGCTTCTTGGGATTTCAACCCTTCGGATACCGTCACCGTCACTGCTACGTTCACCTTCGACCTGAATGATCCGAGCGACTCGCAAACGGTTGGGGCGGTGCTGACTACGCTTCAAGGGCGAACACCTCACGTCACGCTGGCCCAAACGGACAACGCAACAATTACGGTAACTTTGACGATCTGAGAATTTCGCATGATGGTCCGCGAGTATCGGGAAAGCGATCTTGCCGCGCTGAAACGCATTCACGCCGCACAGACTTTTCCGTATACCTTTCCCGATCTACAGAACCCGCTTTTCCTGACGAGGATTGTTTTGACGGAGAGCGGTGGCGCTGAGGAACGAATTCGCGGCGCCGCCATCCTTCGGCTGACTGCGGAAGCGTATCTGTTGCTCGATCCCGCTGCTGGCACGCCGAAAGAGCGCTGGCAATCACTCCTTGTTCTACACGAGGCGGCGCGACGCGACGCTTGGCAGCGCGGACTAGAAGACGTGCACGCGTGGTTGCCGCCGGCCATTGCGCAGAAATTCGGCCGCAGGATTGAGAAACTCGGATGGACGCGCGACGACGATTGGACGCCGTACTGCAAACGATTGGTTCCTAACGACGCAAAACTTTAGAACGAATTCTCTCGAGGTGATTCCATGGGACGCGGTGCGCAAGACCAAACACGGCAACTGACCGACCAGCAGCTTGCTAATATCAATTCGCTGAACCAGCAGTTTCTCGGTCAGCAACAACAGGTGGGCAACCTGCTGCTGCCGCAATTTCAAAGCATTCTGAATAATCCTGGCCTGAGTCCCGCGGACAGAGCCGCGGTGACGGGGCAATCCCAGGGCGCACTCGCCAGCGCATTCGATTCGCTGCAGCAGGCAGCAGCAAACCGTGCTGCACGCACGCGGAATTCCGCCAGCTTCAGCGAACTCTCGGATGACCTCGCACGACAGAAGGGAATTGCGGAAGGGAATCAGGCTCAGCAAAATCAGCTCGCCTTCACAAACACCGCGTTTCAGCGACAGATGGCCGCCCTGCAAGGCCTTTCCGGACTCTTCGGTGTAGACTCCAATCTTCTTGCGCGCGGGCTTGGCATTCCATCAGAGTTGCTCAACGTTCGCGCGAACGCTTCGCGCCCCAGCGGTTTCTTCTCCTCGCTTGGTTCAACTCTTGGCGGCACGCTTGGGGCTTTGCCTAGCGCGTTCCTCTGACTGAAAATTTTTTGTCTGCTCTCGTCGAGCAATTCGTTTAATTGTTCATTAGCCGAGCAGGGAAGTCGCAATCACCGTTGGATTGATGCACCCGGGGTGCAGTCTCTGCACACGGAGTTGGTGGTCTGCTGAGTTGGCATTGCGATGAGTCGGCCGGTCTAGAGGAAGCATGTGTACCCTGCCGCGACCAGTCTGCCGGCGTCTGCACGACGGCGATGACCCCGAGCAGGACCCCGAAGCCAAAAGTCGCCAGCAGCACTTGTGATACGTAGCGGTTGCGCACGTTGTTCTTAGGTTCAGACGCACGCCTGTCGCAGATGTGAGCAGGCGGCGTTGTCAGGTTCACTCGTGTTTTGAAATCCTTTGCCGCTTCACCTCGGTTCTCGTGAGGCTTCATGTCACTTTATTGGCCGCACCTTTTGGCCCTTCTTGTTCCTATTGGCGTCCAGCTTGTTGTCTTTCTGCGTTGGCTCCATCGCCGCATGCGCGACGACGAAATTCATCGCGCATTCGTCTACGACGTCGCCACAAATCATTTGCCGCACATATACGACGCGTTGCGCGCCATGGCCGAGCAACAGGGAATTGTTCTCGATTCCCCGCCCGCCGTGCGTTTTATTGACCTGAACGAGCGACGCCGCGAGAAACGCCGGAGACCAGGATGACCAGCGCCGCTCCCGATCGTCTTGTGTCACTCGCCTGCACGCTGGCCCAGGCCCACGGTCTCGAACCATCGCTCGTCTGCGCCGTCATCGAGCAGGAATCTTCCTGGAACACCTGGGCGATCCGCTACGAGCCGGCCTTTTTCGCAAAATACGTCGCGTCCTTATATACAAATAACAAGGTCTCTGCGACAGAAGCATATGCGCGCGGAATGTCCTGGGGGCTCATGCAGGTGATGGGACAAGTCGCTCGCGAAAACGGCTTTGCCGAACGCTTCCTGAGTGGCCTGTGCGATCCAGCAGCTGGGATCGAATACGGCTGCCGCGTACTCCGCAAAAAGCTCGACTCCGCCAAAGGAGACACGCAAAAGGCACTCCTTTCCTGGAATGGCGGAGGCAACCCGAATTACGCAGTTGAAGTTCTGGCGCGGCGCGGGAGTTACGCTGCGCTGAAGGACTGATTCCCTCGCGGTTTTTGTATCCACATGCGATCTACCCTTCATCTCGTGCTGTCCGCAATCGCCTTGCTCATCGCTCTAGCATTCTTCTGGGAATGGCGTGCCGCTCGCGGTGACAGCGAACGACTCCAAGCCGCGTTGTCGGACGCTCAGCAATCCCTCCAGCGCGCCACGGCAAGCCAGGAGCAACGCGACAAGCAACTCACGGACACCGTCGCCAGGCTCGCAGCCCTGAAGACTACTGTGAAGACTCAGGCGGACATTCTGGCTAAGTTGCCGGACGTTCTACCGCTGCCCAAACCGATCCAGCAGTTGGCAACCGAAGTTCCAGCCGGTCTTGGACAGATCGCCAATGCAAAGCCAGGAGCACCGCAAGCCCCCAAGCCAACAGTCAATACCTTGCCTTCTGAAGATCTCAAGCCTCTCTATGATTTCGCAGTGGATTGCAAAGCTTGCCAGGCTAAACTGGCCACTGTTACCGCCGACCTGAGCGACGAAAAAAACAAGACTCAGGTACTCGGCAGGGAACGAGACGCCGCCCTCCAAGCCGCACGCGGCGGTTCCCTGCGTCAGCGTATAAAGAGAGCTCTTAAGTGGTTTGCAATTGGAGCAGTCGCCGGCGCAATCGCAGCAAAATCACACTAAACAATTTCGAACCTCAATTTCGCTTTATTACGAAAACAACTCTTCCTAAGCTTCCACCTAGCCCAAATCAACCACAGCAAGCCCCTAAGCCGGCGCACCCCCCCGCGCCGGCTCAGGGAATAAGCCCTCAGTCAAATGAAGGCCACACAATATCCACAGAATCCTTCATTTCCCAAAGATTCCCCTTGACACTGCGTCCCATAAGTTATATTATGTTAACTAGGAAATGGGGCTGGATTTGGGCTTGTGGACGCCCTGTGGATAAGCCTCTCCCGCCGCTTCCCCTTCTGGGTTTTAGTTATTGTTTTGCTGCAGCCGCGTTCTTTTGATTCGCTAGTTCGTACTGAATATATCGTTCGATTGTTCCGGAATCTGCTCCAACAACTCGGCGGCCATTTACAAAGATGGTCGGTGTACTTGTAACCTCAAGAGCTTTGGCATTGGCAACACTGGCGTTAACGGCTGCGGCAGCATCCGGAGAAGCCAAACAAGACTTGAAAGCCGGTTGGTCTAACCCGGCCTGACCCGCGAAGTCCACTGCCTTGTCCCAGGCGTTCGCGGCCGAGATCAAATCCTGGCCATCATAAAAGCCGTCGTATACCTTCCAGAAGGCCGTTGGCTTCTGGTTGTACGCACAGCGCCCAGCCAACGCTGCGGTCTTGGCCCACGGATGAATCTGCTCGATTGGAAAGTCCTTAAAGTAAAACTTTACCTGGGGATAGTTCGGGAGCAGCGTCCTGAGCTGTTCGTGTAGATTCTTGCAGACGGGGCACTCAAAGTCAGCAAACTCGACAACGGTAACTGTCCCGGCAGGGTTTCCAGTCGAAGGAGCATCCTTCAGATCCAGCTTATTTCTGGTTTCCGCCATCGGGTCCTTGGACATGTCCGCTACGTCGCCCCGAAACAGGAATCTCCCGTCCTTGCTGATGTACATTTTGGCCGTGTCGTGGTTTTCTCCAGAAGTAAGCTCCACGTTGGTTACAAGCAAGCCTGTAATTTCTGAATCCTTTGGTTCCGGAACGATGAGTTTGACTTCGGGACCGAATGCGTAGATGTGTCGCAAGTATTTTTCGATCTTTTTTTGAAGGTCGGATTGCGCTGCAACGGGAGCCGGCGTTTGCGCACTGCCTGCAGAGCAAAGAATTAACAGAACGAGACTCATCAAGAGAAAACGCTTCATTACGTTCACGGTAGACCTCATCAGTCTATGGAATAAATTTCTGTGCGATCGGGAACGGACGACCAAATCCAAATGCTCGCGAAGTTATCTTAAGCCCGGGAGCCGCCTGTTTGCGTTTGTATTCGTTGCGATCGACCATCAAAGCAATTTCGCGCACCATCTTGATGTCGAAATCGTATTTGTCGGCAATCTCTTGCGGGCTCTTCAAGTCCTCGATATAGGCTTTCAAAATCCGGTCCAGCACGTCGTAAGGCGGCAGACTGTCTTCATCCTTCTGATCTGGGCGCAGCTCGGCAGATGGCGGCTTGTCAATCGTCGAGCGGGGAATCAATTCCCTTTCTCGATTGATCCAGTTTGCCAACTCGTAGACCATCAACTTCGGTACATCGGAAATCACCGCAAGTCCGCCGGCCATATCGCCGTAGAGCGTGCAATATCCGACTGCATTCTCCGATTTATTTCCCGTGCTCAAAACCATGGAGCCAAATTTGTTTGACAGCGCCATCAAATAGTTTCCGCGAATGCGCGCCTGAATGTTTTCTTCGGTGACATCTTCCTTGCGCCGTCCAAACGCCGGTTTGAGCGCAGTACGATAAGCGTCAAATACGCCGTCAATCGGAAGAGTCATAAATTCGATGCCGAGATTCTTTGCCAGGCTGGCCGCATCATTCCTGCTGCCTTCCGAAGAGAATGGACCAGGCATCGAGACACCTAACACGTTTTCCGCTCCAAGCGCATGCACAGCAATCGCGGCAACGACTGCCGAATCAATTCCCCCGCTTAGCCCAACGAGTACCTTCTTGAATCCGCATTTCCGGACATAGTCGCGCGTGCCTATTACCAACGCTCGAAATGCATACTCGATCTCCTGCCGTGGCTGCTCGTGGATTTCCCCTTCGCCGGTTACGGTGTCGAATAAGACGAGGTCTTCCTCAAACGCCAACGCCTGCGCGGCTACCTTTCCATCGGGGGTCAGTGCCACGCTCGCACCATCGAAAATAAGACTGTCGTTTCCGCCAAACTGGTTTACGTATATCACCGATTTCCGGTTGTGAACGGCTATGGACCGGAGCATATCCACGCGTAGCGCTCGCTTATCGATCGTGTACGGAGACGCAGAAATATTCAGCAACACCTGAGTTCCCTGCTCGATCAATTCCGTTACAGGGTCGCGGTCATAGCGCCGATTCGGCCAGAAGTTCTCGTCGTTCCAGGCATCTTCGCAAATCGTCACTCCCAGCGATTCGCCATGGAAGTCCAGCGTTTGCTGCTTTTCCGCTGGCTGGAAATAGCGCGATTCGTCGAAGACGTCGTAGGTTGGCAATAGCATCTTGCTCTGCTCGAACGTAACCTTGCCTCCACAAAGTAGCGCAGCTTTATTGGCAATGGACTTCCCTGTTCCGTTCTTTACGCGCCCTACAAACCCCACGACTGACGGAATCGCAAGCGCCTTCGCCAGCGTCTTCAATTCCTTTTGGTTTCGGTCTATAAAGGCAGGACGTTCCAGAAGATCATTGGGCGGGTATCCGCACAGACAAAGCTCGGAAAAAACGGCAAGATCCGCGCCGCGCTGCTTCGCTGTTTCAGAAAGGGAGATAATGCGAGCGGAATTCCCTGCAAAATCACCTACGGTAGGATTGAACTGGGCGAGAGCTATTTTCATGCTCGAACTTCAGAATACCGCCTGCTTGCCAGCCACGCAAATCGGCAGCCGTCACAGTTTCCAACGCATAAAAAAACTCCTGAGATTTCGGCCTCGCTTCCATCTCAGGAGTCAAATCGCTTCAGAAAGTTATTAAACGCTAAACGAGCTTCCGCAGCCGCAGGTGCTCTTCACATTCGGGTTGTTGAACTTGAACCCCGCACCTTCCAGCGTCTCGATGTAGTCAATTTCCACTCCCTCAAGATACATGGAACTCATCTGGTCGACAGCCACTTTCAGGCCGTCAAAATCAACCACTTCGTCGCTGTCATTCGTCTGGTTTTCAAACGCCATGTGGTATTGAAAGCCAGAGCAGCCCCCGCCTACTACGGCCACGCGAAGCGCCGTTGGCACGGGAGTCTGCATGCTCATGATTTCCTTCACTTTTGAGCTTGCAACCGACGTCAGTCGAATCATGGAATCTTTAGCCTCCTCCCGCATTCAGCCTCGCGGGAACTTACTGACCAAGTATAGCAAAACTTGCTGCGCGTTGCAGTGAACCAGTCGTTCCGCGTTGTTGCCAATCGGAAACGCCTCTTCCCTGCCAAGGTTCCACAAGGCGCAGCTCTTCCCGTAAACTAGGATGCATCTATGACCCACAAAGTGACATTAATCGCGGGCGAAGGAATTGGCCCGGAAGTAGCCGCAGCCACGAAGCGCATCCTGGAAGCCACCGGAGTAAAGTTTGAGTGGGAAGAGATTGAAGCGCGTGCCGCAGAGACGGGCGGAAAAGGCCCACTGCTCAACACCGCCGTCATCGAATCCGTAAGGCGCAACAAAGTTGCGCTGAAAGGCCCGATGGCGACTGCCGTTGCCGGTGGTGCGCCCAGCGTCAACGTCGCCCTACGCAAAACGCTCGATCTCTATGCAAACTTGCGCCCCGTGAAGAATCTTCCCGGCGTGAAGTCGCGCTTTGAAAACGTGGACGTCGTCCTCGTCCGCGAAAACACGGAAGATCTCTACTCTGGCCTCGAACACGAAGTCGTCCCAGGCGTCGTCGAAAGCCTCAAAATCATCACCGAACGCGCTTCCACCCGCATCGCCAAATTCGCTTTTGAATACGCCAAGCGCGCAGGCCGCAAGAAAATTCACGCCATCCACAAAGCCAACATCATGAAGCTTTCCGACGGCCTATTCCTGAAATCGATTCGCGCCGTTGCGGAAAAGTATCCTGAGATCGAATATAAAGAACTCATAGTCGACAACGCTTGCATGCAGATGGTCTTGAAGCCGGAGCAGTACGACGTTCTACTGCTGCCGAATCTCTACGGCGATGTAATGAGCGATCTCGCTGCTGGTCTGGTGGGAGGATTGGGAGTCGTTCCCAGCGGAAATATCGGGGACGAAGCCGCCATGTTCGAAGCCGTTCACGGCACCGCGCCTGATATCGCCGGCAAGGGACTCGCCAATCCCACGGCCCTGCTCATGAGCAGCATCATGATGCTCGACCACCTCGGCGAACGTCCCGCCGCGCGCCGCATCGAAGCGGCCCTGGAAGCCGTTTACCGCGAAGGCAAACACATAACGCAGGATGTCGGTGGAAAAGCAGGAACTGTAGAATTCACCGACGCGCTGATCTCAGCCCTTAAGTAAGCGTGTCGGCCGACTCCTGTAGCTCTAACCCTTGCACAATCAGCACATTACAGATGTGTATGAAAACAAGGGATTTTATCCCTCTTTGGAATCAACACTTACGAAAAAACAGGGTAGGGTGTAGTCACTTCAGGGCCGAGGCGCATAAATCTGATACACCATCAAATACACGATCACTCCGGTCACGCTCACATAGAGCCATAACGGCAGCGTCCAGCGCGCGATTAGGCGGTGTTTATCGAACCGTTCCATCCATGCTCGCCGCAGCGTAACTAGAATCATCGGCACGATGACCACTGCTAGAATCGTATGCGAAATCAGAATTGTGAAATAAACCGGCCGAATCCATCCTTGCCCGGCAAACGCGACATGTCCTACGCGATAGTGGTAAATCAGATAGGAAATCAGAAACGCTGTCGAAACGCAGAAAGCGGAAACCATAAACCGCTTATGAATCGTCATCTTCCCTGCGCGAATCGCCGAGTAGCCCGCCACGAGCAGAACGGCGCTGGTCCCATTCAGAATTGCGTTCAGCGCGGCTTGGGAGATCAACGCACTACCTTGTCGTACATCATGAGGCCCAGCAGGAGGGGGATGTGCAGAACCGTGGCGTGCATCAACCACTTAGCGCGCACATTCGACTTGGAACTCGCAGCCCAGAGGCACACTTGCAGTAATCCGGTGCTCACTACAAGCGCCCCAAAAAAATAGAGCACACCTGTCAACCCCAATAGCGAGGGCAACAAACTGATTCCGATTAATCCGATTGCAGTCAGAATAATTTGCCGAAACGTGCGAGTTCCATCGCGGTCCACCACCGGCAGCATCAAAATCCCGGCGCGCGAATAGTCATCACGATACATCCAGGCAATCGCATGAAAATGAGGAAACTGCCACAGAAACAAAATCGCAAATAACGCCCAAGCGCCGCGATCCAGGGATCCGGTTGCCGCAGCCCAGCCAATCATCGGTGGCACTGCACCTGGAAACGCTCCGACAAACGTCGCCCACACAGTCCGTTTTTTCAGCGGCGTATACGCCAGCAAATAGCTTAGGCACGTAATCACGCCAAGTGCTGACGCCAGCCAGCCGCTCGAAATCCACAAATCTGCCGCGCCAGCGACAGACAAGGCCACGCCAAACAAAAGGGCTTCGATCGGTTGCAACTGTCCGCTCGGCAACGGCCGTGAAGCTGTACGCCGCATAAAACGATCTGACTCGCGTTCGATGTAATGATTCAGCGCAGCCGTCCCCGCCGCTATTAACATCGTGCCGAACACCGTGTGCGCCAGTCGCAGCCAATCGACCGGCCCTCGCGCGCCCATGTAATAGCCCGCAGCCGTCGTCATCAGCACAAGCAGCGACACATCCGGCTTTGTCAGCGTGAGGTAGGCTCCTGCACGCGATGCCAGCGTTATCTGTGTTGTTTGCGCTGTACTCATCCAGCGATTGCTTGCTGTCCTTTGGCGACGACAACCGCCTTGTTCTTCGAGACCATCCGGTAGCACAGAAGCGCTACAAAAATCGAAACTCCAAACGTAATCGCCCCAAACACGGTGTGAATCACAGTCAGCCAAATCATCACAGGCTGCGGATGCGGCGCATCTGCCGTGCTCAAGCGCGACCAATAAGCTGCGCCACCCAGCAAAATTTGCGTTCCAACTACGGAGTGAAGCAACACACGCCCGAGTGTCAACGCCGATGATTCGTCGAACCGCCGGCGCAGCGCAGCAGCGAGCCAGATCGTCGTTCCCAGCACGGCTAGCGAACCGACCATATGCGGCCAAATCGGCATGTCTTGATGACGGAATCCCGCGCCCAAGAAAACCTGAATGAACGTCACCGCGGCGTTCACAACGGCGATACTCTGAATCGAAGGCGTACCGGGATCTTCAAGAAGCGGCCGGTCACTCACCCACCATTTGCTGGTGAACACCGCCATTCCTAGAATTGCAGCAAACATAATCTGGCCAAAACATGCGTGCAATTCCGGTAGCCAGTATTGCAGCAACTTGCGAACGACTTCCCCACCAAGCACCGCCTGCACCACCACTCCGCCCACTGCGATTGCCGCAAACCAGCGTAGCCAGCGCCGTGGCTCTATCATCCAGATCAAAATCGCTTCGCCAAGCAGCAGAATTCCCAAAACGGCGGCAATCACACGATGGGAATGTTCAAAGAAGGAGCCGGGATTCTGAATCAGCTGCTTCAGTGAGGGGAACCAGGTACCAAAGGATTTCGGCCAGTCGGGCACCGAAAGTGCCGCGCCATTTGAGGTCACGAGCGCTCCAAAAACGAAGAGCAGAATAGTCCAGAGAAAGACGAAGACAGCGTATCGGTGCAATAGAGGTTTATAGGTTGTGGTCATTGCCCAACTCGCGGACTAAAAAGTATATCGCAAGCGGACAAAAACTTCAGGTTCGCGCAGCCGAAATTGGCGTCTCTTCAGGGGCCTTGATTCCGCTTGCCGTTAGCACTAAATCGCGCAGGCAGCTGATAAACAGCCGCGAATCTCCAACCGCTGGCATCATGCGAAATCGCTCAATGCCGAATTTCTTGGCGTCCATTCGTCCATCGATATTGATTTCGTGGAGCGTTTCGATGTGCTCCGTCACAAATGAAATCGGCACAACCAACATTTCCTTCACGCCTTCGTGCCCCAGTCGCTCCAGCGTGCCCACAAACGGCGGCTCCAGCCATTTTGCCGGCCCAACGCGGCTCTGGTAGCAAAGCAAATGCTCTCGCGGCCAGTTCGCGAATTTCTGTGCTCCCAATTCGCAAGTTAGTCGAACCGTTTCCTGCACCTGATTTGGGTAAGGATCACCCTTCTCTACCAGGCTCATCGGCAACCCATGTGCACTGAACACCAGCTGAATCCGCGCAGCATCTGGAAATTGCCTCAAGCACACCCCTATTTTTTGCACCAGTGCTTCTATATACAGCGGGTGATTATAAAATTGCCCAATAGTGTGTTCTTTAGGCCCGCCGTCAGGCTTTCCGTAGACGCGCCGCCATTCCTTCAAACTACTCAGCGTCGTCGCATAAGAGAAATGTGGATAGAGCGGAAGTAGCACGATTTCCTCTACTGGCGTCGCGTTATGCAGCGCTTCTACGGCATCCACAGTCATCGGTTTCCAGTACCGCATCGCGGTTACAGCAACGACGTCCAGTTCAGACTCCAGCGATGCAACCAACGCGCGCCGCTGACGCTCAGTCAAAATTCCGATCGGCGAGCGGCGCCCAATCATCGCGTAGCGCCCGCGCACTGGCACCGACCGTTTCTTTGCTATGTATTTCGCTAAGGGCTTGCGCAAAAAGCCCAGCGGCCCCATTGGGATGATGTCTGGATCCAAAAATAAATTATTGAGAAACGGCTCAACCGCATCGAGCGAATCCGGCCCGCCTAATTGAAACAACACAAGTCCAATCCGCTTTTTGCCGCTCAACGAATTTCCCTCACGCCTACTTCCCTTTTGACGCAGACTCCTGCATCCGTTCTTTCAGCCGTGCGAGCTCTTCCTTTAAACTCGCGGCGCGCTTCGCTACAGTCAGCGAAAAGACAAAGAAAACTCCCCATCCAATCAGGTACGCCGCAAACACACTGCTCAAATTCTTCAATTTGCCTCCAATTCCTGCTCAAGCGAGCGCAGCTCATCCCTGGACTGTTCCAATTCGTATCTCTGTCGGATCAAAAGCGCCATCAGGCAGGTCAAGCTCAGCCAGGACAGATAGAAGACTTTGCGCATCGTTGGATCCAGCCCGGCGCTTGTAAAAACGACCGGCTGTGGATGCTGCGTCCGCCACCACCAGATCGAACCATAAACCAGCGGGACGTCGAGAAACGTAAAGACACCAAAGAACGCGCTTACGAGGGCGCGCCGGTCCGCATCTTCAATCATTGTGCGCAGGATAAGAAACGCGACGTAAAGCAGCCACAGAACAAGCGTCGAAGTTAACCGCGCGTCCCATGCCCACCACACGCCCCATGCCGGGTGTGCCCAGATCGGCCCCGTTAGCAGCACGACCGTGCAAAACGCTACGCCGACCTCCGCCGCCGATACCGCCAGCCAATCCCATCGCGGCTTACGCGTCAAAATGTATGCCACGGACCCGACAAACGAGACGAGGAACGCCATTAGCGACGTCATGCCACTCGGCGCATGCAGATAGAAAATCCGCTGGACCAAACCCATCGTTACTTCGGTCGGCGCTATGTAAAACGCCGCGTACGCAGTCACGCCCATTAGCGTACAAACCAAGAAGGAATAGACGCCCGTTTTTGCCATATTCACTTCACTCTTCCAAAAGATATTCGCCGAAAAGCCATAGCGCCGTCAAAAAAACCACATCAAACGCGATCAAGATTCCAAGCCAATCCAAGCGCAGCGTTGGTTTTTCCTCCAGCAGAGCCGCTGTCGCTTCCGTGCTCGAAATCAAAATCGGAACGAGCAACGGCAATAGCAGCAAAGGCAGCATGAGTTCTCGCATGCGCACCTGAGCCGAAATCGCGGACAATGCAGTTCCTGTAACGGAAACGCCCAGACTGCCGAATAAAAACACCATCGCCAGTTGAGGAAATACCGCACCAACTTTGATGTTATAGAACACCGCAAAAATGGGCAGCAACAGGAGTTGCACAAGCAGCAACAAACACGCATTCGCCAGAAGCTTGGCCAGAAAAATTGCAAAGGGGTCCGCAACGCAAAGCCGCAGCGCGCTGAGAGTGTCGTTCGTCTTCTCCTTTAAAAAGCACGGCTGCAACATGAGCGAAGCCGAAAACAGAAAAGCGAGCCAAAGCAACCCGGGCCCAAAGCGCCGAGACTCCGAAACGCTCGGATCGAATGTAAAACTGAATAACACGATCACGATCAAGATGAAGACAATCGTGGTCGTCAGAAGCTCGCGCGAGCGGAACTCGGTTTGCAGTTCCTTGCCGAGAAGTACAGCGGTGTTGGATAGAATCCGCATCTATGCTCCGGTCACCGCAAAGACATTTTGAAAAGTTGCTCCGGCATGGGTGTCGGCAACAAGCGAGCCCGCATCCAGCCGCGCCGCGCGTGTGGCCAATTGCGATAGCGACGATTCTCCGTGAAGGCTCATCACAACCGTGCGGCCTTCGTCTCTCAGGCCGCGAATCGCGCCTGTGAGCCACTCCATGCTTTCCGTGTCGAGCCCCGTCGCCGGCTCGTCCAACAAAAGCAGGCCCGGTTCTTGCAATAGCGCACGAGCGATCGCAAGCCGCTGTTTCATGCCACGAGAAAACGTTCTGACAAGCGACGTCGCTCTCGCCGCAAGATTCGTCGCCTCAAGTAGCTTGAGTGTCCTCTCTTGTGGCTCTTGGATTCCAAGCAGACGCGCAAACAAAAGCAAGTTTTCTTGGGCAGTCAGCTCGTCGTAAAGCATGATGGCGTGCGAAACATATCCCACTGTGGGTGTTTCGCTGGCGTTCAGTCCGAGAAACGCCAGTTCCCCATGAGTAGGCCGCGTCAGCTGAGAAGCTACGCGCAAAAGTGTTGTCTTTCCCGACCCATTCCGCCCCGTGAGAGCAAGGCACTCTCCGGGAGCAATCTCCAGGTCCAGCCGTCGCAACGCATACAGCGATCCGAATCGTTTTTCGATTTTTGTGAATTTGATTCCGGTAGGGCGACCGATCCGCTGGCTCACTGCCTCAGCCTCGCACTAGGTCCCGCAAGATTTGCTCGGCCTTCGCGCGTTCTGCGGCGTATTCCGCTTCGGAAATCGTTCCTGCTTGGCGCCGCAATTCCAATTTAAAAATTAGGTCCTTTAATCCATCGAGACTGGTTGCCGCAGCCTTATCAAGCGTTGACATCGTATTCGTTTGAGTGGCAACCGGTGCGGCGGTCGCGGTTCTCGTAACAATTTGGTTTTCTTGAATCGCTGCTGTGCCGTCCGCGGCGTTCACAATAACAGTTTTCCGCGAAAGCAAGATTCCTCCGAGTAAAAATGCCACCACCAAGACACCCAGAACCGGCCACTTCAACGAGTCCAGACGTCCGGGCACAACTTGAATCGGCGTTCCAGTTTCTTCTCCGCCCGCTTGTCGTCCATTCGCACCCTGTGCGTCTGGTCCGCCGGCTTCAATCGGAGGCGGAGCAGTTCCGGAAAGACTCACAGTGAAAGGAGTCGCTCCTCCCGTAAAGTCATGCTCGTATAAATTCATTCCTTGTTCTTGTCCTGCCGATTGCAAATGATCCGCGCTTACCGTCACGCTCGGCGGCGCCACAACAATCACCCGGCCTTCTCCATACGAAGGAAAAATCTTTACGGACGCCGCATTCCCCGGATAGGGAACCTCATACGCAAGCCGTACCTCGTTATCTCCCGGCCGAAACGCAAATGCGATCGCGTATTTGCCCTTGCCCAATTCAATGGGAGCTTGTACCACGGGCATTCCCGAAGGCCCCGACGCTGCAATCTGCCGCAGCTGCGCCTTGTCCGGCAGAGTCACCCGAAAATTTCCATCCGCCCGAAAATACGCCACTGGAGGCTTCGTTTCGTTACGTACCAGAAATTGCTCGGCAACCGTCAGCGTCGCTCCATTCGGCTGAAAAATCACCAGGTGCGAAGGAACATTGATCGACTTCAAGTCTGCCGAAAGATCGTAAACATCCACTTGAACCGACGGGCGCCCCGGCGGCAGCGGCTGATGAAAATTCACTCCGCGATACACCGCCCGCACTAACATGGGCTGCGCGCCAATTCCCGGATTGTCAAAACTGAATTCGCCCTGAGCGTTGGTTCTGGTATTCGCAACCGGCTGCATTCCGCCTTGCAACTGAATCAAAATCACTTCCACGGAAGCAGCCGGCTTCCCGGTTGTCGCGTTGACCACTTTTCCCTGCACTGTTCCGGCTTTCGCGGTAGAGCACGCCAGGCCCAGCAATAACGCTGCGACACAAGCTCGCCTAAGCAAAAAGTTCATCGCCCGCCCTCGGGCGATGCCACACTTTTCGGCCCACGCGGTCGTTTCGTCTGTGATTCCGTCACCTGATCAATCTCCACCAGCACCTGCGCTGCTTCCATTTCCAAAGAATTCTTCATTGCCTCGTAGTCGCCTTCTGAATATTTCCCAGCCCGGTATTCGAACCGCAGGTCCCGCAAATTGTCATAAATCGTGTCCCGTCGTTCCAGTAGCTGGTCCAACTTTGACCGGTGCGGTGCCAGGTCCGAAGCATCCGGTTGGATAAAGAATATAAAAATCACCGCCGCCAGCCCGAGTGCAAAACAAGCGCCAAGTACGGCCCAATCGTTCGCCGCGGGCGGCAACACAACGAGCGCAAACGCGATAAAACTCATTCCTCAGTCGCCTTCTGCGCAAGCAATCGCGCACGCTCCAGCATCTCCGGCGAAACCGTTTTTGAAGATCCGACGGCCGTTTCCGCGGCCGCTCCGCGCTTTCTCCACTTGCTAATCACAAAGATCACCAGCGCCGCGCCGGCAACCAAATAAAGCCCCGGCATCAGCCACGCTACCAGACCAAACCCTTCTTTCGGCGGCTCCATGTAAGCAGCGGGCCCATATTCCTTGATCATCGCCGCAATCACTTGCTTGTCCGTCATCCTCTCATCAAGGTGACCTTGTATCTCCTTGATCATCGTTTTCGCCAAATCGCAGGGTCCAGAAAACGCGCCGCCTACGTGGTAGCAAGTCCCCGCAGACTGCTCGCATCCTCCGCACGAGCACTTGATCTGCTTTCCAAGTTCGTGCGCATGATCAATTTCAGCCTGAACACGCACCACTGCCGCCGGGGCAGCTGCAATTGCCAGTGCGAATGCAATCGTCAATCTTCTGCGTGCTCTAGTCATGTCCTTCCCTCAACGCAACCGAACTCGGCACCGCGCTCGCAAATCCCGTCGCACGTTCAGGTACTTTGCCTCCCGCAAGCGCCAGCGCAGCTTGCCGCGACGGCAACAGCGCTACGATCGTCCCCATCACGACAACAACTCCGCCAAACCATACCCACTTCACAAGTGGATTCAAGAAAACATGGACGGTCGGCGCATCGCTGCCCTGATTCACCCCCGCGTACACGACGTACAAGTCCTCTCGCAACGTCGAGTAGATTGCCACCATCGTTCCCGACTCCTGGCCCGCGGGAAAATTCCGCCGTTCCGGAAAAAGAATCATCACCGGCTTGTGGTCTTTCATCACTTCCACAATCATTCGCTGGGCGATGTAGTTCTTTTCCTGCTTCTGATCCATCGCCTGCAAAAGCAACTCGTATGGACCGATCGCCACCGTCCCGCCAACCGGAATCTCTTTCTGCACTTCTTTCGTGAACGCCTGCCCGGCCAATCCGATGAAAATCATCACCATGCCAAAGTGCACGATGTACCCGCCGTACCGCCGCGTGTTGCGGAGCGTCAGTTCCACGGCGGACGAAAGCCAGTTCATGCCGCTGCGAATGCGGATAACTTTCGCGCCTCGGTAATACTCGATGCCAATCGTCGCCGCAACGAACGTGCACAACAGAAAACACGTCAGGGCATAGAAATCGCGCACTCCCAAAAGAAATGCGCCTATTCCGCCTGCAAGCCCCACAATGCAGGGCCAAAGGAAATTCCGCCGTAAGCTCTCCGCGGAAGTCTTTCTCCACGCAAGCAGCGGCCCCACGCCCGTCAGAAATAGCAGCAACAACCCCAGTGGAATATTCACCTTGTTGAAGAACGGCGCCCCGACGCTGATTTTCGAACCCGTAAACCACTCCGAAAATACCGGGAACAACGTGCCTGACAGAACCGCGATACATGCCACCAGCAAAACCAGATTGTTGAACAGGAAGCTCGACTCGCGTGAAACAATCGAATCTAATTGGTTCTCGCTCTTCAAATAATCCCGATTCTTAAAATAAGCCGCGAGGCAAACTACAATCACAATCAGCAAAAATCCTACAAACCAATTTCCAATATTCGATTGCGCGAATGCGTGCACCGAACTGACTACCCCGCTCCGCGTCAATAGAGTTCCCAGAATGCACAGGAAGAATGTGATGAACACAAGCCACACATTCCATACTTTCATCATGCCGCGCTTTTCTTGCATCATCACGGAGTGCAAAAAAGCCGTTCCGGTCAACCACGGCAGCAGCGACGCATTCTCCACAGGGTCCCATCCCCAATAGCCGCCCCAGCCAAGCACCGCGTACGCCCAATGTGCGCCCAACAAAATTCCCACAGTCTGAAAGCACCAGGCGATCATCGTCCATTTGCGCGTTAAGTGAATCCATTTCTCGCCCGGATATCGCGCCAGTAAAGCCGCCAATGCAAACGCAAACGGAATCGTAAATCCCGTATACCCTGAATAAAGATTCGGTGGATGAATCACCATTTCCGGATATTGCAAAACCGCTGTCAGCCCGTTGCCGTCCGCTCGGGCGAAATACTCCAGTCCACCTGAAGGGCCAGCCGCAGCCAGCGTTTTGAATGGACTTGCAACAAAATTACTGATCGTCAAGAAGAAGAGCTGCACGCCCGCAAGGATCGTCCCCACATACGGCATCAACTCGCCGTGCTTGTTTCTGTAGGTAATCAACACCGAAAAGATGTAAATCGACAGCAGGAAGCACCAGAAAAGCAGTGAACCTTCCTGCCCCGACCACAACGCAACCACTTTAAAAAATGTCGCAAGGTCTCGATTGCTGTGCGACACCACATACGCCATCGAAAAATTATCGGTAACAAATAGATAGACCACGCTCAGAGTCGCCATGAAAATCAGGCAACACGCTGCGATGCCGGCTTGTCGCGTGCTCTTGATAAGGAGGGGACGCCGGGTGAGAATGGCCGCAATTCCGCCGGCCAATGCGTACAGCGCACACACAAACGCGAGCAACAGTGCAAACGAACCGAATACGTCCACGCTGCCTCCGTTAGCAGTTTAGGGCGCTGGGCAGTGCTAGAAAATCTTTATGTACGTCCGGGTGCTGACGATTCCGTCTTTGACGGCCGCGCAACTTCCCCCGGCGCCGCTTCATATTTTGACGCGCACTTCGCTTGAACATGCTCCGCATTGAAGTGCCCATCAGCCGTCATTCGCCCTTCAATCAACGCCTGCGAATTGTCCACAAACGAATCTGGCAGTGGATCGCTCCCCGTATAGCTCACCAAAAGCGATTTTCCTTCGCCGAGCAACACAAAATCAGTGCGTCCCGTCACATGGTGTATGCTTCCCGCTTGCACCGTCCCGCCTACCCGCATTCGATGCGCCGCGGCAGAACCCTTCAGCGTCTCGATCTCTGCAATCGTGTGGTAGTAGGTCTTGCTTTCGCCATAGCCTAGCCATGCCAGAAATCCCATCGACAAAAGGATGATCCCGATTCCTATCCCAAATTTGAATTGTCTCTTCATGGGCGCACCTGAAGACCTCGAGTAAAGCAAATCTTATCACATGCTTTGCAGTGCCGAACTCAACCGTCTTACGCTCACGGCATCAGTCAAATCGAATGGCGCGTCACCATCCAGTAAAAGCTCTGCTACTATTTGCGCCGATTTCAATTCCGCCACGACTGGCGCCATATCTTTCGAAATCACAATCACGCGCTTCGGCCGCAAGGAAGCCCTCAAGCGCCGCAGCACACTGGGCAGCCGCTTCTTCATCGCTCCCACCAAATCAAACTCGTTCGCGCCGTTCCCAGCCGCGCATTCCAAAACATGCGTCAGCAAGAATCCTTTCCTCTGAAACTCTGTAAGCACTGTTTCTGAAGTGCGTCCGGCAGTTTCAATGTGCACCGCGTTCAACAATTGTGCAGCTTCGCCCTGAAATCCTTGCTCTGCACCGTACAAAAAAGAGTTCGCGTCTGCAGGCGATTGCGCACTTAGAAACACCGCCTGAATATGTATGGGCCGATAACGCGTGGTCTGCTCCAGGCGCCAAAGCCGTTTCGCGATGTGCTCAGAACCAGTTCCCTGCCCACACCCGTCACAGATCACTGTTTTGAGTGTCGCTTGTGCGCTCGTCATAGGACACTACCATCGTAGTGCAGCGTCTCACGCAGAGCAATCTACGTGAGGTTGTCACTAAGAAGTGTCGGTCATAGCTGAGGGCTGCGGGCTATTACGAAGAAAATCCTGTCGGGCTACTGCGTTACCGTTTCATCTTGTGGCAGCTTCGAACGCAGGCACCACTTCAGTTCCTGGCTCAACTCGGAGATTTCCATCCCCGGCATAACGATAAACTTGCATGCCAGCATCTCTCTCGGTTCATCATCGTCTGGCAATTGGCAGGTCACGCGGCAATACTGGCAATCCTGATTCCAGCAGAAACGCCCGTACGGAATCGTTTCCGGGCTAATAAATTGAAAACAGCGCAAAAGCGAATTGCGCTCCGGAACATTAAATTTCTTTCCCTGGACGGTAATCTCCACCAGTTTTTCGTAAGGACGGAAGGGTTCGGACATAACGGTTTCCATTTTCCGCAAACCGGCTGCCGCCAGAATCAGCGTCCCTGAACCAGTCTGCTTTCCGAAGACACCTTCAGACTATCTCCGGACGCAGACCGCGCCCACACAATCCTTGAAGTCGGGTTTCTTATCAGCTACGGGTGAGAAACCTCGCGCTGCTTAAGCGCGCTTGGTTTTTACGAGTGCGATGAGGCCCAAAGAAGCGAGCGCGCCGAGCATCAGCGTCAGCGTGGAAGGTTCGGGTGTTGCGACGGCATTGACCGTGGCACTTCCCAAACTTACGAAATCGTTGCTGTCCAGTTCGAACATTCCCGCATTCGTGAGATCAAATGGCCCGCCGGCAGTTAGCGTAGGCTGATCAACCGACCCGGTGAAAAGCGTGTCGCCACTGAACTGAAGAAAATAATCGTGGCCACCCACGAGAAACTCGAGGGCAAACATGCCTCCCAAGCCTGGCCCCGCAAAATCAATGTCTTCTGCAAGTCCATTGAACGAAACAGCAGAAGAACAACCCGCGCACTGGAACGAGTAGGAAATCGGTAAATTGGCGATGGCAAAATCGCCCGCACTAGCATCGAAAAAATCAGGCACCGGATTCTGTGCAATGGAGAACGAAATCGAATAGTTGCCGTTGGCCCCGCTCAATGGAGCCGCGTTTACGTCTGGGCTGAACGTGCCGTTGACCGTATATTGCACCGAATCAGCTAAAGCAGGAGAATTCACCGCACAAACCAGGAGAATCAACCCCAAAGCAAAAATTAAGTAACGCATGGCCCACCTTGCTCTCTAATACCAGGTACACCTTCTACTAGAACTGGGAGCAACTTTATGACCATTTCTATTTTATTGATAAGGAGGAATTTAGCCTGGCACCTGCCCCTTAGGACAGGATGCGCGGTTCCTCGAATTCCAAACATTTTCCTAAGGGTAATTTCTCCGTCACTTCACTCCGCTCCTATGCCTGTATATCGAAGAACTGCCCCATTTTGCGGAATTTCTCGTACCTTGCCTCTACCAGATCCTTGGTTCGCTCCTGAGAGAGCTCTGCTAATTGCCGCTCTAGCACATCACCCAAAAACCGCGCCGCTGCTTCATGATCCGAATGCGCTCCCCCTTCAGGCTCGCTGACAATTTCGTCTACAATCCCAAAAGCCTTCAAATCCTTGGCCGTAATCTTCATCGCTTCGGCTGCCGCCTCAGCCTTCGTCGAATCCCGCCACATGATTGCGGCGCATCCCTCCGGAGAAATCACAGAATAAAAACTGTTCTCGAGAATGTTGATCCTGTCTCCCACCGCTACAGCAAGCGCCCCGCCAGAGCCACCTTCCCCTGTCACTGTCACAATCACAGGCACAGGAAGCCGCGCCATCTCGCGTAGATTCCTTGCTATCGCTTCGCCCTGGCCCCGCTCTTCGGCATCAATCCCTGGATAAGCGCCCGGTGTATCAATAAACGTCAATATTGGACGCGAATATTTTGCCGCCAGCTGCATTACGCGCAGCGCTTTCCTGTACCCTTCCGGTTTTGGTTGGCCAAAATTGCGCATCACGCGCTGCTTCGTATCGCGGCCCTTCTGGTGCCCAATCACCGCCACCGGTCGTCCGTGAAATTTCGCAAGCCCCGCGATGATGGCCTTGTCGTCTCCAAACGCACGGTCTCCGTGCAACTCCATGAAATCCGTGAATAGATATTGCACGAAGTCCAGCAAATACGGCCTCTGTTGATGCCGCGCAATCTGCGCCCTCTGCCACGGCCCTAGATGTGCGTAAAACTCCCGGCGCAGTTCGGCAACCTGCTGCCGAACTCGTTCCAGCTCCGCGTCCGCTTCTTCCGTTCCCGCCAGACGCTTCAAATCCTCAACATCCTTTTCCAGCCTTTCTATCTCACGTTGCCGTTGTGTCTCTGGAACAGTATGCGTCTTATCCTTTGCGCTCATTCTTTTTCCTATGCCGCCGCCTGCTCGCCCTTTAGTTTTCTCACAGCCTCGGCAAGCTCTGGCGTCACTTTCACCCGTTGTTGTGAGGCCACAGTAGCAACTGTTCCATCTGGCGACACCAATTCAAACACTACTTGCGTCATGCCTGGTGTACTTTCGAACAATTTCTCCAGCGTGTCCAGGGTGTCTTCGCTCAGCGACTGGACGTCGAGCCGCACTCGAAATTCCTGCGTAGTCGCCCGTTCCACAATATCTTCAATCTTCCGCGCTTCCTGCAACGAAAGCCGCGTTCCCGCCTCTTCCACCTGCACACGAACCTTGAGCAGTAGTGGACTGCCTGGCTTCAACGTATTTTCAAAACGCGCAAAACTTTCCGGGAACGCCAGCAATTCCTGAATTCCCGTCATGTCCTGAATCGTGAGGATTGCCCAGCGCGCGCCCTTCTTCGAACGCATTGGCCTCGTCCCAACAATCAGCACCGCAACCGGAATCTCTTTGCCATTACGCTCGCCTTCCACTTGCCCCAGGCTCACAACCTTCCACTCTTCAAGCCGTGACGCGTATTTTTCCAGCGGATGCCCGGATACATAAAATCCCAGCATCGCGTACTCGCTGGCAAGCCGTTCCTCTTCGCTACATGGCGCAGCATCGCGCAGTTCGAACGGCGCCGCTGCCGGTGCCGAGCCTCCGCCAAAAAGTCCGTGTTGCCCGGATTCCCTGATTCTTGATGCCCTTTGCAGCGCATTTATAGCATCATCCACGCTCGCTAGCATCGCTTCTCGCGGGCCGACTGAATCCATCGCACCTGATTTGATTAAGCTTTCAAACACACGCTTGTTCAAAAACCGCGATTCAATCCGTTCACAAAAATCGTAAAGCGCTTTGAATTCTCCTTGTTCCGTCCGCGAATCCCTGATCGCCTTTGCGGTGTTTTCGCCCACATTCTTGATCGCGGCTAGCCCAAACCGAATCGATTCACCTACGGGCGTGAAATACAAATCAGACTCGTTCACGTCGGGCGGCAGAATCGAAATGCTCATTCCCCGCGCTTCGTTGATGTATTTCACCTGCTTGTCCGCGTTCCCCGTTTCCGAAGTAAGCAGGGCCGCCATAAATTCAACCGGATAATGCGCCTTCATATAAGCCGTCTGGTACGCCAGCAGTGCATACGCGCAAGAATGCGATTTGTTGAACCCGTACCCGGCAAATTCTTCCATCAAATTGAAAATTCGTTCGGCTTTCTTTTCTGGGATCTTGTTTTTCGCGCATCCATCCAAAAACTTTGCGCGCTGCGCCGCCATCTCTTCTTTTTTCTTCTTGCCCATCGCGCGGCGCAAAATATCTGCTTCTCCCAACGAGAAACTCGCTAGACGATTCGCGATTTGCATCACCTGTTCTTGGTACAAAATTACGCCATACGTTTCCTGCAAAATGTCCTGTAATTGGGGCAACTCGTAAGCAACTTTCGTCTTTCCGTGCTTCCGGTTGATAAAATCATCAATCATTCCGCCCTGAATCGGTCCAGGACGGTACAGCGCGTTCAGCGCCGTCAAATCTTCAATTCGCGTCGGCTGGTATCGCCGCAAAATATCCCGCATGCCGTGGGATTCAAACTGAAAAATCGCTGTCGTATCTCCGCGTGAAAAGAGTTTGTACGTCGCCTCGTCGTCCAGCACCAGGTTTTCCAAATCCAGTTGCATTCCGCGGTTCTGCTCCACCATCCGTACCGCGTCTTGCAGAACCGTCAGCGTCGTCAGCCCAAGAAAATCCATCTTCAACAGGCCGATCCGCTCCAGCGCATTCATGTCATATTGCGTCGTAACTTCGTCTCGGCTCGTCTTGTAAATCGGTACCAAGTCCGTAAGCGGCGCGGGCGAAATCACTACTCCAGCCGCGTGCGTGGATGCGTGCCGCGCCAATCCCTCCAGCCGTAATGCCACAGCCATTAAGTCCTTGAGCTTTTCATCCGCATTGATCGCCGACTTCAATTGCGGCGCTTCTTTCAGCGCGTCGTCCAGCTCGATTCCGAGCGTCGTGGGGACCATCTTCGCAATGCGGTCTACTTCGCTATACGAAATATCCATTGCGCGGCCAACATCTTTGATTGCGGCCTTCGCCGCCATCGTACCGAACGTGATGATCTGCGCCACGTTCTCGCGGCCGTATTTTTGCGTTACATACTCAATCAATTCGCCGCGGCGCCGCATGCAAAAATCAATATCAATATCCGGCATCGAAACGCGTTCTGGATTCAGGAAGCGTTCGAACAGCAGGTTGTATTGCAGCGGATCGACGTCCGTAATCCGCAGCGCGTAGCTCACCAAACTTCCCGCGGCCGAGCCCCGCCCCGGCCCCACCGGTACTCCCTGGGTTCGCGCGTAGTGAATAAAATCCCAAACAATCAGAAAATATCCTTCATACCGCATCTTCAGAATCATCTGGATTTCGCTGGTTAGTCGTCGCTCATACTCCGCAAGCGGGTTTGCCAACGCACCAGTCTTCGCAAGCCGCTCCAGATGGGGCACGCGTGTGGCAAATCCCTCGCGCACCACCTTTTCAAAATAGCTTCCCGCTGTATGCCCTTCCGGCACTTTAAATTCCGGGAACGGATTCGGTATACGTTCAATCTTCACATTGCAGCGCGCCGCAATATCTACCGTCCGCTGCATCGCTTCCGGAATCTCTCCAAAAATCTGCGCCATCTCCTGCGCGGTTTTGAAATAAAACTGATCCGTTGGAAATTTCATGCGCCGCTCGTCGCTCATCGTCTTGCCGGTCTGAATGCAGAGCAGCACTTCCTGCGCGTGAGCATCTTCGTGATGTAGATAGTGGCAATCATTCGTTGCCACCAAAGGGATCCCCGTCTCCTTGGAAAGCCGCACCAGCTGCGGATTCACGCCCTTCTCAATCTCCAGCCCCTGGTCCTGAATCTCCAGAAAAAAACTTTGTTTTCCAAAAACATCGCGCAGTCGGTACGCATTTTCTCTCGCCCGATCGTATTTTTCCTCGACGACCGCTTCCGTGACGGCGCCCTGTAAACACGCCGAAAGCGCAATCAATCCTCTGCTATGTTTTGCCAGAAGGTCGTAGTCAATTCTCGGTTTATAATAAAATCCTTCGAGGAATCCCGCCGAAACTAACTTAATTAGGTTGTGATAACCCTCGAGGTTCTCGCACAGCAACACCAGGTGATTATTACCGCGCGGCCCGGGTTCCATATCATCGCGCTCAGTTGCTGTGACGGGTGTCTTATCACCACGGTCGTGTCGGCTTCCCTTTGCCACGTATACTTCGCAGCCGATAATCGGTTTTACGTCTCGTTTGCTCGCTTCATTAAAAAAATTCGCTGCCGCAAACAAATTCCCATGGTCCGTAATTGCCACGGCCGGCATCTTTTGCCGGGACGCCTCATCCAGAAGCTCCGTCGTCTCGCAAGCTCCGTCCAGTAAACTGTAATCGGTGTGTACGTGCAGGTGAACAAACTCAGGGCGTCCCATGAATCCCGATTCTAATTCACATTTACCTTTTGAACCAGCAGAGCTCTTTGCTCACTGTCAGTTCCCCTGTGAATTTCTTACAATTCGATTTGCACTCGTGCACAATCTTCGCAGCGAATTTCACAAGGCAGGGGTTTTCACTAACTGATGAGGCTTTTGGACTCTCTCCTCGAACGCACTGCCGTCTACTCCACCTGGCAGGCCCCATTCGTAAAACCCAAATTTGCCCCAGTCCTGCGAGACACAAATCTTGCAAGCATTCGAAGCGTGCTTGACGTCGGCTGCGGCCCCGGTACAAACACCGCTCTTTTCTCTCAAACCGGCTACCTGGGGGTGGACATCAATCCCCGCTACATCGAAAGCGCACGAAAAAGATTCAAACGCGATTTTCTTGTCGCGGATGTCACTACTTACGAAGACGTGCCGAAAGAAAAATTCGATCTCGTTTTATTGAATAGTTTTCTTCACCACGTGGATGACGATGCCACTAACGCCATTCTTTCTCGCATGCATCTCTGGGTTTCAGAGAACGGTTTCATACATATTCTCGAGCTCGTTTATCCGCCGAAACCCTCAATCCCTCAGTTCCTCGCAAAAGCAGACCGCGGCAAATTCCCCCGCCGCCTGGAACACTGGCGCTCCTTGTTCGAAAGGCACTTGAATATCGAACACTTTGAGCCATACCCCCTCAAAAAATTCGGACTCACTCTCTGGGATATGATCTATTGCCGAGGAACGCCCAGATGATTCTGAGCGTCAGGCCGTTTTTGCCCAATTCGCTTGCTTTTACTTCTTCTTTTTCTTCTCTGGTTTTTTCGTAGGAGCAGCCTTCTGCCCTTTGGCCGGAGCCGCAGCTGGCGTTACTGTCTTTGCCGCGGGCGCCGGGAGCTTGGTCGCCACTGCCCCCGCTTTCGAAACAACCTTCGCGCCTTTTTTCTCTTTGCCCTTGGTTTCCTTCGGCTTGGGCTGCTCTTTGATCCCGGACAATTTCCGCAAGATTTTTTCTCGCTCTTCCGGTGTCTTCCCTCGTCCAGTTAATTGCATCGCGAACACTTGCTGCACGATCGCTTCGAATTTTGGCCCCGCAGGCATACCGATCGCCGTCAATTCATTTGCGACAGCCGGAATCCCTTGTCGCAGCGGCCGCCATTTATTCAAATAGGCCCGAATCTTCGACACCGCTCCCGAATTCGAAGAAAATGCCAGCAAATGCGCCAGCCGGTCCACCGGCATTTTCTCAAGGAATCGGTATGCATCAATCGGAGTTGCCAGTTTTTTCCCGGCAAGCTCCTTCGCCGCAGCCACCGTCTCCTCTTCAAATTCCAAAATGCTTTCTACTTCCGCCGACCGGAATCCCAATTTATTCAGCAAACTTCCCTGCTCACGATCCTTTAGCCTCCCCAGAATTGCCAGCATCATCGGCGTCGCCAGTCGCGGCCGCAGTCCCGCCATGAACAAATCGTCCCGAACCTTGCTCAGCCGGTTGATCGAATCGTAGTCCGGATGCTTCTTCGCCAGTACCGGATGAACCGTCTCCATCAAATCGTGCTCTTCCCACGACTTCAAGATCGCAGCAGGATTTTCTTCCCGTGCCAAGGCCCGCAACTCAGCTCCCGCGTCTTCCGGCGTGATCGTATGTTGCAAATCTCGCTCAATCGCCAGATCGAACCATTCCTGTGTCCGTTGCTCCAGCTTGAATCCCATCCGGGCCGCGAATCGCAGTACGCGCAACAACCGCACCGGCTGGTTCGTAAAGCTATGGATGATCAGTGCCCGCACTTCCGCTCGCTCAACGTCCGAAAGTCCATTCGTCGGGTCCAGCAGCAATCCACGCGACGCAGGATTCAGCGAAATCGCAATCGCGTTCAGCGAAAAATCCCTCCGCCGCAGGTCCTCCATGATCGTCGACCACCGCACTTCAGGCCGCGTCCCCGGCCGCACATAGTGATCGTCCCGCGCCGCCGCAATGCTCCCCTCGCAATCGCCCGCGAACAAAATCTCCACGTGCCGCAGTTTCTCATCTTCGATGACGACTTTCGCGCCGCCCTTTTCCAGTTCACGTGCGATCTTCGATGGGTTTCCCTCTACCGTAAAATCCAAATCGCGCAGCGACGCGCCTGTAATCAGATCGCGCACTGTCCCGCCCGTCAGGTAGACGTTGTATCCCAGCGCCGCGGAAAGTTCCTGCACGCGCAGCAGCGCCGCTCTTTGCTCCGGCAGCAGCCGGCTTTCCAGCAAAAACATGTAATCAGGCATTGCTCTCCCTCAAGGTAAAGATGCAGCCTCCACTTTCTCGGCGGCACCCGCGATCACTTCGGGCCCCAAGCTACGCGCGCGGATGATGCGCTTTGTAGACCTGTTTCAATCGTTCCTCAACTACATGGGTATAGATCTGCGTCGTCGAAATGTCGGCATGACCGAGCATCAACTGCACCGATCGCAGATCCGCGCCACGCTCCAGCAAGTGCGTGGCAAAACTGTGCCGCAACATGTGCGGCGTTAACGCAATTCGCAACCCCGCCTGTCGTCCGTATCCCGACAGGATTTTCCAAACGCCAACGCGGCTGATCCGCCCGCCCCTTCGATTCACAAAAAGAAAAGCACTCGCGCCGCCCCGCGCTCCGCGCACCAACTCTGGCCGTCCGTCCCGCAAATACCGCTCCACCATTCCTAGCGCCTTCCGCCCAACCGGGACCACGCGCTCTTTGTCGCCCTTTCCAATACACCGCACACAACCGACTTTCGCGTCCAGATCACTCACCTTCAAACCCGTCAATTCCGAAACACGCAGCCCTGTCGAATACAAAACCTCCAGCATCGCCCGATCCCGCATCCCTGATGGCGTGCTCGCATCGGGCTGCTCCAGCAAACGCTCCACTTCTTCCAACCGCAAATACCCTGGCAGTGAACGTCGGATCTTGGGTGACTCCAGATTCGCAGCTGGATCATCCCCAATCGCCTCCTGAATTTGTGCGTAACGAAAAAAATTCCGCAGCGTTACCAGGTGCCGCGCCACGGTCTTGCTTTCCAGCTTCTGTCTATATAGCGCCGCCAGGAAATCCACAAGGTCATCGCGCGTTATCTTCGCCAGTTCAAGCTTTCTCTTCTTCGCGAATTCTTCGAATTTCGCCAAATCGCGCCGGTAAGCCGCGTGCGTATTTATGGCAAGGCCCTTTTCGACCTTCACGTGCATCAAGAATGACGAAATCGCGCTTGCCAGCTCCATGCCTATTCCACGTATGCTTCCCCGCCGCGCTTCCGGCGCGTCGCAATCCCATAAATCTCTTCAATCTCGTGACAACGGAAAATCCAGGCCAATCCCAAATAGAGAGCCGTCGCGCCCGCAATCAATCCGGCAAATACACCGAGTTGCACGATAAATCGCGAGTGCATGGTGAACTCCGTGTAGTGTCCGCCCAGCCAGCACCCTACCCCCATGATTCCCGCGCACAAAGAAATCTTTCCGAAAGACCGCAGGATCTCCATCGTTCCCAGCGCCCCATAGCGCAGCCGAAAAATCAGGAGCAGCGCGAAAAAGTCGAAGTAGCACGCCAACGCCGTCGCTAGCGCCGGTCCGCCATTCTGCACCCGCTTAAAGAAAAACTCCAAAAACACGATGTTCAGCACCACATTCAACACCATCGAGATCGCTGCTACGATTACCGGAGTCCTCGTGTCCTTTGTCGAGTAGAAGGCCGGCACCACCAGCTTTACTGTGGCCAGTCCCGGCAGCGCAATCGCGTAATATAACAGCGCCCTTGCTGTCAGTCGCGTGGACTCCGCGATAAAAGCTCCGTGCTGAAACAGCACGCGAATAATCGGCTCGCGCAAAATCATCAACCCTAGCATCGCCGGGATCGTAATGAACGCCACCAAACGAATGGAAAACGCCAGCGTCTTCTTCAACCCGCTATAGTCGTTCGCGGCCGCCTGATGCGACATCATCGGCAAAATCGCTGTCGCTACGGCAATTGCATACCCGCCCAACACCAACTCCATAACTCGGTCCGAGTAATACAGGGCCGTGAGGCTGCCTTTGGGCATAATGCTTGCCGTAGCAAAACGCGTATCTACCAGTAGGTTGATCTGCGCCACCCCAATGCCAAACAACCGCGGAATCATCAGCCGTGCTACGTTCTGAATCCCGGGATGGGAGAACGAAATGCCAAAATCGAACTTCATGCCCTTTTGCACCAGCATTGGCACTTGTATCAGGAACTGCAAAACGCCTCCTACCAACACACCCACAGCCAGCGACGTCGCCGGATTCTTGAAATATTTCCAAACCGCCGCAATAGAAAATAGGATCGACGCCGCATTCCAGAAGATCGAAGTTGATGCCGGCAGCCCGAACACATGAAAGCAGTTCAAAATCCCCATGGCCAGCGCTGCCAGAGCGACAAAAAACAAGTAGGGAAAAATAATGTGATTCAGTTCTACGGCCACGTCCAAGCCGCCCGCGCTCCCCACGTCCGCGGTGAACAAACGAATCACCGAGGGAGAGAAAACCATCCCCAGCACCGTGATACCTGCCACCACCACTGCCAGCGTCCAGAATAGCTTGTTGGCAAATTCCCAAACCTCTTCTTTGCCTTTCTCCCTCATGTAGCGGGCGAAAACCGGAATAAAAGACGCGGTCATCGCGCCTTCGGCTACTAGCCGTCGAAATAGATTGGGGATGCGGAAAGCGAGCTGGTAAGCAACCGATACCTCGGTAGTTCCTAAGAGGACCGCAATACGTTGATCGCGAACGTAACCGAAAATGCGGCTAACAATGGTGACGAGCGAGATGATCGAAGCCGATTTTAGGATTTGCTTCTTGTCGGTCAACGGGTGGCCCTCCAAGGCCTAACCCCAATGAAAACAATAGGTTGACAGGAAAATCGCGCTTAACATAACATACGTTTTCACAAATCGCAAATCGGGCATATTTTGACGCGTTGGCCTCGGTTTCGGAAACCGTTCCTTACAATTGGGGCAGAATCGATGTTTTGTCCCTTGAATTTTCTTGTCGGCGACACACAAGGAGTCAAAACTCAACGATCGAGGCTTTTTGAATTTATGGTTCGTGACACAATAAAACAAAATTCAGCCTCAGGCTCCTTTGAAGTTCTCGTTCGCGACACGATACGTCGAATTTGCGTAATGCAAAGCTTTCGGTTTTAGAAATCTGGAAAAAGGGGCAGGATTCAGTTCTGTGTCCGTTTGAATTTCTTAGTCGTGACACAATAAGTGGAAACTCAAACGGGCACTGAGCGGTCCGCAGCCACCTTCAACTGCGCCACTTGCGCCAGAAACGGCTACTTTGAAGCTCCGCACCCCAGCCTCGACTCACAAGAAAGTCGTTGTCTCTCTCATGGACCGCAAATCCATGAAGGGCTACCTCAACCCGTCCCGCCTTGGCCAAATCGACCCGCTCGACCTTCTCACTCCCGACGGCGCCCACGAGCAAATCCCTCTCGAACGTATTCGCTCGCTCTACTTCGTTCGCGAATTCAACGGCGACTTCGAACCCGAGCGCAAATCCTTCCTCTCCCGCCCTAAACTCGACGGTCTCTGGATCCGCCTCCGTTACACCGACGGCGAAACCCTCGAAGGAGTCGTCCCCAACGACCTTCTCTCCCTCCTCGACAACGGCGTCCAACTCACTCCCCCCGACCTCTCTTCCAATACCGACCGCATCTTCGTCCCCCGCTCAGCCATCACTTCCCTCACCGTCCTCGGAGTAGTAGGCATAGCCCGCCGCAAACCCGCCCCAGCCGCAACCGCCGCCCAACCCAAACTCTTCAGCGAATAGTATTGGTCAAACCTCACCGTTGTAGCGGCGATTTCAACTCTCCATCTTCACTCCTGGTTTTGCCTCTCTCCGAAAATGTAGCACCGCGGCTTCAGCCCGGCATCTTCACTTCCGCCTTCAAATCCCGCATCAACCTCCCAAACGCTTTCTGATATTCATCGTGCTCCTTCCACTTCCGAAAATCCCCAATATGACGCGTCCGTCGAATATCCGCCGCCCACGCTTCCTCAGCTTCCATCACCGCATCATCCAATCGAATCGGAAACAGCACCGTCCGCTTCTGCTTCTGCTCCTTCTCAAACGCCGCTTCGACCTCCGATTCCACCCACGGACTCTTCACCGAATCCTTGGAAAGCACCAGCAGCAACTTGTCATACATCCGTATGGCCTCGTCGATCCTCGCCCGGAACTTGTCGCCAATCTTCAAATCCTCGGTCGCCAGCCACACCCGCGCGCCTTTGCTTTGCAGTTACGAATGCAGCAAATCCGCGAACTCCTGATCCATCGTCGAATAGCTGATGAAGCATGAATAGTACTCAATCGGTTCCACGACCAACGATCGCATGTACGTAATGAATGTCTCCGGGACGCCAGCCCCGCGCAAGAAAACTTCCGGAACCTGTCCCTTCGACAAATAAACCGTATCAATTCCAATCACGGAAGGTCCTTCATGCCGCACTGTTTCAAGCCCCCTTACAGTTCTCAGGTTAATGGCTCCCAGTGACGTGAAACCCATGACTGAATTGCTGAAATCCGCATCGGGGGGCCTGGCTCCGTTTAGGTTCGCACCAGTGAGGTTTGTCTCTCTCAGGTTCACGCCGCCCAGGTTGGTGTGCCCAAGGTCCGTTCTGCGCAGAACTGCTTGCCAAAGATTAGTCCCTCCCAAGTCTGCCCCTCGCAGACTCGCCCCACGCAAATCTGCCCCACGGAATGCTTTCCGAGCGAGGAAGGCCTCGCTGAGATCCACCGTGACTTCAGGATTCTGCTCCCTCCACTCGTTCCATGTCGCCACGCCCTGTTTCAGAATCTCCAGATGTTCCTTATTCGCCATATACCATCCCTTCCTCAAACGTGCGTGGATTGTAATCCTTAGGATGCCTTTAAGTACGCCAGCCACGCCTTGCGAAATGATTACAGAACATGCGATCGGCAGCCTGCTCGCAACCGCAGTCCAGCCGCCCTCTGGCAGTGGATACAGCAGGCGATGGCGGCACACTTCTGAAATACGGCGTGACAGTGCGACCCCTCTACCCTCAACCGCCAAACACCAAAACCCTTTACGGTCGGCCAGGCGGGTGGCATGACCTTAGCTCCTTGGCAAGATAGGGCGAGTAGAGCACCCCAACTAAAATCGTCCTTCCTTCCCCAAGCCCAAGTTTAAAATCTAGTATCTCTATTGACAAAGTAAACTTTCCGTGCTAGCTTACGTTGTGGTTTGCTCGATGCTTTCTTCCTGCCTCGCGGCGTTCCACCACCTTCTTGGCCTCCCGCAAAATTCCCATAACCCCTTTGCAATGAACACTTGCAGAATCGTTCTGCAACCCCTTTAGAATGAACACTTCCAAAACAAAGGACTTAAACCACCTTTATTTTCAACACTTACAAAAAGCAAGGGGGAGGAAGGTAGTTATTGTTAACCCGATTCCCCAAGCCCAGTCTTGTAGCAAGCCCATGCTATTCTCCGAGTTCACTTCCAAGGAGATGGCTCCATGAAGCTCTCGCAACTCGCCCAAAAACTCGATTGCCGCCTTGATTCGGCTTCTGCAAGCGCCGATCCCGAAATCATCGGCGTGGCCGGCCTCGAAGACGCCCAGCCCGGCCAAATCGCCTTCCTCGCCAACAAGCGCTACACTCCTCTGCTCAGAACCACGCGCGCTTCCGCCGTCTTTGTAGACGACAACGTCTCTGTCGCACGCGATCCCGACCTGGCGTTGCTCGCGCTCGTTCGCAGCAGCAATCCCTACCTCGCCTTCGCCAAAGCCATCGAACTTTTCTACCAACCTCCCGCCTACGGGCCCGGCATTCATCCCACAGCAGTCATCGCCGCGTCTGCAAAAATCGGAGCCAACGCCCACATCGGCCCACACTGTTTCGTAGATGAAAATGTCGTCATCGGCAAGAAAGCCGTCCTCCACAGTTCTGTCTCCATCTATCGCGGCGCGCAAATTGGTGACGACTTCTTCGCTCACTCCCACTCCGTCGTTCGCGAATTCTGCCGCATTGGCAACCGCGTCCTTCTCCAGAACGGCGTCGTCATCGGAGCCGACGGCCTCGGCTTCGCCAAGCGCAGCGACGGCACCTGGCACAAGATCGTCCAATCCGGCCCAGCCGTTCTCGAAGACGACGTCGAAATCCAGGCCAACGCATGCGTTGACCGCGCCACTGTCGGCGAAACGCGCATCGGCCGCGGCACAAAAATTGACGACCTCGTCCTCATCGGCCACGCCTGTAACGTTGGCCCAGATTCCATGCTCTGCGGGCAAACCGGCCTCGCCGGCTCTACCACTACCGGTCGCGGCGTCATCTTCGCAGGGCAAGCCGCAAGCTCCGGCCACCTGCACGTCGGCGACGGCACCATTGTCACCGCGCAGAGCGGTCTTGCGGGCGACACCGCGCCAAACTCAATTCAGTCCGGCTCGCCTGCCATAGACAACAAATTGTGGTTGAAAGTTGCGGCAGCAATGAACCGTCTGCCGGATTTGCTAAAGCGAGTCCGCGAATTGGAAGGAGAGCTCGCCGCTCTTAAATTAAAATGATTTTCGCAGCAGAATTTACACCAGCGGTTTTTGGTCCTCCGGCAACGCCGTGGCCATCGCCGCATGCACGCGCTTATTCAACTCATCGCGCTGCTCAAACGTATATGCCGACGCATCAATCGGCGCAAGGAACTCAACCGTGATCACTCCAGGTCGAATCACCAGCGATCGCTTCTCCATCACCTTTTGTGCGCCGGCACAAACCATGGGCACAATCGGCAAGCCTGCTTTGATCGCCATCACCACCGCGCCGCGCTTGAACTCTTGCAATCGTCCATCCGGACTCCGCGTCCCCTCCGGATATATCAAGAATGACTGCCCCTCCCGCATCGCCGCGGTCGCTTTTTCGAGGCTGGCAATCGCCGATTCATGGTTCCCGCGCTCCACCGGAATAAAATGCGCCAGCGTAAACGCTTGCCCCACGATCGGATACTTGAACAATGATTTTTTCAGCAGAATCGCAATCCGCCGCGGAATCGCGCCCACCACTGCCGGTGCATCCGCCGAACTCGTATGGTTCGCAATGAACAAACAAGCGCCGGAAGGAATCCGCTCAAGCCCTGATACTTCCACGCGCACACCAACGGAGCGCACAAAAAACATTACGCCCTTTACTCCTGCCCAATACAAGGCGTCCGGATTTCGCGAAATCACCGTCCAAAGCAGGAGAGGAATTCCTACAACGATGATGTAGAGACTGAGAAAAATTGCGATGAAGACCGTACGCACCATGAGGTTGAAATCTACTCTGGTCCACTCTCGAACAGGCGAGCAAGTTTCTTTTTTCTCGATTAGTTTGCAGCAGCCGCTTTTTCTGTCGTGCCGCTCAGGATTCCCGCGCGTATCCGCTTTTGTTTTTCCCCGGCCGCATCATCTTCGGAAATCTCATAGGACGTTTGCGTTCCCATTTGTCCCGATGTATGCACGACGCGGCGTATCTTCAGCCCCGCAAATGCAAAGTACTCGTCATACGGAAAAGGAGTCGTTCCGCTCACAAACTTGTCGAAGAACTCCTCGCACGAACTCTTTGCAATTTGCGTACACACAATTTCAAGATCTTCGTGGTCGCGATATGCTTTTCCTGTTTTGCCAAACTGCTCGTTCATCGCGCGCATCATGTCGTCCAGGCTGCGGGTGTTGTTCGTCCGATCGCGAATCCACAAATCGAGCAAAACGCCGAGAATCTCGCCTTTCGCGTAATACGAAACGCTATTCTCCGACCGGTTGTAAACGGGATATTTCTCAAACCATGTATCCAGGCTCGATTGTTCCGCGCTCTGCCAACGATTCGCGGGATGCGATTCGAGGCCAGCTATTTGCCGGCCCAGTTCACCATAGAACGCATTCTTCGCCCAGATGCCGGTACGCACCAGCGCATAACGTTCATACGTACTCGTCACGCCCTCGGCAAACCAGAGTGACCGCGTGTACTGTTCCTTCGTGTAGTCCACCGGTTCAAGCGAAGCAGGCCGGATGCGCTTTACGTTCCAGAGGTGAAAGAATTCGTGGGCGGACACGGACAAGAGAACCGTTTCATTGCGAGCGGAAATCGCCGTCCCGTTGGCATGCTCCATTCCGCCACCGCCAACATCTTCACCGACATGGAAAATAAACAGATAGTGCGGAAAAGGCGCTCCGCCCATCAATGCAATCTCGTATCGGCAAATTTGGGCGAGCTTCGTTTCAAAATCCTGCCGCTTCTCAATCTTGCCGTGTATTGCGACGGAAATGGGCGGTGCAAATCCGGGGAGATTTATGATCTCGTACGTCCCAATCTCGAAAGGAGAATCCGCGAGTTCATCGTAGGTAGTGGGCAAGATACTCCAGAAGATGAAACTGCTCGAGCGAGTGGCGGCGTGAATCGCGGAGGTTGCAACGCTCCATCCAGCGGGCACATCAGCGAAGCTCAGGGTGATTTCTTCGCTGCGGCGATCGGGGGCGTACATCAGGATCATGGCGGGGTTGATGAAGGCGTGTTCGGCGTTAAGTTGGGAGGCGAAGGGGCCGATTTCGTCCCAGAAGGTGTCGTACTGAATGGTGATGATTCCCTGCCCAGTAACGCGCCAGGTTTGCTTGTCGAGTTTTTCGATCGCCAGAGGGCCGGATTCGTTCGCGGCTGTCACTTCCAGGACGTGGTTTGCAAAATCGCGGATTTCGTAGAGAGCGTTCCATGCGGGCATCTGGACGGTCAGCGAGCCTGTCACGTTGGGAACGGTCATCTTGATGTGAAATGTGTGCTGCTCGGGATGTTCGAGGGAAATCTGATATTGAATGGTGGAGTACGAAGGAGTAGCAAAACCAAAGAATAGAAAAGCGAAAACAATGAGGGAAATCGGAAGCCGCAGAAGAATTAGCCTCACCGCGAAGAAACTCCCGGTGCCGATTCGACCGCGACTGACAATTTGTCCACGAGTTTTTGACACAGGCCGTCGAAGCTGCCGTTGGACATAATCAGGAAGAGGTCTCCACTCTTGCCATTGGACGCAAGATGCTCGGCAATGGCTTCTGCACCGCCCAGGACTTTGGCGTCTACGCCGAGCTTGCGGACGTCCTCGGCGACAGATTCGGGGTCCAAACGATTGTCGTCGCCAAGCTGCTTCGCATTGTGAACACCGCCCAGAATCACTCTGTCTCCAGTGGCGAGCGCTTGTGGCAAAGCTTCCTGGAAAACTTTGCGCCGCATGGAGTTGGAGCGCGGTTCGAGAATGGCCCACAAACGGCGGCCGGGCCAGCGGCCGCGAGCAGCGGCAATCGTGGCCCGAACAGCGGTGGGGTGGTGGGCAAAATCGTCCACGACAAGAATGCCGCCAAACTCGCCTTTGACGTCGAGGCGCCGCTTTACACTGCGAAAGGTTTTGAGAGCTTCTTGAATCTTAGCAGCCGAAATGCCGCGTCCTTGCGCAACGATGATTGCGGCAAGTGCGTTCAAGACATTGTGTTTGCCAGATGCAGCGAGATGAAATTTGCCGAAGGAGTTGTCTTTGCGAAACACCTCGAAGTGCATGCCGTCTTCCGCAGCAACAGGCTCGCTAGCAATCCATTCGTTGTCTCTGGCGAAACCATATGTGTGAACGGGGCAAAACGCTTTCTCTGCTGCAGCACGTAGCGCCGCGCCGGAATCCTGCGTGTCGCCCCAAATGACAACGATGCCGTTGCGCGGCACAAGATTTACCAGCCGTTTGAATGCAAGCTGGTACGTCTCAAAATCGCGGTAGATATCTGCATGATCGAATTCGAGCGATGTAATGATGAGATCGTCAGGGTGGTAATGAAAAAATTTCGGGCCGCGATCCCAAAAAGCGGTTTCATATTCATCGCCTTCGAGAATCATTTCGCTGCCATCGCCGAGGCCGTAGCTTTTTCCGAAGTTTTCGGCGACGCCGCCAACCAGAAAAGTGGGCTGCTTTCCGGCGACGTGAAAAATCCACGCCAGCATTGCGGTGGTTGTTGTTTTTCCGTGGGTTCCGCTAACGACGATGGAATGTTTTCCGGGCAGAAAAATCTCTTCGAGCGTTTCCGGCAACGAGCGGTACGGAATCTTCTTTTCGAGGACTTCTTCGAGCTCTGCATTTCCGCGCGCGATGATGTTGGCCACGATGACGAGATCGGGCGCTGGCTGCAGATGCGCAGCGTCGAAATTGTGAAAATACGAGATGCCGAGTTTGTCGAGAAAGGTTGAGGCGGGCGGATAGACGCCAGAATCGGATCCGGTGATTCGATAGCCGCTTTCTTTCAGCATGCCTGCAAGCGGCGACATAGCCGAGCCGGCGATTCCGATGATGTGAATGTGTTTGGTCATAGGATAACTGCGGTCTCCAGAAATTCGAGAGTTCCACTTCCCTCAGCAGAAATACGCGCGTGAATGCCGAGCGGAATCGTCAGCATAGGCCGCGGAGTGTGGCCAACCGCAGCGCCAAAAACGATAGGTACGCCAAGCGGCTTCAGGATTCGCTCACAGACATCCTTTGCGGTTGGGCTTCCAGCGACGGGCGGTTCACAATCCGGAAATTCACCGAGCACAATTCCTTTCACGCTGTGAAACTTCCCTGCCTGCATTAGATGCATGAGTGCGCGATCGATTTGCCAAGGTTTCATCCCTCGGTCTTCAAGAAGGAGAATGCTCTCCGCCGTATCGAGCTCCCACGGGGTGCCAAGAGTTGTTTCGATGAGTGTGAGGCACCCGCCCAAAACGGTTCCCTCCGCTATACCGCCAAGCATGGACTCGCCGTTCAAATTGATTTTCCAACGAGGCAAAGCGCCAAAAAGTGCAGCCTCAAGCGAAGATTTGTCATAACCATGCGCGGCGTTCGCTCCAGCGTCCAGGCCTGCGGCAACCATTGGTCCGTAAAAACTTACCCAGCGCAGCTTTTGCCAGAGAAGAATCTGGAGCGACGTTACGTCGCTGTAGCCGATCACGCACTTTGAATGAGTTGGAGGGTGATTCCAAATTTGCTCAAGCAGGTAATTAGAGCCATAACCTCCGCGCAGCGCAATAAGCGCGGTGATGCCCGGATCCTCCAGCAACGAGCGAAAATGACTGAGCCGCGAATCCGAAGATGCGGAAAAATATGCCTGGGAATCCCGCGTAAAACTGTCTTCTGGAGAAAAACCGATAGACCTCAACTCCGAAAGACCTTGCGCCACGCGCGACTCTTGCGCGGGCGATGCTGGCGCAAAAATCGCAACGCGATCCCCTTTGCGGAGAGCACATGGCTTCAAGGCCCCGATGCTAAGACGCTCCGCTTTGGGAGTGGAGGCTTGCATCAAGCGGATTGCCTTTCTCCAGGCAGAACTTCAAAGCCAAGCCCAAGCGAGCAAAGCTTGGATACGATTTTTTCTTCCTGCGATTCATTGAGGTCTGCGTCAAATTGGAGGATATGTTTTCCGTCAACCAACGAGACGCTCAGGTGATCGAGCGGGAGTTTCATCTCTCCAAAGAGCTGGCGAATTTCAGGCAAAAAGCCGGCGGCATTTTCCGCAGTTACGCGAAACAGTATGTACCGAGAACGAAGCTTGAAAACTCTCTCCACGCGAACGAGAATCACCAGGGCAAACAGCATAACAATGCAGACAAATCCGGATACTTTGTAGAGGCCGCTCCCAGCGGCCATGCCCATGGCAGCCGTAAGGAAAATGGTCGCAGCGGTGGTCATGCCTACGACGCTTCCCTTTTCGCGCAAAATGACGCCAGCGCCGAGGAAGCCGATTCCCTGAACGATGTTGGAAGCGATGCGGGTGGTTGCGGAATCGCCCGTCATTTTCGCAAATTCGATGGAGACGATCGTGAACAACGCTGCCGCCATGCAAACAAAGAGGCTGGTTCGCAATCCAGCGGGCCGTTTGCTGCGAATGCGCTCGACTCCTACAAGCGCGCCGAGCAAAGCCGCCCAGAGCAGACGATACACAATTGTAGTCAGCGGAAGCATTTTTTTCAGAAGCGCACAAACCCCTGTGCGTTAGATGAAAATTAACACGTTACAGTTTGAATTGACTCAGTTTCAGAATGTGGCGTGCCCTGGCGTGTATCTCTTTGAGCTTGAGGCGAGTGAGGCGGCGCGGGCCGAACTCTTCGACGGTGAAGCTGCCCAAGACAGTGCCATAAACCATAGCGCGACGGAGAGCGGCGTCGTTTTGCTGCCCGGCTCCGGCTAAATAACCCATAAAGCCCCCGGCAAACGCATCGCCTGCGCCGGTTGGATCGTGCGGTTCTTCCAGCGGGAATGCAGGAACGCAGAAGACACCATTTTTGTCCACGAGTAACGCGCCGTATTCACCGCGCTTTATAACGAGCGCGGACGGACCCATTTTGAAGATGTGTTTTGCGGCGCGAAGGAGATTGTGTTCGTTCGAAAGCTGACGGGTTTCGGAGTCGTTGATGACGAGGATGTCGATATGCTTCAGAGTTTCTTTTAAGTCGTCGGGCGTGCGTTCAATCCAGTAGTTCATCGTATCCAGAGCAACAAGCTTGGGACGCTTTTTGACCTGTTTTAATACGTCCCGTTGCAAGCTTGGAGCGATATTGGCGAGGAAGACGTATTTTGAGTCGCGATATTTTTCGGGCAGTTTGGGATTGAAATCTGCGAAGACGTTCAGATCCGTGGTAAGCGTGACGCGCTCGTTGAGGTTTTGCAGGTAGCGGCCGGCCCAGAAGAAACACTTCCCAGCGGCGCGTTCCAACCCGGTGGTATCAATGCGCCGTCCGTGAAAAATGGCTTCATCTTTTTTAGTGAAATCGTCGCCGACGATCCCGACGAGATTCACTTGCGAAAAAAAGCTGGCTGCGACAGCGAAATAGGTGGCTGCGCCGCCGATGATGCGATCCTCCTTTCCGTATGGGCTTTCAATCGCGTCGAACGCAACGGAACCTACGACGAGCAAGGACACAGGGATCTCCTCAATAGAATTTTACGAAATATATTTCCCGATGATTGCGGACAGTTTCGACTTTGTTGCTTTGGGAACAAGCTTGGGATCGGTAACAAGAGCATGCGCCAGGGCAGAGCCACATTTGCAATCGCGGTGCTCGGGCATCGACTTAATGGCTTCGCGCAACACTTTTTGGGCGTTATCCGCGTTTTGTTGGAGCGTGGCCATGATTTGCGTGCCGGTGACGGATTCATGATCGGGATGCCAGCAGTCGTAGTCCGTGATCATGGCCATTGTTCCGTAGCAGAGCTCCGCTTCTCGAGCCAGCTTGGCTTCGGTGACATTGGTCATGCCGATGACGTCGAATTCGAGCTTGCGGTGCATGTGAGCTTCGGCGAGCGTGGAAAATTGCGGGCCTTCCATGCAGATGTAGGTGCCTTTGCGATGGACGGGGACGGCGCAATGGACGCTGGCGTCTGCAAGAACGCGCGAAACTTGGACGCAAGTAGGCTTGTCAAAGGTTACGTGAGCGACGAGGCCATTGCCGAAAAAAGTGGAGATGCGGTGTTTGGTGCGATCAACGAACTGGTCGGCGACGAGAAACTCGCCAGGGCGGAGTTCTTCGCGGAGGGAGCCGACAGCACTTACAGAGATGATCCGGTCCACGCCCAGGAGCTTCATGGCGTAGATGTTTGCGCGGTAATTGATTTCGGTTGGCAAAATGCGATGGCCGCGGGCGTGGCGAGCGAGGAAGGCAACCTGCTTCCCTTCTAGCGTGCCCAGAACAATCGCGTCAGAAGGATCGCCAAATGGTGTCTTCACGCGGACCTCGCGTGTGTTCGTTAAACCCTGCATGGAGTAAAGGCCGCTGCCCCCGATGACGCCGATGGTGGCGCGTGGCTTGGACGATGTGGGCTTCTTATGAGATTTGGGCATTCGCTAGGCTCCGGAAGTGTTGATTCACAATAGTAAGGCAGAACAAAATTGCCGGTCTGAAGACCCGCCACTACAAGAAAGAAGCGCAAGAGTCATCGGAGAACGTCCGCTCCTGCGAGTAATTCCGAGACTGCGGTGAATGGATCTTTCTTGCGCTGTGAAACTTCCGCGGCCAGACGATCGAGCTTCTTCTCGCCTTCAGCGCCTTGGAGAACTCGCTCGAGCAGGCGCGACTCCAGCAGGCCAAGCAGACGGTTCTTCCAGTGCGCGTGATGTTTTTTTTCGCGCTGACCACTGGATTCGAAGTGTGCGCGAAATTTTTCGATGGCCGCGGCGAGTGTATCAACGCCGGCATTTTCCGTAGCGACAGTGCGGATGACAGGAGGATGCCAACCATCTCTCGGCATGACGAGCGAGAGCATGGCATGAAGTTGCTCTTCGAGACGGTCGGCGCCTTCGCGGTCGGCTTTATTGAGCACAAAAATGTCCGCGATTTCCATGAGGCCGGCTTTCATGCTTTGAATGTCGTCGCCGAGGCCGGGAACAAGCATAACGAGGACACAATCGGCGAGGCGAACAATGTCCACCTCGTCCTGGCCGACGCCGACGGTTTCGATGAGGACTTGCTTTTTCCCAGCTGCATCGAGGACAAGAGCGACTTCGGCCGTGGCGCGCGAAAGGCCACCGAGAAAGCCCCGTGTAGCCATGGAACGAATGAAGATGCCGCCGTCGCCGGCGTGGCTTTGCATGCGGATGCGGTCACCGAGAATCGCGCCGCCAGTGTAAGGACTCGTGGGATCGACGGCGATGACGCCAACTTTTTGTGCGGCTTTACGATAGTGGGCGGCAAGGCGGTCGACAAGCGTGCTTTTTCCTGTACCAGGAGCGCCGGTGATTCCGGAAAGATAGGCCGCGCCTGTGTGCGGAAACAGATTTTTGAGAAGTGATTCCGCCTCGGGCGCGTGATTTTCGATAGCAGTGATGGCACGGGAGACAGCGCGTACTTCGCCGGCAAGCACCTGTTGCGCCCAACTTTCAATTGGCGCGGACATGATTTCCTTGGAACCCACACACGGGCTCGAGACGCATGCTTCTATTATCTATGATTTTTTGCCGAGAAGCTGGCGTGCAATGACTAGTTTCTGGATTTCGCTGGTACCTTCGCCGATGGTGCAGAGTTTGACGTCGCGATAAAACTTTTCGGCGGGATAGTCCTTGATGAATCCGTACCCGCCGTGGATTTGGACGCATTCGTTAGCCACTTTGACGGCGACTTCGCCAGCATAAAGCTTGGCCATGCTTGATTCTTTCGAAAATCGCACGCTCTTTTGGTCGGCGAGCCAAGCGGCACGATAGACGAGCAGGCGCGCGGCTTCAACTTCCGTAGCCATGTCCGCGAGTTTGAACTGAATGGCCTGGAACTCACTGATGGTTTTACCGAATTGCTTGCGCTGTTTGGCGTAACTCAGGGCGGCGTCAAGCGCTCCTTGTGCCATGCCCAGACCTAAAGCGGCAATGGAGATGCGGCCGCCATCGAGAATTGCGAGGCTGCCTGTGAAACCTTCGCCGTCGGGTCCGAGAAGATTCGCTGCAGGGACGCGGCAATCGGTGAAAATGATTTCTGAAGTGTCGCTGGCGCGGAGGCCGAGCTTGTTTTCCTTTTTGCCAGGCCGAAAACCGGGCATCCCTTTTTCCAGAATAAAAGCGCTGATGCCATGAGAGCCCTTGGATTTGTCCGTGACGGCCATTGCGACGCAGGTATCGGCGTAGTGTCCGTTGGTGGTGAATGTTTTTGAACCGTTGATAATGTAGTGGTCGCCGTCGCGACGGGCGGTCGTGCGTGTGCCGCCTGCGTCGGAACCGGCTTCAGGTTCGGTGAGAGACCAAGCGCCGATTTTTTTTCCCTGCGCGAGGGGCACGAGGTATTTCTGTTTTTGTGCCTCGGTGCCGAATTTGTAGATGTGATTCGAGCAGAGTGAATTGTGCGCAGCGACGATGATGCCGATGGAGCCGTCCACGCGGGAAAGCTCTTCGACAGCCGTGACATATTCGATGTAACCAAGCCCGGCGCCACCGTATTGCTCGGGGAAAATGATGCCGAGCAGCCCCATCTCTGCGAGCTTAGGCATGATTTCGAGGGGAAAGTGGGAAGCTTCGTCCCACTCCATAATGTGCGGCGCGATTTCGCCTTCAGCAAATTCTCGAATGCTCTTGCGAAGTTGCTGCTGTTCGTCGGTGAAAGAGAAATCCACGCTGCCCCCATGGAATAAATAAGTTTTAAAGTTTACTGCAGTAAGTTTTGGCTATGATGAGCCAAAGAATAGTTTATAACGAGCTGAATGAACCGGCGAGCGCTATGCGGAGGCAGAGGAAGTCAAAATGGCACCACAGAAAAGCTATGCGCAGACGCGGACTGCTTTTGCAACGACATCGCGAAGAACCTGAATGGCGCGCTCGCAGCCAGAGCGGTCCACATCGCAATGCGTGACAAAACGGACGGAATAAGGTGCGGTGTCGAGCGCCCAGATGCCTAGTGGCTGGAGTGTCTCGCAGAGTTGAACGGCGTTGAGACCGGTTGCTTCGCAATCAAATATGACGATGTTGGTTTTGACGGAGTCAGGATCGATGCGGAGCCCAGGGATGTTGGTGATTTCTTGCGCGAGGAATTTAGCGTTAGCGTGATCTTCGTAGAGGCGTTTTGGAGATTCTTCGAGCGCGATGAGTCCGGCCGCGGCGAGTACGCCGACCTGACGCATGCCGCCGCCGAACATTTTGCGGTAGATGCGGGCCTTGTCGATGAATTCCTGCGAGCCGACGATCATGGAGCCCACCGGTGCGCCGAGACCTTTGGAGAGGCAAAACATTACCGAGTCGAGATTGCGGGTCATTTGTGCGACGGATTCGTTTAGCGCAACCGCGGCGTTGAAAATGCGCGCTCCATCGAGATGCACTTTTAGATTTGCAGCGTGGGCTTGTTCGCAAATTTCGCCGACTTGTTTTGTGGGATAGAGCGTGCCACCAGCCATGTTGTGCGTGTTTTCGATGCAGATTAAGGCGGTTTGCGAGTCGTAATAGATTTTGGGTCGGATGACGGCTTCGATCTTCTGCCAGGTCAAGATGCCGTCATCGCTGCGCGCGATGCGAGGCATGCAGCCCGCAATGGCGGACATGGAGGCGAGTTCGTAGAGATTGACGTGGCTGCGCTCTTCACAAATGACTTCGTCGCCGTGATGCGTCCAGACTTTGATGGCGATCAGATTGCCCATGCAACCAGTCGGAACAAAGAGAGCCGCGTCTTTGCCGAAAATTTCGGCAGCGCGTTTTTCGAGGCGATTGACTGTGGGATCTTCAAGATAGACGTCATCGCCGACTTCGGCGTCGGCCATGGCGCGTCGCATGGCGGGAGTAGGGCGCGTTACGGTGTCGCTACGAAGGTCGACGATATTTGTGGGCTGGGTTGTGGACATTCTCTGTTTGCCTCGCGAAGAACTTTTCTAGCTAAGAAGTTCGACAAACACTTCATTCGAAATACTAAGTTTCTCCGGAGCAAGGCGCACGATATTGCCTTTCCGCTGGATCAAACCTGACGATTGAAGCGAAGAAAACTTATCGTTCAAGGATGCGGCGAATCCGGGCTCAATTTGATCAAGATTGATGCCATTCAACTGACGAAGACCCAGGAAGATTTCCTCTTCGTGCGCTTGTTGCGCAGAAACCGGCTCAATTTGTTCGGCGGGCAGTTTGCCTGATTGGATGGCGGTTACGTACTGCGCGGAATCGTGTGCATTGGCCCAGCGAGTGAAACCGTTGAAGGAGTGCGCGCCCGCGCCGAAGCCGAGATAGGGTTCTCGCCGCCAATATTTTAGGTTGTGGCGCGAAACACGGCTGGGTTTTGCCCAATTGGAGATTTCGTAGTGCTCGTAGCCTGCGGAAGCGAGAACGCCGCGGGCGAGATCATAGGAATCGGCCATTTGATCGTCGGATGGAACAGCGGGAGCGCTGTATTTTGTGCCCAGTGAGATTAATTCCCTGCCGAGGCGGCTGCCTTCATCTACCTCAAGCATGTAAATAGAGACGTGCTCGGGATTCAGTGCAATGAGTTCATCGAGCGAGTTGCGCCAAGATTGCGGTGTCTGGTGCGGCAAACCGACGATCAAATCGAAGCTGAGATTGTCGATTCCAGCTGCGCGAAGGACGGAAGCCGATCGGCAAACGTCTTCTCGACGGTGCATACGACCGGAAGCTTTGAGTTCGGTGTCTGAAAAGGATTGAACTCCAAAACTCACGCGGTTGAAGCCAGAAGCTGCCCACGCAGCGGCCTTTTCCGCAGTGATAGTCTCTGGATCGGCTTCGAGCGTAACTTCCTTCCAATTGGAGGTGAATGACTTGCCGATTGCGCTGAGAATATTCTGAAGATGCGAGGGGTCAAGAAGGCTCGGTGTGCCGCCGCCAAAATAGACCGTGTCTACGATCGTGTTCTCAAGATTGTCCAGTGCGATTTCTGCGCCAGCGTAAAACTGCCGATAGTTCGAGATTTCCTTTTGGACGGCTTCGGCATAAGGCGCGTATTTTTCAGACGAAACGACGCCAGTATGGAAATTGCAGTAAGTGCATTTGGTCTGGCAGAACGGGACCTGGATGTAGATTCCGAGATTCATGGCACCAGAAACGACTTTAGCACAGGCGATGCAGTCCCGTAGTTGGCGCCGAATTCTGGTTTGTGGTCTGGTCCCGTGGCACTTACATGGAAGACTGTATTGCCGGGTGTACAACACGATGCTAGGGTCCGCCGCCTGTCGAGGCGTTCGAGGTGGCAAGAAAAAAGCATCCTTCATCCGAGCAAGACATCCAACTTTCGACCGTGCGAGCAACAAGATTGTGGCACCGGTTCATGCCCTCTGAGGGCAAAGGGAACCGTAGGGCCGTTATGGGACTTACTTGCGACTTGGGCAGTTAGTGCTTTTGAAAAAACGATTTAGATTCACAGGAGGACTTATGGCGACGACAAGAGTTGGATTAGCACCGATGAAAGTGGCGCAAATTTCCAAGGCAGGAGGCGATTTCGAGATTGTCGAGCGCGAGATTCCCAAGCCCGGCGCAGGACACGTCCTCATCAAAGTGCAGGCCTGCGGTGTCTGCCACAGTGACGTGCTCACGAAAGAAGGATTGTGGCCCGGCATTCAGTTTCCCCGCATTCCAGGACATGAAGTCGCAGGTATCGTCGACGAACTCGGCGAAGGTGTTTCCGGCTGGACGAAGGGACAACGCGTCGGCGTCGGCTGGCACGGCGGTCACGATGGTACGTGTCTCCAGTGCCGGCGCGGAGATTTTGGCAATTGCCAGAACATGAAAATCGCAGGCGTTAGCTACGACGGCGGATACCAGCAATACATGGTGGCTCCCGTGGAGGCGCTGACGGCCATACCGGAGAGTCTAAGTGACGTCGAAGCGGCACCGTTGCTCTGCGCCGGAATTACAACCTTCATCGCGTTGCGGCACAGCGGTGCGAAGCCGGGCGACCTCGTAGCGGTGCAAGGTATCGGTGGTCTCGGTCATCTCGGGATCCAATTCGCGAACAAGTTTGGTTACAAGGTCGCGGCTATCGGGCGGGGCCCGGAAAACGGGTTGCTCGCAAAAAAACTTGGAGCGAGCGTATACATCGACAGCAAAGCGACGAACGCAGCAGAGGAATTGCAAAAATTGGGCGGCGCACAAGTCATTGTAGCGACTGCTCCAAGCTCGAAAGCGATGTCCGAGTTGATCAACGGTCTTGGGCCGAACGGCAAGCTCATGGTCATTGGCGCGACTTTTGATCCCATTGAAGTCGCGCCGGTTCAGCTCATCAATGGAAGCCGGAGCATTCAAGGCTGGGCCTCGGGAACACCGGCCGATGCCGAAGACACACTGCGCTTCGCCGAACTGAGCGGCGTGCGGCCCATGATCGAAACCTATCCGCTCGAGAAAGCGGCCGAGGCTTACGCGCGCATGATGAGCGGCAACGCGCAGTTCCGCGTGGTTCTAACGATGTGAACTGGACTACGGAGCAATCAACTTAAAATATCGTTCAGACCTTCGCAATCGCGTGATCGCCTAGATTGAGACACAATCCGGCGCCGCGCATCCAACTGTCGAGGATTTCATATGCGATCAGACATTGTTCCCGGGGCGATCTTCCCCGACTACGAGCTTCCCGACCACACTGCGAAACGCCGGAAACTGTCCGAGCTGCAAGGACCACACCCGATGGTTCTCGTCCTCAGCCGCGGAGGTTTCTGCCCCAAGGACCGCCGACAAGCCGAAGGACTCGTCCAACTCCATCGCGAACTCGAGGTTGCTTATTGCCGACTTGTCACGATTAGCACAGACAATATCACTGAGACGAGTGAATATCGGAGCGGAGTCGATGCCCATTGGCCTTTCCTCTCCGACGCGGGGCGTGTCGTCCAGAAAGATCTCGACATCGCCGAATACACCGATCCTCTGCATAATCCCATGATCCCCCATGTGATTGTCCTCGAGCCCGGTCTTGTCATTTATAAAACCTATAACGGCTACTGGTTCTGGGGTCGTCCCACTATGGAAGATCTCCGCCAAGACCTACGTGCCGTGACGAAGAAATGCCGTCCAGACTGGGACATCACCACGCCCGAACTCAAAGCAGCATGGCAGCAAGGCCGCAAGGAACTTTTCTATCCGTACGGCAAAACGTACGTGCAAACTCTTGGTGAACAGGATTAGGAAGGGCCGCTCGGATCCGGAACAACTTTTATTTGCATCGTACGTTCGCGAGGGCCGTCGTACTCGCAGAAGAAGATGCCCTGCCAATGGCCGAGAACGAGTCGGCCGTTTTCTACAAAGATGAGTTGGCTAGTTCCGGTGAGAATTGTTTTGGCGTGCGAGTCGGAATTGCCTTCCGCATGGCGATACGGGCCGCGGTGCGGCACCAGGCGATCTAGAAAGTCTTCGACATCGGACGCAACATCGGGGTCGGCGTGTTCGTTGATGGTAATACCGGCAGTTGTGTGCGGAACGTAGACGTAGCAAACGCCCTGCTGCACGCTGGATTTTGCAACAACCGCCTGGACTTCGTTCGTGACGTCGAGAAACTGTGTGCGGCGGTCGGTGCGAACACGTATATTTTCAATTTTTCCCATTAGCCAAAAATCGTAGCATGCGTCTCGCAAAACAACTTAAGGAATTGGGACGAGGAAATGTTTGCCGAGGTATCTTCCGGAGGAATGTTTTTGCAGGGCGTCAAGACCTTCCATGCCCCAGCGAGCGAGAAGCGGGAGTAGACACAACTGGCGCGACTGAAGAGTCTTGTTCGGATAAAGCAAATTACTGAGGAATTCGGCATGGCCGGCAAGGACGCTGGTCTTTTTGTCACGCGCCCAGCCTGCTCTTTGCCTCAGTTTCTCCGTCTGATACGAAATTTTTCGTAGCGCCTTTTCAACTGTGGATTTGAGCGATGGATCGATTTTGGTGACAGGATCTCTCCAGCCTTCCAGCAGCTTGTGAATTTTCTGGGCGTCTTTTTCCAGTTTTGTGTTGAGCTTCGCGGGGATATTCGCGGCGCCAAGTCTCGATTGAACCGTCTGGCTGCCTGTCCAAACGTCTTCCACCGTCATGTTGTACTGCTCAAGAAGCCGCTGCGCTTTGCTGTCCACCAGCGTGAAGCCCGTCCGCGAGAGAAAAACGGGCTCGCGGCGGAGAAGCTTGGAGTAGAGAACATCAGACTGCGCGAAGTAAGCAATTTCCGATGGACCACCGATATAAGCGACCGTAGGGAGCAAATAATCCTGCACGACGGGACGAAGCAGCGCGTTCGGACTGAAGGATTCGGGGGATTGCGAGATGGCGTTGACGAGTTCCTGGGACGACCAACTTAGTGTGTCTGCCTGGAACTGAGCGCCTGCCGAACGAATCGCTTCCCTGCCGCCGTTGCCGAGAAAAAACAATGCGGTGCTACGGCCAGTGACCTTCACTTGAGATGCAAAACCTGCGCGTTCGAGTTCCTTGTTGCGAGCAAGCAGCCCTTCGTTAAGTTGGGCATGGTCTTCGGCAGCCTGGCGGTAGATAGGTTCGGCGAGTCGGTGCAACCGAGCATCAAGCGGATCGAGGATGATCAGGCCATGAGCAGAGAAAAGTCCCGCGAATAGTTTTCCGAAGGCAGAGGCATACGTTTCGTCGGCCGTGTAACTCGCACGGAGCAGCGTGGCAATCTCGCCCGCGGCAGGGCCGCCGAGCATCACGCTGGCAGCGCGCACGAATTCTTCGACTTGCGGGCCAAGCTTTTGCGGACCAACAGGGGCTGGAACACCCGGCTGCGCAGTCAATTCAAACTTTACGAGCTTCCCGTCGTGGAAAAACGTGTTGTGTCGAACTTCGTCGAGATCGTGATCTTCCGTGGCCATCCAAAAGACAGGAACGGCTTCGATACCAGTTTTGGTTAGAAGTCGCGCGCCTTCGATCGCCGAGAGCGCCTTGTAAAACGCATAAGCGGGCCCTCCGAAGAGGCCGACTTGCTGGCCGCTGACGACTGCGACGGCGCCGCTTTCAAGGCGTGAAATATTGTTGAGCGCATCCTTGCTTGAACCCAATAGTTCGTTTTGTTCACGAAGAATTGTAGCGACAGCGCTACGTCTGGATTGCGGATAGTGGAGATTGGCCGCAAGTTGCGCCGCATTCTCGAGCGTGGGCTCGTGCGCGTAAAAGTCTTTCACTTTCTGGAAATCGTCATGGAATGCTAGATGAAGCGGGGGTTGGTGCGGAAGTTCGCGGAACGCCAAGGCGCGACATTGCATGGATTCTTAGATGATACCCATAGGATTAGGTCACAGCAAATAGACGGCTGTTTTCTCCTTAGGGAAGCAAACGAGGCTTCCAGAGCTGGTGTCTCTAATAGTTAGATGGGTAACCGTTGCGGTAGACTCTTACCCTCTGGGGGAAACGTCTCATGCGATCGGCTTCAAAGTATGTTGGATTGCTGGCATTTGTTACTTTTCTCGCCTTCCCGATTCCCCTCGTGCCGCAATCGACCGCGCCTCAGGAAAGTACTGTGCTCCGCTCGACGACGAGGTTCGTACAAATCAGTGTCATCGTCCAAGACGGCAAGGGCCAGCCAGTCATCGGCCTCAAGCGAGAAGATTTCAGACTGTATGACGAAGGCAAACTGCAGGACATAGCCACGTTCGTCTCCGAGGCTCCTCCTGCGGAACAAAAAGCGGATTCTTTGCCCTTCAATATCTTCACGAACCGCTTCGATCGACTCGGACGAGCGCCTTCCACCGCAACGGTAATTCTCTTTGATGCGCTGAATACCCAGCCGCAGGACCAGTCCAGCGTTCGTTTGCAAATTCTGGGGTTTCTCAAAGAACTCCGTCCTGAAGACCGAGTGGCGATTTACGCGCTCACAACCCAGCTGCAAATCCTACAAGACTTCACACAGGACTCCTCGATGTTGGTGAATGCGGTGCAGAGATTTCTCCCCAAAAGCACTGCCGCGCTGGATGCATCCTCGGTCGAACAAGTTGACCTGGTCGGTATGACGGGGAATCCCTATTGGGGCGATTTGCAGAACGCGATCAATCGCGGCAATGCCGTCCTTAGCGATCGCAAAACGCTGAACCGCGTGGAAATGACCACATCTGCCCTAGAAGCGATTGGCAATCACATCGCCTCCGTCAGCGGCCGGAAGAATCTGATCTGGGTTTCCGGCGGGTTCCCGTTTCAACTCGGGCTGGCCGACCTGAACAGTTCGGAGGCTTCTTCGCTCGGCTCGCTGGCTCCTGCTTTGCCTTCTGCTGCGCAGGCTCAGGGGCCTTCTGCGGGGAGCACCGCCGCAACACGAGCAGCCGAAGAAGGCGGACAATTTGCGCCGATCCAGCGCGAATCCCGAACGTTTCAGGATGAGATCTTGCGTGCCACGAAAACGCTGAATCGCGCCAATGTCGCGGTCTATCCCGTGGATGCCAAGGGAGTGACGGTGGAGGGCACGACTGACGTAAGCACAAGAGAGACGTCGACTCACGCCGGGAGTTCCGAGTTTTTCGCGCGACGCAATAACTGGGACACATTGAACGAGACCGCTGAGCGCACCGGCGGAATCGCTTTTTATGGTTCGAATGATGTTACTTCAGCGATGCGAAAGGCTTCTGACGACGGACGTTACGCTTATACTCTCGGCTTCTACCCTTCGCACGGAAAATGGGACGGCAAATTTCGCGACGTCAAAGTCAAAGTATCGGTATCCGGCGCTAAGCTTCGGTATAGGAAAGGATACTTTGCCAACTCCGATACAGAACAGAGTGCGCCCGAGGCCAAGATCGAAATTCAGTCCGCCGCGTTGAGTCCGCTGGAATCAACGACGCTTGGTCTGATGGTTAGCGCGGTTCCGACGGAGCCCGCTGCCGCTCGAAACATTACCCTTCAAATCGGCCTGGATACGCTTCAACTCAGTCTTAAGGAAGAGAATGCTCACCACAAAGGAGGCATCGACCTCCTATTCCTGCAGCGCGACGCCGGTGGCAAGGCAGTGCAGGAAGAACAAAAACGGATCGGTTTCGACTTTACCGATGAGCAATATAAAGCGCTCGTTAAATCGGGAATTATTTTGCAGAGGCATGTCACTGCGGACCGCAGTGCGTCGGAAATTCGAGTTCTCGTGCATGACGCCGCTTCCGGAGCAATTGGCACCGTGACTGTCCCGCTGGGAAAGTTGCTGGCCCCAGCAAACTAACAAAACGCGCCCTTCGGAGGGGCTTCGTTATATGCAAATGGTGAGCTGGGGTCGAATCCCGCGTTTAGCTTGACTATGCTCGCGCAGCAGAAGGTTCCAGGCTTGCCGCGATTTTGGTGATGGCGGCTTTTGCATGGTCGCTGAGCGGAAGAAGCGGCGCACGCGGAACTCCGCCACGATAACCACGCAGGTCCATCACGAATTTTACGCCGGCGATGCCGCACTCAGAGACAACGCGCTTTGAGGCGAGAGCCAGTTTGCCTTGCAGTTCGCGCGCTTGCTCATACATTTTCTGCCGGTATAACTGATGGACCGCGACGCATTTCTCAGGAAACGCGCTCGCCAACGCCAGAATCGCGCCTACGGCTCCTGCACTGAGCGCGGGCATAATCACACTCGCGGAACCTGTGAGCATTTGAAATGCGCTGGGCGCACCTGCAACAACTTCAACGATTCGTTGCACGACGCCAGAGCTGTCTTTCATCCCGACAATGTTGGGATGCTCAGCAAGCGCGACGATTTCGGGCGTTTCCAGCGTAACCCCAGTGAATTGCGGCACGGAATAAAGCAAAACGGGAATGGGAGAAGCGTCCGCAACGGCGCGATAGTGCGTTAAATAAACTTCCGGTTTATATACGGGCTTGTAGTAATACGGCGTCTTGATGAGCGCTGCCTGATAGCCGAGCTCGGCGGCACGCTTGGTTCGCGCGATGGTTTCGGCTGTCGATTCCGCACCAGTTCCGGCGAGCATGCGCTTTTCAGGTGCAGCGGATTCCATTGCCGCCGCGAGAATCGCCTCCATCTCTTTCGAGGAGAGCAACACCGACTCGCCGGTTGAGCCGAGAACGACATAGCCCGCGAGATCGGTCTGGTTGTACCGATGGAGATTGTGCCTGAAATCGGCAGCAGAGAACTTGCCGTCTGCGTCAAACGGTGTGGTCAACGCGGGATAAATGCCGGAAAGATCCACGAATCAGTCTCCTGAAACAGCAGAGCCGGAAGCGGCGACTTGTCCGCGATGCAAATCCTGCAGCGCGGAGACTTCTGTTCCCTGCTCGAGCATGGCGCGAATTCCGCGCGCAGCTGCGTTTGCCGCGGCGAGCGTCGTGATGCACGGAATGTTATAGCGAATTGCCGCGCGACGAATGGATTTTTCGTCGTAAAAGGATTCGCGACCGAGCGGCGTGTTGATGACGAGATCAATCTTGCCGGTTTTGACGAGGTCAACGATGTTCGGGCGGCCCTCGTTTACTTTGAAGATGGCTTCCGCTTCAATTCCGGCGCCAAGAAGCGTCGCAGCGGTTCCGCGCGTCGCAACGAGCTTGAATCCGAGCGAGGAGAGTTCCTTGCCGAGCGAGACGAGATGCCGCTTGTCGCGGTCGTTCACGCTGATAAAAACCGTGCCTTTTCTCGGCAGGCGCTGACCGGCAGCAAGCTGCGCTTTGGCAAATGCCTGCCCATACGAGGTGGAGATTCCCATGACTTCGCCTGTCGAGCGCATCTCTGGGCCAAGGATCGTGTCCACGCCGCGGAATTTGTTGAACGGGAAAACGGGCGACTTCACCGAATAGAAATCGTGGACGGCGATTTCGGCGACGCCGTTGTGATGAACCAGCGGCAGCTTCATGTCCTTCAGTTTTTTGCCGACCATGAGGCGCGCGGCAACCTTGGCGAGCGGAACACCTGTCGCCTTGCTGACATACGGAACGGTGCGCGACGCGCGTGGATTCACTTCAAGGACGTAGACCGTATCGCGTTGGATGGCGTATTGCACATTCATTAATCCAACAACTTTCAGCGCAAGCGCGAGACGCCTGGTGTAGTCACGGATTGTTTCCAGAATGGCGGGCGAGAGGCTGACCGGCGGCAGGACGCAGCTCGAATCGCCGGAATGTACGCCAGCTTCTTCGATATGTTCCATGATGCCGCCGATGACGACGTCGGTGCCGTCGGCAAGCGCATCCACGTCCACTTCCGTGGCTTCTTCCAGGAATTGATCGATGAGGACCGGTTTTGCGGAGCCCATCAGCGCGGCTTGTGCCACGTATTCCTGAACAGTGTTCGCGTCGTATGCGATCACCATCGCCCGGCCGCCGAGGACGTAGCTCGGCCGCACGAGAACGGGTAAACCGATTTCTCCAGCAAGGCGAGCGGCTTCTTCGGGTACCAGCGCCGTACCGTTACGGGGCTGCGGAATTTTTTGTTCTTCGAGCACACGACCAAAGCGACGCCGGTCTTCCGCAAGATCGATCGATTCAGGCGTCGTGCCAACGATGGGCACTCCGTTGCGCTTCAATTCCATCGCCAGGTTGAGCGGCGTCTGTCCACCGAATTGGACAATGACTCCCTGCGGTTTTTCGCGTTCGACAATCGCGAGAACATCCTCGAGTGTAAGCGGTTCGAAATAGAGACGGTCAGATGTGTCGTAATCGGTTGAAACGGTCTCCGGATTGCAATTAACCATGACCGTTTCGTAGCCGTCTTCGCGCAGCGCGAACGACGCATGGCAGCAGCAATAATCGAATTCAATTCCCTGCCCGATGCGGTTCGGGCCGCTGCCCAGAATCATGATTTTCGGGCGGGGCTGCGCGTCGGATTCGTCTTCATCTTCGTAGGTTGAATACATGTACGGCGTGAACGATTCGAATTCCGCAGCGCAAGTGTCTACGCGCTTGAAAACTGGGGAGACACCGTAACGCGCACGCTGCAAACGTACGGCAGCGGGCGTGGTCTTCCACATTTGCGCAAGCTGCTCGTCGCTCGTGCCTTGGCGCTTCACTTCGCGAAGTAATTCCTTCGACGCAGTCTCCACCGTAACGCCGGCGGCGCGCTTATTCACTGCAGTCAACTCTTGAATCTGCTGAATGAACCACGGATCGATTTTAGTTAGATCGCAAATCTCGACCGCGGGGAGTCCGCGCTCAACAGCCGTAAGAATCCAGTGGATTCGGTCGGGCCGCGGCGTTGCCAGTTTTTCGCGCAAGAGAGAGTCCGGAGTTTCTGCCGGCGCACGCCACGGCGTGTGTGGCTCGAGCGAACGAATCGCTTTTTGCAATGACTCCTTGAACGTGCGGCCGATGGACATCACCTCGCCGACCGACTTCATCTGCGTTCCGAGCGTACTGTCCGCACCGGGGAATTTTTCAAACTGCCATTTCGGAATTTTTGTGACCACGTAGTCGATCGACGGTTCGAAGCTGGCAGGCGTCTTTTTTGTAATGTCGTTGGGAATTTCGTCGAGCGACATCCCAACCGCGAGCCGCGCCGCAATTTTCGCAATCGGAAAGCCTGTAGCTTTGCTCGCGAGCGCCGAACTGCGCGAGACGCGCGGATTCATTTCGATGACCGTCATTCGTCCCGTATCCGGGTTTACCGCGAATTGCACGTTCGAACCGCCGGTTTCCACCCCAACTTCGCGCAGAATAGCTGCCGCAGCGTCCCGCATGCGCTGGTATTCCTTATCTGTAAGCGTTTGCGCGGGTGCAACTGTTATGGAATCGCCGGTGTGGACCCCCATCGGGTCAAAATTTTCAATCGTACAAATCACCACGAAGTTATCGCGAAAATCGCGCATCACTTCGAGTTCGTACTCTTTCCACCCAAGTACCGATTCTTCAACGAGCGCTTCGTGCACAGGGCTCATGTCCAGCGCGTGAGCGATCGAATCGGCAAACTCTTCACGATTGTAGGCGATAGAGCCGCCCGTGCCGCCGAGTGTGAACGACGGGCGAATCACCAAAGGAAAGCCTAACTGCTCGCAAAGGCGCATGGCATCCTGCGCGTTATTTACGAGCGCTGAAGCAGGAACTTCCAAACCGATTTTGCGGCAGGCATCCTTGAACCAGAGGCGGTCTTCCGCAACTTTAATCGCGCGAAGCGACGCGCCAATCATTTCCACTTTGTGTTTTTCCAGAATGCCTTCTTCCGCGAGCGCTACAGCAAGATTCAGCGCGGTTTGACCACCGACCGTAGGAAGAAGCGCGTCCGGCTTTTCTTTTGCAATAATTTCCTCTACATATTCCTTCGAGAGCGGCTCAATGTACGTGCGATGAGCAAGCTCCGGGTCGGTCATGATCGTTGCCGGGTTCGAATTGACGAGAACGACCTCGTACCCTTCCGCGCGAAGCGCCTTGCACGCCTGCGCCCCAGAATAATCAAATTCGCACGCCTGGCCGATGATGATCGGCCCCGACCCGATGATGAGAATCTTCTTGATGTCTTTCCTCTTCGGCAATTTACTGGTCTCCGGTCGTTAGCGTAAAAAGATTTGATCTCTCGTTCGTTCCAAACACCTGCCGCGAAAAAGAATTACCATCTCACTTGATGACTATTGAGAAGCGCTTCCACTCTTTCACGCTGGCTTAAAACGATAGCGTATATTGCCTTGTAGTGATCGGTTCGCTTCCACTCCATCGCTTTGCGTGCACGCTCTGGCCCAACTAACTGTTCCATAGCCTGCCACTCCAGCATGCACACCGCGATATGGAAGTAACTGCTTTTCAATTCCCCGTCGCCTTCGGGCCGTTCATATTGCAGGCCCGGAAAAGTACGCTCCAAATCGGCAAGCAATTGAGGGTTATCAAACCTGTTTCGAGTCATCAAAATCCAATGACCTTGCTCGTGCACATAGGCGGATAGAGCCAGATCATCGTTGTCGAGAAACCGCAGATTCAACGTCAACGTCGGCGAGGAATGATTCATAGCTCCTCGGTCAATCTCAATGTCCCGCGTGATCGTATACTTCGACAAATCGTATTCTTTCGCGAGACGTTCCATCTGCTCCTTACGTTGCTCCTCACCCGGCAACCCATGCTTCGTCTTAATATTTAATTTCGGGGTTTCGGCCCCAGCCACGCAAACGCATAGCCCCATCACAATTCCTGCAATCAGTGTCGTTCTTTGTCTGAATCTTCGCATCCGCTTCTCTGCTTCATCCTCGCGAACTGCCCGGACGCTGAAACTCTTTCATCATGTCCGTGAACTCCGCGAACAAGTAATGCGAATCGTGTGGCCCCGGCGAAGCTTCCGGATGATATTGCACGCTGAAAAGCGGCATCGATTTATGACGGATGCCCTCGTTGGTCTGGTCGTTCAAGTTGATATGCGTCGCTTCCACTTCACTCGACGGTAGCGATTCCGGGTCCACGCAAAAACCATGATTTTGCGCGGTAATTTCGACTTGATTGGTAAGCAGATTCTTTACCGGGTGATTCGAGCCATGGTGGCCGAATTTCAATTTGTAGGTTTTGCCGCCTAGAGCTAACCCACAGACCTGATGGCCGAGGCAGATTCCAAACACCGGAACACGACCGAGAAGCTTGCGAACGTTTTCTACCGCGTAGTCCATCGGTTCGGGATCGCCCGGTCCGTTTGAAAGAAACACTCCGTCGGGATGCATACCGAGAATATCTTCAGCAGAAGTTTTTGCTGGAACCACGCCAACCTCGCAGTGATGATCTGCGAGCAACCGCAAGATGTTCTGCTTAATTCCAAAATCAAATGCCACGACGCGAAATTTTCTCGTATCGCCCTGCGCTCCCGCTTCGCCCATCTGCTCCGTCCACGGTGACGTTGCGAGATCGATCGAGCCTTGCGCCCAATCGTAGGGCTTGGCGCAGCTGACGCGGCTTGCAAGCTCCTGGCCCGCCATGCTCGGCAATTGTTTAGCCTCATGAATCAGCTGCTCGGCAGACGTGCCATCCGTCGAAACAATTCCTCGCAGAGCGCCTACTTTTCGAATGTGGCGAACGAGTGCTCGCGTATCGATGTCCCAGATGACAGGAATCTTGTGGCGATTCAAATAAAGCTGCGCTGTTTCTGACGAGCGCCAGTTCGAAGAGATGTGCGAAAATTCTCGCACGATGAGTGATTCGATATACGGGCGCGAGGATTCTTCATCCTCCACATTTGCGCCAACGTTTCCGATGTGCGGGTACGTCAGGCAGACAATCTGCCCTGCATAACTCGGGTCGGTGAAAACTTCCTGATAGCCCGTCAAACTTGTGTTGAAAACAACTTCGCCGCCGCGGCGCGTGATGGCGCCCGCGGCTCTCCCGTTAAATACGCGCCCGTCTTCCAGCGCGAGGATTGCAGGTCGGTGATGAACTTCCGTCAGTGGAGCCTCCGTGATTCATATTTATTTTTCTTTGGCCTCGGCGGACGATGAGAGCGAACCGAAATGATCGACCGGCCAATATGCGAAAACGGCCCGGCCATAGATGAACCGGCTGGGGACAGGGCCGAAAACGCGGGAATCGTTTGAGCTGATGCGATGGTCTCCCATCACAAAATACATGTCGCGCGGAACGCGAACGGGTCCGTAGTCGCTTAAATCTTCGTATTGCGGCGGAACATACGGCTCAGCCAGCGCTACTCCGTCAACATAAACCACCCCGCCGCGAATTTGAACAATTTCGTCGGGTAGTGCAATGATGCGCTTGATGAACGATTTGCTGCGGTCGAGCGGATACCAGAAGACAACGACGTCACCACGCTTGATTGGCTCAAAGCGGTAAACAAATTTATTGATGAAGATGCGCTCCTGGTCGGAGAGGAGCGGTGCCATGCTCGTGCCTTCCACCTTTACGGGCTGATAGAGGAAGACAATGATGACCAGGGCAAGGCCTATAGCGATAAGAAGGTCGCGCGTCCAAACCCGGATTTCACGTTTTAGGGAATGACCAGCGGCTGGTTTTGTTTCCGAGGCAATTGCGGGTTGATCCGAGATTGAAGAAGCTGCCTCGGAGGCGGAATACTGCACTTTCTCGTCCGGACTCAGCATTTGTATTGCCTAATAGTTATATCACGCGAGTCGTGCGCTGCGCCAGATTACACTTCGAGCGTCTGGAAAATTTGATGCCGCAACTACTGCATCCGGTTGTAGTCGAAGAGGTGAAACTCCTTGGTCACGCCGAATGTAAAGCCGGAGCGCGGGTCATATTTGTTCAACCCGCGGATTCCAGCAACGTCCCACGTAAAGCCGCCCGCAAAAATCTGCAAACCAAGGCGAGCTTGGCCTGTGCTCTGCGTACCTATAAGAGCGGCATTGATATTGCGGTCAGAGTAGAGACCGCTCACTTCGCCGACGATGTTCACGCGTTTGTGAACCGGATAGTTGAAGCCAGCTCCATACATCAGGACATCGTTCTGCGTAAAAAGCGCATTTGGCGCCTGAAGAATTTCGAGGCCAAGATCGCCCATAAGCTTTAATTTCTGAAGCTGTTCTTCCATGGCGATCATGGCGAAAACGTTGGTTGTGTTCGTCCCAATGCCGCGCGCCTGATTCGAATTCGGCATGATGAAGCCGAAGCGGAATGCCAGCCCGGGCTTCTTCCCGGTCGGCTTGATGAAACGAACTTTCGTCGAAAGAGCGAAGTCACCCGTATCATGTGTGGAGTTGACACCGGTAAGCTGCAGATTCGGGACGAACGACGCCCCTTGTGATTTCACATCCAGAAAATTCTGAATGGCGCCTTCGACTTCGATCTCCGCGATTTTGCTGATGCCCATGCGCAAATTGAGAACGCCTGCGGAAGTTTCATCACCACGCAGACCGGAAAGCGGAAAGCCTGCATCCTGAAGAAAATCGAAGCCAACTTCCGCTCGCACAACCCCAGCAGGAACGGTCTCGACGTCAGTAGTGCGGAGCGGACGGTCCTGCGCGAACATAGGTGCAGCACAAAAGAAAACAACGCCGAGCGCAAATAGCAACTTCCGCATGACGAGTATCCTAAGCAAACTGGAATCACTAGCCAAGAGCATAATTTAGATTCGAGAGTGCGGAGACCACGGCTGTTTCCGCACGAAGAATCAAGTTTCCCAGCGAAGCCTGCCGAAAGCCGGCCAAATCTGCTTCGCCGAATTCTTCGTCGGTCCAACCACCTTCAGGCCCGATAGCAAGAGCGGCTTGTGTTGCCGCACTGCCCGTCAGGACTTCTTTCAGCGGTTGGGCCTCTGCTCTTTCAGACAAAATTACTTTCAAACCGGCTGTCTGCTCGAAAGCCGGCCTTGGCTTAGCAACCGCCTTCAGCTCTGGAATACGCACACGCCGGGATTGCTGCGATGATTCGACAAGAATCTTCCTCCAGCGCGCGGCTCGCTTTTCGGCCGCGTGCAAAAGAGCTTTTTCACTCCGGGCAGCAGCCAGAGGAATAATAGTGTGGACACCAAGCTCCGTAGCCTTTTCAAGGGCCCATTCGAAGGAATCAAATTTTACGATTGCGAGGAGCAACGTTGTTTGAAGTGCGGATTCTCTGCCGGCGATCGGTTCTACGAGCGCGAACTCGATTCGATCCCTCTGGACCTTCTCAATTCGGGCCAGCCAGGCGGTTTCGCCATCGCTCAGTTCGTAGAGTTGTCCAGCTTCCGCGCGAAGCACCTTGCCAAGGTGATGAGCTGCATCGCCCGTCATCGCAGCGCTGTTTTGATCGAAGTGGTCGACGAAGAATCGCCTTCGCAAGCTACGCCTTACCCAAAGATGTCTTTTACTTTTTCGAAGAACGAAGAGCCCCGTTCGGCCGGCTTGTTTTCCACTTTCAAAGTTGCGCCGAGCTGCTCCATCAATTTTCGCTGCTCGCGAGTGAGCTTGGTCGGCGTCAACACTTGCACGTGATAGTACAAGTCGCCACGGCCCCCACCACGCGGATCAGGCAAACCCTTGCCCTTAATCCGGAACACCGCACCGCTCTGGGTGCCTTCCGGGATTTTGAGTTTTTCTTCTCCATTTAATCCTGGTACTTGCAGTTCCGTCCCCAGCGTCGCCTGAACAACGCTCAGGGGAATCGTGCAATAAAGGTCCGCATTGCGCCGCTCGAAAAACGGATGCTCTTTTACTTCGAGTACTACGTAAAGATCGCCAGGCGAACCACCATTGACGCCAACTTCACCTTCACCGGGAACGCGCAGCCGTGTGCCCGTGTCCACTCCGGGCGGAATCCGCAGCTCAATCGTCTTTTCTCTTTCGATGCGGCCTTGACCACGGCAATCGAGGCAGCGTTCTTTGATGATTTGGCCTGCGCCCTGGCAGGCGGGGCAAGTCCGCGTAATGGTGAAAAATCCTTGCTGATATGCAAGCTGCCCGCGGCCTCCGCAGGATTGGCAGGAAGTCGCGCCCGTTCCGGCCTTTGCGCCTGTGCCTTTGCACGTGCCGCAAAATTCCAACCGCGGCACTTTGATCTTGGTCGTGACGCCCGCCGCGCCTTCTTCAAACGTCAGCATCATGTCATAGCGTAAATCCGCGCCCCGCTGGCTGCGCGACCGCCCGCCACGACGCCCACCGCCGAGAATATCCTCGAAACCAAAAAAATCTCCAAAGATATCGTGGAAATCTTGAAAGATCGTGCCGTTGAAGTCTGTGCCACCGCCGGCCGAACTGAGTCCTGCGTGGCCGTACGTGTCGTACACCTGCCGCTTTTCTCCATCACTCAGAACGCTATAAGCTTCCGTGCATTCGCGGAAATTAACTTCAGCCTCTTCCTTGTTCTCCGGATTGCGGTCCGGATGCCACTTGAGTGCTGCTTTGCGATAAGAGCCCTTTATCTCTTCGATCGTCGCGGTTTTCGAGACGCCGAGAACTTCGTAGTAATCTCTTTGATTAGCCTTTGCCATTCGCTTCCCTTTATTCGCCCCCAAAAGCGCTAGTTCGCTAACGATTTCGATGCGTGAGTCGGATGCACGGCTACACGCACCATCGCAGGCCTCAAAACGCGGCCATTAAACAGATACCCTGCCTGAAAAACCTGAAGCACTGTGCCATCGGCTTTGTCCGTTGTTTCCGTGCGGTCCATCGCCTGATGCTGATGAGGATCGAACTGCTGGCCAACCGGTTCAATGCGTTCCACGCCAAGTTTTGCGAGGTTTTCGAGCATCTGTTTGTAAATCAGCTCGAAACCTTTGCGGTAGTTTTCGTATTCCGCTTCGCGATGAGCCGCCAAAGCGTGCTCGAATCCGTCTACGATTGGAATCAAGGCTTCCACGACTCTAGCTGTAGCGCGCTTGCTTTCCTCGAGACGCTCACGCTCGATGCGCTTGCGGTAATTATCGAAGTCCGCCTGCCGGCGCAGCAAAGTCTGCCGCAAATCATCCAGATCCGCCGTCAATTTCATTACATCCGCGTCAGCGCGTGCATTCTCTGTAGCCATCGCGTCGGATTCCGTCGCGCCTCGCTGTTTCTCGTCTTGATTGTCCCGTTCTGCTGCCATTGCTTCGTTCCCTTCCCGTGGATCGGCTAATTTAGATTTTGCCAAGCGCTTCGCCGAAAAGTTCAGCCACATAAGCCACCGCACTGATCGCGCGTTCATACTGCATGCGCGTCGGCCCTAGAATTCCCACTGATCCTTGCGCGAGATCGCCGCGCGTATAAGGCGCGCTGATCATCGCGAGATTTTCGCCCGCCTGCGACATCTCTTTGATGCCGATCTGTACCAGCACAGGTTCAGGCGCATCAATGCATGCATTGAGCACGCTGACGAGACGGTGCTTTTCTTCAATCGCCTCAAGCAGCTCTTTCAAATGTGCCTGGCTCGAAAATTCCGGCGCCCCTACAATCTGGGCCGTGCCCTCCACGTACACCTCTCGAACCGGGCCATCTTCCAGTGCAACCGGATCGCAAAGCGTGAGCGCACTTTGGATCAACCCCTCATACCGCTCGCGTTCCGTAGCCAGTTTCAGCAGCAAATCCTCGCGAATCGCTTCGAGCGTCCAGCCCGAATATTGCCGGTTCAGAAAGTCGGCAGTGGCGTCGAGTTCCGCTTGTGTGAACGAGCGATTAGGCTTCACGATCTTGTCGCGCGAAGTTCCGCCCGGTGAAAGCAGCACAACCACCACTCGGCCATCAGGAAGCAACCACATACGCGCGTGTTCTAAAACGATGCGGCGCAACGGCGGGGCAACAATGATTCCTAGTCCATTGGAAACTTCCGCCAGTACGTGCCCTGCCCGTTCCGTGATCTCTTCCGTCGTTTTCGCGGAAGACATCTGCCCGCGAATCCAGTCACGGTCGTGCACGCTCAATGTCGCCTGAGCCGCGATCTCCTGCGCGAAAAAACGATACGCCGCGGCAGTCGGAACTCTTCCCGCCGAAGTGTGCGGCTGGTACAGAAATCCGCCGTCTTCCAGATCAGCCATCACGTTGCGAATCGTCGCCGGACTAAGCGTTTCTTCAAAACGTTTCGAAATGGAACGCGAAGACACGGGTTCGCCTGTTTCGATGTACATGCGAACAACATCGGCCAGAACCTGCCGGTTGCGTCGCTCTTGGATTGCGGCGTTCTTCATGATTAGCACTCTGTGCCCAGCAGTGCTAACTACCATTCTAGGAATGCTGTCAAGTCAGGTCAATGCAAGTGTACTTGCTGTTTGCCAATGTCAGTCTTTCAAATGTCAGTCTTTCAAATGCTTCGGACGCCGTACTAGTTGTTGTCAATCTGTGCGCGCTGCAGTTTGTCCGAGTAATCGATATACAGCGTCTTCCACTCGGTGAAGAAATCAATCGCAGCTACGGCCGCTTCGCGATGGCCGTTCCCGGTCTGCTTAGTCCCACCAAACGGCAAATGCGTCTCCGCTCCAATCGTCGGCGCATTCACATAAACGATGCCGGTATAGAGATCTCGCATTGCTGTAAAGGCCTGATTTACGTTTCGCGTGTAAATCGAAGCGGACAAGCCGTATGCCACGCCGTTCGCAATCTCGACTGCTTCGTCAAACGTTTCGAACGGAATCACGCTTACCACCGGCCCGAAAATCTCTTCCTGAGCAATTCGCATCTTCGGGTTCACATCGCCAAACACCGTTGGCTCATGAAACCAGCCCTTTGCATGCGCGCCACCGCTCAAGCGCTTCCCTCCGGTCAGCAAATTCGCTCCCTCTTTCTTCCCAATTTCCACGTAACTTATCACCGTGTTCAGTTGCTGCTCGTTGATGCACGGTCCCATCTCCACCTTTGGATCCAGCCCATCGCCAACTCGCAGCGTTTTCACGCGATCCACAAACCGCTTCACGAACTCGCCATACACTTTCTTGTGCACCGCCACGCGGCTCGCCGCCGTGCAGCGTTGTCCTGTCGTACCAAATCCGCCCCACACCGCGCCGTCAATCGCCAAATCTAGATTTGCATCATCCATCACGATGATGATGTTTTTGCCGCCCATTTCCAGACTCACGTGCTTGAAATCCGGCGCGCAGGCCGACGCAATAATTCTTCCCACGGCGCTCGATCCGGTAAAACTAATCACGGGAACTTTTTTGTGTTGAGAAAGCGGAGCGCCCGCATCCGGCCCATCTCCGCTCACAATGTTCACCACACCCTTCGGCAATCCCGCTTCCACCAAAGCCTGCACATAGTGATACGACGACAGCGGTGTATCCTCCGCCGGTTTCAGCACAACGGTATTTCCCGCCACCAGCGCCGGCGCCATTTTCCACGACGGAATCGCCATCGGAAAATTCCACGGTGTAATCAGCCCGCACACGCCCACCGATTGCCGCACGCTCATCGCAAATTTATTCGGCAGCTCCGAAGGAGTCGTCTGCCCAAAGAGCCGCCGCCCTTCGCCTGCCATGTAGTACGTCATATCAATCGCTTCTTGCACATCGCCGCGTGTCTCGGCCAGCACTTTCCCCATCTCGCGCGTCATGTCTTTCGAATATTCTTCTTTGCGCTGCACCAAAATTTCTGCCGCGCGATACAAAATCTCTGCGCGCTTCGGCGCCGGCACCAACCGCCATGATTTGTACGCCTCGGTCGCAGCATCCACCGCCGCGTTCACATCCGCCTCATTCGAAGCGACAAAATGCCCAATCACTTCATCCGTATTCGCCGGGTTGCGGTTCTCATACGTCTTCCCGCTCTTCGAATCCACCCATTCCCCGCCAATAAAATTCTTGTAAACGCGCGGAGCCGCTGCCGTAGCCATACTTCCTCCTGAATCCTTCAAACTGGTCCCTTTTTCCGTCTGATTCCGTCTGGAATTATCGTGTGAGTCTCGCCTGCGGAGACATTCAACAGTAGCATCCAGTTCGAAACATCGTCAAACAAGGCTCTAATATTGGGTGTCAGTTTCCGGTAACGCGACTTACCAGACATCCCTGCAATGACGCGCCCTAGAAGCGGCGATGCTTCGCGTAATTTGAGCTTTGACACCGCTAGTAGCGCGGAGTATTGTCTCGAGTCTCGGATGCCTTCCGCTAGGCGCATCCCCACTCAGGAGAAAATTGCATGGCCAGGCGCAGATTCTTGTCGCAATTGTTGGGTCTCCCATTTCTGGCACTAGGAACGAAGGCGCAGGAATCGAAAAAGACTTTGCGGATCTTGATGAGAAGTTCGTGGGGCACCGACGACCCAACCAGAGCGTCGTTCGTGTTCGCGCATGCACTGGCGTTGGCGGAGGCTGGCCACGAAGTTCAGATATTCCTGACTGCTGACGCGAACAATCTTATGCGCAAAGTTACCTCGGACGCAGTGATTCCCATCGGTTGGCCGCCGCTCAGCGAGTTGCGCGAGAAAGTCGTCGCCAAACACATTCCTGTCTTTGCTTGAGGAGCTTGTTCCCGGGCCCGTGGGGTCACGGAAAACGATCTTGCAAATTGGAACGCAAAGTTCGGCAATCCTGCCATTTTCGTTTCTCTGGTCGAATGGGCCGACCGCATCATCTCCGAATAGTCCCAGCGGTCCGACTAAATTCGCGCCCGTGCTCGTCTTCCACATAACGGTCCACCGACATAAGCATCGAGCAGATCGGTAGTGACTCAGCTTGATGTCGTGACGCAGTTTCCGAGAACCGGACAAACCGGAACGGCCTTTCCAGTTGGATGCCGCCTATCTTTATGTTGGAATGACGCGCGGTTCACGGTTACTGTTTTTATGTTCGATCACTATGCTGCTCAATCCGAGGCGGAAATGAGAAATGTAATCTACGCGATCAACGTCACCCTGGATGGCTGCTGCGACCACACCAAGATGATTGCTGATGAAGAACTACTTGAACATTACACTCGCCTCCTGCGAGACGTTGACCTGTTCGTCTACGGGCGCAAAACGTATCAATTGATGGTTCCTTATTGGCCTGACATCGCAAAAAACCAGTCTGAGACAAAAGCAGAGAACGAATTTGCTCGAACATTTGACTCCATCAACAAAGTTGTTTTTTCGCAATCATTGGAATGCGCTGAAACAAATACGCGAATTGTTCGGTCGGGGCTTCGGGACGAAATCCTTAAGTTGAAACAACAACCAGGTAAAAGTATTTTGGCCGGTGGTGTAAATGTCCCTTCGCAACTCATCGAGCTTGACCTGGTGGATGAATATCGTTTTGTCGTTCAGCCAATCCTTGCAGGAGCAGGCACGCGGCTGGCGGAGGGCGCCAGCCTTCCAGACAAATTGCGATTGAAGCTCGTCGAAACAAAGACTCTTGCATCAGGATGTGTTGCGCTTCGTTACTTAAAACCTGCACGTGTCGCGGGCTAAAGCGCGTTAACTAGGAGTTTTGTTCCCTCCCGGACTTCACAGCACAATTACCTTTTCAAATTTGTGGTGGACGGCGCATCATGGTGGCTGCCCGGTCCCAGGAAGGAACACTGGGATGAAACGGATCGCTTTGCGGGTAGCGCTGGTTCTGGGGTTTGCGGCAGGTCATGCGGCGGCCCAGGAAGCAACCTACAACTTCGACCGAGACACGGATTTCTCCAAATTCCTCAGCTATAAATGGGTAGACATCAAGGGCGAGCAGCAGGTCGACTACCTCACCACGCAGCAAATCACCATTGTGATTGACGCTGAGCTGGCCAAGAAAGGCCTGTTCAAAACAAATTCGGACTACGCTGACCTTTACATCGGCTACCAGACGGCCCTCAGCAGGCAGACTCTGTGGATGGCCTATCGTGACGGTTGGGGCTACGGCCCAGGGTGGGGCGGCGGATTGGCATCGATTGCCGAGGCGTCCGTCCATGTCGGCCAGCTTGATCTGGACATATATGCGGCAGCAGAAAAAAAACTGGTGTGGCGCGGCGCCGTATCGAATGCGTTCGATCTCAGTCTAAATTTAGGTAGCAGTGAGACGAAGATCCAGAAGTCTGTAGAGAAGCTGCTGCAGAATTATCCGCCGAACCGCTCCGCCCCAACCTCCGGTCGCCAGCGCGAACTGAACGACCACCGGCACGGTGCTCATTGCTTTCTCTGCAGCATCGCGCCCGCTTTGTTTCACCATCGAGGGCCGCATGATCGTTAAGTCGCAATTGACTTCCGATAAGCCCGCTATCCGGAAAGTGACCCGCTGCCAGAGTCTCGCCCCGATTACGATTTAGCAGAATAGTATTTTTGTTAAACCACTTTTTTTCAATGGCTTATAGTAATGCACTTTTCGCTTGACGAATCCATTATCGCTGTGGTATTCTAACCGAGTAGGAAAATGCGCCCCGACGCCGGTCGGGGCTTTTTCTTTTTCAATACGCTTCTCTTCCCTCTATTTCCATTCAGGACCGAAACAATGAAAAATAAACAATTTAACGCCGCACAAGTGTGGAAAGAATTTGAAGACGAAATGGTTCCCAAGCTGCGTCTATCATCGATCGACCACGCAGTGTACTCGCATCTATTCCGGCATAGCCGACTGGAAGCCAAGCCTCGGATTCGATTTGCGCTCGGTTGGCTCGGGAGCGGAACGCGTCTCTGCCCGGGTACGGTACGAAAGGCGCTTCGCCGGCTCTTTCACACCGGGGCGGTGCGACTCATTGAATGCAATAAAAACGGTCATCTGGTGCAGGTCCGATTGCCGGACGAAATTCGCGCGCTGCGGGTGAACAAAAGTGACGTGCGCGCTCAGACGGAACCCGAGGTGAGTCTCGAAGAGCGGGACTTCCTGCAAAATGCGGCGTTGCGCAAGGCGGTTCATGATCGCGAAGGCGGGCGATGCTTCTATTGTTTGCGACGTATGGCGCGGCGCAACCGATGCCTGGACCATGTTGTGCCGCGAGCCAGTCTGGGCCTGAATTCCTATCGCAATCTGGTTTCGTGCTGCCAAGATTGCAACACCAAGAAGTCCGACCGTGCGGCCGAAGAGTTTCTCCGCTGGCTCTTTCGCGAAGGGAAACTGAACAGTCTCGAATTGAAGAGCCGATATAGTGCTTTGCGGGCGCTCAAGGCTGGAAAACTCATACCGCAAATTGATTCAAACCGGTTCGTCAGCAAATAGCCTGCGCGTACTTTGCCGTCGTTTCTTCACTCGGGCCGCCACTGCCTGTTATGGGATGGCGAATACGCCCGCGAAAAAGGGCCATCCCTGACACTTGTCCGGTAACGGCGTTAATCAGGTATTTGGGGCGCCTAGGCTTTTCGTATACCCTTGCGCTGCAACAGCCACCACCGCGTTGGGAGAACCGATGAATTTTAAAATCCCAATAAAGATTGCATCCTTCATCTACAGGTGCGTAAAGCGGTCGATCCCGGTGGTCGCCTTGGGCCCACCGGATCACGGAGCATACTAGTGCAGACACTTTGGCCGGATTCGCGTTACGGGGTTGGTTATTGTCGCGTATTTGTATTCAGGTGGACTTGGCTGTTGGATGAGGTGCGCACATGATTCGTTTCTTTGTGTTGATGATCTTCTGTGGCAGCTACTTTGCCCAAGATCCAATCAAACTGATGACGGCCCAGCAATTCCAAGCCATACCTAGTCAGCCTGCCGACCAACGGATTGCCTATGGCCACGAGCTTGATCAGTTCGGCGAACTGCGAGTTCCCGCAAGTTCTGGGCCGCACCCGGTTGTGATTCTCATCCACGGAGGATGTTGGCGTGCGGATTTTTCAAATTTGCACGAACTGGGACCGATCGCGGAAGCACTCAGGCGCAAAGGAATCGCTACCTGGAACCTTGAGTACAGACGTCTTGGCCAAGCGGGAGCGGGCTGGCCGGGAACGTATCTCGATGTCGGAAGAGGAGTTGATCATCTGCGGATAATCGCCGCAAAGAATGGTCTAGACCTCTCGCGAGTTATCGTCCTTGGCCATTCTGCGGGTGGACATTTGGCGATGTGGGTCGCATCACGCCAAAAAATTCCCGAGGGCAGCACGATACATTCAGCAAATCCGCTGGCAGTACGCGGGGTCATCAACCTAGCGGGAACTCCCGACATGACGGCGTTTTTCCCGCTCCAAAGAAGCAACTGTGGTGGTCGCGCGGTAGTTGAAGAGATGCTTGGAGGAACTCCAGCCCGTGTTCCACAGAGATATGCAGCGGTTTCGGCAATCAGCATGCTGCCTCTAGGTGTAATGCAAACCCTTGTTTGGGGAGAACGTGACGAAATTGCGCCAATTTCGCTAGGCGAGACCTATGTGAAAGCCGCAAGGCGAAGGAATGAAAACGTCAACTTACTAAAATTCGAAGGCATCGGACATTTCGAAATCGCTACTCCACTGCCTCCCTCATGGCCACCCGTAGAAAAAGAAATCTTGAGGATGCTGTCAAAATGAGCGGGCAACGCGCAGGAAATTGCTACCTCGACGATTAGAAATTTCCGCCAACTCCCGATACGTCGCGTTACCGAACAAGTGAGCAAGGACCGGAATCGGGCAGTTAGTACTTTTGCGAACGCGAAACTCGGGGACAGACGGGACGTTTTCTGATGTTTGTTTCGGAAGTCGCTTCGCTCACCATGACATCAAATTGATTCGAGCCGGTTCGTCAGCAAATAGCCTGCGCGTCGCCAGTCCGCTCTCTCGTGATGCGCCACTTCCCAGACAGAAGTAGTTTGCTAGCAAACGGCAGCCCACCCTTGCAAACCGTCAGGGTAGGCCACGCAATAGAGATTTCGGAATTAAGGCGCGGCCACGCGCCAAGATGGACGGTTTCGGCGTTAATCGGGGCCTGAGTATTTCGCGAAGCAATTTTAGTCTCAGGACGGCAATCGTTTTAGCCAGCTTGCAAATCGCGCTCGGTCGTCTTGTTGCATCGCGATCAGCTTAATTCCCATGCCTTTTTGGGGGTCACTCCGTTGCACAATGGCGCGGGCCCTGACTTCTACCGTAGGCGCAACTAGTAGCAACTGGATGGACGTGCCCACCGGAAGGGGTTCAGCGGTGCGGGCATAAATTCCACCGAGGGAAAGATTCATGACCCGCGATACGTCGCGTACGCTGGCAGCCTGCCAAGCAAGAAGTGTTCCTTTGGGAGAGCAATGCCGAGGATAACGTCGAGAGTCGTTCGTGGTCGCCACAAAAACACCGGAAAGAACGATACCGCCTTTCAAACGGGTAGCAAAGGCATTCCTCCACTTCTTCGATTACCGCGTTTAGCAGGACCTGTACGGTTTTGGACAGACACGACCTCCCCAGGAAGATAGTTTGCAAATGATCCCGAACGATTCTGTGTCCCACTGAAAATTCCAGGCTGCGCCCAAAGCGGGAAGATGAAAGGAAAATCCAATGACACGCGGACAAAGACTCAAGGTTGTAGGAGCGACCATGGCATTTGCCGGAGTTGCGATGGCGGAATATTGTTCGATTCGCCGCGTGGAAGGGCTGATGACCGAGGTGGCGACTCCGATTCGAGGATTGAGCAGGGATTCGAGATTGCGCCGGTCCCGCTGAACCTGGAGGGGAAAAATCCGGCATTGGTGGGATTAGGCAGCTACTTCGTCAACGGGCCAGGCGACTGCAACGCTTGCCACAACCCTGGCCCTGGGAACAATCAGTTCCTACCGGGCGGAAACCCATTCTTTGGCCAGCCGAAGAAGATCAATCCGGCAACCTATCTGGGTGGAGGACGAGATTTCGGCGATTTTCCGCCAGGCAGTGGTACTGCGCATATCATCTCCCGCAACTTGACGCCGGACAAAACTGGGCGGCCTGAAGGGGGCCACACGTTTGCCGAGTTCGCTCAGATCATGAGAACTGGCGTGGATATGGATCATCTGCATCCAACCTGTCCACCGGGGGTCCTTAATGCGGGCTGCGTGCCAAAGCCCTTTGACGGAGATCTTTTGCAGGTTATGTCATGGATCAATTTTCAAAACATGACTGACCATGACCTCCGCGCCATCTACGAATATCTGGGCGCTATCCCGTGCGTCGCAGGCCCGCCAGCGCCTAGCCCGTTGCACAACGAATGTCCTTAAGGCTGACTCGGAAAAACCGCCCGCCCCCAGGTAATCTCCCTTGGTGCCTTGCATCGCATCGCACTGAGGGAAGTTCTTCGTCCATGCTTCCCTAAATGGAGGCCACTTGGCCGTGTAGTCGCCTAATCGGAAAAGTCAAAATCCATATCGACGATTTCCGCGTTAATCAGGCACTGGCGTTTGATCGACTCCGGTGAATCTTCGACGGTGGTCGTTATTTGATTTTGGCAATGCGTCCTTGGGCGGGATATTTCTGGAACTGCAAGGCGTCGTGGCCAGGGATAACTCGGTCAGGATTGCCGCCCGCCAATTGGATCATGCGTTCTTGGTTCCTAATATTGGCGGCGTGATCCGCATCTGAGAAGGTAGCGCTGGCTTTGTGTTCGGAGAGATTGCGGTAGAGATAGCAGTTGTCGGATGCCATGACGAAGGGAGGATTGCCGTCGACGCGCAGGTATTGCGATGCGTAGGTGTGCCGCCCTCCGGTGTAAGCACGAATGCCAGGAAAGATCTCGACGTCGTCGCCATCGACCAGGTGCAGCCGCCCCGCTGTGTTCAATCTCACGAGTTGTTGCACGTCTTCGGGATCAATGCCGCCATGATTGCCGCCGGGCTGCCAGGCGTCGCCGGTGTAGTAACGGAACTCCTCCTTCTGAATCCATACGGTCGCTTTGGGGAAGAGATCGATACCGCCCAGGTGATCCCAATGAGAATGGCTGACGACGATGTCCGTGATTTCTTCCGGCTGGACGCCGGCGAGCTTCACCGCTTCATCGGGGCGAATGTATTCTGTCGAAGGGAAATCCTTGAGGAAGGTATCGCGGTGATAGCCGCTGTCAAAGAGGATATTGCGACCGCCGCCACGAATGAGCCAGACGACCATGGCGATGGAGATTTTTTCGTCTTTGGGAGCGCCCATAACGAGGCCGGCAACCTCATCTTCAGCCGAGGCGTAGCGAATTGCCTGAATGGAGTATTCGGGAGTGGCAACCTTCGCGGGGGAGAAAGCAGGCAATGCGATAAGTGGAATTAACACAACTGAGAAAAGACGTTTCACGGCATGCACTCCGACACAGAACCGATGGGCCATTTTACCAGCGCTTAGTCCCAGGCGCAGTTATTCCATATCTAACGGATGAATCCGAACTTTATGACAGCTTTTTGCCTAGTCCTGGTAAGTCGCCTAATCGGACATCTGACCGCCAGTAGAGGATACTTGGGACCAGGGATAGTCGGAGGAACGGATGACTGAAACAGTAATCGCCACACCCGTGGTATCCAGCGAGGCCAGATTGAAGGGTCGCGCGCGGGGCGCAATGGTTGGCGCCATCTTTGGCAGTGCCTGGATGTCTTGGGCCGCCGTGTTCGTCCCTACCGCAAGGACCGCCTCTCTGGTGATAGTCACCGTAATCGCGACTTTCCTTATGGGCTGGGCGGCGTCGCGTGTACGAGTAGCTCGCCGCTATAAGAATTCCGCCGCCGACCGCGAACGCTGGGCGTCTATCGCGCCTCTCTTTTGGATCGACACCACAGCGGAATGGGTACTGGGTGCCGGCGCGGTAGCGGCACTCGCTCACTTTGGCCACTACGCCCTAATCCCGCAGTCTCTTGGAGTCATCATCGGACTGCATTTTCTTCCGCTGGCGTGGATACTGAGAGCACCTCGTTATTACATTATGGGGACGGCCATAATTGTGTGTGTGCTCGGCTCGCTTCTCATTCCCGAAGGCAGCACTCGCAATGTCATAGCGTGCGCAGGGATCGGTCTCCCGATGTGGATTACGGCAGTGGCGACCTTGTTGCAAGGCTGAGAGCCATTCCCTTATTCCCAAGAGGATTTATCACAATTGTGGCCGAACTCCTGGTTAGTCGCCTTACCGGACAAGTGGGCGAGCACCGGAATCGGGCAGTTAGTGCCTTTGCGAAGCTCGGGACAGACGGGATGTCTTCTGATATTTGTTTGAGAAAACTCGTTTCGTTTACCAGTACATCAGAGAGAGGGAAACTTCCTGTCTGTTCCCCCGTCCCCCCGGCAGCAAATAACGCAGCATAGGAGGAATCACAGTGCATCCTTTACGCAAACTACGGGAATCCGGTAAGCCTACCGCCGCCCAGATTAGCGAACTGCTTGCCGAAAACATCGTATTCAACAGCCCGATCCTGGTTCGGTCGATTGAGGGGCGTGAAGTCTGCGCGGCGATTTTCGCTCAGTCGAGCGCAACGCGTGGTTCCGGCACCTACACAGCCGAGTTTAAGGTCGATGAGCGCACCACTTTTTTGCGCTGGGTGGGGACCATGGATGGCCACAAGTTCGAGAGCTTGGAAGTCATTGTGGACAACGAGCAGGGGTTGATTGTGGAGCGCACTATTGCTCTCCGGCCGTATCCGGCTCTGAAACTGTTCCGCGACGCCATGTATGCATCGCTCAAGGATAAGCTGCCGCCCGACGTTTGGGACTACCCAACGCCGTAGTGTGACCACGGCGGGGCTTCACTCTCTCCTGGCGGCCACCTTGCTCGCCGATGGGGCGCCTTGCTTCGCCCTCTGCGCCTGCCCCGCCTTGGTCATCAAGCGCGATTGTTCGTACATCTCGATCCACTTCTCGCTCGGAATCGCCGAGATCAGCTTGCCAATCGCTTCGAGCGGCAAATCGTCCGGCGATTCGAAATGAACGCAACACTTTCCCATGTCGAGCTTCTTCCCCGCCGCCTTGAACGCCGCCTTCAGCTGCTCGAGCTGACTCGCACTCCAAAATGCGCCCATCAGGTAGAGCGAGCAGTAGTTCTTCTGGGACGAGAGCGCGACGTAGCAGATCGGCTGCTTGTTGTAAGTGTCTGGATATCGAGATAGGGGGATCGTCCAGCCGATCGTGCCCCAGACAAGGCACTCATCGTAGCCGCGTGGAATGTGCTTGTTCACGAGTGCGCGCACCGTCGCGATCGTCTTCGCACGATCGGCGGGGAGTGAAGCGATGTATTGCGCTGGCGTCTTGACGTTCGATGATGGTTTCACGGATTCGTCGTTTTCCCGAAACGAAGTGTATCACCGAACGTTTGAAGACCAGCGAGCGGCAGGGGCTGCGGCCATCGTCTTTTCAGCAAGATCATTGACTTGAATTATGAAGCTCGGGGATAGAAGATCGGGGACAGACGGGACGTTTTCTGATATTTCTTTGAGAAGACTCGCTTCGCTCACCATCTGAGAGAGGGAAACTTCCTGTTCGTCCCCCGTCGTCCTCTATTTACAAGATAGGATATAAAATTAATAATTCAAAATCAGTTGGCTCTTAGTTCGTTAGTTATGGGGGCACCATGGGCCACGGTTATTGGATGTTTGACTGGTTAGAGGACAACCATTTAACGACTCAGGAAGAAGTCGTTTCCCTTCTGCCGAAGTATGGGGTTATCGAGGATCTGCGGCTCCGGGCTGAGGCTGCGGCGACGAGTGCAGGCGCGCAAGTAGCTGCTGCCCCCTCAATTCTCGCGGGAACAGGCATAGACCTCACGGGTGGACATACCGCATGTCCATCGCCGACTTGCATGCGATTCCAAGTCGATCAGCTCTTTAAGCATGTGTGGCACTATTTCGAGAAAATAGTCGTACGCGACGCTGTCACGCCCGCGCTCCTACAATCCGCTGAAATTCCCCTACAGCATCTTACCGAGACAATCATAGTTCACTCGGCACCATTACTATACCTTCGTGAAATAGGCGCTGAACATCTTATAGAATTCGTCCCCAAAACTGTCTGCTATGAACACCCTGACGCGCACGCGAAAGACGCAGGACTTGAAGGAATTCTCGAGAAGAAACAGCTTCTTATTAAGGAAATATGCTCTGGGTCACAATTGTTCAAAGTGGAGGAAAGCGCTGGAACAATCACTTACCGTCTTCAGACCGCGGCGTTTGCAGATAACGTTTTAATGAAATTCGGCGACAATTTCAGGGAAACACCCGAAGTAATAAAGCAAATCCTTGTAGAAAGAAGTTTTGATGAGTATGTAGCTGACTTGACTGCAGACATTACGGCCGCGAGAGAACTAAAAATGCCACTCGGAACAATTAGACCCCTCCATAGTAAGCTGTTAGCTGCGAGTTCCGCACCAAGTATCGCTGAGGTCGTATTTCAGCTCGATTTACCCATCCTAAATGGACTTTCTCCTAAGCAATTGATCAAACTAAGGCAGGAGGAGCAAGAATCATTCGTTAATTTCCGCAATAGCCTCAAGAAGGCCGTAGCGGATCGACTCAAGACATCTTCCGAAACCAACCCTCACGAGCTTGCTGAAGAGATCCGCCAAGATGTTATCGAGCCTTCACTTTTCGCCATTCGACAAAGGCTAGAGGTCTCGAAAAAAGCGTTGGCCAAGAAGTCGGGCGTGTCTATGTTCTTAGGAGCGATTGGAGCGACATGTGGACTATTGGCCGGACTGGGCCCCGCTGGCGCCTTGGCTGCTGGAACCGCCATTTGTCTTGCAGGGACAAGCAATGCCGCAAGTAAGAGCTTAGAAGAAAGCCATCAAATTGAGTTGGATGGCATGTACTTTCTTTGGAAGGCGTCAGAGCACGCGTCATAGTTGGCACGGAAACTCGGGGACAGACGGGACGTTTTCTGATATTTGTTTCACAAGACGCGCTCGGGTTCCATCGTCGCGCCCCTCCTTCTTCTCTACCACAATCTACGGATCGTAGATATTTGCACACGCGGACGGCGAACCGATGCACCCTGGGCCAACCAATGAAATACCATTGAAGATAACAAGCAGGAAAGATTTCTCGCGAATTTCTTGATTCTTCTCCTGGGCATTCTTTCCAGGATGCTTCTTTTCTTGGGACTCTTTTTCGTTGGAGGTCAAATGAGCAAATCGGCGCGGACGTGGATATGCTTTCTCGGAGTTTGCGCGTACATCTCTTTCGTCGGCTGTGGCAAATCCAAACAGGAAAATGCGGACGCCTCCTCAGGCACCGCCGCCAAGATCTATTCCCTGGAAGATGTCGACAAGGAACTAAAGGACGGCCAAGTGGTCCTGGGCGGCACTCACGACAATGTCCGCGCTTTCTACGCGTCCCATGCCAACTATCACGTCTGCAAAGACGATGAAGCCTTTACTGTGGCGGTGGTTTGGAACCACGAGGTCGACAAACATGCGGACGACCAGTACGTCGTCACGAATTACAATCGCGACGGCTCCATTGGAGCCATGGAAACCGGGCCTCCACAATTCTCGGTCGGCAATCTGGCTTCGTATTGCAGATAGCTTCTTTCGTTGAGCGTCTTGTTTGTAGGAGACCCCAGCACTGACCTTAGTGCTCTTGTCCGCCTATGGAGTACTCTGCCTGGGCGTTTGCTCCGGAACCGGCAGCAGCGCCACCGGTTCGTAACCATAGGTAGCCGTGTAATCCTCTCGCATCACTCGGTACGGCAGATCGTCGCTCGATCCCAGGCACACTTTTGTCTCCTTCAAAACCTGGCTCGCAAATTTCACGTCGTACTCCAGGCATCTGTGGCCATTCACCCGCTGCGTTCCCAGATATTCAATGTGTCCTTCTTCCAGGATCGCGCCGTAGTCCACATAGCCAAGGCTCTTTCCGATTGACATAGCCGCGCATTCCGCGCCTGGAGCCCGCGACGCGCTGAGGGGATGCCAGTCCGGATATGAGTTGTCGGCGGATGCATTTTCCCAACTGCTCGTATTCTTCCCGTACGTTTTCCCGCTTACGAACAGCGTGTCACTCTCCTGATGGGCGCTCGGGCGACCCTGGGAAAGCGAGCCTCCTGTCTCGATTCCCTCCGGAGTTCGGTCTAACGCTTCATGCTCATAAAAATATCGTGCATCGCAGTCCAGCACCTGCGAGCGCTTGACATGCATCATCCTCGCCGGTTCATCAAGCTCAACGGTGAAATGCTTCGTATGCATCGCCTCTTTCTGTGACGCCTGGAAGGCTTTCCGTCCGTCATGCATGAAATTGCAGGAACAGAGAAATGACGCGCAGGCCAGCACGCATGCCACGCTTGATCGCCGCACCATGTTCAACCGCATTTGCACACCTCCGGTTGGAGCTCTTTGAGTCCAATATCAATGGCGATGAAGGGGGCGATGAAGCGGGCGGAACGGATTTTTTCCCGATTCCGTCCCTAATCAGTGGACCGATGGTCCGGTCTTCTCTACCACCACGGCGCCGCTCTTCATGACCCACTTCACTTTGTTGATCGTCACGTTCACGTCCGCCAGCGGATCGCCCTCCACCGCCACGATGTCTCCATAATATCCCGTCGCCACAGCACCAAGATCATTGCTCTTCCCCAACAACTCCGCTGCATTCGTCGTCGCCGTCTTCAACACCTCTTCCGGCGTCATCCCAGCCTTTACAAACCACGCCAGCTCCCGCGTGTTCTCTCCAAACATCGTATAAATCGCGTCCGATCCCATCGCAAACTTCACACCAGCCTTGTGCGCTTTCCTCGCCGTCTCTAAATTCCGTGCAATGAACGCCTTCGTCTTTTCCTGAAAACCATCCGTGTACCCAATCTTCTGCCAGTTATCGAGGTAATAGCGATTGTGGTCGATCGTCGGCACATAAAATGTCCCGCGCTTCACCATCTCCGCTATCGTCGCATCGTCCATGTCCGTCGCGTGTTCAAGCGAGTCCGTTCCCGCGCGCACAGCGTCTCGCGCGCCATCCGGTCCGTACGAATGAATCGCAATCTTCTTCCCAAACTGGTGCGCGGTGTCTACCGCCGCCTTGATCTCCTCATAGTTGAACGTCTGAAATCCCGTCGTATCGTCGTCCGTTCCCGTACTCGCGAACATTTTGATCAAGTCCGCACCCGCCGCGATCTGCTGCCGCACCACGCGGAGCACTTCCGGCACTCCGTCCGCGACCCCACCGGCAGGAGGATTCAATCCAGGCTTATACCGAGTGTTCGTCACTGTTAGCCCGTATCCCACCACGAACATCCGCGGGCCAATCATTTCTCCGCGATTGATGAGATTGCGCATGGCCATGTCCATGTATTGATCGGCGCCAAGATCACGAACGGTTGTGACGCCTGCTTCCAGAGTCCGCATCGCCCCTTTGCGAGCAAGAAACACTTGCACGCCGGGAGGGTTGTCCAGCTGGTTCAGCATCGGCGTGCCGGGCGTTTCCTCCGTGTACTGCGTCATGTGCGTGTGCACGTCGATCAGCCCAGGCAATCCGTAATATTTCGACAAATCAATTACCTGTGCGCCCGCAGGAATCTTTTTCGCGTCCGTCGTCACTTCGCGAATTCGGTCGCCCTCCACAATCACGATCGCGTTTGTCCACACCTTCCCCTTGCCATCCCACAATTTTCCAAACTTTATCGCCTTCACCGGCTTTACCGGCGCACTCTCCTGCGCCAACGTTCTCGTTCCTGAAAACGGGCCCGCCGCCATTGCCAAAACGCACAAACACATCGCCGTCAGTCTGCACACAAACACGCCGCGAAGTTTCATGAACCTCTCCCGTTTGCCAACCCGAAGGAAAAAGCAGCTTCCTCGTCCGCCCCGGCGGACTCGGAATGACAATAGTTCGTCCTTGGAAGTTCTATGCGAGGAAGGGTCTGATTGTCACGAGGATTTCGTATCTTACTGCTGACGACTCGCTGACCTGGAGGAATTACTTGAGGTAAGCCTTGAAGTGGAACCCATCGGCGGCGTCGGCGCAGCTGCGCCTGCTGTCTGTGAGCCCAGCCCCAATTTTTGAAGGGTTAACGCATCGAGTTTTCCCGATGGATTCAATCCATGCGCCGCTTGATACTTTTTCATTGCCTCAACCGTGGAATCGTCCCATTTCCCGTTCGGCGCGCCTGCATACGAACCATCTCTCGCCAGTGCGCTTTGAATTTCAGAAATTCGATCCGCCGTCGGCGTTTTTTGCCCCGGCTGCCGCCGCGAACTCTTTTTTCCTTTTTTCGAAGCGGACTTATGCGCACCGGACGAGCTGGCTGGCGTTTTCTTTTTTGCCGCAGAACTCTGCGTTTGCGCAGCCTCAGCCGATACACCCAGCCCTGCTACAAAAACAAGCAGCAGGGTTGGGAGAACGACTTTTCGGCTGACCATTGTCTTTTGTTTTCGAGTTACTGGACGTTTTCCGCCGGCACTACACCCGGCAAAAATACTGTCAGGATTCGTTCGTTGTCTTGCCGGCGCAGAACTTTGAACACTACGTTCTGTCCGGGCTTGAGCTTGGTAACGGCGGATTTGTAATCCGCAACGGAGCCAACCGGCTGGCGATTCACTTCGGCGATCACATCACCGCGAGCGAATCCAAGATCGTCGGCGAAGCTGGCGGGTTCGACATCGGTGACCAGCACGCCTTTCTGGCCTTCCATACCGACTCGGCTTGCGCGTTCCGGAGTCAGGCTATCCACACGCAAACCAAATTCGGCTGGCGTGGACTCATCGGGCTGAAGATTCATACGTCCAGCAGAGTTCGGGAAGACGCGCGTGCGATCTTCTACAGTCGCCGTCGTTTCCTTCGTTTGTCCGTCGTGAACGTAATTCAGCTTCACTTTGCTGCCAATGGGAGCTTGCGCAATCGGGTTCACCAAATCATTGCCGCTCTTTACGGGTGTGCCGTTCACGCTGGTAATAACGTCGCCGCCCTTCAGGCCGGCCTTCTCCGCAGGGCTTCCAGGCTCGACGCTCATGATGACGACACCGTGTGGCGCACCTAATGACTTGAGCGTGATTGCATTCGTGCCGAGATCCTCCTGGAAGCTGACGCCAATCGAACCGCGCGTCACGCGCCCGTTGGAAACGATCTGGTTATAAACGTTGATCGCGACGGTTGAAGGCAGCGCAAATCCAACGCCTTCATAACCGCGGCTGCCGGTGATGATCGCAGTATTCACGCCAATCACTTCGCCTGCCATGTCCACAAGCGGTCCACCGGAATTTCCCGGATTGATTGCAGCATCGGTCTGCAGGAATTTCTGGAACTGACGTCCAACGCCACCGCGGTCCTTCGCGCTGATGATTCCAGCCGTCACCGTAGCCTGCAATCCAAACGGGCTGCCGATTGCCAAAACCCAGTCGCCCACCTGTACGCCTTCAGAATTTCCGAGCTTCGCCGTCGGCAAGTCCTTGCCCGCATCAACCTTTATTACTGCGAGATCGGTCTCTTCGTCCACGCCGACAACTTTCGCCGTGTACTTGGTGGTTTCCCCATTCAACTGCACCTGAATCTTCGTCGCTTGATCCACTACGTGATTGTTCGTCAAAATAAATCCACGCTTGTCCACAATCACGCCCGAACCCAGGCTGCGTTCTGCCGCGGGAGGCGCATCGCCGCCCTTGCCGTCAAAAAACCGGTCAAAGAAGTCCTGCATGGGGTCATCTTGCTGATCGTCTTGCTGTGGCGCGCGGCGCTTCTTTGCGGAAGGCTTTTTTTCCATCACTTGCGTGGTCGAAATATTCACAACGGCCGGCTCAACACGATTCACGATGCTCGCGAAAGAATTCGATGAAGGAATCGCATCCGGCACAGCTAGCGGTGTACCTTTGCCCGCGAACGTGAATGTTTTCATCGCGGACGTCTTGCCGGAAATCACCGTCCCAATCAAAATCCCAACTACCAAAGTCAATGCTATGGAAAGCCCGGCAATCCATTTCTTTTGCCGCGACGTTCCAGATACTTCCCGCACTTGCTCAGTCATTGTGCCTTGCTCCTATTTCGCCGTGACCGGTTCCCTCTGGGAGCACACCCATGCTCCCCCTACTATAACACTCCATATTGCCTGGAGTTGCCCAGCGCAATCCGCCTATTGCGCTCAAAACACACTGGCCCTACGTTCAGTAGACGAAGGACCGGGGTCGGCTTTGTGGCGTCTCTATCTCAATCCACCTATCTGTTTGACGCACGGGAACAAAAATGTGTTGTCAAACCTCATTCGGACAGCTCCTTTTGAAACACTATTGACTTTCCGGACGGCTTGTCCCATAAATAGAAGAGCCGCGGTTGCGGCGCACGTGGCGATTTAGGGCAACTTGCTCCACGTAAAAAACTGCTAAAGAGCTGTCGAGTTTCCCAGAGCTTTCTGAGACCCTCCCTGCACTCTTTGGCACGGAGGGATTTTTATTTCTTCCCTCCGCGCTGCCCTTCTCGCTTACGACGTTTAATGTGCTCCGCGTTTTTCGCGGTCGTACTCTTGTTTTTGTAGGGGCAGGACTTCAGTCCGCCCGAAGGTGGCTTATGCCGGATCACTATCAACTCCGCTGTCGCGAATGTGGCAAATTCTGGGGCAACACCCCCAAATCGTTTTGCGAAGAGTGTTTTTCCCCGCTCGAAGTCGCTTTCGACTACGATGCTCTAAAGAAAATCGCCCGCAAAGAAAATCTCTCCTCTCGCCCCTTCAGCATGTGGCGCTATTCCGAGTTTCTTCCTCTCCCTGAGGGTTTTACTCCGCCGAATTCCGTCGGCGGAACTCCACTCGTTCGTGCGCGCCATCTCGCCAAACAACTTGGTGTGCAAACTCTCTATGTCAAAAATGACGCCGTCTGCTTCCCTTCACTCTCTTTCAAAGATCGCGTCGTCGCCACCGCTCTCGCCGCCGCACGCCGCTTCGAGTTCAAAACCGTTGGCTGCTCCTCCACGGGCAATCTCGCGAACGCCGTCGCTGCACAATCCGCGCAGCAAGGATTCGACGCTTGCGTCTTCATCCCCGCCGATCTTGAGCCGGCAAAGATTCTCAACACTGCCGTCTACGGTGCACGCATCGTCCGCATCAACGGTAACTACGACCACGTCAATCGCCTTTGCGCGCAAATCGCCGACCGCTTTCAATGGGGCTTGGTCAACGTCAATCTCCGCCCCTACTACGCCGAAGGCTCCAAAACGCACGGCTTTGAAATCGCCGAGCAGCTCGGCTGGACGCTTCCCGATAACGTCGTTGTCCCAATGGCCGGCGGTTCGCTCATCACCAAGATCGCAAAAGCTTTCCGCGAACTGGTTCTTCTCGGCTGGGTGAAGGAAAAGCCCGTGAAATTCTTCGGAGCGCAAGCGACAGGCTGCTCGCCCATTTCCGATGGAGTAAAACGCAACCTCGCCCGCTTTGAGCCGCAAAAACCGCAGACCATCGCTCGTTCGCTCGCCATCGGCAATCCAGCGGACGGCCCATTTGCGATGAAAGAAATTCGTGAGTCAGGAGGCTGGGCCGAAGACGTTTCCGACCCGGAAATTGTGGACGCAATTCAATTGCTCGCGGAAACCGAAGGCATCTTCGGTGAAACCGCCGCAGGTGTAACAGTAGGCGTAACGCAGAAATTAATTCAAGCTGGACGCATCGGTCCGAACGAAACCGCCGTCGTCTGCGTCACTGGAAACGGACTCAAAACCACAGACGCAATTGTTTCCGAATATCCGTTGACCGAAGCCATCGCGCCACGCCTCGACGCCTTCGAAGCATATCTTGACGCTCAACTCGCAACTTCAGCTGCTGTTGGAAGAGTTTGATTTTATTTTCAGGAGAACGAAATTATGTCCGTAACGATTGAAATCCCCACGGCGTTCCGACGTTTCACCGACGGCACGCCGAAATATTCCTGTAGCGCCACAACCATTGCCGAGGCGCTGAACGTCCTCACCACGCAATTCCCCGGTCTCGGGAAACACGTGCGCGACGATCAGGGCCAGATCCGCCAGTTTTTAAATGTCTATCTAAATGAAGAGGACATCCGCTTCCTCGGCGGCGAATCTTGCTCTCTCAAGGATGGCGACCGTGTCTTGCTCGTCCCTTCCATCGCCGGCGGCTCCCATAGCTGACAGTTGACTTTTGGGCTGAAGATTATGCATCGCCACTTATTCAAGGGACTTCTCGCGGCTCTAATCGTTGGTTTAGTCGGTCTCTATGCGCTTTTCTGCCATTTCTATTTTATTTCTCTGCTCGCTCTTGTGTTTTCCGGGGTTGAGTTCGTTTCTTCCCTAGATCGCGTCATCCGGGCACGATCGCAAGATCTCTTCCAGAGAAATGCCCTGTTCGTCGATCGCGAAACCTCCTTTTTCTGGCTTGGTGCTCTCTTGGGTTCCGCACTATCGCCTCTCCTTATTATCGGAACGCTGACTCTCCTTCTAAATAAAACGTACGGTTGAGGTGCGCCGACTTTCAGGTGAAAGACAACACTTTGGCCATCTGATCCGAAATCCGTGAGTCACGGTTTTTCCCACATGCCGCTTGCGGCTGATCTGAAGATCGCGTCAATCACTTTCATATTCGCGATTGCGTCTTCGAGGGGCACCGGAACTTCCGTGTTCTCGCGAATCGCTCTCGAAAACGCGTCTCCTTGAATTGTGTACTGGTCCGCCGCAGGAATCATCTCCACTTCGCTCTTCCCACCCGCAAATTCCATTCCATCAGAAATCGTAAGAGTCAGCGGCTTGTTTGTTGGCGCGTTAAATGGAATCTCCACGTCAATCCGTCCTGCTGTTCCAAGCAATGTCATTCGCTGAAAATAATTCGTCTGCGTCCCGCAACTGAAAATGGATTGCCCCGCTGAAAACTCCATCACCGCCGACGCCATCCTGTCTGTTCCAAATTGCGGGTCATTTTCCACCGTGCCCGCAACGCGCTTTGGCTCTTCGCCGTAAATCCACCGTGACAGCGTAATCGGATAGCAGCCGATATCGAGCAATCCCCCGCCGCCCCATTCCACTCTGTGCCGCACATTTTTTGCGTCGCGATTGAAGTAACTGAACACCGTCACAATCGTCTTCAACTCCCCGATTTTCCCGCTGAGCACAAGCTCTCGCACCCGCAGCCATTGCGGGTAAGTCTTCACCATAAACGCTTCGCCAATTTTGACGCCCGTCCTCGCCCGTACCGCAAGCAACGTCTCCGCTTCCGCAGCATTCAACGCAATCGGCTTCTCGCACAACACATGCCTTCCCGCTTCCGCCGCTTTCGCTGTCCACGGCACATGCAAATGATTCGGCAGCGGATTGTAAATCGCTTCGATCTCTTTATCGGCGAGCAATTCCTCATAAGAGCCGTAAGCCTTCGCGATTCTCATTTCTTTCGCAGCGGCTTCCGCTTTTTTCAAATCCCGCGAAGCAATGGCGCTAATCTCGCTCCAATCGCCTTTTTGCATCCCGGGGATCACTTTTCGCGTAGCGATGGACGCCACTCCCAGAACGCCCCACTTCACCTTGTTTGCGTTTCCCATCACCCATTTCCTTTTGTCAGTTCAAATTTTGTCCGACACTATCTCACATCTCGCAGTATCATTCTGCGCCCGCTGCTACTTCCCTTTCGGAGAGGTTTTCATGCGCCGCTCGATGTTTCTATCTCGTCTCTCGCTACTCACACTCTTATCGCTGCCTCTGATAGCGCATCTCGCCTCCGCGCAAGTGGTGCCTGCGCCAGAATTTTCCGTTTCCTTTCCAAAGGAACGCAGCGCCGTTCCCCTCGATGGCCGCGTCTTACTTTTGCTTTCCACCGATCCCTCCGGCGAACCGCGCAACCAAATCAGCATCTCCTATAAGACGCAAATCGTCTTTGGCATTGACGTGGACCAGCTTCAGCCAGGCCAAGCCATGATCGTCACCGATACCAACGCTTTCGGTTATCCCGTCCGCTCTCTCCATGACGTGAAGCCCGGCGAATACTATGTGCAGGCTCTGCTGCACCGCTACGAAACGTTTCACCGAGCCGACGGCCACACCGTCAAGCTTCCCATGGACCGCGGCGAAGGCCAGCATTGGAACAGCGCACCCGGCAATCTCTACAGCAAACCGCAAAAAATTACCGTTAGCTCTTCCACAAAGCTCTCCATTTCTCTCGACCAGGAAATTCCTCCCATCGATCCTCCCAAGGACACGAAATACATTCGTCACCTGCACATCCAATCGCAGCTCCTAACAAAATTCTGGGGCCGCCCCATGTTCCTCAGCGCCAACGTCCTCGTTCCAGAAGGGTTCGACGAGCATCCCAATGCGCGCTTTCCGTTGATGATTTCCGAAGACCATTTCAATCATGATTTTGAGGGATTGCGCACGGAACCGCCCGATCCGAATCTGAAGCCTGACTATTCCGAACGCTTCCACATCTCCGGCTACAACCGCATCCAGCAGGAAGAGGAATACAAGTTTTACCAAACGTGGATTTCAAAAGATTTTCCGCGTTACCTCGTAGCCCAAATCAATCACGCAAATCCCTATTACGATGATTCCTACGCCGTCGATTCTGCCAATCTCGGCCCATACGGTGAAGCCATCGAAACCGAACTGATTCCCGCCATCGAAAAACAGTTTCGAGCAATCGGCCAGGGCTGGGCGCGCTTCGTTTACGGCGGTTCAACGGGCGGCTGGATTTCGCTCGCCGTCCAAATGTTCTATCCCGATCATTACAACGGCGCGTTCGTCGCTTGCCCCGACCCCGTCGACTTCCGCGCCTACACCAACATTAATTTGTATACAGACACGAACGCCTTCTATTTGCAGGGACCGAATACGCAGATGGTGCAACCCTCATATCGTAACTATCTCGGCCAAACGCTCGCCACCACGCAGTCCGTCAATCAATACGAACTCGCGCTCGGCTCGCATGCGCGTTCCGGCGAACAATTCGACATCTGGCAAGCCGTGTACGGGCCCGTCGGCTCAAACGGTTACCCGCAGCAAATTTTCAACAAGGAAAGCGGCGAAATCGACCACAAAGTCGCCGAGTACTGGAAGGAACACTATGACCTAAGCGCAATTCTCCAGCGAGATTGGTCAAAGCTCGGCCCCAAACTGCAAGGCAAGCTGCACATCTACGTCGGCAGCGCAGACAATTACATGCTCAACGACGCCGTCTATCTGCTTGAAGATTTTCTGAAGACCACCACGAATCCGCCCTACGACGGCGAAGTAAAATACGGTGACAAAGCCGAACATTGCTGGAATGGCGACCCAAACTTGCCGAACTATCTCTCACGCCTGCATTACAACACGCAATACTTACCCAAAATTCTCGAACGCATGACCAAAACCGCGCCCCCCGGCGCCGACCTCTCCTCTTGGCGCTACTGAGGTCTTGCGGCTACATTTTTAGAACAGTGCCAGTCGGCTCGTCTGTCGGTGAGTCGAGTTCTGCGAGAAATAGTTTTTTGATGCGCGCCACGGTTTCGATTGGGTCCAAGTTCATGTCCTGCTTGTATCCATTGGCAACGTGACGGGCGAGATCGGCAAGCACAATTCCCCACGCCGAAGGGTCTTCCCATGTGCCTATTCTCAGGCTTACGTGCTGGCCCTTATTAGCCACCCACACTCGCGCCAGTTCGAATGACTTCTCGTCGCGCAAGGCTTCCTCTGGAATCGCCAGTTGGTTCGTCGCACCCATCTCTCGCCTCTCATTTCCCGCCGAGAATCTAAAGCAATCGCCGCTGTGCGCTCTCAAGCTCCAGCAGTTTTTTCTTGTTCTCAATTCCCCCGCCAAATCCTGTCAAACTCCCATCGCTCCCAATCACTCGATGGCACGGCACAATAATCGGTATTGGATTCTGCCCATTTGCAGCACCTACCGCGCGCACTGCCTTCGGATCTCCAATTTTTTTCGCCAGCTCGCCGTAAGAAATCGTCTCCCCATACGGAATCGTCTGCAGCATCTTCCAAACGCGTTTCTGGAACTCAGTCCCTTCCATTAATAACGGAATATCGAACTCCCTCAACGCACCGGCAAAGTACTCTCGAAGCTGCCGCATCACGTCCACAAAAAACGCCGCATCCTCTCTCCACTCCGCAGCAGGCGCCTCGTTTTTCCTTCCGCGCACAAACCATACCGTCCGCAGCCCCGTCTCCTCGCCCACCAGCCGCAGCGTGCCCACAGGGCTTTCCATCGTCGCGTAATAAATTCGTCCCATCGTAGCTCCTCGCTTTTCGCTGGCTTCCCCGGTCCTCGCTGTATAGAATCATTCTATCGGCAGTCATTCAAGCACACGCCAACGGTGAATCATGTTCCACATGCCAGTCGCTGTCACACTCTAACCGCCTCCCGGCGGAATTCGTTTTATCCCGCTTCTACCAGATAATATCTTTCGAACCGCGCAAGCCTACGCGCTCGCGCAGAAAGCATGCGTTTCTCCATGTCGTCGCCTGAACAATCCGTAGCATTGCCCGTGCCGTCGATTTGGAAGTCCATTTGGGAGGGCCTTGCCGGTTCACACCAGGACTACACCGTAGGCAATCTTAATCGCGCCATCATCCTCCTCGCCATTCCCATGGTTTTGGAAATGGCGCTCGAGTCGCTCTTCGCCGTAGTCGACATTTTCTGGGTCGGCCGCCTGGGCGCAGACGCCGTTGCAACTGTAGGCCTCACTGAATCTTTGCTCAGTCTCGTATTCGCCGTCGGCCTCGGTCTCAGCCTCTCCACCACAGCCATGGTCGCGCGCCGTATCGGAGAAAAAGACCCCAAAGCCGCCGCCATCGCCGGCGTGCAAGCCATCGCTCTTGGACTCGCCGTTTCTCTCCTCGTCGGCATTCCCTGCATTTTCTTCGCCCCGAATCTTCTTCGACTGATGGGCGCATCGCCACAAATCGTCCAAACCGGCTCAGGCTACGCCCGCATCGCGCTCGGCGGAAGCGGCGCAATTCTCTTACTTTTTCTAAACAACGCCATCTTCCGCGGAGCAGGTGACGCCGCCATCGCCATGCGTCTCCTCTGGGTCTCCAACATCATCAATCTCATCCTCGACCCGTGCCTCATCTTCGGTCTCGGCCCATTTCACAAATTCGGCGTCACCGGAGCCGCCCTCGCCACCTTCACTGGCCGCAGCATTGGCGTGCTCTATCAGTTCTATCGCTTGCTGCGCGGCTCCGAACGCATTCGCATTCTCCGCGAACAACTCCATCTTGATTTCGCAGTTCTCTTCCGCCTTGTGCGCGTTTCGCTCACCGGCATTCTCCAATTCGCCATTGCCCACACCAGTTGGATCGGCCTCGTCCGCATCGTCAGCGTATTCGGCTCCGCCGCGCTCGCCGGTTACACCATTGCCATCCGCATCCTCATCTTCATCATTCTTCCCTCCTGGGGACTCAGCAACGCCGCCGCCACACTCGTCGGCCAAAATCTCGGCGCTAAGCAGCCCGAGCGGGCCGAAAAATCCGTCTGGCGCACCGGTCTCTATAACATGATTTTTCTGGGAGTCGTCGGCGTCTTCTTCATCCTCTTCGCCGAACCGGCTATTCGTCTCTTCACGCACGACCCGGAAGTCGTTCCCCTGGCCGTCTCCGCACTGCGTATCTTCAGCTACGGCAACATCGGCTACGCCTACGCAATGGTCATGTTGCAAGCCTTTAACGGCGCCGGCGATACCATCACGCCCACCATCGTCAATTTCTTCGCCTTCTGGATGCTGGAAATTCCGCTCGCTTATTTCCTCGCCATCCACACTTCCATGCAAGCCCATGGCGTCTATTGGTCCGTCGTCGTGGCCGAAGCCTCCATGGCCGCCATCAGCATCATTCTCTTCAAACGAGGCTACTGGAAACGCCAAAAAATCTAGCGCCGTTCTGCTGTCTGCGTAGGGGCACGATACATCGTGCCCTCTTCGCTGCCTGGCTTTGTAGCGCCGTTCCTTTAGGGCGGCATCTTCTCGTCTGATCCCCTCGGACCACCTTACCCATAGATACAGCATTCACCCGGTTGTTTGCCGATTCCCCTCAACCTATGCTCGCCGCCATAACTTACTCCCGCGAGTTAGTTCAGGAGCAGCATCCATGGGAGACCAATTCGAAATCCTTACAACCCTCTTCGAATTCTTCGCGTTTGCTCTTTTGGTAGTCGTCAGCGGAGCCGTTCTCTTCCTTCTCTTGGTCTGGTGGGACGACGCCATCGGAGAATTCAGGCCAAAGCTCCCATCACGCGAACGTCGCCGCCGCGCCTCAATCCCCCTCACCAAAATCGCCTGAGCGGCGTGCCTGAAACTTGGATTTGACGACAATTCAGGAATTAAATCGTCGTTTGTTTGCTTTTGATTGGCCGCGAACCGGTGATGAGGATGTCCACCAGTCTCCTGGCGCTTTGCTGCCAGTCCGGGCCGGACGCCACATTGGAGACGCCAATCAAAGCCCGAAGTAGATCGAATGGGGCGAGGTCTCTTCGTATCTCGCCGCTCTTGATGGCACGCTCTACCAGTGCCTCAATCGCCCCGCTCAATTGACCGCGGGAAGCTTCATACAGTTTCGAGGGGCCTCCGACGAGCGTATTCAACGCAGGGGCGATGATGTGTTTCGCCGCGATGTAGTCTACGAACAACAACATCCAGGCTCGCAACGCCTCCATCGGGCGCATGGTTTGAGCGAACTTACGCTCGGCTGCGGCTAGCTTTTCTACCTCGCTGTGGTAGACCGCCTCAAGAAGCGAGTCGCGCGTGGGAAAGTGGCGATACAACGTTCCCGCCCCAACACCCGCCTGCTTGGCGACGTCGTCCAGGCTCGTGCTTGCGCCGGACCGGGCGAACGCTTCCTTCGCCACTTCCAGAATGCGCTCGCGATTGCGTTGCGCATCCGTGCGGGGCTTTCGCTGAGCAGATTGGGAACGCTTCTTTCGCATACGCAAAAAATCCATGTAACCGGAGACTATCTCCGATTATCTAACTATTCGGAGACACTCTCCGTTTTACCGGAATCGTCGTGATTCGTCAATGTCGATTGCGCTAGAACGGAATTTGAAGGAGGCAGGCATGGCCAGCACAGGGAGTAAGAAAATGGCAAGTGTATTTGGGGCTACATCTACAACAGATGAGGTTTTGTCAGGAGTGGATTTGCGTGGCAAGCGGATTCTTGTTACGGGCGTTTCGGCGGGACTCGGCGTGGAGACGGCCCGGTCGCTGGTCGCGCACGGAGCGCAGGTGGTGGGCGCAGCACGGGATTTAGCGAAGGCCGAAGTGGCAACGGGTGAGGTGCGGAAAGATGCGGCGGCAAACGGCGGAAGTTTTGAATTGATCGAGCTCGACCTGGCCAGCCTCAAAAGCGTTCGCGCTTGCGCCGACGCACTGCTGGCGGCGGGCAAACCATTCGACGTGGTCATCGCCAACGCGGGAGTGATGGCAACGCCGTTTACCTACACAGCGGACGGCTTCGAGATGCAGTTCGGAACGAATCATTTGGGCCACTTCGTTCTGGTTAACCGGATTGCGCCTCTTATCCGCGACGGAGGGCGGCTAATCAACTTGTCGTCCGCGGGACACCGTTATTCGAATGTAGATCTGCAAGATCCCAACTTTGAGCGCACACCGTACGAACCTTTCGTTGCATACGGCCGCTCGAAGACGGCGAACATTCTTTTTGCAGTTGCGTTCGACAAGCGGCATCGCGGACGTGGCGTGCGCGCTGCGGCCGTGCATCCGGGCGGCATACAGACTGAACTGGGGCGCTACGCGGACCCGGGGCGCATTGAGAAGCTGGTCGCGCAAATCAATGAGCAGCTTGCGGCACAGGGCAAGGGGCCTTTCCAGTGGAAGACGATTCCTCAAGGAGCCGCAACTTCCGTGTGGGCCGGGGTCGTTGCCTTAGCGGATGAGATCGGCGGGCGCTACTGCGAGAACTGCCACGCCAGCAATATCGTTCCGGACGACGCTACGATCACCGTGGTCAGCGAAGGCGTGCGCGCCTATGCACTCGATTCGAACACTGCGGAAGCGCTCTGGAAGAAAAGCGAAGAAATGGTTGGAGAATCGTTTTAAAGGTCACTCGCCCACTTTCAAAAATGGCGAAGGAGCGATTTATGAAAGTATTTGTTACGGGAGCAACGGGCTTTATCGGTTCAGCCATCGTTCAGGAGTTGATCGAATCGGGCCATCAGGTGCTCGGTCTTGCTCGCTCCGATGCCGGCGCCAAGTCTCTTATCGCTGCTGGTGCGCAAGTGCACCGTGGTGATCTTGAAGATCTGGAAAGTCTGCGCAGTGGAGCAGCAATGTCGGATGGCGTGATTCACACGGCCTTCAACCACGACTTCTCGAAATTCGCGCAAAACTGTGAGGCAGACCGGCGTGCCATTGAGATGCTCGGCACAGTGCTTGCCGGCTCCCACCGGCCGCTGCTCGTCACCGGCGGGCTCGCGCTCCTGGCGTCGGGCCGCATTGCGACCGAGGAAGATGCGCCTGTTCCTCCTTCCGCCTCGTATCCCCGCGCGTCGGAGGTGACGGCCGCGTCGCTGGTGGCAAACGGGGTGCGAGCATCGGTGGTCCGCCTTCCGCAAGTCCACGACCGAGTGAAGCAAGGTCTCGTCACCTACCTGATCGCAATGGCTCGTGAGAAGGGTGTCTCGGCGTATGTGGGCGACGGGCTCAACCGCTGGCCCGCAGTGCATCGGCTCGATGCTGCTCGTCTCTACAGGCTTGCGCTTGAGAAAAATTCCGCAGGAGCCCGGTATCACGCGGTGGCCGAAGAGGGCGTGCCGCTTCGAGACATCGCTGAAGTCATTGGCCGCCGCCTGAATGTACCGGTTGTCGCCAAATCCCCCGGGGAGGCTGCCAGTCATTTTGGTTGGCTCGAGGGCTTCGCAGGTCTCGACTCCCGGGCCTCAAGCGCGCAAACCCAGGAACGGCTGGGATGGCACCCAACGCAGCAGCCTGGGCTAATTGCCGATCTCGACCAAGCCGACTACTCAAAGCCTGAACAGGGGCGGGTAGCGCAGCCTTAATGCCTGGAGATTTCTAGGGTAATCTACGCTTTCGGGTTTTGAAAGCGTGAGGCTCTTGGCTGCCTATCCGGCTGAAGCGGCAGCCGCTTTCGAGAGGTTCGCGAGATAAGCATCAACCTCATTCAAAGCATCTTGCTGCGCGGTAAGGGCCACGTAGCCATCGGGACGGACCAACCAGATGCCGTGATCCGCATAGGGCGTCCGCGGCGATGATTCAAGAAATGACGAATACTTCGAAAGTAATAACCTCGATGCTGGCGTATCGTTCGCGAACAACGCAAAGCGAGGGCTATTTCCCGAGCCCACTGCCGGCTCGTCGTCGCGAATCGGCGCGCGTTCACCAGGTTTCGGGCCGCCGCCTACATTCGCCAAATGTGCGTTTAATGGACTCCTTGGATAGCCGATCGCCACTTCAGTCATGGAATCCGCGAGGGCATGTTGGACCGCGGACAGCCCAAACATAAAGTGACCGGCAAGATTGCGGATGCTCTGGAGCGTAGAATTCTTAATTGTTGCCACAGCGGTCAGCCGACCGGCCAGCTTCAGTACTTCGTCGCCCACCAGACTGCGTTCAGGACTGTAACTGTCCAGAAGACGGTCGCCGCAGGAATTGCGGATCACCAGCGCTAGCTTCCACGCGAGATTGAACGCGTCCTGCATCCCGGTGTTCATGCCTTGGCCACCGGCTGGACTGTGAACGTGGGCAGCGTCACCAAGGAGGAAGATGTGGCCCGCGCGATACTCGGCAACCTTGCGGCCGTTAATCCTAAAACCAGCGAGCCAAATCGGATCGAAGGCGGTCAAGCCTCCCGGTCCACGTCGATCAATGATCGACTGGACCTGCTCCAGAGTCGGAGTCGGAGGGAGCGCACCGGAGGTCACAGGCAAATCGGCGAGAACTCGATAGCGCCCCGGTGAAATGGGGAAGATGACGAACGCGCCGTCTTTATGCCAATGGATCGAAGCTTCGGTGTCGGGAAACGGATAGCCCTTCAAATGAACGTCCGCGAGCATCCAGTCACTGTTGAGGGTTTCGCCCGCGAAGGGCACGCCCATCGTGTGCCGCACGACACTATGAGCCCCATCGCATCCGAGCAGCCAATTCGCCGATGCCGTCTCCTTCCGTCCATCGGTATGACGGAGGATAGCTTCGACACCTGCTTCCGTTCGTTTGAACTCGAGAACTTCAACTTGGCGTTCGACAGCGACTCCAAGCCTTTGTAAACGTTCCTCGAGAAGACGCTCGGTTTCAGACTGCGGAAGCATCAAGCCATACGGATAGGGGCTTTTGACAGAATCCGTAGTGACGCGGCCCATGGGCTGGCCCTCCCCCGCCACGAAATTCACCGCCCGCATTTTGAATCCGGCCTCTACAAATGGAGCTGCTCCTCCGGGTCCGCGGTCCAACAACTCAAGGGTTCTGCTCCACACAACCAGGGCCTTGGATTTGTCGGTCCTCCGCGCCGCCTTGTCGACGATGCGAATTGCAATGCCGAAACGTGCAAGCTCGGAGGCTGCAGTCATTCCGACCGGCCCGGCTCCCACAATCAAAACTTCGGGCTGCATCGTATCCTCCTCCATGTATTTGGAATCCTGTGGCCCCAGGCGGGATTCAAACCGTAACTCCTGCTATCGGCCTCGAACATACGCCCCTTGGTCAAATTCGACTAGGCTCTGTGTGACAAGCGCTCGGTCCGAACCAAGTGGTCAGCGCGTCGGCGAGCCCCATCTGAGTCAGGTCTCCCACCCAGGCCACGTATCCGTCGGGCCGAATCAACACGGCGGTGGGAGCGGTGACCGCCCCGATCGTCGGAAGCTCCCACGTGCCAATGTACTTGGCGTCGACCAGCTTTACGCGATCCGCCCATGGAGTGATGTCAAAGCCGCCGGGCTCACCGAAGTTGAGTAGCACCGGCCGGGCATTGTGCAGCAGTGTGAAGACCCGCAGCGGGCCGTCGGCGGTAACCAGGTCGAGATCGGGCATGCGGCGTCCGAGCAGCGGGTGCCCCTCGCCGAGATCGTAATGAATGTCCAGACCGGACATCATCGCGAAGTATTGCTTGCGAGGCCCATCCATCTGCAGCAGCTCGGACAGCATCTCGCGCAAGGCCCCAATATGATCGTCACTGCGGTCGACCGCGGTGAGCGCCATGGTGTTCCGCAACACGCGGGCACCGACTGGGTGCCGCTCGGCATGGTATGTCTCCAGAAGGCTCTCCGGCGATGTCCCATGAACCACCTGGGCGAGCTTCCAACCCAGATTTACTGCGTCCTGGACGCCGATGTTGAGTCCCTGTCCACCCTTTGGGGAGTGCACGTGTGCGGCATCGCCGACGAGAAGCACGCGTCCGTTCCGGTAGGATGCTGCCTGCCGGGCCATATCGGTAAACCTGGAGATATAAGTGGCGCTACGAAGACCGTAATCCGTCCCGTAGACCGCGATGAGCGCCTCGCGGACGTCGCGGAGGGTCGGCTCGTCGTGCTGCACAACATGCTGTTCATTCACCACGACGCGCACGCACTTGCCGTTCTCGATTTTGGCCAAGGCGTTGATGCCCCTTTCAGTTCGGCGGATGCCCCACTCGGGTTCTTTGGCCATCTCGACTTCGGCAATCAAGTAGCTGGTTGACGGATCCCACCCTGGGAAGTCGATACCGGATTTCTTGCGGATCAGGCTGCGCCCCCCGTCGCACCCGACGAGATACTTCGCTCGTAACGATCGGCCGTCGGAAAGCTCGATATCGACGCAGGTGTCCTCCTGTGCGAAACCCGTCACCTCATGTCCGCGATAGATCGTCACCGCCAACTCGCCGACCCAGTCGGCCAGGATGCGCTCGATGCGCGTCTGCCAGAGCGCGAGAAAGTAGTTGTGGCGAGTCGGCAGGTCGCTGATGTCGAGAGTAGTACCCGCGAAGGGTGCTCTCCGAACCACCTGCCCTTGCGAAACAAAGCGATCGGCTATCCCCCGCTGATCGAGTACCTCGGTCGTGCGCGAGTGCAGGCCGCCTGCGCGCAAACCAGCGAGGTCTTGGCTGGCGCGCCGCTCGACAATAGCGACGTCGATCCCCGTCAACGCCAACTCGCCCGCCAACATCAGCCCTGTCGGACCTCCTCCTGCAATCACTACCGCATGTTCGGTCATTTCGTGCCTCCCATCCCGTAGGTTCTCGCTGGGCTGGGGAGTATGCAGCACGACTCGGGTCTTGCCGCAAGTCCCCCGGTGTGCCGTATACTGGAAGTAGATAGGGAGGGGCTACTCTCCTTCACTCACTGCTCGAATTACCTACTTAATATCTATTGACTTGATAACATAAGAATGCTACCATTCCGCATGTTAGGGGCGCCCCGCTGCGAGTTTTCCTCTCGAATCGTTTTTTTCTATCCCCTTTGTTTTGATATTCCTGCAAAACCCTCTTCCTGTATCTCCTTTCCCTTGATAATCATGCAAAATACCCCGGAGGTGGGGGTACCTCAACACTCTGAGGGAGAAAATTCACTAATAAGTCTTTTGTTTGCCACTCTTACGAAAATGAGCATCCGACGAAGGATGCTCATCCTGAGCGACCATCGGGAGCCGAAGGACCTCAGCATGTTGCAGCCGAATCCTAGCCTTATCCACGGCTATAAGTTCCCTATTTGCCACTCTTACGAAAACAACCGGGGTGTACCCCAATTATTCCCATTCTGGAACGCCACTGGTCACTCTTACCCCGAGCAAACTCGTGGGACCGCTTTCTTCCCTCTCCATTTTTGCCGTCGCCTCGTCTCGGTGCTAAACTCCCTTTGAGAAAAGACATGCCACCGAAAACTCTGTACGAAAAAATCTGGGATTCACACCTCGTTCATCAAGAAGCAGGCAAGCCCGCCATCATTTACATCGACCGGCACCTGATTCACGAAGGCACTTCCCCACAAGCCTTCGCCGGGCTCAAAGCCGAAGGCCGCCAAGTTCGCCGTCCCGATCTCACCTTCGCCGTAATGGATCATTCCGTCCCCACCACAAGCCGTACGCTCCCCATCGTGGACACCGACGCGCGCCTCCAGTTTGAAGCCCTCGAAAAAAATTGCCGCGAAACCGGCGTTCGTCTGTTCGACATGAACAGCAAAAATCAGGGCATCGTTCACATCATCGGACCCGAACTTGGTATTACGCAGCCTGGCCAGACTGTCGTTTGCGGCGACAGCCACACATCCACTCACGGCGCATTCGGAACGCTCGCTTTCGGTATCGGCACAAGCGAAGTCGAGCACGTTCTCGCGACGCAATGCCTCGTGCAAGGGAAATCGAAGACGCTGCACATTCTCGTTCACGGCAAACGTCCGAAAGGCGTCACTGCAAAAGACATCATTCTCGCCATCATCGGCAAAATCGGCATCGGCGGCGGCACAGGACACGTTGCGGAATACGGCGGCGAAGCCATCCGCGACCTTTCGATGGACGGACGCATGACCGTCTGCAACATGACGATTGAAGGCGGCGCTCGCGCTGGAATGGTCGCGCCGGATGACACAACGTTCGCCTATCTCGAAGGCCGGCCGTTTGTTCCACGCGGCAAGGAATTTCAGGAAGCAGTCGACCGCTGGAAACTACTGCACTCCGATGGCGACGCAAAGTTCGATATGACCATCGAACTGCAAGCCGAACAGATCGCGCCGCAAGTCACTTGGGGCACCAATCCAGGCATGGTCGCCAGCGTAACGTCGCGCGTTCCCGATCCACACGACTTCAAGGATCCGAACGATCGGAAAGCCACCGAAAGCGCGCTGAAATATATGGGCCTGAAACCCGGCACACCCATCGTGGACATTCCCGTGGACCGCGTCTTCATCGGCTCCTGCACCAATTCCCGGCTCGACGATCTTCGCGCTGCGGCGCATCTCGTCGAAGGCAAGCACGTCGCGAAATCCATCAAACAAGCGCTTATCGTTCCCGGCTCACGCGGAATCAAAGCCGCCGCCGAAAAAGAAGGCCTCGACAAAATTTTCACCGACGCCGGTTTCGAGTGGCGCGACGCAGGCTGCAGCATGTGCATCGGCATGAACGCAGATGTGCTTCCGCCGCACGAGCGCAGCGCCAGCACCTCCAACCGCAATTTTGAAGGCCGCCAGGGCCGCGACAGCCGCACACACCTCGTCAGCCCCGTAATGGCCGCTGCCGCTGCTCTAGCCGGCCACTTCGTCGACGTCCGCTCCTACGACGTCGCCCACGTGGAGTGAAGCAATCGGAGCATTTGTGACTAGGATTCGCAAAATTAGATGGATCGGCTGGGCCCTCCCAATTATTTCTGGAGCGATCATTTATGCCGATCTTGCTTCCGGCCACATCGCGAAATCGATGGTCTGGACAGTCGTCGCACTCGCGCTGGCAACATTTGGTTTGGGCCTTTATATATGGGCGAGCACCACTCCCGGTGAACCTGTTTTTATGTTTAGTAGCCGCAAGCCTTCTTTGCGACTGAGTGCCGTCTTCTTCGGTGCTTTGACAGTTTGCGCTGTTGTGCTTGTTAAGATTACTTTCTTCGATCCACAGAGGAACTGGTGGAAAGACTTTCGCAGTGCAGTCTTTTCGATCGTTATGCTCGTTACCTACTGGGTGTTTATTACACTCGTCCGTTATTTGCGCGACCGTGGGCGGAATTCGACTGACATTCAAATGAAGGTGGGGAATTCTCAGCGATGAAACCATTCATCACACACTGCGGCTTGGTTCTTCCTTTGGATCGCGTAAATGTGGACACCGATCAAATGGTGCCAAAACAATTTTTGAAAGCGCTCACACGCGAAGGCTTTGGCCGAATTCTTTTTTACGACTGGCGCTATACGCAGCCGGGCGAAATACCGAATCCCGATTTCATTTTGAATAAGCCGGAATACAAAGGCGCAAGCGTTCTTCTCACGCGTGCGAATTTTGGCTGCGGTTCGAGCCGCGAGCATGCTCCGTGGGCGATCGGCGACTACGGTTTCCGCGTCATTCTCGCCCCCAGCTACGCGGACATTTTCTACAACAACTGCTTCAAGAACGGGATTCTTCCTGCCGAACTCACCGAAGCACAAATCGATGACCTTTTCCGCCGTTCCGACTCGGAAAAGGGATACGCGCTCAGCATCGATTTGCCAAATCAAACCGTCAGCGACAACCACGGCCTCGTGTACAAATTTGAAATCGCGCCTTCGCGCAAGGAAGTCCTGCTGAAAGGCCTCGACGACATCGGCACCACGCTGCAGCATGTTTCGGCGATCGATGACTACGAAAAAAAACACGCGGCCACCGCTACCATGTTTGAAGCTGTGGACGTGAAAAATTACAGCTAGGCCGTCTTCATCGGCTCAGAAGATTCCGGAGCAGCAGCGGGGCCGAGCAGTTCAGCGATTAAAATTCCAGCAAGCACGAACGCAGCGCCGAAAATCGCGCGCATCGCCAACCGCTCGCCAAGAAAAATATACGAAGTCAAAACCGCAAACACCGGCTCTAACGTAAAAAGAATCGCTGCGTGGCCCGGTGTCGTGTATTGCTGAGCCCAAAGTTGAATCGAAAACGCAACCGCCGTCGCGAAAACGGCGCAGATGGAAATGCCAAGCAGCAGAGACCAACTGGGAACAAACCGTACTGGCTGCCAGCGAATCGCAGCGGCGATTCCCGTCATGATCCATGCCATTCCCGCACAAGCGATCACTTGCAGCACGCTCAATGCCGACGCGGAATGCTGCTTCGTATATTCGCTGACCAGAATAATGTGCACGGCATAAGACGCAGCCGCAACGAAAGTAAGGACATCGCCTTTATTAAGATGAGCGACACCTTCCGCAGGAATCGTCAAATAGTAAAGTCCGAATCCTGCGGCGAGCGCACCTGCATAGACCCAAATGGTTAAACGATGTCCCCAAAAGATTCCGAAGAGCAGCGGGACGAGAACCACGCTGGAGCCGGTGACAAATCCGGAATTGGATGCGCTTGTATATTGCAAGCCTGCCGTTTGAAACGCATAGCCTGCGAACATGAAAAATCCCAAACGCAAACCCGCAAAAATCTCTTCTCTTTCAATGGAAGCAAATACTTGCGGCCGCCACAACGCCATCAAAATGCCGGCAAGAGTGAAACGCAACGCGAGAAAAAGAAAAACGGAAGAGTTGTCGAGAGAGTTTTTGACTACAACGAACGTCGAACCCCACAGAATTGTACAGAACATCAAACCGAGATCGGCGCGGAAGCGTTTGTTACCCAGAACGGGAGTTGAGGTCATAGACGCGATGAGTCGTAGTTTATCCGAACTAGTTGCAAATCCGCGCGCGTCATGTTGACAGAAGCGTAGTCCGCATTAAAAATCTGAAATCATGAATCGAATAATTAACCGAAGCTTAAAAGCTGCGTTCTTCATCTTCGTTGGTGTCCTCTTTAGCGGATTGCCGGTCTCCGCAGACCACTTTGACAATTGGGTCGAAATCAAAGCGCCGCATTTCATCGTGATTTCCAACGCAGGCGAGCGCGAAGGCAGGCGCATCGCGAAGCAGTTTGAGGATGTACGGGGGATGTTTGAACAAAGCTTTCCGAAACTACGGGTGGATTTTGGAAAGCCCACCATCGTTTTCGCGCTAAAAAACGAAGATTCACTGAAGCTTTTGATACCGAGCTACGGGCAGAACAAAAATGCGATGAAGATTGCCGGTCTTTACAAGACTTCCTACGACAGGAATTACGCCGTGATTCGTACAGACGTGACCGGCACGGGCGCGACAGAATTTCATGCCCTGTATCACGAATACGCGCACGGGCTTTTCAGATTGAACTACAGAGGCCTGCCATTGTGGATGGACGAGGGTCTCGCGGAATACTGGGGCAATTCCCAGATCGAAAACAAGCAAGCCAACGTCGGACTTGTCGATGCCCGTCAAATTCGTATTCTTCAGCAAAACAGAATGCTGCCTGTTTCGACGCTGATCACGCTGGATGGATCTTCGCCGCTCTACAATACGCAGGACCACGCGGGGATCTTTTACGCGCAATCCTGGCTGATGGTGCACTACTTTCAGAATGGCGAGGGCATGCGCGAAAAGGGGCTTCTCAACAAATTTTTGACTGCGCTGCAAAGCACGGACGATCCGATTGCAGCGGCGAATCAATCGTTCGGTGATTTGAAAAAGCTCGACGAGAAACTGGAATGGTACTCGCGGCAACAAACGTATACCTACCAGCGTGTACCGCTGCATCTGGAGATTTCTGAAAAAGAATTCTCTGCCCGCGCGCTCAGCCGCGCGGAAGCAATGGTGGCGCAGGCCGATTATTTGCTGCGAAGCGGTCATCAGGGAGAAGCGATCACCCTGCTCCACGAAGCCGAAGGCGTCGATCCCAAACTGCCCGGATTGCATGATGCACTCGGCTACTACCATTTTGCTCGAGCGGATTACGCCAATGCGACGAAAGAGTACGACGAGGCGCTGGCCCTAAACCCGAACGACGCCATGGTGTATCAGTATCGCGCGAACATACTTCTGCGGCAGAAGGGATACAAACCCGAAACGACGCCCGAAATCCGGACGAATCTGGAAAAAGTGATTTCTCTGCAGCCGGATTTTGCGCCGGCGCATGCTTTTTTGTGCATCGCATACTCGCAGATGACGGAAACAAAGAGCAAAGCTCTTGCGGAGGCGCGGCGAGCTGCTGAGCTAGAGCCCGGGAATCTTGCCTACTACATTGATATTGGCAAGGCGCTCTTGGCGGAAGGCAAAACGGACGATGCAAGAAGAGTAGCGGAACGCGCGCAAAAAGTTGCCACGCTTCCGCGCGATCGCACTATGGCTACTCTTTTTCTTCGCCAGGTTGAGGCGAAACGCAACCCATCCGCGGCACAGACTCCAACCGGCGAAACGGCCGACACAATTCCCGGAGAAACAGCGGCAGCGACGCCCGCCGCTCAAACCTCAAAATTGGAGGGGCAGATCTCCGAGCTTTTGTGCGGCCACCCGCCGGAAGTTCTCTTCACGCTTTCAACTGGCGGCCAATCCACGTTGCTTCACGTGCGAGACATTTCCAAAATCGAAATTCGCGATGCCGGCCAGGCGTCGACAGCGGCCGCTTCGCCTTGCGCAAAGTGGAAAGACAGAAAGGCTACCATCGTCTACGAAGCTACCGCACAAGGAACTGCGAATGGCGAAGTGAAGAGCATTGAGTTGCAGTAGCAGATTGCCAGCAAATTCCTGTTCAACGGCTATGCGCTGATTTCGTCCAACAACTGCGCCTCTGTTTTTGTACCTGCCTGAGGCTTCGCAAGCAAAGACTGACGTGCAAAAGAAAACCGGGAAGCGGCTAGTGCCGCTTCCCGGGAAAGAGAAAATAATTCTAGCGATTTAGAAGCGCAACTTAACGGCGAGCTGCATGTTGAACTGTTCGCCGGGACCGAGGCCAGGAGCGCCGTTGAAGTCGCCGATTGTGTCAGTTACCTGGCCAAAGCCTGGCAAGCAATGGTGGTTTGTAAAGTCTTCCGAGCACCCTGTGCCAACGGAGCCGACACCTGATGCGAAATTGTTGCGGTTGAATAGGTTGAACATGTCAGCACGGAGTTGCAAGGAGAAGCGCTCCTTGATCGGGATATTCTTGATGACCGACAGGTCGACGTCCTTGAAATTCGGTCCGAAAAATTTGTTCCGGGACACTGGTGAACCCGTGCAGCCGGGGTCAGTTAGTCCGGTTGCTTTGTTGATGGCTGATGGATTGCAAAACGCGGTTGGATTGAGCCACTGAACACCTGGAATGGTTTTGTCGAAGCTGTGTGAAACGCCACTGAAAGGATTTCCAATCAGATTTAGTCCAGAAAGGACTTCGTCGTAGGGCTGGCCGGAGTGGAAATTCATGATGCTGCTGAGCTGCCAGCCATTCACGAGGCGGTCTGCCCACCACGAAGACGCCCATGTGGCTTTGGGGATATCGTAGGTGAAATTGAGTGTGAACAGGTGACGCGTGTCGAAATCGCTGTTTCCGTAGTCGGCGCGCTTATCGAACGCGTTATCCAGAATAGCGGCGCGATACTCGCTTATTTCGTCGAGAGAGTGGGACCAAGTATAGGCGATTTGCGACGACAAACCTTTCCAGGCCCTGGTTCGGAAAGTGGTCTGCAACGCGTTGTAATTGGACGTCCCAATCGTATTGAGTTGAAGAATCGCCCCCAAATTCGGTTGTAAGACCTGACCGGCTGAATTTGGCTGATTAATGTTCGAAACGATGTTCAGCTTGCGGCCTTCGCTACCTACATAGCCCACTTGCAAAACGCCGGCCTTGCCGAAGCTTTTTTCGACTTGCAAGTTGTAGTTGAAGAAGTAGGGTGTGCGGAAATTCGGGCTAACCGAATAGACGCCGAGCTGCAGCGCCTTCTGATCCGCACAATTGGGGTCTGCACAAGCGAGCTTGGGACCAAAAATGGAGCCGGCAGTATTGACTTGACCGGCATTTGGCGTGCCAGCTCCACATACAGCACCAGGCACTTGGACAGCCTGCCAGTTGTATGTAACGTTGCCGCAGAAATCCGTACCATAGGTCGTTACGGGGCTTGCACCAAAAGGATTACCCTCGATTCCCTGCGGAGCTGAAACTGGGGGACGAAAGTCGAGGAATGGGTTCAAGTTAATCTGGTCGTAGAAGACGCCGAAGCCTCCGCGAACAACCAAGTCGCCGCTTTGACTGGCTTGATAGGCAAAGCCAATGCGAGGCGCAAAGTTATTTTTGTCCGAGGAGAAGAGCGGGCCCGTACCAGTTACTTTGAAACCAGGCCCGGGGATGAAGTTGGCGATGTCCTGGTGCTGACTGTGCAACGGCCCGAAGTATTCGTAGCGCAGGCCGAGAGTGAGATTCAAGCGCTTCGTTACCTGCCAACTGTCCTGGAAATGGAGACTGAACGCGTTGACGATGACAAAGCGTTCAGGGTCGCCAACAGCGATGGTCGAAGAGGCAACATCTCCTGCGAGGAAATCGGCGAGAGATTCTGCGCCGACCAATTGATTGTTGTTAATAAGGGATTGGCAGCCTGCTGGTCCCGTAGTCTTGGTCGCGTTCGCGCAGCCGACGGCCCAAGGGCCCTGGGAGCCGTCAAATTGGAACTTTCCGGTGCCGCGCCGATGGTAGAACTCATCGAGGTGCGCTTGACGAACCTCAAAGCCGTAGCGAAGGGAATGCGAACCGACGTTGTGAGAAATAACATCAGTAATATGCCAAGTTAAATCGTTGCGGCCTTCCGGCGGCGTTAAGCCAATCTGCTCGAACGTGCCACTACCTGGGCCAATCACTATGTTGGGAGCGCCCAGAATGTAGGAGCCCTTGTTTACAGCATCTGGGCTGAGGAAGATTCCCATGCTCTGGGTGTTGAAGCCGTTATTGAAGTCGCTAAAGACTTGGTTGAAATAGTTGGCGCCGAAGAGCAGCTGGTTCGTGAGCCTCGGAGTGAAGGTGGAATTCAGTACCGCCGAATAGTTGAATACGTGAATTGGGGCTACTTCGAAATAGTCCTTAAGGTTCGAGCTTGCTGTTCCTAGAGCAGGGCTGCCTCCAAGCGGTGCTGTCTGACTGCCTTGGCCGCCATACCAGCGAAGGTAAAGATGTTCTTTGTTCGAAATTTCATAGTCGACTCTAGCGACTCCGTTGTAGCTATAACCGGTTTCGGCAATCGGTGCGAAATAGTTGTTGGGGGTCGCCGGAAGAGCAGCTATGGAGCCAGTGCCTGATCTCGGCCAGAAACCACCGGTTGCACTAACCGCATTTGTGGAAGGGGTACTCTGCGTAACGGCAGAATAGGCGCCGTACTTTCCGCCAGGATTCGCCAGCAAATCTTGGGCGAGCGTTACCCAGGCATCGGAGGGTTCCGTAGCAATGCCCGAAAGTCCAATGATGAAATCCTGCTTCTCATAGTTAGCGAAAAAGAAGAGCTTATCTTTAAGAATTGGGCCACCAAGAGACGCGCCATAGTTTTCATTGCGAAGTGGTGGCGGTTTCGTTCCTGCTGGTAGAAATGGAGTGTGCGCGGCATAAAATTCATTTCGATTGTAGTAGTAAACGGTACCGTGAAATTCGTTGCCGCCCGACCGGGTGACGACATTTACGGTGCCGCCTGCGTTACGGCCCGATTCGGAACCATTTTGCGTTTGCGCGGCAAATTCCACGATAGAGTCCATGGGAAGGACAACGCCAGCGATCCCCGAAACGCCGCCCTGATTTACAGCCGGAATGTTGTGCCAAAAATCGTTGTTATCCACGCCGTCAATTTGCCAGTTGATCTGATTCGGGCGAGTGCCGTTCAGAGAGCCGAATCCACCGACGTTATATCCGCCAAAACCGGGCTGGACTGCAATCAACTGTGTGAAGTCCCGTCCATTCAAAGGCGCGTTTTGCACGACGTCATCGGAAATCGTCATTGTTTGCGACGGCGTCGTCGTGTCCAGAGTGATTGCAGCGGCAGAAACTTCGACCGTGCTAGAGGCCTGCTGCAGCGTGAGTTTAACGGTGAGGTTATAAACGGTTCCCGCGGTGACTTCTACTTTGTCAACGGTGTATACCGGAAAACCGGAAGCGGTAACGACTACTTTGTAAAAACCGAGCGGAATGTCTTGGAGGGCGAACTGTCCTTCTGATGTGGTGACGGTGGTGTGCGCAATTCCAGTATTGGCCTCCGTGGCCTTGACGTCGGCGTTTGGAACGACGGCTCCAGACGGGTCTAAAACGGTTCCGTTGATTGAACCTCGGAACGTCTGGCTGTTGGCAGCGACTGCGAATGCGAGAGTGATCAGCAAAGCGAAAAACAATCGTTTCATGGACAACACCCCCCTAGCGGAAATAACTGCTATCTGTGGCCCTGAAGAAGCCGACCACTTCCCCAAATGAAAAACCTCGCCTAAAAAGCAGGCGCCTCGACTGCATTCACTTGTCAAAACAAGAAAAGGAATCCCCGTAGGCCAAATTGGCCCCTGTTGCCAACACCCTACGCCCGTGTTCGGCGGAGTGTCAATGCAAATGATTTAATTTTGCAAAGTGGAAAATTTCATTGAGAGGTTCGGGAATGAAGGAAACTACTGAGGAGCGCTGTATACAGCGCGGCCACCGACTATCGTTGTAATTATTTTTATTTTTGTGTACTGGGACGGCGGAATTTTCGTCAGATCGTCGGAAAGGACGATGAAGTCCGCAAGTTCGCCGGCTTTGAGTTCACCTTTCTTGCCTTCTTCAAATTCGCCGTAGGCGGAGCCGGAAGTGTAGGCACGAATGCAATCGGCGAGAGAAATCTTTTCCTGCGGCTGCCATCCGCCTGCTGGACCGCCATCGGGAAGTTCACGCGTGACACATGCATACAAGCCGCGGAATGGGCTAATCACTTCCACGTCGTAGTCCGTGCCAAACGCCAATCGCACGCCGTATTTTTGCATCGTGGCCCACGCATAAGCGCCTTTGACGCGGTCGGGACCGACTCGTTGTTCCGCCCAGCGCATGTCCGTTGTTTCGTGCGAGGGTTGCATGGACGCAATCACCTGGAGACGAGCAAATCGAGCAAAATCGGAAGGCGCAACGACTTGAGCGTGCTCGATGCGGTCGCGGCGGTCGCGCGGCCCATTTGCTTTTGCGACTGCTTCGAAAACATCGAGGGAAATCCGATTCGCGCGGTCGCCGATGGCGTGGAAATTCAATTGAAAGCCGGCTTTATCGCGTTCGATGGCCAGAGCTCGCAATTTTTCTGGTTCCATCGTGAGGATTCCGCTTGTCTTGGCATCATCAGAATACGGCGCGAGCATTGCCGCAGTACGTGAACCTAACGCGCCATCCGTAACCATTTTCAGCGCGCCAGTACGGAGCCACGGATCCGTAGTTCCGCCATCGCGGCGCAGCGCTTCCAGTTTTTCGAGTGGCGCAGGAAACGGAAGCCATTCGGTAATACGCGCCGTCAATTGACCTTCCGTCTTCAGCTCGCGATAGACGAGAAAATCTTCCCAGGCGGAATTGTCCTGCAGCGACGTGACTCCGTTTGCGGCAACATCGGCCAGGGCAAGCTCAATTCCTTTTCGGCGGCGCTCGTGCGAGGCAGGTGGAACTTTCGATTCCACAAGGTGCATCGCGGAGCCTTCTTTTAACATTCCGTCAGGCTCGCCTGTGGCGTCATGTTCGATTTCACCGCCAGTGGGATTTGGTGTTTTCGCTGTGATTCCTGCCTGTTGCAACGCGAGTGTGTTGGCAACGGCTACGTGTCCTGATATGTGAACCAGGAGAACTGGATTCTTTGGAGAAACTTTGTCCAAATCGCTTCGAGTTGGAAATTTCTTTTCTGGCCACAGGGTGTGGTCCCAGCCTGCGCCCGTGACCCATTCCCCTTCTTTTGTTTGTGAGACCGCGTCTTTCAGGCGTTTCTGCAGCTCCTCGATTGTCGCGACGCCTTGTAGCCGAATAGCGAGCGCGTCTTGCCCCGCGCTTCCAATGTGCACGTGGGCATCGTTGAAGCCGGGCATCACGAAGCGGCCTTCGAGGTCCACGACGCGTGTGCCCTTCTCACCCAGAGCGGCCACTTCATCTTCATCGCCGACAGCGAGAATTACTTCGCCGCGGACGAGCATGGCGGACGCCCACGGCGCTCCGGAATCGTTCGTATAAATATGGCCGTTCTTGTAGAGAGTGAGTGGGGCGCCCTTATCCAGGTCCACTACCTGCGCGGAAAGAGACAGAGGCGCGATGGAAGCAAAAAGTAAAAAGCCGAAGCCAAACACCGATCGCGAAAAAACGTTTCGCTCCATCACTTCCCTTTCTCTGCAGCAATTCCGCTCGTGCCCAAAACTGTCAGCAGCGCGCGTTGGAGTCCAACCTCGCGGCCGCTTGGCTCGTACCACTCTTGCAAAGAATGGGCGCCGCCGCCGTTTCCGCCTGCTCCGATTGCTATTGCGTCAATGCCAAGAGAGAGTGGAATATTCGCGTCGGTAGAAGCGCGTTCGATACGCGAAGAGTTGCCAGTGAAGTCGTCCGCTGCTCGCAACGCGACGAGCAACGGTGAATCGCCAGCAAGTTCGCCGCCTGGACGGCTGCCGAGCGTTTCCACTTTCCATTCCAATTTGCCTTTGGAGCGGTCGCGCGAGGATTCCATTTCGTCGCGAACACCTGCGGCCATACATTCGCGCAGGGCATTTTCGAGGCGCAAGAGTTCGTCTTCGCTTTCGGAACGAACGTCAACTTTTAATCGCGCTTCATGTGGAATCGAATTTACGGATGTTCCGCCTTCGATTTGACCTAAATTGAATGTCGTTCTCGGATTTGCTGGAACGCGCGTGTTTAGAAAACGCACGGAAGCGCGAACCAAAGCGTTGATGGGATTAGGAATTCCAAAGTCCGACCAGCTGTGCCCCCCGGGACCGGTGATGACGGCTTCCATGCGTCGCGAGGCGAGCGCTTTCGTAGTCACGTGATCCGTGCCAGAGCCGTCCAATACGACCACGGCTTTCAGTTTTTCCCTGTATGCGTCGATCAGAGAGCGCATTCCGCGCAAATTGCCTTCGCCTTCTTCGCCAACGTCCGCGACAAAGAGGATCGTGCGCTGCGGCTTGATTCGCGCTTCATGAACTGCTCGCGCAATCGCCACAAGAGAAACCAGTCCAGTGCCGTTATCGGAAATTCCCGGCGCGTACATGCGATCCTTCTCGCGACGAACTTTGACGTCGGTGTCGGCGGGGAAAACGGTGTCGAGGTGTGCGGCGATCAAGACGATTTCGCGATCGTTTGTTCCGCGAAGTGCGCCGATTACATTTCCGGCCTTGTCGAGATGGACTTCAAGGCCGACTGCGGCAAGCAGAACTTTCACAGCCTCTGCGCGTTTTTCTTCGCCGAAGGGAGGCGCCGGAATTTCGGTGAGGCGTGCTTGTTCGTCGTTAATCCAGGTGAGATGAGTTTTGAACCAGTCGAGCGCGGATTGAACTTGGGGGTTTTGCGCGATTTGCCCAAAATGGGCGGCTCGATTGGACGAAAACGGGATGGCGGAGCGAGCCGGCATGCTCAAGAGAATAACGGAAAGCAGTGAGCAATTCACGAAGAGTTGCGGAGCGCGTTTGCGCGGCTGTTTGTGCATCAGGGGCGGGCTGCTCCCGCACAGAGCGCCTGAAGTTCCTCGTCGGTAAGGACTCGCGCCGATTGCTTTGCTGCTTCCAGGATTCGAGCGACGGTGGCGTCATCGGCTGGAACTTTGTGGCGCTCGAGCCAGAAAAGCACGTTGGATTTTCCGCTCAGCGGGCCGATTTCGATGATTTGGTCGAGACCGAAGAGATGAGATGGAACACCGCTGTATACCGAATTGGCGAGCTCGATGTCGCCTTTCTTGAATGCTTTAATTAACGCCGCCGCGTGAACTCCCGTCGCCGTTCGAAACGCGTCTTTGCCGATAACGGGATAGTTGGGCGGAATTGTTGTGCGGGTGGCGGCAGCGACAGTCTGGCAATATTCCTTCAGCCGCGAAAGATCGTGTTTGATTAATCCCATCAAGGTGAGGTTGACCAGCATGAGTTCCATTGCAGTGTTGCCGACGCGTTCGCCTAGCGAATTTGCTGCGGCGTGAACTTGATGCGCTCCTCCCGCAAACGCCCACAGGGAATTGGCGACGGCGAGGCCGCGGTCGTTATGGCCGTGCCAATCGACGCGAATTTTCTCGCCGCTTGGCTGAACGACTTCCTTGAATACAAATTGGACGAGGTTATACGCGCCTTGCGGTGTAGCGTGGCCGACAGTATCGCAAAGAACGACGGCTCGCGCGCCGTTGCGGATGGCTGTTGAATAAAGGCGCTTCACGGTGTCTGGGTCCGTACGAATCGTGTCTTCCGTCACATACATCGACGGGAGACCATGGTCTACCGCAAACTTGACCGCGCTCTCCGTGGTTCGGACCAGATGGTCGACCGTCCAATCTTCGACGAGCCTTCGAATCGGGCTTGAACCAAGAAATGTGGCGGCTTCGATAGGAATTCCCACTCGCTGGGAGATTTCTACGATGGGGCGGATATCGTTCTCATGCGTGCGGGCGGCGCAGTTGGGCTTGATGCGCATGCGATTCGCCGCAATTTCACGTGCGAGGGCTTCGGTGTGTTCGTAGGCTCGCGGACCTGCTCCGGGCAGTCCTATATTTGCGGAGTCAATCCCAAGCGCTTCCATCAAGTGCAGGATTTTTATTTTTTCATCGAGGCCAGGATCGTAGACGGAAGGATTCTGCAGGCCATCGCGCAGCGTCTCATCGTTTAAAAGGATCGGCGTCCCTGGTGGAATTAACGGCGGTGAGGCAGCGTTCCAATCGTAGATCCATTCGTTGAGCGGCATAGACTGGGTAAAGAAATGGTCCTCGGTTTTCAGTCGTCAGTCATCAGTAGACCGCAGCGGGAGCGTGAGCGCAACTTTCCCTATCGCTTTCCGAAACCATGATCTCGGAAGAAAGTTTTTAACGCACCGCGAGCGTATTTTAGTTTTGCGCCAATGCCGCCAAATTCGTAATTCAGGAAATCATCGGCGGCATGGCCGAGAGATTCGTTGTAGTGATACCACCAGGGTTTTTCTTTGCCAGAAAGACCGTCTACGTCCACATATTTTGGTTGCACCATTTCGAGGAAGCCAGCGCGGCCGTGCGTACGTCCCCAGCCGCTGGCGTTGCATCCGCCGTGCGGTGCTTCCGCAATCGCAAAATAACTGATGGCGTCGTTAACCATGACGGCCCCCGCGCGAAGGCGCGTGGCGATTTGTCTGCCTCGCTCGCTATCGGAAGTCCACACGCTGGCTGCAAGGCTGAATGGTGAATTGTTAGCGTGAAGGATTGCGTCCTCTTCGTCTAAAACGGTTTGCACAGCCAGGATTGGGCCGAAAGTTTCTTCCTGAAATAGCCGCATGGAGGTGTTCACATCGGCGATGACCGTAGGCTCGAAGAAACAAGGGCCAAGGTCCGGACGAGCATTGCCGCCGCAGAGAATGCGCGCTCCGCGACTTGTGGCGTCAGTCAGGAGATCTTTCATCCGCTGTACATGCTGCGGACGAATGAGCGGGCCGACATCGGTTGCCGGGTCGGCACCATTGCCGAGTCGAAGAGTCTTAGTTTTTTCAGCGCAAAACTGAAGAAATTTTTCGCTCACGGTTCCTTCGACAAAAAGACGTTCGACGGAGAGGCAAACCTGGCCACAGTTAGTGAAACTTCCCCAGAGTGCTGCGCTCGATGCAACTTCCAAATTTGCATCGGCCAAAACCAGCATCGCGTCCTTGCCGCCGAGTTCGAGGACGCTGGGAATTAATTGCTTCGCGCAGGCTTCGGCTACCCGCCTCCCTGTCGAAACGCTTCCGGTGAACAATACTTTGTCTGGACGAGCATCAATCAGTGCCTGGCCAATTTCGCCGCCACCCTGAATAATGTTGACAAGACGATCCGGGAATCCGGATTCGTTGAACAATTTCTGAATCCGTTCTCCACACTTCGGCGTGAACTCGCTCGTTTTGCAGACCACCCCATTACCAGCCGCCACAGCCGCAATGATTTGCCCGAGAGGGATGGCGAGGGGATAGTTCCAGGAACTGATAACGCCCAGGACGCCGATTGGTTCGTAGAAAAGGCGACCTGATTTGAGTTTTGCGGCAGAGTTGTGGTGCGGGACTCGCTCAGACTGCAAAAGTTTCGGCAGATTCTTGATGTAGTACGCGGCTGTATCGAGCGAGACAAAAACGTCTGCAAAGAGGGCTTCCACTCGCGGCTTGCCCGATTCGCGGACAACCATGTCCGCAAGTTCGCTTCGCGCAGCTAACATCTTCTCGCGCAGGCGATCCAGCAATGCACGACGCTGAGAGATGGACGTTGCTCGCCATTGCACTTGCGCGCTTCGAGCATCGCCGACGATCGCCTCCACGTCCTCGGGATTGGTTCTGGAGAGTTGCTCGGTGACTTCTCCCGTGGCGGGATTGTAGGAAGGCAACTTGCCGGCGGAGATGGCTTGAGACGCCATGCGGTGGATTCTAGCGCAGAATGGTTTTAAGCGCCGGAAGCCTGCGCCATGATCCTCGCGAGGGAGAGGCGCTCGACACCGGTGACGCGGAACCCTTGCCAGATTCTTTCTGCAAATTCAGCGGCGTGGGGACCGTCTCCGTGAATGCAAATCGTTTGGGCGACCACCGCGACTTCAGACCCATCCACCGAAATCACTTTCCCTTGGGTGGCAATCCGAGTGGCCTGCACGGATGCGGCCAGAGAGTCGTCAATCAACGCATCCGGAAACTTGCGCGAGCGCAATGTTCCATCCGCTTCGTATCGGCGATCCGCAAACGCTTCCGCCGCCGCGCGAAAACCGGCGACGCGAAACTCCTCGAGCATGGAAGAGCCCGCAAGGCCGACGAGAATCACATCCTTGTTCCAACGGGCCACTCCGGCGGCAATTGCAGAAGCAAGATCTCGATTTTTTGCCGCCTGGTTGTAGAGTGCGCCATGAGGTTTTACGTGAACAATTTTCGCTCCGACTTTTTGTGCAATTTCGTCAAGGGAGGAAACTTGCTCAAAGACTGTGTCTGAGATCTGCTGCGGCGAGAGATTGAGTTCGAGCCGACCAAAATTCTCGCGATCCGGATATCCAGGGTGCGCTCCGATTGCGACGCGGCATGCTTGAGCCTGCCGGATTGTCGCTTCCATGGTTTGCGCGTCACCTGCATGACCGCCGCATGCGATGTTCGCTGAAGTCAGCCATCGCATAATCCGGTTCTGAGTGCCGTCGGCAATCGCTTCCGGCAGCTCGCCCATATCGCAATTTAAATCCATGCGGGTCATTCTTCGATCAGCTCCGATGAAGCAAGAATAGTCTCTTGTTTAAGGAAAAGCTTTCGCGCTGCCTCCATCGTCACCAATTCAAAACGAATTTCGTCCCGCGGCCGCAATTGTCCGACACTGGCCAAGTCCGCTGCAATCACGTTCGCGATCTTTGGATATCCGCCGGTCGTTTGCTGTTCGACAAACAAAATAATCGGCTGGCCCGACGGTGGCATTTGTATCGCCCCGAGCGAAACACCCTCCGAAATCATCTCACCTGTTAGAGACATATCCAGAGTGTCCCCCTGTAGCCGAATCCCCATCCGATTCGCCTCTTCCGTGATCGCATATTTTTGCGCGAGAAACCTCTGTTTCATCGAATCCGAAAAATTCGGCCACTGAGGCCCCTCGGTAACTCGCAGCATTTTGCGAGGCGCGAGCTCAGACCACAACTTCGGAGAGATTTTTCTTTGCCGCACACTTCGGGAGACATCGCCGATTGGCAGGATGTCTCCTTTTTTTAGGGCTCTTCCTTCATGGCCACCTAACCCGCTCAGAAGGTGTGTGGATCGGCTTCCCGAAAGTTGCGGCACTGTAATTCCACCTTGCACGCATAAATAACATCTCGCGCCAGACTTGGTCGGCCCAAATTTTACTGACTGATTTGCTCTTACGGATGCCGCCGCGTTCAACGCAAGGCCGGCGCCATCTGCGGTCGCGCCAAAATCGGAACCTGTCACTGCAATCAACGCATCTTCGGAAAACTGGAATTCGCCGCCAAGCAGTGTCATCTCGAGTGCGGCGGCGTTTTCCGAATTGCCTACGAGCCTATTGCCAATGCGGAGCGAGACTGGATCCGCTGCGCCTGAGGGAGAAATGCCCATTGCGCCAAATCCAGGACGGCCCAAATCCTGTACTGTCGTGAGCGAGCCCGGTTTATTTACAAGAAGCGTCCCCATGCGTCTTCCTCATGCTTCAGCCAGTTCAGCGAATTTTTCTTTGGTGATTGGTTCGAAGCGCACCTCATCGCCGATCGCGAGGAAACTCTGCTCTTGAGCATCAGGGCGGAAAAGTTTGAGCGGCGTTTGGCCAATCAACCGCCAGCCGCCCGGTGTGGATACGGGATAGACGCCCGTTTGGCCGCCGCCGATGGCGACGCTTCCCGCCGGAACTTTTTTTTGAGGAACGTCAAGACGCGGCGTGGTGAGTTGTTCCGGCAATCCGCCGAGGTAAGCGAAGCCCGGGACGAAGCCGAGGAAATAGACGGTGTACTCCGCGGAGGAATGTAAACGAATCACTTCTTCCACGGCAATTTTACGGAGCGAAGCAACTTCAACGATGTCCGGGCCGAATTCACCGCCATAGCACACTGGAATTTTCCGCACGCGAGGCTCAGAAAGCTTCACGTCTTCCAAACGTGCTAGGTACGGCGTCAGCAGCGACTCGATTTCACTGTGAGTAAATTTCAGTGCATCAAATTTCACGAGCACGGAGCAATAGGCGGGATGAATGTTTTGGAGTGCGTTCAGCCGCTTCGCTTCCAGCAACTTTAAGAAGCGGACGATTCTCCTATGCGTCTCGATTGAGATTTTTTCGCCAAAATAGACGAGCAGCGACTGGTCACTCGCGGCCTGGAAGCGAAAGTTTTCCCGAAGATGAGGTGTCATTGCAGCGAAAGTATATTGCACGCCGCGCGACGAAGACGCAACGCAGCTGTGCTAGTGAGTCAGTTCGCAGCATCAGACATTAGGCACTAGGCAAGAGTTCATTTTGGTTTATGTTCGTGTTGGCCTAAGATTCTGCGCAAAGGACAATCAGACATATGAATGTTCTCAGTGCCGGGGAAGTGACTCAGTGGTTCCAGCCGTTTGATGAACTAGGATCTGATTATGTGCATGCCGATAAGGACGGATTGTTCTTCACACATCCCGAGGCCGCATGCATCGATCTTGAATATCCAGCCAAACTTGAACGACTTCCATTCTTTGCTCATTGCGTCCCTACAATCGGATATGAGGATCAACACTTCAATGGTGCTTTGATTTGGTTTCACAACTGGGGTGTCTGGAATTTATTTGACGAAGGCATTGGTTATCGTATCGTTGAAAAAATGAATGCTGCTGCTGGTCAACCAAAGTCATTCGAAGTCGGTCTGGGGCATCAATTCAGAGCAGATGAACTTCCCGATGCGATTGGAATGCTTCTGCAGCCGATGATATTCGCATGGGATAGCTATTATTTGCCGATCTGGTCGTACGGCACCAGTGAGTTCTTTCTACACATAAGTCACGACTCGACTGTGAGTATCGTTGCTCGGACCAAAGCATTTCATGACAGGGTATTCCAGCGATTGGAAGAACTTCACCTGAACCCTAAGGCAGGAAATGATAGGCGAACGGATCGCTTCTGTCGCCGGTCTACCGCTAAGACCTGAAAGTCCAATCGTTGCGAACTCCCTACCACATAACTTAAGGCTTGCCGACGTGCCAAGCTTCTTCGTGTTCGACTTTCACCATGCAGAGGCCTTGCGGGGGGACGGTCGGGCCCGACTTTGATCGGTCGCGGAGTTCGAACAATTTATCGATGTCTTCGGGCTGCAAGCGGCCGCGGCCTACATCGAGCAGGGTGCCAACCATTTTGCGGACCATGTAGCGCAAGAAGGAGCGGCCGCACACGGTGAAGACGAGTTCTTCGTTGTCCGCACTTCGTGCCAAGTCTGTCGAATAAATCTCCCGCTCCGTGCTGCGTTCTTTGTCGTCTTCTTCGGAACCGGTCGATGCTGCAAACGAAGCAAAATCGTGCATGCCGACAAATTTCGTTGCGGCTTCGCGCATTTTTTCTTCGTCTAGTGGAAATGGATAGTGCAACACGTAGCGCCACTCGCTCGGTGGCACGACTTTGCCTCGATAAATCCGATAACGATAGATTTTTGCTCGCGCCGACCATCGCGCATTGAAATCCGGTCCAGTCTCTTCAGCTCCCATGATGCGGATTGTGGGCGGCAGGATCGCGTTCAATGCGCGCTGAAATTCGCCGGCCGACAGCGACGATAACGTTTTGAAACTGCCAACCTGACCGAGCGCGTGTACCCCCGCGTCGGTACGTCCAGAGCCGTGCAGGTGAATTTGCTCCTGCGTGATGCGGCGAAGGACATTGACGATCTCGCCTTGAATGGTGGGCTTTTCCGCCTGAATCTGCCAGCCGTGGAAATCCGTGCCGTCGTAAGCGATGGTGAGCTTGAAATAGTGCATTCGAGCGAGGAATTCTAATATGTTCCGTGAAAGATTGCTTTATGCTCTCGAGGAGATTTTATCAGGCGACTCTAGAAAAGCCCCAGAGGATGGATCGTCGTGCCCAAGTCCTCTGACAAGAGCGCCTGGTTTGTAGCCATCTCGCGATAACACTGCAGCAGCGGTGGCGAAACGACGATGACTTTGCGCTTTGGCGAGAATAATGCAATGACTTCGTAGAAGAAACGGCCCCAAATTAGGGCTAGAAGAATGGCGTATCCCCAGAGAGCCTCATAGAGCAAGTACATGTAAATTCCTAAGAACAGTACGGCACCCACTCGCCGTAAATGACGGATCGAATCGCTACGATACTCGATTCGCAGCAAAGCGAAACAATCATGACAGGAAAATCGAACGAAGCCAGGCCTGCGACGCGGCAAATTCGTTCCACAGCATGGGCAGAACAGAAATTGCATATAGCTCTATCGGTGAGAATACTCCGGGATTTGGCGCGGGCCAAGCTGATTTACTACGCGCTTCGCACAAAACGGCTGCCGGGTTTTACTGCGGCGCTGCCTTCGCGGCAGAGCGGGCAGTCTTCCGGTTCGTAGCTCGCGATTGGAAGATCTAACAGCGCCTGAGCTTCTACCGGAAACTCAATCTTGCCGCCGCTACGATCGATCAAAGCTCCAGCGGCAACGACGCAGCCCCCCGCTTCTTCTACAACATTCATCGCTTCCAAAGTCGACCCGCCCGTGGTCCAAACATCTTCAATTACGAGCACGCGCTGCCCGGGCTTTAACTGAAACCCTCGCCGCATGGTCATGTTTCCGCTGGCATCGCGCTCTACAAACAACGCAGGCGTCCCTCCGCCAATGGAACCGGCGGGTTCCGGCAGGGCGCGCGCGACTTCCTGTCCGATAATCAGCCCACCCATTGCCGGCGAAACAACGGCTTCGATACGGTCATTGGCGAACAACCCTGCCAATCCATGCCCCAATTTTTCGGCAAACCGCGGGTATTGCAGCACTTGGGCACACTGGACGTACATCGAGCTATGCAATCCGCTGGAAAGCTCAAAATGCCCTTTCCGGATGGCTCCAGCCGTCTCAAAAAGCTTCAGCCACTCCTGCCGCGAGTCCAATCTGGTTATTCCCTCTCTCCCCGCTAACCGTGGGGCGCCCCTAACCGTCGAAATGTCAGCAGCCTAGCCGTGGCCGTTTGCGTTGTCAAGGAATGGGAGCGCCTGCTAGACTGCTTTTTCCGTGGTTCTGGCGTGGACCGCGATGCCACCGGGACGTGTGGGGCAGCTGTAAGTCCTTTTCGATGAAACAAATTCGACTCCGCCAACGTTCTATTGAATTGAGAAACAATTTATTGGTCTAAGTAGGACTCCAACGCGAGGGGAAGCCTTAAACATGATGAAGACGTTTGTTCGACCGCTGGTTGCTGCTGCTCTGACCTGTACACTAGCGTTTAGCCCAGCTCTGTTGACGTACGCCCAAGATGCACCGGCTGCCCAGGCCCCCGCTGCGCCCACGCCAAACTCCACAGCGCCGGCGGTTTCGCTGGGCGTATCGAAGTACAACTACACGCGCGCGCCAAAGCCCTTTCCGAACCTCATCGCGCCGTATAAGCCGATCTCCGTCGAGCCGTTTGCCATGACCAATTCGCCGCGCATCGACCAAATGATTCAGGGCGACAAATTGAACGTGAGTCTTCAGGATGCGGTCGAATTGGCGCTGCAAAACAACCTCGACATCGTTGTGCAGCGCTACAACCCGTGGCTAGCCGACACCTCGATTTTGAAGGCAGAGGCGGGTGGCATTGGCGGCGTACCTCCGGGCGGACTTTTTGCCGGTTCTTCGGCCAACATTCCATTTCTGAATTTTGATCCATCAATCACTTCAACGTTTAGCGTCGACAGTCGCAGCGTTCCGGTGAATAACCCGCTCACCTCCGGCACCGGCACGGGCCTCTCTGCGCTCGCTTCGCTGCGCCTGCACACTTCGACGTTCAACACGCAGTTCTCTGAAGGATTCCATACCGGCACCACGTTCTTTACCACATGGGACAATACGCGCAGTTCTTCTACGTCTCCCGCAAACCTTTTCAATCCGTCGGTGCAGTCGTCCATTTTTGTTGGCTTCCAACAGCAATTGCTCAATGGATTCGGAACTGCCGTGAATACGCGGAACATCCGCATCGCGAAAAACAACCGCAAGATTGCGGATCTTGCCTTCGCGCAGCAGGCCATCACCACGGTGACGAACACCATCACGGCGTATTGGGAGCTTGTATTCGCCCGAGAAAACGTAAAAGTGCAGCAGCAGGCAGTTACCGTCGCGGAAAAGCTTTACAACGACAATAAAAAACAGCTTGAAATTGGCACGATGGCTCCGCTCGACGTAACGCGCGCCGAATCCGAATTGGCCACAGACCGTCAGAATTTAATCGTTGCGCAAACTGTGGAACTCCAGCAACAGCAGGTGCTCAAGAACGCCATCACAAAGAACCCTCTTGCGGCGAACATGATCAACCTTGAAATTATTCCCACGGAATTGCCGTCAAAGCCTGAAGCCATCGAAGCCCCGTCTTTCGAACAAGCCGTGAGCGAAGCTTTCGCCAAGCGGCCGGACGTGCAGGAGCTTGCGATCAACCTTCTGAACGGACAGATCGATGTGAAAGCGACGCGCAACGCGCTGCTGCCCACTGCAACGCTGAGCGCTCAGTACGGTTCGGTTGGCCTTGCGGGTAATCAAACGCAGGTTTTGACATCGCAGACCGTTGCTGGAACTCAGCTGGTGGATGTGAATGGCCAGCCCGTTCAGGTATTCCTTCCACAGAGTGTGCCGCTTACCACACAAGTAGTGAAGGGGGGCTTCGGTGACGCAATGAGTTCCGTCTTCCGCAGCGACTTTCCGGATTACAACGTTCAATTGAATTTGCAGATTCCGATTCGAAACCGTTCGGCACAGGCAGACAATCAGCGCGCCATCCTGACGCAGCGTCAGCTCGAAGCACAAATGCAGCAACTTAAGAACAGCGCTCTGCTGGATGTGCGTAACACTTACATCGCGCTGGAGCAGGACCGCGCACGTGTGGACGCCGCGGCGAAAGCTCGCGAGTTGCAACAGCAGACCTTCGACGCCGAGCAGAAGAAATATCAACTCGGTGCGTCGACCGTTTATCTCGTGATTCAAACGCAGCGCGACTTGATCGCGGCGCAAGGCACGGAGCTTCGCGCGTTGACCGATCTTGTCGAAGCCAAAGCCAACTACGAGCGCGCACTCGGCCGCACTCTGGAAGTGAATCGCGTGACGATTGCTGACGCCAAGACCGGTAAGGTTGAGCAAGCCACGTTGATCCCCGGCACGATTAACGGCCAAGTCGTTGGCATGGACAAGGTGTATCGGGACATTGAGAGCAAAAACGCCGAGAAGTAGTTCGCTTTCTTTCGTCTTTCACAAAACAGGGCCGGTCTGCCGCGAGCGGGCCGGCTTTTTGTTTGTGGGCCACTTTGGCGAAACGTTTCGGCGGCCAATTCTTGCCCCAAGCTCCGCTTTCGCATAGCATTAGAAATTGTTATGGATGGCAGTGCCGAAGGGCATTTCTTTCCAAAACATAGCCATGACCGATCCCACGCAAACAAAAACGCAAACTATCGCTCCCGCCGATTCTGCCATTAAGCGCAATCCTTCGGAGCGTGAACAAGCGTGGGAAAAGAACACGCTGGAGCCTACGCTCGCGAAAAACCCGGAGCGCCAGGCTGAATTCACGACGATTTCTGCTCACCCGATTCGGCGCCTTTACACGCCGGCTGATCTGCCTGGATGGAATCCGGATACAGACCTCGGCAAACCAGGCGAACCGCCGTACACTCGCGGCATTCATGCCACGATGCACCGCGGCCGGCTCTGGACAATGCGTCAGTTCGCGGGTTTTGGCGCCGCGGAAGACACGAACCAGCGATTCCGTTATTTGCTTTCGCAGGGACAGTCCGGGCTTTCTACTGCGTTCGATCTTCCAACTTTGATGGGTTACGACTCAGACCATCCGCTTTCGGAAGGTGAAGTCGGCAAATGCGGCGTTGCGATCAGTTCCCTTGCAGACATGGAAGTTCTGTTCGATCAGATTCCGCTCGCGAACGTCACGACTTCGATGACGATCAACTCGCCCGCCGCAGTGATTTGGGCGATGTATTTGGCGGTCGCGGAAAAGCAAGGCGCTGACTGGAAGAAAATTTCGGGCACGCTGCAGAACGACATCCTGAAGGAATACATTGCGCAGAAGGAATACATCTACCCACCCGAACCTTCGATGCGGCTCGTGATTGACACATTTGAATTCGGCGTAAAGAACACTCCGAAGTTCAATACGATTTCGATCAGCGGCTATCACATCCGCGAAGCAGGCTCGACTGCAATTCAGGAGCTCGCGTTCACTTTGCGCGATGGCATGGAATATGTTGAGTGGGGCTTACGCCGCGGCCTGGAAATAGACGAGTTTGCTCCCCAGCTTTCGTTTTTCTTTAATGCGCACAGCGACTTTTTCGAAGAGATTGCTAAGTATCGCGCAGCGCGCCGCATCTGGCATAAGGCAATGACGGAACGCTACGGCTCAAAAAGCGCTCGCTCGTATGCGCTGCGCTTCCACACGCAGACGGCAGGTTGCTCTCTTGCTGCGCAACAGCCGTACAACAACGTTGTTCGTACAGCGCTCCAAGCGCTTGCCGCGGTTCTTGGCGGAACGCAGTCGCTTCACACAAATTCGCTCGATGAAGCCTGGGCGCTTCCCACGGAATTCGCGGCGACAATCGCATTGCGCACGCAACAAATCATCGCGCACGAAACTGGCGTAACGAATACAGTCGACCCGCTCGGCGGCTCGTATTTTGTCGAAACGCTGACCAATGAAGTTGAGCGCGGTGCGTGGGACTACATCCGCAAGATCGACGCACTCGGCGGCATGGTCGCTGCGATTGAGCACGGTTTCCCACAGCGCGAAATTGCCGAAGCTTCTTACCGATATCAGCGCGAGCTCGACAACAAAGAAAAGCTCATGGTCGGCGTGAACGCTTTTGTGTCAGAAGAAAAGCCACTCGACATTTTGCAAATTGACGAAACCGTCGTCCACCGTCAGGCCGCTCGTTTGAAAAAACTGCGCACCGAACGGTCCAGCGAAGAAGTTGCGCGTCGCCTGTCCGCTCTGCGGGCAACATCCAAAGGCAAAGACAATCTGATGCCATTCATCTACGACGCCGTCAAAGCCTACGCTACACTTGGCGAAATCTGCGACGCCATGCGAGATACCTTCGGCACCTACGAAGAAGTGGCAATAACGTAGAAAGCTCAAACAACTCCATGCCCGAAAAAAAAATACGCGTACTGATTGCCAAGCCCGGTCTCGACGGCCACGACCGCGGCGCCAAAGTCATTGCTCGCGCCCTCCGCGACGCCGGCATGGAGGTCATCTACACCGGCCTCCGCCAAACCCCCGAAATGATCGCTTCTGCCGCCGTTCAGGAAGACGTCGACGTCATCGGCCTCTCCATTCTCTCCGGTGCACACAACACCATCTGCCCACAACTCATGAAACTCCTCCGCGAAAAAGGTATGGACGACGTCACCGTCCTCGTGGGCGGCATCATCCCCGAAGCCGACATCGCCCCTCTAAAAGCCGCTGGGATTTCCCAAATTTTCCTCCCCGGCACGTCCACGCAAGATATTGTGGACTTCATTCACGAGAAAATTACGCAAACCCAGTAGCCGTGTGGTTCGGAAGCTGAACGCCGGACGGGATATTGGCAGATGGCTGCCCTGAAGAGCTATTGGGCTAGCTTGTCGCAAGCTGACATTTTCAGCAATTTCGCGGTCTTTTCTTCATCTTCCTTATCACGATCGGCGGTGCTTATTTGCCAGCCGAAGTAATCAGAAACCGTGCGTCTCGAACGCTTGGTCACGGTTATTTTCGTCTTCGCGTCTGGCTCAAACTTGAAAAGGCTTAGGTCACGAATGTCCAGAACGATGGTTAACTTTTCGAACTCTCGGAGAACCTGAGACTCTCCGCTACCAAAGAAACCACTCAGCATGACACCCATGATGCCAAATAAATTGTCGATACTCTTTGGCTCGTCGATCTCCAACCTCAGTGCAAGCGTATTCTTGGTCTGTTTCGTGGGATCAACCTCACGGAACGGCAGGTTGTTCCAAAGCCCTCCGTCGATGTACGTTCCACAGGGTGGCCACCCTTTTACCGGTCTTGTAAAGACATAAGGTTTGTATGCAAACGGCAGACTCATAGAAATTCGCACCGCATCGGCAACAGGAAACGCGGGGGTATGGCATGGGCGATGGGAAAACAGAACAGATTTGCCAGTCGAAAAATTGGCGCCGCACACCAATAGATCCTTACCAGCCCGCTTTTTAGCATTATCCGGGCAAAAGAGCTTATGGTGTTGTTCGAATGTCAAGTTCTTATACTGTGTTTTTTTTCCCCCGAAGAGGCCTACACACCGATTCGCGATCAAATTATCGAAATACATTCGTGCTGTCAGGCCGCAAAAAAAGCCCATGTCACGCAGCCAATACGTAAAGTATCGAGCATCCGACACGATATTGCTGAGCGGCGGGAGCAGTTTCGACACCCTATCGTCAATGCGAGTAAGGCCTCCCGAGGTTTCGCTTAGCCATTGGAGAATTCCAAGTGGACCGAGATTGAGCAACCATCCACGGAAGAAATCTTTTACCAGAGGCGGTTCCAATTCCTGTAGTTTGTTTGCCAGCTTCAGCATTTCGTCCGGTTTGGTCGCGCTGAGGCCCGTGAGGTATGCAGTTTCCAAAGCATTATCGCTCCTCGTGTCGTAGAAATCTCCTGTGTTTACGATTGGCTTTGGGATTAGACGTGGCGTAGCTGGATCAAAAAAATCATTGAAATCAGCTAGCCCCGATGGGTGTTCCATCTCCTTCTGGATGTCGGCTGCGGACATGCCCAGGGAAACCAACAAGGCTGTGATGGCCCCAACGGAAGTACCTGCGACGCCTTGAATTTGCTGCAAGATATTGACGTTGCTCTGGTTCTTCTCCAGCATTTGGAACGCCCCCAGGTATGCAAAGCCCTTCCCTCCGCCACCTTCCAGAGCAAGGTACTTAATGTCCTTCGGTTCCAGGTGCGGTTTTGGTTGTTTTACTCCTTGCGGGTTAGGGCTACTTGCAGAAGCCAAGTTTTGCCTCCTTGACCTTAGGACCTTCGCGGTGCGCGAAGCCAATCAGGTTTCTGCGTCCTTTTTTCAGGACACGGCACCTTCGGGCACTTCGACGCCCGGAATCTCTCGCAATAATCAAGTGGCTTTGCGCTTCTGAAGGCTAAGTGACCGTAAATCTGACTCCATTGCTGTCGATTCCATTTATGGTCACCACGATGTCGCCACTCGTTGCCCCAACGGGCACAGGGACTGTGATTGAATACGGGGTCCAATTGGCGGCCAAAGGCACAGCTGGCACTCCATTGAACATGACGGCGCTGCTGCCTTGTACCGACCCGAAGTTCGAGCCCGTAATAGTCACGAGCGCCCCCACTGCTCCAGCGGCCGGGTAGACACGAGTTATAACGACAATCGTGGGACTTGGATTGCTTGGGAGTCCCGCTTTTTTATTCTTCAGCCAGATCAAAGTAGTGGGCAGACGGACCTGCCACGCGTCGATAACCGTTACGTCTAGAGGTCGCTGCTGCTGCGCTTTAATTTCATCGGCTATGGATAAGTAATTTTCATCACCGGGCGCCGGTACAGGTCCCCCTCCCCATAAAATTCCATAAGAGACATAGATATTGACTTGATCTTCAAAACCAGGCCTCGCAGCCAATACCACTCGTGCAGACCCTGCGCGAAGGAAATCCGCGAAATTGCTGTCGTTGCCTTCTATGATTGCGAGATCCTTCCAGCGGCTCGAATCTGCCCAGTAGTACGGATAACAGATATAGGAGAGGGTCTCCCACTCAAACGCTTGCTCCAGGAACTGGACCTCTGGCGCAACACTGACCGCCTTACTCAAGCTAGTCGTGGGAGGATTTACACCGTTAGGATCCCAGTTGATCGCTGAAAGACCCGAGAAAGGCGTGCCGATCAACATCTCGATCACCTGGCGCTTCAATTCTTGATTGATGACCTGGGCATTCTGCGCGGGCGAATTGGCGTCCACGAGGTTCGTCTGCTGGATTGTCAAACCGGCTTTTTCATCGTTGAAAGCCTGTAGCTGCGCGTTATACGCAGCGACGATCAAATCGTAGGTGTTGTTCTGCCATTGGTTGTAGGTCTGATCCAAGGGAAGGCAAGTAACTTCAACGTTGATAGAAAATCCTTCTAACTGAGCTGCGAAGATTGCAATGGGAACCGTGCCCTGAGAAATTGGGCCTACCGGAAGCTGCCAAGTCGTCAATCTTTCGATGTTTGGTTGAGACGTGATTTGCTGGGGTCGTCCGGCGCCTAGCGCAATATTCAATCCCGCCGGGGATGGCGGAGTATACGAAGTCTGCGTGAACTCCATGATGCTGACAGTGCCGCACGCCGCATAATACCCGCTTGGGACATTGATGTTTGAATCGGCCTGAAATGATTGCGATGTTGCGCTTTGTTGGGGCGCAGGATAAGTAACGTTTTCGGCGACGACGAGCTGCATGGGAGGTGGACTGACGCCAGCTGCATTGTACCTGGAGACCAGCAATGGGTAGTTGCCCGCATTTATGTCGCTGGGCATAAGGGGTGGGGCGGTCGAAAGTCCCGAGAGAGTTAATGGCACGGGCGGCTTGTTTATCATGTTGCGTGCGAGATCGTTAAGGTGCAGCCAGCGTGTCCAAGCGGCAGGTTCTGGGATTTCGAACTCCATCAGAAAGCGGTGTGGATAGCGATCCAATTCCACGTTTTGAATTTGGTCTACCCACTGATATACACCGACAACTGGATCGGTCTGCTTTGTATTGTCGAATTCGTGTTTCTCTTTGTCAGTCGCGCGCGTGAGGGTACTGACCGTTCGCACTTGGCGTGTCGATTGCACAATTTTACTGACGGCTCGGGAAACGGTTTCGTGCGATTGAGTTGTGGCTCTAGAGCTCGTGGTAGCATTCGAATAATCGAGAGATCCTCCGAGATGTGTGTTGACTTGCGTGGGGCCATACTGCCCGGAAGTGTCGACCTGCCCGTCTATGTGGGCGGCAATCGAGATGTCCGAGGTTGATTGTTGCTGCAATTGGGACAGATCCGTCGTCGTGCTGTCCTGCTCTTTTACCGAGGTCGTGGTTGTGTCCGTCGTGGTCGTTATTTGCGTTTGATTGACAAGTATATGTACGCGACTCTTGAGCTCGCCCCCCAGGATATTTTCGATGGACGCGATCTCCGCTTCTTCGTAGTGATCCCACTCTTCCCGGGTGATGTAGAGATCCGCGAACCCTGGTTTGCGAACGAGCACGGCTTTTCTGACAAGCAAGCGAATTGTCAGCAAGAGCAGGGCAATGAGGTCTGGAAGGACAAGCGTGCGCCAGCGAAGTGCAGCGTATATGTCATCCGGTGTTTGAATTGGAGTTACAGGTTGCTCCAGCGTGTCCACCAAAGCCACAACAAGGAGCAGGCGCGTGAGCCATCCGAGCACCTCAGTAAGGGAGAAGTTAACCCCATAGGCGCTGAGTGTCAGAGCCGCATAGTATAATTCGCTGAGGATCGTATGAACAGTTTTCCAAGTGGATGTATTTAGATACGAACCAAGTAAACCATTCACTTCCGAGCTGAGAGCCGCGACACTAGGCCTGTTTTGGGTGGATGCCAGCCACAGGTCAAGTTGCAACAGGGCAAGGAACGCCTGAATTACAGGCGAGGAGAATTGCGTTCCGACCGTCAGATGTTGGCGCAACGCCGAGGTGTCCGATAGAACTTGCGAATAGGAGGCGAATGCGGCGCTAAGATCAGGACCCTTTTGCAAGCTTTGGATGTTCTTAAGGGTGCTGGCATTGAGCCGATAAGAGCCTCCCCCAAGGTACACAAGCGTCTCAGGCGCTGGAATGCGCCGCTGGGCTGCGCGCGTCAGCCGCCATCGCATTATCTCTCCCATGATTAACTCCTCTGCGTCCATTCGGGAAAGCCTGGGACTTTAGCCAACATGTACATAGTGTCCTGAGCCAGGAATTCGTTGCATGAAGGACTGCCAACTACGCACTGCGATTCAGCTTCAACGAGGTGTACCTGCGGGAGTTAATGATGAAGTTCCTTCATGAATGATTTTGTAGCTGCGAATTCCTCTTCAATCCCAAGAACTTCGTAAATTTTAGATGTTGGCTATACCAGCTTTGTGATCAATCTGCGGGGCCAGAATTTGTAGATTTTAGTGACGTCTGGAATTCGATTCACGAGCGGCGCGACAACGCTACAGCGAGCAACGGATGATTCATAGCTCGCGCAGCATATTTGGAACTGGGCGTACTCTAAGAACAGCTTCCGTCTGCCGCGCTCGCAGATTTTTCTCTGAAACCTTATACTCAATTGAGGCGGACACCCGCCAAGAGGAAGCTGCGTGCCTGCGTCCACTTTGAATTCCAACGTCAATCGTAAATCTCCTGACTTCGAAAAAAATACACGCCGCGTCATTGAACTCCTCACGCAAATCAAAAACGAAGAGCAGAAAATCCGGGAAGGCGGCGGCGCGAAGGCCATCGAGTCACAGCACAAAAAGGGCCGCCTAACCGCGCGCGAACGCATTGAAAAATTGATCGACCCGGGCTCGGCATTTTTCGAGCTTGGACTCTACGCCGCCTACGAAATGTACGAAGAATGGGGCGGTGCGCCTTCCGCCGGAACCGTTACCGGTCTCGCCACGGTCTGCGGCCGGAAATTTATGGTCATCGCTAACGACGCGACTGTGAAAGCGGGCGCGTTTTTCCCGATGACTGCGAAGAAAGTGATTCGCGCGCAAAATATAGCTCTGGAAAACCGCATCCCGGTGATTTATCTCGTTGATTCAGCAGGAATTTTCTTACCACTGCAAGAAGACGTTTTTCCGGACACTGATGATTTCGGACGCGTGTTTCGCAACAACGCGGTTATGTCCGCGATGGGCATTCCGCAACTCACCGCCGTGATGGGAATGTGCGTCGCTGGCGGCGCGTATCTGCCCGTGATGACCGACCATGTTCTGATGACCGAGGGTTCCGGGCTTTTCCTCGCTGGCCCTGCACTCGTGCAAGCCGCGATTGGCCAAAAGACTTCGGCTGAAGATCTCGGTGGCGCAAAAATGCATTCGCAAATCAGTGGAACGGTGGACTTTCGCGAACCGGACGATGATGCATGCCTCAAGAGAATCCGCGCGCTGGTAGACAAAATGGGCAACGCGCCTTCCCCAATCTTCAACAAGGGCGCCTCGCGCGACCCGCTCTTCCCTGCCGACGAAATCTACGGCATCTATTCCAGCGATCCCGGCAAGCAATATGACATGCGCGAAGTCATGGCGCGCATTGTGGACGCCAGCGAATTCGAGGAGTATCGCGCGGAATACGGCGAGACAGTTCTCTGCGGTTACGCGCGCATCGGCGGCTGGGCCGTCGGCATCGTCGCGAATCAAAAGAAACACGTCCAGACGCAGGCCCGTGGCTCTGATCAAAAGCGCATCGAGTTTGGCGGAGTGATTTATACCGAAGCCGCCGAAAAAGCCGCGCGCTTTATCTTGGATTGCAATCAAAACAAGATTCCACTCATTTTTCTCCACGACGTCAACGGCTTCATGGTCGGCAAAGACGCCGAATGGAGCGGCATCATCCGAGCCGGCGCAAAAATGGTCAATGCTGTGTCGAACAGTGTGGTGCCGAAAATTTCTGTAATTTGCGGCGGCAGTTTCGGCGCGGGTCACTACGCCATGTGCGGCAAAGCCTACGATCCGCGTTTCATCTTTGCTTGGCCGACAGCGCGTTACGCCGTCATGGGCGGCGATGCAGCTGCCGGTACGCTTGTCGAAATCAAACTCAAGCAACTCGAACGCGAAGGCAAGAAGGTCGACGAGAAGGTAAAGAAGGAACTGTTCGACTCCACCCGCGCCACCTACGAGCACCAGGCCGACCCGCGCTACGGCGCTGCCCGCCTGTGGGTCGATGCCATCATCGACCCCGCCCAAACCCGCGACGCACTGATCACGGCGCTAGAAGTCGCCGCTCTGAATCCCGAAATCCGCGAATTCAAGACCGGAGTTCTCCAGACGTGACTTCGTTTTTTCCATCGGGCATCGGTAAGGCCACCAAGTTCCTCTGTCTTGCCATCGTTTCTCCAATGATGTTCTACGGGCTTCTTGTTTCGCTTTGCTCGGTGTGGACTAAGATGAGGAAGCCCGGCGGCGGTGGCGATTCCTATTTCGATTTCTGCGGCCATGACGGAATCATCAGCGGTTCCTTGCTGGCACTACTAGCTGCTCTGGCAGCTATTTCGATTTTAATAGCACCTATTTCGCTCTTAATGGATTGGCGGCGATGGAAAAAGAAACAAGCATAAAAATAATTGAATGCCCTCGCGATGCCTGGCAAGGATTGCCTGATATTATTCCTACTGAGTTCAAAGCCAACTATTTGAAAGAACTCGTCCTCGCCGGCTTCAAGCACATTGATGCAGTGAGTTTTGTTTCGCCCAAACACGTTAAACAAATGGCCGACAGCGAAGAAGTCATGGCGCGTCTCAATGATTCCCTTTCACCCGAAATTGAAAAGCCAGAAATCATCGGCATCGTCGTCAACGAAAAGGGCCTCGAACGCGCCTTGAAGACTCCAGGTGTCACTACGGTTGGCTATCCGTATTCGATCTCCGCCTACTTCCGCCGCGCCAATGCCAACATGTCCCGCGGCGAATCCCGCAAACTCGTCGAAATTCTCCAGAAGGAAACGAAAGCCGCTGGCCGCGATCTGGTCGTCTACATTTCCATGGCCTTCGGCAATCCCTACGACGAACCTTGGGGCCCGGAAATCGTGGAAGAAACTCTCGAATGGCTCAAAGATAGTCGCGTGCGAACGGTTTCGCTCGCGGATACTGCCGGCAGCGCTTCGGCCGAATCCGTCAACGAAATTTTTCGCCGCGCCAGCAGTTGCGTCGCTGGAATGGAAATCGGCGTTCATTTGCACAGCACGCCCATGGGCGCTGCCGACAAAATACTTGCGGCATACAATGCAGGCTGCCGCCGGTTTGACAGTGCGCTCACCGGGCTCGGCGGCTGCCCTTTCGCCGGAGACGAACTCGTCGGCAACATCGCCACCGAAGACGTCCTCGCCGCACTCAGCCTCGCCGGCTACAGCCAAGAGCAAACTGGATTGAAACTCGAAAAAGTCGTAAAACTGACGAATGAAGTTCGCGCGACGTATGCCCACGCGCCGCTGGTGAATTAGGAGGGCAATTGTGTTCACGACACTGATTCTTGAAGACCACGGCCCGGTTGCGAAAATCACCTTTAGTCGGCCGGATAAACGCAACGCGATTTCTCCAAAAATGATTTGCGAACTGCTGACGGCCTTCGATGAAATTGAAAAAACGCGGGCGCGAGTCGTAATCTTGACGGGCGAAGGCAGTGCCTTCTGCGCGGGCATGGATTTGGACATGCTCTCCGCCCTCGCGCAACAAACTCCGCAGGAAAATCAGGAAGACTCCCGCCGCATGGCACGGATGTTCCGCCGGATCTGGAGTTTCCCCAAACCGCTCATCGCAGCAGTGAACGGGCACGCCCTCGCCGGCGGATGCGGCATCGCCACGCTCTGCGATTTCACCATCGCCGTGCCTGAAGCAAAATTTGGCTATACCGAAGTAAAAATTGGATTTCTTCCCGCCATCGTTTCCGTTTTTCTTACTCGGCAAATCGGCGACAAGCGCGCTCGAGACCTTCTGCTCACCGGCCGTATGGTAGAAGCCAAAGAGGCAAAAGAACTGGGCCTCGTCACAGAGATTGTTCCATCGGATCGCCTCATGGCGCGCGCCGAAGAGATCGCCGAACAATTAATCGCCGCCAGCCCCAGCAGCCTCACACGCGCAAAACGTCTTCTCACTTCGGCCGCAGCAGCTTCCGTCGACGCCGATCTCGAACGCGCCGTGCTCGAAAACGCGCGAATCCGCTGTACGCCAGATTTCAAAGAAGGCGTCGCTTCCTTCCTCGAAAAACGTAAACCTGTCTGGCAAGGTGAGGACTAGCCCGCCCCATGCTTGAATTTCACGATACGAGTGTGCGCGTTCGCTATGCAGAAACCGACCAGATGGGCGTCGTCTATCACGCGAACTATCTCATCTGGTTCGAAGTCGGCCGCGTCGAGATGTTGCGCGCTCTTGGTGTCGAGTACAAACGCATGGAAGCGGAAGACGATTGCCAAATTGTCGTGGCAGATGCGAAATGCCGTTATCACCATCCGGCGCGATACGACGACGTGCTTCGCGTTCGAACCCGCATTACAGAAACGAGAAACCGTGTCATCCGCTTTGGCTACGAAATTTATTGCGAATCGAATAACACGTTACTCGCTTCCGGAGAAACGACACACGTTATCTGTGGCAAAAACGGCAAGCCTAAACTTCTTCCCGAAAAATACCGCGTTATCTTCGGAATGAAATCCGCCCTAATGGCCAACGAAAGCAAAGCTAGATGACCATCACGCTCACCGGCAACGACCTGACGTTCCAACAGATGCATGCCGTCGTCGCACACGACGAAAAGGTTTCGCTTTCGCAATCCTCCATCGAACGCATGAACGCTTCGCGCGCAGTTGTGGACAAGCTTGTCGCCTCCGGCAAAACCGCTTACGGCATCAACACCGGCTTCGGCAAACTGGCCAGCGTCCGCATTTCTTCCGAGCAAGTCCGCCAGCTTCAGGTAAATCTCGTGCGTTCCCACGCCTGCGGCGTCGGTGAACCGCTCAGCCGCGCCGAAACGCGCGGCATGATCCTCCTTCGAGCAAACGCACTCGCAAAAGGTCTTAGCGGTGTGCGTCCGTCCGTCGTGCAGACGCTCTGCGACATGCTCAATCACAAAATTCATCCTGTAATTCCTTCGCAAGGCTCCGTCGGAGCATCCGGCGATCTCGCGCCGCTCGCGCATCTCGCGCAAGTCGTCATCGGTGAAGGCCAGGCCGAAGTGAGCGGGATAATTCTTTCTGGAGCTGACGCGCTGAAGCAGGCTGGCCTTTCTCCAGTATCCCTCGAAGCAAAAGAAGGTCTTTCCCTGCTGAATGGCACGCAGGGCATGCTCTCTTTACTCGGCATCGCGCTCTATCGCGCGGACGTTCTTGTGGACACCGCCGACGTCGCCGCCGCACTTTCACTCGATGCTCTTCGTGGCAGCCCGGGCGCATTCGATGCGCGCATCATGCACGCCCGCTCCTACGCTGGCGCTGCGCGCACCGCGCAAAACCTAGCGCACCTTAACGAAGGCAGCCAAATCCGCGAATCCCACCGTTCATCCGACAAAGACCCGCGCGTGCAGGACGCCTACAGCCTCCGCTGCACGCCGCAAGTTCACGGCGCGGTTCGCGATTCCCTGCTGCAAGCGCGCGCGATGGCCCAAGTCGAACTCAACAGCGCCACCGACAATCCGTTGGTTTTTGTAAGTGAAAAAGGGGAAGGCGACATCGTCAGTGGAGGAAATTTTCATGGCCAGCCGCTCGCCATGGCCGCCGATCAAGTCGCCATCGCGATTGCTACCCTCGGCGGCATCGCCGAACGCCGCATCGAGCAGATGACCAATCCGCTCACCAGCATGCTCCCTGCATTCCTCACACCCGAACCTGGCCTCAACTCCGGTTTCATGATCGCGCAAGTCACCGCGGCAGCGCTCACGAGCGAGAACAAGTCTCTGGCTACACCACACTCCGTCGATTCCATTTCCACCAGCGGCAATCAAGAAGATTACGTATCAATGGGCATGAGCGGCGCGCGCCGACTAGAACGTATGCTGCAGAATCTTCGCCATATTCTGGCAATCGAACTCTTGTGTGCCTGTCAAGGGATTGACCTGCTCGCCCCACTCAAGACAGGAACCATTTCGACAAAAGCGTACGAGTCCGTCCGAGCCAAGTCCCCGAAGGTAGTCGAAGACCGCCCCCTCGCCGCCGAAATCAATGCTGTAAGTGAATCAATCGCCCGCGAAGAATTCGCCAAGCTCGTCCGCTAGAGCGCTCAAGCAAGCGCAGACCGCAGAAATCCCAACATCCGAATCCCCGCAATATACGAAAACGGCGCCAATTCCAGCGAATAATGCCCGCACGAAAGCTCGAGTGTCTTCGGATTCGCTCCGTGCTTGTGAAGCGCCTCGATCATTTGCGACGTCAGTTCCGGCAGAAAAGTGGGATCATACTTTCCATATACCATGAACGATTTTCTTCCTGCACCCAGCCCACGCTCCACATATGGCATCGGACTGACGGGCGCCCAGTATTCTCGTAACTCATCCACGCTCACGTGCGTGCGCATTCCTTCCCACACGTGATTCGTCGTCATACCACCGCTTACCACATCCGCGAAATACGTGGACACATGAAAAAATCCGCTCGCGTGCACGCCCGCATCGTGCACCATCGTGATGTAACCAACGGAAGATCCGATGCTCGTCCCCAAAATTCCAATCTTCGTGTAGCCCTGTTGCTCCAGCCAGCGAAGACACAACTTCGCATCCTGAACCGCTTGCCGATTCGCTTGAAGCGTCAATCCAACGTTCGGCCCCACAAGCTGATCCGCTCGTTCATGCCCCGCGGCCATCCGCCGGTCGTGATACGGCATGCTCATCTTGAGCACCGTGATTCCCATGCGCTGGATCCATTCGCAAAGTCCGCGCTGCCCATGCCACTTCGCATTCCAATTCGGCAGCAGGAGGACAGCCGGTTCTTTCTTCTTCCCCCGAAATACTTGCCCGTAGACCGTATTGTTCTCGGGATAAGGCGAGCGGATCGCACTCGTAAATGTCAGTACGCCCTCGCTGTCCACTTTGTAGTTCATCGCGGGCGCAGGCTCATACCACTCTCTGCTTTTCTCGATCGCCGCAGCCGCATATTCGCGTACGAACTCACGGGCCTCGTTATCCGCCAGCCGCGGGTCACCGCCGATGTGCTCAAGTCCCCACTCAAACGGCCGCACCATACGGTTATCGTCCGTCGTCCAGCGACGGTGCTCGTACCGCCTGATTCTCTGTTCAAACCAATTCATGAGGTCAGTTTACAAGCTCACAAGATCTTGTCCTCCAACAGTTTACAAGCCTCACGACATTGCCGCCAAATTCGCGTCACCTGTTAGCCATCGGGCACGCATCACATACCAGTAATTGAGACCCGTCATTGCCTATGGCAAAGTCGAATTGTGGTCATAGCCCTCTTTTTTCTTTTCGGTCTCGTCATTGGCAGCTTTCTGAACGTCTGCATCACGCGGATTCCAGAAGGCGTGTCCATTGTGTCTCCCGGTTCGCGCTGTCCCAGATGCGAAACTCCTATCAAGGCCTATGACAACGTGCCCGTGCTTGCATGGCTCTGGCTCCGAGGAAAATGCCGTGCCTGTGGGAACCCCATCTCTTCCATGTATCCGGCGATCGAGCTTCTTACCGCACTTCTCTTTGTCGCCTGTTATCTCACGTTCGGACTCACGCCGGAAACTTTCAAATGGCTCTTTTTCGTTAGCCTCCTCATCATCCTGATCATCACCGATATTCGCGTCCGCATTCTTCCGGACGCCGTAAATTTCTTCGGCTTCGGTCTCGGCCTCGCTCTCGCTGTACGAATTGGGCCCATCGATCCCTCATGCCTGCGCCTCATGGATCATCTTCCGTTTCTCACCCAAAGCCCCTCGCTCCTCGGCGTTTCGTGCGCTTTGCTCGGCGCTGCAGCGGGCAGTCTTCTGCTTCTTGCTGCGGCTGCACTCTACAAACTTGTCCGCGGCCGTGAAGGGATGGGCATGGGCGACGTCAAAATGATGCTTATGGTCGGCACATTTCTCGGAATTCAGGGCACGTTTCTCACGCTACTTTTCGGCACGCTGCTCGGCAGCATTATCGGACTACTTATGGTCATCGTTCTCTTCGCCAGTGGATGGAAATCCCGCGTTGCAGAACGCGCGAGCCGCAAAGGCCTCGGCTCTGTTTCCGGTCTGCGCTGGACCATCTCCAGCCGCTATCAGCTCCCATTGGGAACTTTTCTTGGCATTGCCGCGCTTCTAGTAGTCTTCTTCAACCACTGGCTCGATATGCAGGCGTATCGGTTCATGAGGTAACGGAGTGGTGTTTCAAACCAAATCCGTCGAAATTCCCTGGACGGTCCTCACCGGCACTGGAATCGCGCTCTTCGCCATCCTTGTTGGTGCAATTCTTCTTTTGCGAAAGGTTTTTCAAAGCTCACCCGAGCGCAACACGGGTCCGACAAATTCTCCCGCCCGCACAGAGAACGCATCCGCCTTCATGACAGCTTCGATGCAAGCCGTCATTCAAAAACTGAAAGAACAGGAAAAAGAACTCGAACGTCTGCATCATGAAGAACGCGAGCGCGCTGATCTCACCGAACGCCTTAGCGAAGAAGTCACCCGCAACATGCCGGCGGGATTAATCGTCGTAAACGCACAGAGCATCATCACTAGCGCAAATCCCGCCGCCGAACAAACTCTCGGCCAGCGCGGCCTCGGCTTTCGTCGCTTTAGCGAAGCGCTCGGAGATCGCTCGGATCTTTCCAAACTCATCGCCGAGTGCCTCGCCACGGGAAAAATCTTCCGCCGCGAACAGATTGAGCACCGCGACACTGCTGGCGACATCCGCCAGCTCGGCGTCACCATCTCTCCCATTCGCAAAGGCAGCGAGGACGTCAGCGGCGTAATCTGCCTCCTCACCGACCTCACCGAACTCGCCTCGCTCCAAAAGCAGATGCAGCTCAAAGAAAACCTCGCCGCGTTAGGTGAACTCTCCGCCGGAATCGCCCACGAATTCAAGAATGCACTCGCCACCATTTCCGGTTATGCGCAAATGATTCAGTTCGAATCTTCAAATCCCGAAGCAGCGGACAACGCGGAAAAAATTCTCGAACAAACACGCAACATCACTAAGGTCGTGACGGAATTCCTGAAGTATGCTCGCCCGCTCGATATCTCCCACGAAGAAGTCGCTCTCGAACCCGTCATTGAGCGTGTCGTTTCGGAAGTCTCGGAAGCGATTCCCGCAGTCCGTCTGCGTTTCGAAGGCCCTTTCGGTGAAGTCGCCGGCGACGAAAGCTTTCTTCGGCAAGCCTTTCTCAACCTCACCCGCAACGCCGCCGAAGCCTGCAGCTCCGCCCCCAATGGCGGCAAAGTCATCGTTCGCAGCGAAAATTTGCAACGCGAAGGCCAGGGCTATCAGCGAATCACCATCTTCGACAACGGGCCGGGAATTTCGCGCGATGCCCTGCCCAAACTCTTCCGCCCCTTTTTCACGACCAAGCCAAATGGCACCGGCCTCGGCCTCGCGGTCGTCCAAAAAATCGTGGTCCAACACGGCGGGCAGGTCGAAGCTCGCAACCGTGAAGAAGGCGGCGCCGCATTTATCGTTACGCTACCCCTTAGCCGCCGCGCCCCAGAAGCAGTAGAATTAAAGCAAGGCGCATCTAAAGATAAGACAGCCTGACCACTGCTGTTGGAGGTGTCTCCATGAATGGCAAAAATCTAAAGAACGCAACTGGCCTCGCACTGCTGGCCCTCCTCATCGCGCTCCCTGCCCGCGCACAACAACAGAATTCACAGCAATCCGGCTCGAGCGATCCTGTCGCCGAAGCCGCCCGCAAAGCCAAGGAAGAAAAAAAAGACGCGCCCAAGCCTAAAAAGGTCTATACCGAAGACGACATCGCCACAAAAAAAGACGATATTTCGGTCGTAGGAAATGCGCAGCCGCAAGCCGATTCCACCACGGCAACCGCTTCCACTGCTTCAACAACGGTCGCTGGCAAAGGCGGATTGACTTCGGAACAGCAGTGGCGCAAGCAGTTCGCGGATATTCGCGCCCGCATCGCTCGCGCCGAGCAGGAACTCGACGTCCTCCAACGCGAAGAGAACAAAGCAGGCCTTCAATATTACTCTGATCCGACCAAAGCAATGAAAGAGCAGCTCACGCGCGACGAGATCAATCAAAAGGCCGCAAAGGTTCAGGCCAAGAAGAAGGAAATTGAAACCCTAAAGCAGCAAGTGGACGACCTGGAAGACCAGCTTCGAAAAGCGGGCGGCGACCCGGGCTGGGCGCGCTAATTAGTTAATACTGGCGGTTCTATTGTCCGCACACTCCGCCGAGATGCTTCCCTGCCCTCGGCACCATCCATGCTAAAAACGAAGTAGATGGAACCTCTTCTACTTGTCGAGGATAAGAACGAACTGCGCGCCATGTTGCGCAAAGCCCTTGAGCGCAACGGCTATGCCGTGGAAGAAGCGCCGGACGGCACTGCAGCGATTCAAAAAATCCGCGCGCGCCGCTACCAACTCGTCCTCACCGATCTAAAGATGCCTGGCGCATCAGGACTCGACGTTCTTCGCGAAACCAAGCTGGCCGACGCCACAATTCCAGTCATTCTGCTCACTGCCTTCGGTTCCGTGGAAGAAGCCGTCAGCGCCATGAAGGAAGGCGCGTTCGATTTTCTGCAGAAGCCCGTTGATCTCGACCATTTAAAAGTCCTCGTGCAGCGTGCTGCACGGCAACAGGAACTTCTTCGCGAAAATATTCTGCTTCGAGAAGAGTTTGCTGCACGCTATGGCTTCCCGCGCATAGTCGGCGAACACGCTTCGATCCGCGAAATCAGCCAGCAGCTTCAACGGGTCGCGCAGACTGACTCCACAGTTCTTCTCCTCGGAGAAAGCGGCACAGGTAAAGAGCTTTTCGCACGAGCAGTCCATCATCTTTCACCGCGCCGCGAACAGCCTTTCGTTGCGCTCAATTGCGCAGCCATCCCCGAAGGCCTCGTGGAAAACGAGCTTTTCGGCCACGAACGCGGCGCGTTCACCGGAGCAGGCGCACGCAAAGCCGGCAAGATGGATCTCGCCCATCGAGGAACGCTCTTTCTTGACGAAATCGGCGAACTGCCTATTGGCATTCAGGCAAAACTCTTGCGTGTTCTCGAAGAGCGCCGTTTTGAACGCGTCGGCGGCACGCAATCCATCGAAGTGGATGTCCGCATCGTTGTTGCCACCAATCGGAATCTTCTGCAAGCAGTCGCCGACAAATCTTTCCGCGAAGACCTCTATTTCCGAATTTCCGCCGTTCCGCTGACGATTCCGCCGCTTCGCGAGCGTGGCAAAGACGTCCTTCTGCTTGCCGAACATTTTCTCGACAAGTTCGGACGCGAATTCAGCAAGCAGGGTGTCCATCTTTCCGAGGCTGCAAAGAATCGCATTCTCGAATATCGCTGGCCCGGAAACGTTCGCGAACTGCAAAACGCCATCGAGCGCGCCGTGATTCTCTGCGATGGCTCCGAAATTTCGCCGGAAGCGTTGCAACTGCAGGCGCAGCGGCCGGAAACGCAAACGCTGCCGGCGGGAATGTTGCCTGCCGATTTTTCGTGGGACGGAACGCTGGAAGAGGTTGTTGCGCGCGCCGTGCAAGCGACCGAACGCGTTCTGCTCGAAAACACGATGCGCGATTGCCGCTGGAACAAAACTCGTGCGGCGGAAAAACTCGGCATTTCCGCGAAGACGCTTGCTGCAAAATTGAAGTCCGCTGGACTCGAATCGTAAACACCCAGATCTGGCCGTTTCAGCGAGAAATGTTACTCGCCGGCCAGTCCCACCCCCTCCCTGTTTTTTGTAAGTGTTCATTCTGCGCAACTTAAAGTCGCTTGTTTTCATGCACTTTTGGAAGTGTTCTATCCAAAGGGCTTGCGACAAACGGCTCGACTTCACTTACTCTCCAGTACTTTTTTGCTCGCTTCCTCACTCTATCCTGCCGATCTTGCCGAGACCTTGGACGTGAGATTCTGGCCCACACCGGCGCAGCCCCTTACAGGGTAAACAAGAATTGCACGCACTGGCGGCGATCTATTTCGCCGCATTGACAAGCAATTTTATCGCGCGGAGTAGAAGCGTCTAGAGCTAAGAGGTACAGCTGGGACAGAACAGGGCTGAGGGACAGTTATGGTACTTACACAGTGAGATTTAATCGACCTGCTTCGCGCCGGTGTGGAGGGCTACAGTGCCACCGGTCCAGACGGAGGCCTCGACGTTTTTCAGGCCGACGGTGCGCATGAGGTCGCAGAGTTCTTCGGGGCGAAAGAATCTTGCTACGGACGATGGGAGGTACTTGTAAGCTGCGGCATCGCCGGAAATGGCTCCGCCGACTTTTGGCAAGATTTTTCGAAAATACCAGCGGTAGAAATCCCCGAAAAGTCCTGCGGGCGGCTCTGTAAACTCGAGAATGCCGATCGTTCCGCCCGGCTTTAGTACGCGCTGCATTTCGCGCAGGCCGGCTTCGTAGTTGGCCAGATTGCGGAACCCGAATGCCGCCGTCACAAGGTCGAATGACGCATCCGCGAATGGAAGCTGCAAGGCGTCGGATTCCAGAAACGGAATCGCTCCGCCCAGGTCGGCCATGGATTTTTCGTTTGCGCGGATGAGCATGGTGTGCGCAAAATCGGCGCCAATCACCCGCGCTTGGCCCTTCTTCTTCAAAGCAAACGCCAAATCTCCTGTACCACAGCACAAGTCCAGCACAATGGCATCGGGACGCTGCAAAATCGTACGGAGCTTCCGCGCGGTTCGGGCACGCCAGACGCGATCAAGCTGGAGCGACAGCAAATGGTTCAGCAGGTCGTAGCGCGGGGCGATTTGCGTGAACATCTCGCGCACTTTGCGTGACGCGTCGGCTTCGTTTGTGACGCCATCGGGTCGCGTTCCCTTACTCGGCGACGCTTTCTCGGTTGTCAAAACGTCAGCCACGGGCAATCTCCGTCAACGCATGCAGGCGTGGCGCAAAATGCAGCGCGTGCTTCACTGCCGTAAGCGAAATATTCTCGTAAGTCGCTGCCTTCCCAATCTTCCTCGACAAAACGAAGCGCAGCTTGTTCCCGCGAGTTTTCTTGTCTGTCCGCATCGCCTCAATCAAACTCGCATCGGAAACCTTCGGCCACGCGGGCAGCGGCCCCAGTCGTTCAATCAACGTCACAATCCGCGATACATCTTTCGCCTTCGTAAGTCCAGTCTTGTGCCCCAACAGCGCAGCGCACTTCATTCCCCACGCGACCGCTTCGCCATGCTGAAATCGCCGGTAACGCGTCTCACTCTCCAGCGCATGTCCAAATGTGTGCCCGTAATTCAAAATCTCGCGCAAGCCGCTTTCGCGCTCGTCTTTGCTGACGACCCACGCCTTAATCTCAATCGAACGCCGAATCATGTGCTCCAGCACCGCTTCATCCCGCCGCAGCGCCTTCTCGAAATTCTCTTCCAGATATTCAAACAGCTTTGCGTCCGCAATAATCCCGTACTTGATCACTTCTGCAAGACCGCCGCGAAACTCGCGCCTGCTCAGCGTCTTCAACAGTTGCGGATCGACCACAACCAGCCGCGCCGGATAAAACGCGCCTAGCAGATTTTTCCCTTCCGGCAAATTCACGCCGGTCTTTCCGCCCACGGAACTATCCGTCTGCGAAACCAGCGTCGTCGGAATCTGCACCAGCGCAACGCCGCGTAAATAACTCGCTGCTGCATACCCCACCACATCCCCAACCACTCCGCCGCCCACCGCCAAAATCAGCGACCCGCGATCCGCTTTCGCTCGTGCGAGTAATCGGGAAATCTGCTCGACGCTCTTCATCTCTTTCTTCATCTCGCGGTCGTCAAACAGATGAACCTCATCGGGCCTGTGTCGGCGCAACCCACGCAGAATCGTTTTCCCAACCGCACGCCAAACCTTCGGCGACGAAACCACGTGAACGCTCGTAAATTTCCCCAGCCGCGAAATCTCCTCGTCCAGACGCGCCAAAGCCCCCGCCGCGCACACAACCTCATACGCCCCGCTGGACGCCTTCACTTTTATTCGCCGCGCTCTCATCTGGGTTCTTTCGACTTTAGCACAGGTGGCGTAGCCACTCTTGGCTGCGCGTCCCGATGTAAGGGAACGTTCTTCGTAGACGCGCCAGCCACCTGCTTTACTTTCTCCGTGGTACGATTCGACGAAAGCTATGAACTCCTTGCCGAATGAAGCTGGCAAGCCCCGCGGACCACGTTCTCGCTGGCTCGCGCTTGCAATGTGCCTTGCGGTCGGGGCCCTCTCGATCCATCAGGCGTGGAATTTTCAACCGGGTCCCAACGAACAACAAATAGCCATGGCGGAAGACGAGGTTTATGAAGCAGTTGTGCGTGACATCGTGCCTAAGCTCGGCCAGAACCCCGGAATGCGATTGGTCTTCGATGACAATCTAATTGTCGGAGACTTTCCGGGAGGAGACGCTACTGCCTGCCGGGAAGCATCAGGCGCACCAGTCCTAATTACTGGCGATGCGCCTATGTCTAGCGCAGAGACGCAAAAAGCATTCCGACTCTGGTCGCGGGTCTGGCACGACACACCGCCAGCGAGTGAGGCCGTTCAAGACTATCTCCAGCGAAGCTGCATCGGAGGTTCGCTCTCTCGATCTTTTCGCACCGATGTTCCACACAGTTTTGTCGGCGATCTTTCGTCTGACCGGATACTCCCTAGTGCAGAGGATCCCAAGTTTGCTCGGCTGTTTCCGGGAGCCTCGGGCGTTATTGGATTTTCGCACGTTGGATTCAACAAGCTGCTTGATGAAGCTATAGTTTCTACGTCTTTCCATTGTGGCGGCCTCTGCGGGGGCGGCACTCGCTACTTCCTAAAGAGAGTCTACGGACGCTGGAAAATAGTTTCTAAGACAACGATCTGGGTGTCTTAGCAAGCGCAATTTCCTTCGTGATACCATTTCTCTGCGGCCACATTCGCCCAGCTAAAGCCAACATTTGATGGCACATTCCGAAAAAATCTATCGCGCAGACTACGCTGTCGTCGGTTCCGGTGTCGCAGGCCTCCGCGCCGCCATCGAACTGAGCGACTCGGGCAGTGTGCTCGTCCTTGCCAAATCTTTCTTAAGCGATTCCGCCACGGCCTGGGCGCAGGGCGGCATCGCTGTCGCCCTCAGTGACGAAGACGAAATCGGCCTCCACGAGCAGGACACGATTAACGCGGGCGACGGCCTGTGCAGGCCCGAATCCGTGGCGCTGCTCGTTGAAGAAGGCCCCAAGTACATCACGCAGCTCATCGAATGGGGCACAGAATTCGACCGCGCCGGCACGAAGCTTGCGTTCACTCGCGAAGCCGCGCACAGCCGTTCGCGCATTCTTCACGCGCATGGCGATTCGACCGGTCGGGAAATCAGCCGGGCATTGCTGGCTCGCGCCAATTCGATTCCGCATCTTCATTTACGCGCACATGCTTTTACTACTGGCCTCATCATCGAAAACGGCAAAGCCGTGGGCGTCCGCTTCATAGACGAAACAGACGGCTCGCTCCACGAACTCCACGCCAACGCCATCCTTCTCGCCACCGGCGGCCTCGGCCAAATCTATCGCGAGACCACGAACCCCGACGTCGCCACCGGCGACGGCATGGCCATCGCCTACGAAGCCGGCGCCATTCTCTCGGACATGGAGTTCGTCCAATTCCATCCAACCGCGCTCGCCGTCAAAGGCGCGCCGCGTTTTCTTCTCTCCGAAGCGCTCCGCGGCGAAGGCGGCATTCTTCGCAACATCAATCTCGAGCGTTTCATGAAGCGCTACAACGAAGCGCAGGAACTCGCTCCGCGCGACATCGTCGCCCGCGCCATCGTCAGCGAAATGCACCGCACCAACGCGCACCACGTTTATCTGGACATGACGGCAAAATCGAAGGAATATCTCGAAAAGCGCTTCCCCCGAATCTACGCAACCTGCATGACCTATGGCCTCGATCTGGCCACAGACCTCGCGCCGGTCTGCCCTGCGGCGCATTACATGATGGGCGGCGTCAAAACTGATCTCTGGGGACGAACTTCCATTTCCGGCCTATATGCCGCGGGGGAAACCGCCGATACCGGCGTCCACGGCGCCAATCGCCTAGCCAGCAATTCCCTGCTCGAAGGACTCGTCTTCGGCGCGCGCAGTGGCCAGGCGATGATTGAAGACGCTCCTGTCTCGAAACGCAGCTCCACCCAACTTCCGGGTAAGCGCGCGCCACAACCCGATTCACAAGACACGGAGAAAAACGCGCATCCGCCACACACAGAATCTCCGCTGCGCACGCAAATCCGCGACCTGATGTGGCGTCACGTCGGAATTTTACGAAATGGAAAAGAACTAAAGGCTACGCTCGCACAGCTCGAATCGCTTCAAATTCCGTCTGGATCGTCTACTCGCGAAGACAACGAACTAAAAAATCTTCACTCTCTCGCCAAAGTCATCACCCGCAGCGCCATCGCGCGCGAAGAAAGCCGAGGCAGCCATTACCGCTCCGATTTTCCATACAGGGATGACGACGATTTCCAGAAACACTCAATCGTGCGAAAAAACGCAGAAGTTTCTTTTGAAAAGTAATTCGGCTACTTCGCCTGCAACGCCTTCACTGACTCAACGAATACATGCCCCACAATTCCTAGAGACTTTGCGCCGATCTTATCCAGCGTGTCCTGCGGCGTGTGCCAATACCCATTCGCCATAAAGTCCGCAATTACATCCACTGATGGCACATTCCTCTTCATGAACGGGTCGTGATCGTCTTCAACCGGAAATGATTCATCCACAAAAACGCTCCCATAACCCAGCTTCTTCGCAATTCCCCAAACCATATTCGTCAGCGCCTGGTTTGAAGTCGAATCCCGCTTAATGGTCATCACTTTGCCACCGATGATGTCCGCCAAAAGGAACGCGCGAATTCGCTTCAAGTCTCCGGACAACGCAAATTTCGCCGCCATCTCCTTGCTTCCATTGCGGCCATCCGTATCGCTCCAGGTTTGCACGGCCTCTTCGCCGTCAAAAAACGCAATCCACACGGCGTATTTCCCATGGGTCGGGCAAAGCAGTCTTGCCATCTCCAGCATCAATCCCGTCGAAGATCCGCCGTCATCCGCGCCGACAAAATTATCTTTTTTCAAGGTGTCGTAGTGCGTCCCCAGTAAAATCACTCCGGGCTGTTCGCCCTGAATCCTTACCAGAATATTTTTCATTCCGATGGGGCCCGCAGGAGTTTGCGCGGTGAAAGCATCGGTCTCCACAGAGCAACCAAAGCTCTGCAGTTGCGACAAAATATAATCCTGCGTCTGTGCAATCGCTTGTGATCCAGAGGGTCGCGGCCCGAATGCCACCATTTTCGCAACATGCATGTACGCAGCCTTACCGTCAAACCCGCCCGTTTTTTCGGCAGGAAGCCCGTCTTCCACTACTTGCGGAGGCGTTGCAGTAACCGCGCTCATAAACGGAGGTTGCGTCGAATTCTCTTTCTTCTCTGCGTCCGCATTGCTCTTGCAGCCTGCAAACAAAAACGCAATTGCCCCAAGAATTGCGCCAGCCTTCGTTCTTTCCATCCGGTTCATCACGTAGTCCCTCTCGCCTCGGCCGCAATTCGCTGCGTCCGCTTCCGCAATGCAATCCACGAAACTCCCACTCCCAGAAAATACAATGCCAGCATCACCAGCATTACCAGCAACATTGTCAGAGCATCCGGCGTCGGCGTCACAATCGCCGCCACCACCGTTATCGCCAAAATTGCATACTTTGTGTTCTGCACCAAAAACTTCGGGGTCACAATCCCGAAATAGCACAACAAGAAAATAAGCACCGGTAGTTCAAACACGAGCCCCAGCGCGACCAGCACCAACAGCACCAAGTCAAAGTAATCGTTAATCCGAATGAGCGGCGCCACCGGCCCCTGGAATCCCACCAAGAACCCCAAAATGTGCGGCAGCGCCAGGAAAAATCCAAATGCAATACCGCCCAAAAACAAGAGCACAGTCGAAAAAACGAACCCTGTTACAGCACTCCGCTCATGTTTGTATAGCGCTGGCGCCACAAACATCCAGACCTGATACAGCACCACCGGTGAAGCAAGTACCAGCCCAATGTAAATGCTCAACTTGATGAGCAGTCCCAAATAATCCGTCGGCCCTGTGTAGTAAAGCTTCGCATCGTAATGGTGCGCCGCCAGCACCGCCTGAATGGGTTTCGCAATTACATTCACAAACTTCGGCGCCACAAACCAGCCTGCCGTCGCACCCAACGCAACCGCAATCAGTGAATTGATAATCCGCTTCCGCAGCTCGATCAGATGCTCGAAAAATGTCATCTGACCACCTGTCTCTTCCTGCTTTGTCTGCTGGGTGATTTCCGTATCCATGTTTTCAGGCGGAATGCCCGTGGTCGTGTAGAGGATCTTGAAGCGATTTTTCTTGTAGCTCTTGTCCGGAAGCAGTTTCGCCCGCCCCTGCGTCCAAGTCAGGTGTGGAACTCTTCTCTTCTTCACCTCGCGCCACAGCTTCGCTCACCGGCGCCACAATTGGCTCAATCGCCTCCGGCAACTGCGCAGGAGTCTCTGGCTCAACTGCCGTTGCTGTCGCGGTTTCAGTCGCAGCAGCGGACGCCTCAGCAGCTTCAGCCTGCTTCTTCCGCTCCGCTTCCCGAGCCTGCCGCTCCACGTTCCGCATCTCTTCTTCAAACGCCAGCTTAAAATCGGTGGATGCCTTGCGGAACTCCGCCATCAGCTTCCCCAGACCGCGCGCCAATTCTGGTAGTTTGTGCGGTCCAAATACGACCAGCACCACAACAAACAGCACAATCATATGGGGAATGCTGAACATACGTCGGAACGACCCTTTCGAACCTACTGGCATCATAGGAAGTGCTTAGATACGTGTCAAACCGGACTTTCCAGCGCGATATTCCGTTCGCATGTTATAATGGGAAATAGCTGGCTAGCGTGAGGTCAGAATGAAATCAGAACGTCGTTGGGCGTTTTTAATCGCTGCGGTACTCCCACTTGGTGCCCTCCTGGGCTTTATTTATGGACCTTCCGTCCGCGCCACCACCTCGAGCGCAGACGATTATCAAACCGCCGTGAAGCAGTTCACTCGCGTCCTGGATGTTGTCCAGTCCAACTATGCCGAGCCTGTCGACGTGGATAAAGAGGTCTATCAGGGCGCCATCCCTGGCATGCTCCGCGTCCTCGACCCTCACTCGAATTTCTTTGATCCCCGCCAGTTCGCTCTTCTCCGCGAAGATCAACGCGGCCGTTACTACGGCGTTGGCATGATCGTCGCGCCTAAAGAAAATCACACCGTTGTTATGGCTCCTTATGTCGGCGCTCCCGCCTACAACGCGGGCCTCCGCCCCGGTGACGTTATCGTAAAGGTCGACGACAAAGCCACCGACGGCCTCACGACCACCGAAGTCGCGGACATGCTTAAAGGCCAAAAAGGCACCGTCGTCAAGATCGTTGTTACGCGCGAAGGCTACGCAGACCCGCTCACCTTTACAGTCACGCGCGGTGAAATTCCCCGCCACTCCGTCGACATCGCTTTCCTCATCAAGCCCAACGTCGGCTACATTCGCCTTTCGTCGTTCAACGAAACGACAGACCACGAAATCGCTGACGCTTTGAAAGAACTAAACGTCTCCAATCTCGATGGCCTCATTCTCGATATGCGCGGAAATCCAGGCGGCTTGCTTAACGAAGCTGTCGCTGTCGGCGACATGTTCCTCGAAAAGAATCAGCTCATCGTTTCGCATCACGGCCGCGCCTCGCAGGAGCACCGTTATTACGCTGTCCGCGGCAATCAGGGCGTCACAGTTCCTCTCGTCATTCTCGTAAACAACAACTCCGCATCGGCTACGGAAATCGTCTCTGGTGCCGTGCAGGACCACGACCGCGGCCTCATCGTGGGGGAGACCACTTTCGGCAAGGGTCTCGTGCAGACCGTTCAGCCGCTCAGCGAAAGCACTGGCCTCGCTCTGACAACCGCGCGTTACTACACGCCTAGCGGCCGCCTCATTCAGCGTGATTACAAATCCGTCTCACTTTACGAATATCACTACGAGCGCAAAGTTCCCGAGCACCCAACGGAGATCAAGCTCACTGACAGCGGCCGCCAGGTGACCGGCGGCGGCGGCATCACGCCGGACATCGTTATCTCCGAACCCAAGCTCACCAAGTTCCAGAAGGATCTCTTCCGCTATGACGTCTTTTATCCTGCGGAAGCTGGCGTCGGCGGATTCGCACGGGCCTATCTCGGCGAGCGCCCCACCATCACGCACGAATTCAACGTCGACGATAACGTCATGCACGAGTTCCGCAACTTCCTGTCAAAGCACAACGTGCGTTACTCGGAATCCGAACTCGCCGAAAACCTGGATTGGGTAAAACGCAAGATCAAGCAGGAAGTCTTCATGTCCACCTTCGGCATGCAGGAAGGTTTTAAAGTTCTTCTCGAAGCCGACCCGCAAGTCCAAAAAGGTATCGATTCTATTCCCCAGGCCCGCGCCCTTTACCAAAACGCGCGCAAGATCGTAGCCCAGCGCAACGGTGGTTCCCTCGACCAACCCTGATTCTTCAGCTCATCAGCAATTTCACAAGACGCTCGCGACATGCTCTCCGCGGGCGTTTTGTTTTTTTATCAGGAGAACTTCCCTTCTTTTCCGCTGTTACTTCTTCACAAAATGGGCGAACCGCACCGGTAGGCGCTCCTTGAAAACTCATCAACCGCTTCATGTATAATTGAGATGTATCCCGCGAGTGGGCGAGTAGCTCAGCTGGGAGAGCGCATCGTTCGCAACGATGAGGCCGAGGGTTCGAACCCCTTCTCGTCCACCAATCATCTCCCCGTTTACCATGTCTTCGACTGAATTGCCTATTTCGAAAATTTAATCACAGGGGCGCGGTCAATTACAGACTGTGGTACGCCCAATGCCACAGCCGACTGCTTGTCGATCGCTATGCCTTGAAGCACAATCGCATCCTCCTTGAAAACTCCGCCAATACGTTCAAAATCCCCGCCGAAGGTCCGGTTTCTCGCCTTTGTCATAACGATGTACACTTCCCGACCGCGTTCCCTTTTCGAAAGAACATGAGCCATTTCGAATACCTCAGGGTGTGCCTTCCAGAAGTTCTCGTCACCAACGTTCGCGGGAAAGAGTCTCCCGTTCTGGAGAAGGCGCTTCCCAAGCTCTCCGTTTGGATCCTCATTCAGAATTTTCTCGACGGTTTGCCGATTATCATTCGTCCCCACATAGGCGTCCGGCCGCCAGGATTTTGCCTCGACACTCTTATAGCGAAACTTTGTCGGTTTATCGGGCAGGTTCCATTCGATGTTTAGTTTTGGCTGCAATTCCCCTCTTGCCGCCAACTCCTTTGTCAATCGGTCTACTTTTGCTTCCGCCGCTCTCACTTCGTACTTCCGATTTTTATATCTCGCTCGCGCCTTCTCGACCTCTCCCTGTTCAATTGCCAGGTTCTTTTTCACTTCGGCGATCTTTGTCTTTGGAGATGGGTCATTCAGCAAATCTTCCATGCCACCGGCGCTACGCTTTCTCCTCTCGAGCGTGTCTGCAGCATCTTTCAGTCGCTGGTCCGCATCGTGAAGCTGCTCCTCGGCTAAAGTCAAATCCTGCCGCGTTGCAGGAGGAACGTTCAGCGCAGGTGGCGGAGAGGGAGGTGGTGATGATGGCGCGCTCGCCCCAGAATTCGTACCGCCCGGCGGCTTCCCACCCTTGCCGCCACCTCCTGTCTCCACGCCTGAAACGAGATTTTTGTTTTCAATCTCAGTAAGGGTCTCGTAGGGCACCGGACCATGTTCGCCAATCACGTTCCCACCGCCGATGGCCGTACCTCTTATGTCGCGATCTGCGGTGTACTCTGGCCTGCCGCTGGGGGGCGGTTCGGTCTGCCGGTTCCGCACTCCATCGCCATCCGTAAATTTCCCGGCAGTCCCGCGCTCGCTTTCCAAAATTTCCGAATCAAGATGCGAGGCGGCGGACCCTTCTTTTCCCGGCGACACGTGATGCGCAATCAGCCCGGCCCCCAAAAGAGCCAGTTGAACCGCGGTGGAATTTAACCCCAGCTCTTCCGTCGCTTTTTCAATGACGATGTTCGTGACAATGGATTTTGCGAGACCGGTAATTCCACCCGTAATGAGGTCGGGCAAATATCCGATAAGCTCAAACAGAAACGGAATGAACGCCTGAATAAACGCCGTGCTGCGGTAGACCTCACCCCAAATGGCGTCGTTGTCAAAAACCTGTCCCAGCCAGTTATAGCTGTCTACGCGGAACAACACTCCATCAAAGCCTTCGTGCTCTACGTAAGCACCAAGTTTGGGGTCGTACCATAAAATAAAGACTTTCCCGATCGTCTGATAAATCTTCAGAGTTTTGCTCGCGTCATACCGGCTGTTGATGGGAATCCGTATCTTTTCAATGACCTGAGGTTTTTCATTCTGCAGCTTCTCCACAATGCCGCGCACGATGGCCATCTCTACCATCGGCACTAAGGCAGCGTGGATTTTTCCGGCGAACTGCAGGAGACCTAAATATCCTTTACATGCTTTGACGTAGTCCGCGACATTCGCCGTATGCCTCCATAGGTATTGGAGCCGAATCGAGAAATCCGCGAAATACGGGTCTCTGGTGTCGTCGGTATCAAACAAGAATTGCATCTCTTCTTCTTTGAAACCGTCTTTGTAGGCTTCCGGCCTCACCTTCAGGGTTTGCAGATAGAGAACGCCCACCATGAACCAATACACCTGATGCCGTAACGTAGTGCCCGCTCTTTTAGCTTCCCTGCAGTGCTTGAGCAATGTCATGAAGAGCAAGGGCTCCATCTTGGCGAACGCTACTGCGCTGAGCGCGTCAAACCGCGCCGAAAGGTCATCGGGTTGGCCGACCTCAAATGCCCGGTTAAGATCATCCAGAACGTTCGAAAAAGCATCGAACTGGTCCGATTTGGCCACAAACTCAAATGTGCGAAGCGCCCGCAGCGTCGGTTCTCTTTTTTCTTTTTCGAAATAGGCGATCTTCAGATCATCCAGAATTCGCGCTCGCTTCTTCATGATCGCGATATCTTTGTTTAAATCAGCTTGCTGCGTGGAGTTCAATGCATCGAAACGCTTTGCTACTAAAGTTCCTTTCGTTTTAATACCGCTCGCGAATCGGAATGAGTAATACGCGTCAGATTTTCGAATCGCAAGCGACGCCGTCCCGTAAAAAATGTAAAGCGAACGCTCGTTTTTATCGCCGTACGCCGTTGAAGCCTGCAGATATGCTTCGACGCACTCCACCAGTTGCGGGCCGGAAAGTTTGAATATCTTCTCCGTAAGCTCCGCCGGCTTCTTGCTGGGAACGTCCATGAGCGCCTTGTAATCCGCGACGAACTTGCGCTGAATTTCACTCTTCGGTGGTGTCGGTCGCGGCCCTTCCAAGTCCGGTGGCACTTTAGGGGAGTCCGGGACCGTGAATTTTTCCTGCGCTGTGACTTCCTTTTCCTTGTCGCCGACTTTTATCGTTCCTTTCTTTTCAGTGACAATTTTTTTCTTTTCCGCAATCGCCGGCTTCAGCATTTTGTCCCGCTGCCAGGTATCCAGCGCGTCAAATCGCCGCTTCCAGATTGTCCCCGCCGAGGTGACCAGAGCTTCGTAATCGGCAGCGAATTTGAAATCACCCAGCACGAGCGCTTGGTATGACACCCCGAAGAAAATGATCAGCGAATTCGTATCGCTGTCCACGTACTTTTGGGAAACCTCCACGTACACCCGCAGGCAATCGTAAAGCTGGTCCGTTTTCTTCAGTTTTGCCGTGTATTCGGAAACCGCTTTTTGATTCGGGCGGTCCATGTGCTTCAAGAACTCAGTCATGAAGCCTCTTTGTATTAACGAGAGGTTGGCCTTTTGTTGATTAACCTGCGAGGACAGCTTTCTCTGCTGTGTCGAATCAAGTTCCGAGTAAATCTTTGGCCAAGCCAGATCTTTGGACTGCGTGAGCGCTTCAAATCGCAGGGCGAAATAGACGTCATTCGATTGCAGTGCCTTCAGCGAGAGGTCGTAGAAAACTCCTACCGCCCGTTTGTGCTCGTCTCTACCGCCATAGGGCTTCGCGACCTCAAAATAGATGTCGAGGCAGTCACGAACATCCCGCGCGTTGAGTCCTTTGATGTATGTGGAAAGCTTGCCGTATGCGGAAGAGTTAGCCGTGTAAGCCTTGAAGCGGCTTACAAACTCCTCTTGGCTCGGAGTGATTCCCATTGTCGTGTATCGCTTGGATCAGCGCATCAATGCTGTGTTTCGCTCATTGATCTCCGGTCGGTATGACAAAGCCGGAACCGCCCTCGATAAGAACCTTCTTGTCGATGTGTGGATCGCCGCGTTCGCCAGATAGAATTCGCGCGGTCATGCGAATGTTGTCCAACTCTTTCTCGCGCGTCTCAGCTTGCGCCTTCTTCACATCAATCATGCGATGGTCCAGTTTGAACCTTTCAAGGAGCGTATGTTCTCCGGGCAGCGCCTCAATGAACAGTGAGTTCGTTGGGACAATCAAGACGTCATTATCCCGTTGCGGGTTCGTCAAAATTGCCTGGTACAGTGTCTGTAGTTGCGGCACCAACTTCTGGAATTCATCATCCGTGAGCTTGTTCTTCAAGCAGCACACATATTGCGAAAATTCATCGAGTGACCAGTTGAGCGGGTCCGATGGGTCGACAAGCTGTCCCGTCGCGCGGTCGATATAGGGATCCATCATGAAATCGGTCAGCGGGTTCGACTGATAGAGCGGGAAAATCGCATAGTTTCCCTTAAAGCCGAGCAGTGTGCTCACATCCGCCACTTCGGAAAGCGGCACGAAGTTGAACTGCGGATTGATCGTCGTCACGGACTCGTAAGGAAATACTTTCGCGTCCCGTCCGCCAAATCTCGGTAGGGACGCATGCGGCGGTGCCATCGTCGTGGCGAGCGCCCCGTCCAGACTGATTCGGAATCCCCTGTTCTGGTGAGTCATATCCGGTACTGGCGTGTTGTGTAAACGAAAGAAACGCTGATCCGGCGGCTCATGAGCCCATATTGCCTGCATGTAGTACATGATGTTGTCTTTGACATGGACCTGAAGCCGCGCAATTTCGGTCAGATGATTGTTGTGATCGCGAAGAGCTTTCGTGTACGTCTCTGTCAAGGCGTTGAGCGCAGTCACTTCCCGTTCCAAGCGGAATGTCAAATCGCGAACCTGATCCGCCGCTTGATTCGCCCGGTCCTGTAACGCTTGCTGATTGCTCTGGTTTTGTCCTGAGTCGTTTCCGAAAAGCAAATTGCCAATCGGGCTGAGCGCGCTGCTCGCTAGGTTATCCACCAATCCGAAGAGCCCCGAGCCACCGGCCTTCTGGTACACCGCTTGATCCATCACGGCACGTTGGGCAGTCGCTTGCTGGCTCGCTATAGCGAGCTCCTGCTTTAATGACTGAACGATGCAGCGCTGCTGATTGACGTTTGCCTTCATCTCCTCGATAGCGATTTCGTCTCCGGCAGTCTGGGCCAGATTGCTCAGCGTCGACAAAAAAGAATCGTCCAGTATTGCGCGCCGCAGAATCCAGTCATACCGCACGAGCCATGCCTGATCGATATCGCTCGGTTGCGGAAACTCCTGGGCGACCAGCACAACCGGCGTAACCCGGTACAAGCGCTCAAAAATCCGGTAGCTTCTTTGCAATTCATAAAACAGGAAGGTTACGGCGATCTCGTCGTTTGGATTCGTAATTTCCGTCGTCTCCACGGATTCGAACTCGTGTGTCTCCTCCGTATTGATTTCCGTTGTCTTTTCTTCTTTAAACTCCTGGGCGGATTTGAAGACGGCCTCGTGAAACGATTTCTTCGCATCTTCCGAGCTTTTCGCCGTGTCCTGCTTGAATCCGGTCGTCAGCGTATCGCTGTCGACTTCATAATTCAGCTTGGCCTCATTGGTTATGGAAAGACTCGTGCTATTCGAAGCCTTATTCGCGATCTGCTGCTCCGCGCGATTCGTCTCGCTCGACTCCTGTTTCAGTACGCGCAGATTGTTCTCCAGTTCTTTCTGGGTGCGTTTCTTCACGGTTTTGCGCGTGATCACAAGCTTCTGCGTCTGCTTGGGAGCGAGCGGAATGGTTTTGACCAGTGGGCCGGCCTGATAGCTGAGAGGCGTCCAATATTGGCGAAAGGTATTCAGAATTCCAAAATTGACGCTGCGTTCCTTCGAATTTGCCGCATAAATTGTAAAGTTATAGTTTTCGAGCAGCTTTTTGTTAAGTGCTTCCAGCAAGGCCGGCAGCCGTTCCACGGGATCGTCAATCGTCAGCGGGTTGACCACACCCGCGCGATGGTCACGAACGTTCGACGCATTCGCATATGGACAATTTCCATCGGAACCAAATCCGGTAACGGTGACCGTCACCCCTCCCTCCCCTGATGCAGGGGGCGCAATCCGTGTGCCCGGCCCTTCCCCACGGTGATCCCGCACGACGACAGTCGGAGTTGCGTGTGCGTTCAGGACAAGCTTTCCTTCTAGTGAGAGCGTCTGCAGTGGATGAACTCCCTTGTAGTCAGTGTGGTCCGGGTCGCCGCCCAATCCCACGATCGTCTCGTAGGCGTTCTGCGCCAGGTTCAATGCGCCCTGATCGATCGCCTCTTGCCACACATATTCAAACGCAATTTGCAGGTTGTTGAAGTCGTGGAACGCGGGCACATCCGCCGGGCTCGGATTGAATACAAAAGATTGCACACTATCCTGGACGGAATCCCGCGTTGCTACAGGCATCAGTCCAATCACCAGCTGTTCTTCCGGTGCAGTCAGCGGCTCCATCACTCGCCCAAGGTAGCGCGGTACGTCGTCGCTCGTAATTTTCGTATCGCCGGAACCGGGCGTCGGAGATGGGTTGCCTGTCGAAGGCGGCTTGGGATTCAATATCGCGTCGGTGCAATCCACGTTTGGCGTCGCAGGCTGGCAAAGGGGCAACCGTTCAAGCGCTTGGACGTAAGTTGTCGGTGGAGCGCCACTAGTCCCCGTCGCGGAGCTCACCGCATCGGCGCTCACCGTCCCGTCTGAGCCCACCTGAGCACGTAAGGTGTTCGCTTCAGCATCGGTCAACGATATGAATCCATGAACCTTGGCGCGCTTCGTGGGATCGTTAATCGTCCCCGTAACTGTAGTCGCGATCAATGCAGAACTCTTGGTGAAAACGCTCTCGCCGGGACCGACAAAGCGCTCCGGCGCAACTGCTGTCGCGGCAACATTTGAAAGCGCACTCTGTAAGGTGGCTTTGAAGTTTTGGTTGAACGTCGAAACTCGCGTTCGATGCGCGCCTACTACGTCCTTTGCAGCATCCACCGCACCAGATACAAAATCATTTTGGCGCGCGGCCATCGCCTTCAGTTTTCCAGTCAAATTCGTTGACGGCTCGAAGTCTTGTGATACTTCGGAAGGAATGGGAATTTCCGCTTTTTGTAGTTGCGGTATAGTCAGCCGGATTACGTACTGTTCGGTCTCTCCGGCATTTTGCCGCGGAACCGTACTTGAATAGAGCACAAGCGCATCTGGAGGCACCCCTGGCTCCTCTGGAGCTAGCACTGTCATGTGAAGATCCGGACGCCCTATCTTTGTCGTGCTGTTTTGAAAACTCGTGTCGTCAAATGTCAGAGTGAACGATCCATCGCTGGCGGTTAGAACCGACCCCAGACGATTTGGCGGAAGCGCAGCAGAACTCGGGGGTGGTGCGGAAGGGACCGGCGGTGCCGAAGGTACGATAGGTATTGGGCTAAATAAAACGACAAGAAGATTCGGTATGCCTACGCCGGACTCCTTCAAAATAACACGACCTGAAATAGAGCTCATTCTTCCCCCCTCCAGGGACGGAATAGTGAGACTTCAACCGTCTTTGAGGGTTAGTGAGCGGGAATTCAAAAACGTTTCAAAATTGAAGGCTTTCTCGAAACTAGACCTGAGACGTCCACTAATTCAAGTTTGGTCTTCTGTAAGGGCCGCTTTCTGAAACGGCCCTCCTCGTTCGCCGGGACGCCCACTCAGGTTTTTGGCGGCTCTTTCAATTTCAGCATTCTCTTGATGATCTCTTTTGCTGCCGCATTCGTCGCGCCGGAATCCGTCCGCCGCTGCGCTCGCTTGAAGCTGAAGAGCTCCCCATCTTTGGAATCGTAGACGGTCGCTTTCGCTTCGCTCGTATTGTACGAGCCTCCCGATCCTGCTCCAGTGTTCCAGCCTTTGCCCTGCTCCACCGTAAAGCTGATCCGGTAACTGAACTCCCTGTCATCCAGGACAAATTTCATCTGATGCTCTGCGCCGTGCTCGTTCAATTTCTCCAGCAGCATTCGCCGGTCCATTTCAGACGCTTCTATTTTCACTTTCACCGTCTCCGGCTCGGTTGCAGCCTTCGCCGGTGCGCTTGCAGGAAATGCCAAAACCAACAACGCCAGTGCCAGCATATTTCCTCGCTTTCCTTGACCTCTGAACGAGCCTCTAAAAATCGTTCAGTCCGTCCAGTCTTACAAACCCAATTCCTTCACCGCCAAATCGATCGCCGTCTGTGCCGTCGCGGGATCCTTCAATCCGCCCCTCGCAAAATCTTTCGTCCCGCCGCCTTTTCCGCCCACTTCGCCCACCACTTTCCTAAGCAACGCGTTCATATCCTTGCCTACAGACGCGTGCTGCCCAAAAAAAAGCTGGCCGCACTCTTTCCTCGCAAGCAGTGCCACGGTTTTCTCGTGTCCCGCAATCGCCGGTGCCAGCATCAGCACAAAACTCGCCTCCAGACCTTCAATCACGCGCGCGATAATTTTTATTCTTCCGACTACATCGGGCGTATCCCTTACGATAGTCTCCGCCTCAAGCTTGGCCAGCCGCTCTCCCCTCGCCCGTGCGCTCTTATAACTCGCATCCCGCTCCGCTAGCGCCTTTTCCAGGGCTCCATCAACTTCCTCCACCGCGCACTGCAGCTTCTCGGCAATCCTTTGCCTCGTTTCATAATCGTCCCGGGCTACCTTCGCCACGCGCCCGCCGCACAAAAACTCCAGACGCCAATCCTGCCGGATCTTCGTGCACCGCCGCAGTTGAATCATTCCAATCTGCCCGGTCCGTGCCACGTGCGTTCCGCCGCATGGCTGCAATTCCACCCCTTCAATCTCAATCGCCCGCAAAATCCCTTCGCGATCTACTTCTTTCCTTACTCCCAGCGAGCGTAACTCCTCAATCGTGCCGTATTTCACATTCACCGGTCGGTCCTCAAAGATGATTTCGTTGGCAGCTTGTTCCGCCCTTACTAGCGCCTCTGCACTCGGTTCAGTCCCTCGCAAATCGATCGTACAAATCTCCTCGCCTAAATGAAACGAAACCGTCTCTAGCCCAAACCGACTCTGCAGCACCGCCGACAACAAATGCTGCCCTGTGTGTTGCTGCATGTGGTCGAACCGCCGCTTCCAATCAACTACAGCCTTCACCTTCCCCAAAGCCATCGGCCTATCTACAAAATGGGCAATCTCTTCCCCTTCATCCACAACCTCCAGCACTTCCGCCTCGCCAACCTTCCCACGGTCGTATGGCTGCCCGCCCGACGCCGGATACAGCGCCGTCCTATCCAATAGGACGCGCCACCGTTTGGCCGAGTTTCCCGCATGTTGCTCACAAGTCAACACCTCCGCCTCAAATTCCCGCACAAATGCATCGTCGTAGTAAATCCGCTTCGTAGCCATCTCTCTTTTCTCCGCTGTCTTGGCTTCTCTTCCAAATTTTTGCACTTTCAATATGCTGTTGCCTCTAAATCTCTAGCATTTAAGGAACTCAAGATACCTCGAACCCCGGAATGAGGATCAAAAGCAGCCTCATACGTGCGTAAGCCATAGTTCCCACAGTAATTCGTCCATGGTTATTCCATAGTTTGGCAATATATTTCGCTGCGAGATAAAAGATCCATAAGTCTGGAAGCATAAATGCCTTTATCTTAGTGCTTTAACTTTTCCACAGTTCAATCGAAAGCTGGCAAAGTAATTGCTCGAAACTTTTCGTCTCTCTTGGTGTATTCGCAACGCGGGGGTCCCTATGCGGTGCAGGTCGTTAGTAGCCTTCCTCTTTTTGTTTCACGGAGTTTACACTGTTCAAACCTACGGCCAGGTAGTTGCCACTTGGAATGGCGGCACAGGTAACTGGAGCAATTCCGCGAACTGGAATCCGGCAACTGTTCCCAATAACAGCGGGAGCACCACCTACAATGTAGGAATTTCCTCTTCGGGTTCAGCCGTTACGATGGACGTCTTGGATGACACCATCAACAATCTAACCCTCGGCACCACAACGTCGCTGAACATCGGCTTCGGCAACAGGCTAAGTTTGGTATCCGGCGCGAGCTCAAACTCCGGCTCGATCAACAACAGGGGCGTACTCACGAATGATGGAGCCTTCGCCAACTCCGGCATCCTCATGAATCAAGTCGGAAGAGTCAACAACAACGGCACGTTCGCCAACACCGGCACGGTCATGGATCAAATGAGCAATTTCAACAATTTTGGCACGCTCACGAATGCAGGTACCTATACCAGTGCTGACAGCACGCTTTCAAACTCCGGCACGGTGACCAACGCCAGTTCTATGAGCTTTACGCATGGAGGTATTGTTAACTCGGGCAATTTCGTGAATAGCGGCACGATTAGCGCCAGCAATTTCGGCTCAATAGAAAACTCGGGAGCATTCACGAATTCCGGCAACGTAAGTCTGGGCGTAATAAGCGTTCTCAACAATTCTGGCTCGCTGATTAATTCAGGCACCATCACTACAAGCGCGAGTCTCAGCACGCAAGTCATCAACTCTGGCGCATTCCTGAATTCTGGCACGTTCCTCAACGCGGGACAGATGTCTAACACCGGAACGTTCACAAATTCCGGCGCCGTCACCATCTCTACTTCCGGCATCTTCACCACTAGCACAAATTACACTCAGGCAGCAGGCAGCACCGCCGTCAACGGAACGCTGACCGCCACCAATGGAGCCATCGTTAACATCCAGGGCGGCATACTTAGCGGTACAGGCACAATCAACGGCAATGTCTTGATGGCTGGGACTCTGATGCCTGGCGACGCTCCAGGCACCTTGGCAGTCTTCGGAAATTACGAACAGACCAGCAAAGGAACGCTCGAAGAGTTGATGAGCCCGCTTGCACACTCATTTTTCGACGTGCACGGGAATGTAGTGCTGGACCCCGGCGCTTCTCTTCAGATTTCGCTGCTCGATGGATTCAATCCGCTTGGCCAGACTTTCAGCATTATGGATTTCTCCAGTCTCACGGGTCAATTTGCCAGCCTGAGTTTCTGGGACGACGGCTATTTGTGGGACATCACTTATGGCCAGCATGAGATTGACGTCACCGCTGTTCAGGCACCCGAACCAGGTTCATTACTTCTCCTCGCTATTGGCTCCCTTGCTCTCGCCGCCTTTGCCCTGCGGAAAAAATAGCCGCCATAGTAGACTGTCAAAGCTCCTTCGTCTGAAAATTCCGCCGATGGAGTTTGTCTGTACCGTTTACTTTGACTGTTGCAAACGATTCAATACTTGGTGAGATTCCATATGAGGCGCGGAATTGTGAAGATTAAGGAGCGAGGAGGAATAGCCCCGGCTGGGGTCATCTGGCTTTTGGCAGGTCTATTGGTCGTAGCCGCACTCGGAGTTCACATCTATCACGCCATCCGCGGCAACTCGATCCGGTTCGATACTCCATACCAGGCAGTCCTCTTGTCGAACGGTTCCGTCTACTTCGGCCAGCTTGAGGGTTACGGCACTTCTCGCCCAGTCCTCACGAACGTCTACTATGTCCTCAGCCAAACCAATCCCGACACCAAACAGGTCACCAGTTCTCTCATCAAACGCGGTAAAGAACTCCACGAACCCGATCGCATGTACCTCAACCCCAATCAAATCGTCTTCGTTGAATCCGTCGGACCTAATTCAAAAGTAGCCCAGCTAATCACCGATCAGAAAAAACAATAACTTACGAATTTTAGGCGGGTGACGAAGGCCCTTCGCTTTCTTCTGCCTGCCGATTGATTCTATTTGAACTTGACAAGCGCCGGCGAACTTGGGTATCTAGTTCCCAGATTCGTTACCAGGTATGCAGTTCGTCCGCTTCATGGTCGTTTTCTCTCTCCCTCCGATCAGCAAATAGTTTGGTGCATATCTGTTAGCTCGCACGATCTGCAGCGGGCCGTTCACTTGGCTCTGCTGCGAAAAACGGAGGGAGAAACATGACTTGTCCCAGCAACAGTTCAGTCGCCAGCTCTTCGCCTTGGCTCTATCTGAATTGGGCCCGAACCCGGCCGGTGCTCGTTCCCACTTTGCTCAAACCAAATTCCAAGGCAGAGCTCGTCACGGCCGTTCAGCAAGTCGAAAAGTCAAGCGGCTCTGTCAAAGCTGTGGGGAGCAGTTGGTCCTATAGTCCCGCCGCAGTGGATGAGTCCCTTACTCACGTCATAGACATCTCCATGCTCAACCATCATCTTCCCCTCGCGGGAGAGAAAAACAGCATCGTTCCATCTGCGCTGAAGCCGGACCCACCCCCTCCTCCCTTCCATCACCCGCGGCCGCCCCATTTTGTCCACGTCGAAGCAGGCATCACCATTTACGACCTGAATTTTCTGCTGGACGATCTCTCGCCGCGTCTCGCAATGCCTACTCTCGGAGGTTCCAACGGACAGACGCTTGCCGGCGTCATCTCCACGGGCGTTCACGGCGCGGATTTCAATCTTCCTCCCATTGCCGATTTTATCCGCGCGATACATCTCGTCGGTCCCGGCGGGCAAGAGTGGTGGCTCGAACGCTCAGGCGCCAATTCCATTACGGATCCAACGCGCATGATGGCCATCGCCGCAGACCCCACGTCCACGCTTCTTTGCCCCGACATAACGATTGAATATGACGATCAACTTTTTCAGGCGGCGATGGTCTCCTTAGGACGCTTTGGCGTCATCTACAGCGTAGTCCTGCAAGCGGTTCCCGCGTTCAAGCTTACCCAACATATCGCCGCTTCCACGTGGGAAGGCCAAACCGGCGAAGCTATGTGGCTTAGCAACACTGCTGCCGTCCCCGGCACTACTCCCGTCCAGGGCCACTTCCGCGAGATCATCGTAAGCCCCTATGCAAATGGTGCGGGCACTCACGATTGCATGGTTACAACCAGGGAAATCACCACAGCCCCTCTGAATCCACAACCAGCATCTTTTGATTTTCTTCACTTCGTCTGCCCGGAGGGTGGGCTCAATCCGCCCCTCATAGCGCTCATGGGCACGCTTCCGATCCTCATCGCTACCGCAACCTCAGCCGCCATAGCCAGCATTTCGTGGATGCTCGCAATTCCAATTGTGGGCGCTATTGCATTTTCAATTGCGGCGCCAACAGTCATCGCCGCGGCTACGACCGCGCTTGTTACTCTCGAAACCGCGCTCGCCACGGCCCTCTCCGCAGGAGGTTCGAGTCTCTCCGACAAGATCGCCAGCATCTGCAATATGGCCACATTAGCGGGGTTTAAAGAACTCGTTCCCGCACTAGTTGGTGCCTTTATGACCCAGCAAAGATCCCCTACGCCGCCCGGCACGCCGGATACTGTTGACGACGGCTTCCGCCTCATGACCTCTCAAACCGACAGATCCATACCGCACGCTCCGCGCACTCCCGATGCAGAGTGCCTCCGCCACATGGACGGCTTCGAATTCGAGTTTGGCCTTCAGTCCGGCCAGACCGACCTCTTCGACTTCATGAACGCCGTGTTTGCTCTCACAGAGGAGTTCAAGGACAAAAACATGCCCCAGGGCTTCGGCATGTCCGTCCGCGTCACCAGAGGGACCAGCGCTTTCATCGGCATGCAGCAATCCGATCGCACCGCCCACGTCGAAATCGACTGCTTGCGCGGCTTGATCGGCCAGGATGAATTCTATTCGCGCCTGCATGCAACCGCCGCGGCGCACATGGGCATTCCTCATTGGGGACTTCTGCACAGCCTCACCGCCAAGCAGGTCGATGATATCTATGGGCGCAATGTCGTCCAGTGGCGCCAGGCCTTGGCCCGCGTCATCAATAGCAGCAACGGAAACGTCGCTACGTTTCGTTCCAAGTTTTCCATTGACCGCAATCTTGAACCCGCCGCCGGCTGCACCATTCCGTTGGGTTTCGGCAGCTTCTTCCGCAAATTACAAGCTCTCAAGACCCGCGCCATGGGATTTCACCATGCGTTTCCGAACAAACCTAAAGGCGGTAACCCTCCCTCAGGTCCTGGGTAGCTAAATAAATGAATAGGGGCGAGCAGCGTCTAACTCGAGTTCGTCGTGTTCACAGTTGAAAGACGAGCGGCAGACGCGGCCTGAAATCCACGGTCTCTTTGCGCTGACTATAGTCGAACCCAATTTCGAGGAGAGATTTTGGTCCGCTGTGAGTTGATAAAATTCCACTCTGGAGCAATCTCTGAGACACGGCAGACCGAAGCGGTACGGGCGTCGTCAGGGCTAAGCTGGTAATCTCACGAATGCCCGCCGGATGCTCTACAAAGTGCTGCTCGCGCTCAAGCCGCCGTAGGAAACTCAGGTAGACCCACATCGGCTCTTCAACTCCCGCTTCGCCAATATGCATAACGCGCGGATCCGGTAAGTAAGCAGGTCGATACTCCCACGCTGGAAATGGCAACTCTTGGCTCTCGGAATCAACTGGGCGCAAGCAAATACCGAACGGCGACGCCCCGCTTTCCCGGCCAAACCACCGCTCCCAAAGCAGAGTGCACCGTGTGGATTCGCTTTGAGCTTCCTTTGCGTCGCTTACCCAGAGCAACTCAATCATCGCGTTCGCGAAGGAGAAGCGCCGGTTCGCTGTGCCTTGTCCGCGATGCCGACTTGCGGGTCCCTCACGCAAGCCGAATCGAACGAGTTCTTCAGCTTCAGGAGCGCCCGGAGCAGTGCAAACGAATAAGTGGTCCAACTCAACCTGCATGAGAGCTAGTCTACTGTTTTGTCTTATAGAAAATTGTCTGTGGGCCATCCACGATCTTGAAATCTGACGGCACTGTGAATAGCGATGGGCTCGGCTCAGTACGCACGATGTTCGTGAGACGGAACGTCTGCTCCCCCATGCGCGGATCGCTCCGCTTGCTGTAAACGATGGTCTTGAGTTCAGGCGAAGTCCAGACCTCCGTAACAATCATGATAGGCCTTTCATTTCCGATTTGCCCTGCGGGAATCGTGTGTGTCGTTCGTACTCCGTTCACGACGACACCTTCCATGGTTTGAGAACCAAGTTCCTCTGTGTTGCTCTGACTTTGATCTATCGAAATCAAATGTTTTTCAAGGACCATTCCCGCCGCAGGTGCAGCCACGGTGACCGGCATGGCATCGGGTGGAGGCAACTGCCCCTCGTTCCCTTCGACAACTCTCATGGTGACCGTCGCGCCCGCCACACCCGCTCCGTTGGCCGGAAAAGGAGGAGGTGGTGGTGAAGGTGGCACAACCATTTTCTGCGCCGTCTTTTCCGTCAGGTTCAACGTGTAGGAAGTCTGCGCGATCGGGTCGTGAATGAAAATCAAATGCGGCGCATTCGCTGCCGATAAATTCCCAAGCGGCGGCAGAACCGTATCCTGCCTTGTGCGGCCCTGCGAATCGCGCGCGGTGGTTCCCGTGCTCGTCCGCACAAGGCGATTGCCATCCGCGAGAGTTTGAGTGGATTCATTCGTAATCGTCGCCGAGTACGGCGCACCTATTACGGGACCGGCCGCTTTGTCGAATCCGGCAGAGAAAACAGCGCCCGCGGCGCCAGTGGTCTGATAGATCACGTTCCCTTTTTCCTGCGCGAAAGCGCACGATGCAGTCGAGAGCACAACAAGCAATACGCGTTTCATGATAGTGATTCTCCTTTTCCTAATTCGTAACTCGGTGAACTCACTGCCGCAGACGAATCTGTTTGACCGACCCATCCGGGGCAATACTCAGTTCCGCGATGAAATTCATTCCCTTCGGCATAGCGCCCGGTGCAAACATCGCCTCCGCCGGAATGGCGATTTGCACCGCGGTTTCTGTCGGCTGCCAATTCGCAGCTTGCACTTGCATGGGCGCAACTACGCGCCGCTTGCGAATCGTCTTGCGCGGGGCAGGCTCCTGCGCCGACGGCGTCTGAACAAAAACCGGAACAGGGACAGAAGCTGCCGCAATCGTCGGAGTAAGAACAGGCGGCGGTTCAACGCGAGTCCGCGGAAAAATCAAAAACAGCGCGCCTGCGGCCACCATGGCGCTCGCAAGCACAGGCACCCAACGAGGAATCCGCGGGCGCAACTTCGCCGCCATCACCGCATCGCAGTAGGCATCGAACGTCTCATCCACCTGTTCGTATGCCGCTTGTCGGCTGCGGCATTCCTCGCATCTTTCGATATGGCGCTCCACGCCCGCCGCTTTCTCGGCCGAAAGCTCGCGGTCGAGCCAGGCAATTAATTTCGGTTGAACATCACACATCGCATTTCTCCGCTAACTTCTTGATCGCGCGTTCTACTGTGTCTCCCACTGTGGAAGTTGCTATTCCCAGCACCTCTCCGATTTCCCGGTAACGCAGCCCTCCCGCCCTAAGCAGGAGGCATTCCCGTTCGGATTCCGTCAGCATTCGAATTCCGGTTGCAAGACGCCGGAACTTTTCCTTCTCAAGTACCGCTTGCTCCGGCGTTGCATCGTCCGTCAGAAAATCCATTTCGCCGTCGAGCGGTTCACTGAATCGCCGGTGATAGCTCGTCTGGCGATTCCGTGCCTGATTGTGTGCGACGCGAAACAGCCAGCCGCGAATGTTCTCCTGCGTTCCATCCGAAGCCAGATGCCGCTGTAAACTAAGAAACGCGTCCTGCACCACATCCTGAGCTTCATCACTCGTAAGCCCGAGACACACGAGATAACGCAGCAACGGTTTACGTAGTTCACGATACAGAGTCGTGACCTCCGAGGTGCCGGCGGCCAGCAGCGGCAGCGCCAGGGGTACGGAATCGTCACTCACATGGGCCTCCGCATCGCGCCTCTATCTATAGAACAACTAAGAGTCCCCATTTTCCGGGTTGGTTTCCCCGAAACGTGGGCGCCTTCTTTTTTTTGCTTAAGACGTAGGGGCACGATATCGGAGATTCCGGGCAGCAGCCGGAATATCGTGCCCTCTTCCTAGAAGGGCGGCCGCGACCATTTTGTTTGTCTTTGAGTAGGCCTTCGCTTTTTTTACTCGGTTTGCCCTGTGGTTATTTTGAAGTGGAGCGTAAAGCGAAGAGCAGCGCGGCTTGCTGGTTTCACAGCTGTAGTGACAGGTCTTCAGACCCGTTCTTTTCCTCGGCACCTTGGCAATATCTTGTCTGTACGGCGCCCCGCTTTTACCTGTTTGTCCCCAGAGCCATGCAGAATAGAGCGCATCGCATGGTGCCGCGGCGGCTTGCAGCTTTACTTCTGTTCACGCCACGGCTTCAACTCTGCGAGCCGGTGAACACCGGTGCGCCGCAATGCGAAAAATATCCCCCAAACGATCCCGGCTGTTGCCGCTGCAATCAGCAGTAGCCGCCCGAATATCCACAGCATCGCCGGCCACTCGGGTGGGATACTACTGCCCACACCGTAATGTATTTGAATAGCTCTCGCTTCCTCGAGCGAAAGCACCACGCCAGCCAGACTCAACAACATCAGAAATACCGTGGCACGCGGAAAACGAAATTTAGACTCCATACTTCCTCCTTCCCGTGACATCCAGTCGTACGAATTCGAAAGTCTGCGAACCTGCTCCCGCACGGAACCAAAGAGCAGTCCCCCAATTTCTCGCGCGCAGAACTCTGCGCGCGCAAAAACTCTTCCCTTCGTAATCTCAGCGTGCGCCTGTTGAAACACCCAAGCCATTTCTTCCCCGTACTTACAGCGATACCCAGCGGGATACAGATAGAGCAGACGTCGGTACAAGGCCAGCATGAGCATCACGCCTCCTTCCTCGCCGTGCGGAGGCCCGCCAGTTTGGTCAAATGTTTCATCCGTTCAACTTCTGCTTGCAAGATCTTCCGTCCCTGCATCGTAAGCCGGTACGCTCGCCGGTCACGCGCCGCTTCGTCCTCTTTGAACCGTTCGATCCACCCGTGGCTAAGTAGTCGCTGCAGCGCACCGTAGAGTGTGCCGGTGCTGAGCGTCACGCGCCCGCCGCTCATCCTTTCCACGTCCTTCAGAATGGAGTATCCGTGCCGCGGCTGTTCCGCGAGACTCAGCAAAAGTAGCAACACCGGTTCGGTCAAAGGCAATCGTTGTTCCATATGTCACTACGCGACATATCGCGTAACGCCATAATGCTCCGTCGTGGCCCCGGTGTCAACCTTTGATTTTCGATTCACTATCTATGGAAGCCGACCGCGTCTGAACTGCGATCTTCTTAAGCCCAGGCTTGGGTATCTTGGCGGAGTCTGGCGATGTCCTTCGTTGGCGCGCTCCCAAAAAAACGGCTGTATTCCCTGCTGAACTGCGAAGCGCTTAGATAACCGACGCGCTGACTTGCGGTGCTCGCGTCCATCATCGCGGACAACATGAGGCGCTTCGCCTCCTGCAGACGCAACACTTTTTGATAGTGCAGCGGACTCATCGATGTGACGGACTTAAAGTGTTCGTGGAAAGAAGAAACACTCATGTGTACCAATTCGGCCAGCTCTTCGACCTTCATGGGCTGAGAAAAATTCGCACGCAGCCAGGAAATTGCCTTCGCAACTCGGTGCACGCTGGACTCTGCAAAGCCCATTTGAGCCACGCGAACACCGATGGTGCTGCGCAATAGCCTGATCAAAATCTCATCCACAACAAGAGGAGCGACTAGTTCAACGTCCGCAGGCTGCGCGAGACAATCCATTAATCTGGTCGCCGCGTTGACAATGCTTTCTTCGGCGGGGGTAATGTAAACGGCGCTTCTCTCTTGAATGGGTGGCAAGCCTTGTGGATACACCTTTAGGACCAGCTCGGCAATCTTGTGCGGGTCGAGGTCCAGCCTTAGAGCGAGGTAAGGTTCGGAATAGCTGGCTTGTGTGACTTGGGCAGCAACGGGTAGAGCAACGGAATAAACGAGCATACGCGAGGGATCGTACTCGAAGACCTCTTGCCCCACGATGACGGTCTTCGCGCCTCGCGCGATGATGGACAAACAAGGCAACCGAAGGCCGTGCACACACTCTCTGTTTATTCGTGAAAAACGGCTAACGTGCAAACCGGGGATGCTCAGGTCGAACGTACCGTCGTGAGGAGCATACGCAGCAATGCAACGGGCCAGCTTCGCAATGTCAGCTTCATTTGATCCGCCAACCTTGTTTGGCCGCAGAGTCGCAATTTTGCTGTTAGTCCTCACGCCCTCGAGAATACCCCCCTAGGGAATCATAATAACGCCCGGCAGGAGCAATCGGCGACGATGCTCATGGAAGTCTCTCACTTCCGGTATTGCTCGTCGCTAACATGTTCCATCCAGTCGACCACCTTGCCGTCTTTCTTTTCCTGAATGGCGATGTGCGTCATAGCCGTCGTTGGCGTGGCACCATGCCAATGCTTCTCACCTGGCGAGAACCAAACCACATCACCGGGGCGAATTTCCTCGACCGGCCCGCCCCAATGCTGTGCCCAGCCGCAACCACCCGTTACAATCAGCGTCTGACCGAGCGGATGCGTATGCCACGCAGTCCGCGCGCCCGGCTCGAACGTCACGCTCGCGCCTTGAACAAACGCAGGATCGGGTGCCTGAAAGAGCGGATCAATCCGTACCGTCCCGGTGAACCAATCTGACGGTCCCTTGCCTGATGCCTGCGACCCAGCTCTCTTTATTTCCATTCTTTCACTCCCGCGCTCTTTCGTATGTTCAGCGGCCCACCGTTTTCTGCAGTTCTTCGGGGTACCGAGCGCCTTGCACCGCGATCTTTGAGGCTGCGGTTTCCAGCTGCCGGAGATCTTCGGGCGTAAGTTCAACGGCAGCAGCTCCGATGTTCTCTTCGAGCCGATGCAGCTTGGTCGTGCCTGGAATCGGAACGATCCACGGCTTCTGCGCAAGCAGCCATGCAAGGGCGATCTGGGCAGGCGTCACTTTCCTCTGTTCCGCGAACTTGCCAATCAGATCAACCAGCGCCTGATTCGCTTTGCGGTTCTCCGGCGTAAAGCGCGGAACGATGTTGCGGAAGTCGGTCTTGTCGAACTGCGTGTCCTCGCTGATCTTCCCGGTGAGGAAGCCCTTTCCCAGAGGGCTAAATGGAACGAACCCGATCCCGAGTTCCTCGAGGGTCGGTATCACTTCCGTTTCAGGCTCTCTCCACCAAAGCGAATATTCGCTCTGGAGTGCAGTCACAGGCTGAACCGCATGTGCGCGACGGATCGTCCGCACCCCTGCTTCAGAAAGTCCGAAGTGCTTCACTTTGCCTTGCTGGATCAGGTCTTTCACGGCTCCAGCTGTGTCTTCGATCGGCACGTTGGGATCCACGCGGTGCTGATAGAACAAGTCGATGACATCGGTCTTTAGGCGCTTGAGCGAGGCCTCGGCAACCTCTTTGACGTGTTCTGGACGGCTGTCCAGCCCACTCCAGCGCGGCCCACCATTGGGATCAGGCTTCCACCCGAACTTGGTGGCGATCACCACCTGGTCACGAAGTGGAGCCAGCGCTTCGCCCACAAGTTCCTCATTGGTGAAAGGGCCGTAAACCTCGGCGGTATCGAAGAACGTTACGCCACGTTCGACCGCCGCCCTGATGAGGGAAATTCCCTGCTGCTTGTCCACAGCTGGACCGTAGCCGAAGCTCATTCCCATGCAGCCCAGTCCGATAGCCGACACTTCCAAATTGCTTTTTCCAAGTTTGCGTTTTTGCATGATTGGTTCTCCTTCGAAAGCGTCTCAAATTGGTTGGCTGAATCGCTTCGTATTCGCGCTCAGCGATGGCGCCGTTCAAATAGCCTTAGCGATGAGAAAGTGTAACTTGCCCGCAGGGCGGACACTTGCCTATTGCGCCGCAGTATTTGCCCAATTCTCCGAGTCCGCCCTGCAACAGGGAGAAGCTCAGTGGATAAAATTCAATCCATTGGGAATGAATTGAGGGAAGACATATGCGTAGAGCATGACGATGACACCGACTATGGCAGCGAGAGCCACCGAATGCCAGAAAACGAATCGGAAGATGGAGCCTTCCTGCCCGACTTGATTCGTCGCGGCCGTAGCGATACAGATGGATTGCGCGTCGATCATTTTCCCCATCACGCCGCCAGCACTGTTCGTGGCACACATCAGAATGGGACTTAGATTGAGTTGTTGTGCGGTGATTTTCTGCAGGCCACCGAAAAGCACATTGGAAGAAGTGTCGCTGCCCGTCAGCGCCACGCCAAGCCAGCCGATGAATGAACTGAAGAATGGAAAGAGCCTGCCTGTGCCAGTGAAAGCGAGACCGAGAACGGCGTCCATGCCTGAGTACCGCGTGACATAGCCCAAGCCGAGCATGCAGGTCATGGCAATGATAGCGAAGCGCAAACGCACCAGTGTGCGGCCGAAGATTTGCAAAATCTTGAAAGGAGTGAGGCCAAGGATCAGACCCGCAAAGATGGCCGCCAGGAAACAACCCGTTCCCGTTGCCGTGAGCCAATTGAAATCGAAGCGCGCGGCTTCGGCAGTGGGTTTTGCCACGACAGGCGTGGTTCGAAACACTTTGTTGTGCAAATAGGGCCAGTCCCATCCCGCGGGGCCGGGGCGAGGTTTGCCGTCTGGCATCTTCACTGCAAACGACGGAGTCGTTGCTTTATTCATCGCCAGCTTGATGGCAGGCAATCCCCACAAGAGAACGAAGATGGAAAGAATCGCAAACGGCAGCCAGGCTTTAGCGGTTTGGCCGGCTGTGTAGTGCTTGACGACATCCTGCCGGCTGATCTTGGCGGCATCCTCTTCGCGTTCCTCTTCAAAACGCCATATCCGTTTGGGTCGCCAGACGCGAAGAAACAGCATCGTTGCGATCAGCGAAACCACGCCCGCAGCGATGTCCACCAGATTGCTGTCCACGTGGTTGGCCCAAAAGTATTGCGTCCCCGCGAAAGAGACGCTGACGACCAAAATCGCGGGAAGCACTTCGAACGTTTCGGCCCAACTAACCATGCAGCGGACGAGCCAGAACGGAACGATCAGTGCGGTGAGCGGAAGAATGCGGCCAATCATCGCGCTCAGGTCACTCTCCGGCAATGCAGTTACCGACGCGAGAGCGTGCACAGGAGTCCCGATAGCGCCCCAGGCGACCGGAGCCGTATTCGCGATCAGATTCAGTGCAGCCGCTTGGAACGGCCGGAAGCCGAGTCCGATCATGAAAGCGCCTGCGATGGCGACGGGCGAGCCGAACCCCGCGCAGCCTTCAATGAACGCGCCAAAGCAAAACGCCACAAGGAGAAGTTGAAGACGGCGGTCCGGCGTGATGGCTGCGACAGACTGCTTCATAATTTCGAACTGGCCCGTTTCTACAGAGATGTCATAGAGAAAAACGGCGGCAATGACGATCCACACAATTTTCAAAAGCCCGTACGCGCCGCCATAAGCGAAGCTGCTGATCGCCATCTGTGCCGGCATGTGAAAAACAAAAATGGCGCAAAGAATCGCGGTTGCAGCGCCGGCGATTGCGCAGAGATGCGCGCGAACCTTGAAGCCGGCCAACAAACCAAGAAGAACAATGACAGGGAGCGCCGCGACAAGTGTCGAGAGCCACGGGTGGTGCAGAGGGTCGTAAACTTGTGTCCAGGTCATACGAAGTCCTCCGGACGGAAGGTCTTAAGGGCACCCTGGCGTGATCTCTCTGTTTACGCAGCGAGGCAAGCGACGAAACATTCCTGCAGCGGGCGGATCAACCTTTGTGCAGCGCTTCCAATACATTCTTATCTGCGCAAAGTCAAGAAAGGAGTCTTGGCGGTAGTGGGTCAGTTTGAACTATCTAAGAATCCACAAGGCTAGAACCACTAGGGCTCCCATGATGAGGATGATTGCGACAATTGCCCAAGCGATCTGTATAAATTCTTGCTTGAGCAATTCGCGTTGACTGAGGTTTTCCCTTTGTCTTTTCTCGCGAAAATACTTTAGCCATCCGAATAGCTCAATCAGTGCCAATCAGTCTCCTTCATGTCACAGCCTCAGCTCTTCCGTCCAATAGTGTCACCAATTCCTCTTATGCTCCAAACGTGGTCCGCAATCTAGAGCGTTTTTTTGCGAGGAGATTTTTTTTGAATCGCTTGCTATCGGGATGGCCGCGGTTTACTTTGCTCTGGATGGGCGTTTCGAACGGATTGGCTTTAGTACAGCAGCAAGGCTTTTGAGAGGTGGTAGATCATGACTAGCGCGACGAATGCTTTAAGCGGAGTGCAAATTACGGCCCCAGAGCATGCCAGCCGCGAACGTGTCCTGACTCCGGAGGCGCTGAAATTTATTGTGGAGCTGCAGCGGCGGTTCAATGCGCGGCGCGTAGAATTGCTGGCCGCAAGGGCCGAGAGGCAGAAGCGCTTGGACGCAGGAGAGAAGCCGGACTTTTTGCCGGAAACGTTGGAAATTCGCAAAACGGAGTGGACCGTCGCTGTGATTCCGGCTGACTTGCAAGATCGTCGCGTTGAAATCACCGGACCAGTGGACCGCAAGATGATTATCAACGCACTGAACAGCGGCGCAAAGGTGTTCATGGCAGACTTCGAGGATTCCAACACGCCGACTTGGGCGAATCAGATAGATGGCCAGGTCAATTTGATGGACGCGGTGCGGCGGACCATTACCTACAACGACCCGTCTAGCGGAAAGAGTTACAAGGTGAACGAACAAACTGCGGTGCTGTTCGTGCGCCCGCGCGGATGGCATCTGGAAGAGCGGCACGTTCAGGTGGACGGCCAAGCGATGTCCGGTTCCCTTTTCGATTTTGGGTTGTACTTTTTTCACAACGCCAAAACGTTGCTGGATTCCGGCAGCGGTCCTTATTTCTATCTGCCAAAAATGGAAAGTCATAAAGAAGCGCGTCTGTGGAACGGCATTTTTGTTTTCGCGCAGGATGCACTCGGAATTCCGCAAGGAAGCATTCGCGCAACAGTTCTAATTGAAACGATCCTTGCCGCATTCGAAATGGACGAAATCCTCCACGAGCTGCGAGCGCATTCGGCGGGGTTGAATTGCGGGCGTTGGGACTACATTTTTAGTTTCATCAAGAAATTTTCGAACGACGCGCACGCCGTACTGCCGGACCGCGCGCAGGTCACCATGACCACGCACTTCCTGCGCTCGTACAGCAAACTTCTGATCCGCACGTGCCATCGAAGGAATATTCACGCGATGGGCGGAATGGCGGCCTTCATCCCGATCAAGAGTGACCCGGTGGCAAATGAAAAAGCGATTGCGCAGGTGCGGGCGGACAAGGAGCGCGAGGCAGGAGACGGCCACGACGGTACGTGGGTAGCACATCCGGGTCTGGTTCCAGTTGCGATGGAAATTTTCGATCGCCTGATGCCAGAGCCCAATCAAATTGCCAAGAAGCTGCAGGATTTTCACGCGACGGCAGCGGATCTGCTCATGGTACCGCAAGGGCAAATCACGGAACCGGGTCTGCGCCAAAATATCGCTGTAGGACTCGGCTATCTCGAAGCATGGCTGCGCGGCATCGGTTGCGTTCCGCTGTTTAATTTGATGGAAGATGCGGCAACCGCAGAGATCAGCCGCGCGCAACTATGGCAATGGATTCATCAGGGCGCGCACCTGCAGGACGGGCGAAAGATCGACGTAGCCTTGTGCGAGCAGATGATTCAGGAAGAACTGGCCAAAGCCAAGCCAAGCGGCGACCCCACGCGTTCGGCCGCTTACGAAAAATCAGCCCAATTGATGCGCGACTTGATCCGCGCACCCAAATTCACCGAATTCCTGACCGTCCCCGCCTACAACCAAATTCTCACCGAAGGCAATTGACCCTGACAACGGCTTCGTGAGTAATGGCCGATCTTCACATCGGCCCTTCCTCAGGGACCGCTAAACTATACGTATTGACGGCCCTCCCTGCCTTTCGTTTCACCGCAACCGGAATCCCCTCCGGCATTGGACTGGATTGGCCTCACCACGGAGAGGTATGCCGCTCACTTGTTCCCCCAACGACCGTATCTGGGAACCGCGATTCTCACTTCTGATATAGCCCGTTTGGAACATTAGCCACCGGGACTATTGACTCGCCGATAAACTTGCCGATAGCGTAGGAACGTGGGGCTGCATCGCAAAGCGGGCCCATAGGTGTAATTTATGTGGCCGCACAAACCAAATCCTCCAAACGATCAGGGAAAAGCCCAAGTTGAGGTCCTTCGCGCAAACTTCCGGCGGATTGAGCGGCGTGAATGGTGGATGTGGGCAACAGCTGCAATCATCACACTGCTGCTCACCATTGGGCTGACCTCCTTTCTCCTCCCCAACACCGCCGGTCTACACAATGACTTCTACTCTGTCAACGTGTTGCCGCAGGCCCTCCGTGGATTGGTTGCCCTGGTTTTCCTTTTCGATCTCTACACAATCTACCAACACCTTCTCATATATCGAATCCGCAAGCAGTTGATGGAGCGCGAGGAACTCTTTCACCTCATTAGTGAAAATGCGGCGGACATGATCGCGGTTGTGGATATGGATGGGAAACGAATTTACAACAGCCTTTCCTACCAAAAGGCACTGGGTTATTCGGCCGAAGAATTGAAAGCGTCATCGGCGTTTGAGCAAATTCATCCGAATGATCGTGAGCGTGTCATGAAGGCAGCCGAGGAGGCGCGCCACTCGGGAATAGGAAAGACGCTTGAATACCGTATTCGCCGCAAAGACGGTATGTGGCTGGTTCTGGAATCAACTTCCAGCGTCATCCGCAACGCCAAAGGCGATCCGGAAAAACTCGTCATTGTGAATCGGGACATTACGGAGCGTAAAAAGGCGGAGGAAGCTCTACGCCGCTCGGAGGCAGGATTTCGTTCCGTGGTGGAAGACGCGCCCTACGGGATTTTTCGAACGAGCATCACCGGACAATTCCTGCAAGTAAATCCGGCGCTTCAGAAAATGCTCGGCTATGAATCCCAGGCGGAGCTTCTCAAGCAAGACTTGGCAACCGATATCTTTCGCCACAGTGGCGAATATCGGCGTTTGACCGAGACCCTCTCCGGCATGGAAGACGTGAAAGATATTGAAATGGAGTGGAAGCGTCTTGATGGCACTCCGATTACGGTCCGATGCTCCGGCCGACGCGTCAACGATGAAAACGGCGTTCCAACTCACTTCGAGGTGTTTGCAGAGGACGTGACTGAGAAACGAGTGCTTGAGCGCCAACTGCGAATGGCGCAAAAAATGGAGGCAATCGGGCGGCTGTCAGGAGGGATCGCCCACGACTTCAACAACCTCCTCAGCGTAATCATCGGGTATAGCAGAGTACTGACTAAGTCTCTGAACACGAATGCTCCTTTGCGTGAACATGCCCTCGAAATTGAGAAAGCGGGGCAGCGAGCCGCCTCATTGACCAAACAGTTGCTGGCGTTCAGCCGCCAGCAGGTTTTGACCCCTGCCGTCCTCAACCTCAACACTCTTGCCTGCGACATGGAAAAAATGCTGCCGCGACTCCTGGGTGAGGACATCGAAGTGTCCTTGGACTTGGTCCCCGACCTCGGAAATGTCAAAGCCGACCAGAGCCAGATCGAGCAGGTCATCATGAATCTGGCCGTGAACGCTCGAGACGCCATGCCGGAGGGCGGCAAACTGAAGATTCAAACCAGCAACGTGGAACTGGACCAAGCCTACACTTGGAACCATCCGGGCGCAAAAGTCGGCAGCTATGTGCTGTTGACGGTGACCGACACGGGTACCGGAATGGATGCCGCAACGCTCACCCATATCTTCGAACCTTTTTTCACTACTAAGGAGCGGGGCAAAGGGACGGGCCTTGGGCTTGCGACCGTGTACGGAGTGGTTAAACAGAGCAACGGTTATATTTGGGTAGACAGTGCGCCAGGGAAAGGCGCGTCCTTTCAAATTTATCTCCCTCGGCATATAGGCCAGCCGGAGACAGACGAACAGAAATCCGATTCTGGAGAAAAACTGCGCGGCTCGGAAACAATTCTCCTCGTTGAGGACGCGGAGCCCCTGAGAAAGCTTGCCCAAACCTTTCTTGAGGCAGTCGGGTTCCGCGTGTTGTCGGCAGAGAGCGGCGAGCGCGCCCTGGAAGTGGCCGCAGGTTTCGGTGGCATTTTTGATCTCCTGCTCACCGACGTCGTAATGCCCGGAATGAATGGTCGCGTTCTGGCGGAACAATTGGCGCCGCGCCAGCCTGGAATGAAGATTCTGTATATGTCTGGCTACACCGACTCTTTTATCGCAGGCCATGGAGTTCTGGATCCCCAGACCCATCTTCTCCATAAGCCATTCACGGAAGAGGTTCTTCTTCGTAAGGTTCGCGAGGTGCTGGATAGCGGGAAGAAGCCGCCCGCCGATTCACGCACGGTGCCCGAATCTAAAACAAGTGAAATCTCTCCCAGCCGCTAGGAGGATCTGCGCGATGGCAAAACTTTTGGTCGTGGACGATGACGAGGCACTGCGCCGTCTGATTCGCCTTGAGATGGACGACGGCTACGAAATCATTGACTCGGGCGAACCGGAACAGGGTCTGGCCCTTGCCCTTGAGCACAAGCCGGACGCCATCTTGCTCGATTTGCGCATGCCCAAATATTCCGGCTACGAACTGCTTCAGACCTTCACTTCCTTCAGCCGTACACAGACAATCCCCGTGATTATCGTAAGCGGTGAGGCTGGCGGACAAACCAAAGAACATTGCAAACAACTTGGCGCCGCAGGCTATTTCGAGAAGCCCATTGACTTCGACGCGCTGCGCACCTGCGTCCGCCAAATTGCAAAGACCCGCCGCTTTGTCCCGCGATCTGAGGTTCGTGTTCGGTTGCAGGTTCCGCTGAAGCTTCGAGGCAAGGACAGCAGCGGAATGGAGTTCGAAGAGACCGCGACAACGGAGAACGTAAGTTTAAGCGGCTTTCTGTGCGCCTGCACAAAAGAACTCGCTGTCGATTCCGTCGTGAGTGTCTATTTGACTGTTGGCCGCTCGGACTACGTTGGCAATGCGAAGATCGTTCACGCGGATTTCAAACATCTGCCTTTGCGGTGGTATGGATGCTTCTTCCTCGAGAAGACTGGACCATGGGTCCTTCAATAAGCATCTTCGCGGGACGTTTGTGATGAACAATCCGGACCGACATCTTTCCATGAGCGGCGGTGCCATCGAGCAAATTGCATCAGCCCAGAACCCTGTCGCGCGCGTGCTCGTGGTTGACGACGAACCCGCCGCTTGCAAACTCCTCTCGATTATCCTGCAGCCGGATTATTCTTGCGATACGGCAAGCAACGGTGCGGATGCCCTCGCTGCCCTGCAACGCGAGCGATTCGATGCCGTCATCTCCGATCTTCAGATGCCAGGAATGAGCGGCATGGACCTTCTCCTGGAAGCTCGCCGCCGGCATCCTTACGTCGCCTTTCTTGTCACAACCGGCGTGGATGACGTCGATGTCGGCGTGCAGGCTATGCGATCCGGCGCGGACGATTATCTCGTCAAACCGCTTCTGGAAAATGTCGTCACGGCGAGCCTGGAACGCGCCCTCCATAAGCGGCGCCTCGAACAGCAAGTCGAGAACTACCGCCAGCATCTCGAAGAGATGGTCGTCGAACGCACCCAGCAACTGCGCGAAACTCTTCTACGAATCCAACGCAGTTACGAAGACACGCTGCGAGCGCTTGGTGCCGCGATCGATCTCCGCGATAGCGAAACCGAGGGGCACTCCCAGCGTGTCTGCCGCTACTCGGTCGAAATTGCCCGCGCCATGGGCTGGTCGGATCAGGATCTCGAAAATCTTGCCAGGGGAGCCTATCTGCACGACATCGGAAAGCTCGGAATTCCTGACGGAATTCTCCTCAAGCCCGGACCTTTAACTCCTGACGAACGCGCCACCATGCAGACCCACGTTCAGATCGGCTTTGAACTCGTCAAAGGCATCCCGTTTCTGTCCACTGCTGCCGACATTGTCCTCATGCATCACGAACGTCACGATGGCAGTGGCTATCCCCATGGACTCAAGGCGGACGAGATTCTGCCCGGAGCCCGTATCTTCGCAATTGCCGATAGTTTTGATGCAATAACGTCCGATCGGCCCTATCGCCGCGCTTCCCCATTGGAATTCGGCCGCGAAACGATACAACGAGAGTCGGGCCGCCTCTTTGACCCGCAAGTCGTGAACGTCTTCCTGAGCATTCCCACGGAAACTTGGTCCGCAAATCATCACCCTGCCCAGAACATCTAACTCCCTATCTGCCAACTCGCTCTTCGCTTTTGCGTTCGTGAAGCGTCGTCCCTTTAGGGCGGCATCTCTTTTCCCCTTTGCGTTTGTGTAGGGGCACGATATATCGTGCCCTTCTTCGCTAGCCAACCGAATAAAAAGGATGCAGTCGAATGATTGGAACACTTTGCAGTGGCGCGATTCACCTTCCACAGCTGGCAGTAACCCGTGTGCCGGAGTTTCTACAGTTCTCGCCCGCAGCCTTGTTGGCTCTGCCTGCCTGGTTCTCTTGGAATCCGTTGTTATCCTATTTCGCCGCAGTTGTGTTGCTGCTTATCGGCGTGGGCATAGCGATCAAGAAAGCCCCGCCGCAGGCAGACTGGCTCGACAAAATCGTCCTTTGTGGCCCTGTCTTCATAGCCATGCCTATGGTTGTGTTCGGCTTGGACCACTACTTCTTTCCCGCAGAGATAGGCCAGATCATACCTGCCTGGATTCCGGCCCACGCCTTCTGGGTTTATTTCGTCGGAACGTGTCTCATCCTGGGCGGCTTGAGCATCGTGTTCCAGAAACACGCCTGGTTGGCCGCCGGGCTTTTCGGAGTCATGCTCCTCTGTTTTGAGGCGCTCATGAATATTCCCGGAGTAGTGGCCCTCCCTCACAGCCGAATTATCTGGTCGCTGTGCGTAAGGGAGTTTTCTTTCAGTTGGGGCGCTCTGTCGTTAGCCGCAATGCACACACAACAATGGAGGATGAAAGGCACGCATTGGCTGATCTCTGTTGCGCGCAATGTTCTTGGAATTGCTTTAGTTTTCTTCGGCGTGGAGCACTTTCTTCACCCCGAACTCCTTCCGGGGGTTCCCCTCGAGCAGCTCACGCCCAATTTCATTCCAGCCCATTCGCTCTGGGGCTATTTGACAGGTGTGGTCTATGTACTTGCCGGCATCTGTCTGCTCATCAACAAGAAAGCACGCACGGCGGCCACATGGGCCGGATTGTTCGTCCTTTTTGCTGTGATCTTTTTTTGTGTGCCATACATGCTCCAGTACGCTTCTGACATAGGAAAGGGACTGAATGTCCCCGCAGATACTCTCGTATTGAGTGGAGCCTTGTTGTGCCTGGCCGCAAGCCTGCACGAAAAATCGCCAAGTTCAAGCATGAGCATGAACAGGTAGTGGGTCAGTTTGAATTTTTTGGATCGTGACACAATAAGTGAAAATTCAAACTGATCCGCTACTCATGAGCACGGCCGTTGACCAAATAAGTCAAATGGATCCAACCCACGCCGCATCGCTCCCAATGGCGATCCCTGGTGGAGAGAGAAACTACGCTTTTGGTACTGCGCTCGCGAAAGACTTCAGTGCTTGCAAAAGTTCGCTGACTTCCCTTTCAAGCAACTTGAAAACCTCTGCCGCCAATTGAAGATGCGCTTCTTTTGCCAGTTGTTCGAGCCGAACGACGGAATGAAAAGCGGTGCAGCCGGTGAAGTTGGAGATTGCTCCCTTCAGGGCATGAGCTGCGCTTGCAAGTTCTGCCGCGTCTTTCCGCCTGAGCGCGGCGCGCAATGCGGACATCAATCTGGGGCACTCGGCCAGAAAAGCCTCAGCGATTTGAGCGCACACTTCGTATGAACCGTCCATGCGCGCCAGAAATTCACGTTCATCAAAAGGTGCATCGGAAACGCGGTCGGCGGAAACTACCGCGAAGCTGGCGGGGAGGCCGGGCACGAGACTTTCAATTGCCTGAAAGAGTTCGTCGGCGCGCACCGGTTTGGAAAGATAGGCGTCCATGCCTGCGCGCAGGCAGATGTCGCGATCGCCTTTGATCGCATGAGCTGTCATCGCCACAATCGGCAAATGCCGCGTGGTGCCGTTTTCGCGTGAGCGAATGGTCACAGTGGTTTCAAGGCCGTTGAGTTCCGGCATCTGGATGTCCATCAGACAAACGTCGAAGCTTTGTTTCTGAAGAGCCGCAAGTGCCTCATTACCATTGCCGGCAACGGTCACAGTGTGGCCGCGTCGTTCCAGAAGAAGTACGGCTAGCTTCTGGTTAACGATATTGTCTTCCGCAAGCAGAACCTTCAGGCTGCGTTTTACGGGCGTCAACGGCAGCTTCGATTCCGGACTCTTCGGCAGCGTGCGACCGGCAGTGCGGCCAAGTGCGCTGGAAATAATGTCGAGTAGCTCGGATTGGCCGACCGGCTTAGTCAAATAGCCTGCAAGACCCAACTCCTTGCATCGTTGTGCGTCACGAGGCTGCCCGGCGGAGGTGAGCATGATAACGGAAGAATTCCGGAACTCACGCATCGCCACAATATGCTCGCTCAGAGCGAATCCGTCCATTTCTGGCATGTGCGCATCAACAAGAATGAGAGGAAACGGGGCTGGCATGTCCCTAACAGCGTGCAGGGCAACCAACGCGGATTTCCCGGATTCGGCGAGCGTGGGCTTCATGCCCCAATGCTGAAGCGTTTCGTAGAGAATGCGGCGATTGGTTTCATTGTCATCGACCACCAAAACAGGAAGATTGTTCCAGGCGATCACTGCGGGAGCTTCGGCGCGATGCTCTTCAAAGCTGATCAAACGATAGCGCGAAGTGAAATGGAAAGTGCTGCCCTTGCCCATTTCGCTCTCTACCCAGATTCTGCCCCCCATCATCCCAACGAGACGCGCGGAGATGGTCAGCCCCAGGCCGGTCCCACCGTATTTCCGGTTCATCGATCCGTCAGCCTGCGTAAAGGATTCGAAAATGGCAGCGTGTTTTTCGGCCGGAATACCTATGCCCGTGTCGCGGATCGAGAAATGTAATGAAATATCCCGGCCTGAGACCAGCTCCACCCGAGCCCGAATCACAACTTCGCCGCGCTCGGTAAATTTCAAAGCATTGCCCACCAGGTTCAAGACGATCTGGCGTAGACGCACTGGATCGCCGAAAAGATCGTCCGGCACGCTGTTGTCAACGTGGCAAGCAAGCTCAAGCCGTTTCTGCGCCGCACGAATGCCGAGAGACTTGATCGAATCCTGTAGAACGTCGCGAATGTTGAACCGGACAGGATCGAGCTCCAGCTTGCCGGCTTCGATCTTCGAAAAATCCAAAATGTCATTGATGACCTGCAGCAGCGAATCCGAGGAGCTCTTCACCATGCCAAGATATTCGCTTTGCTCCGACGTCAGCTCCGTGGCCATCAAAATGTCCGTCATGCCCATGATGCCGTTCATAGGAGTACGAATTTCGTGGCTCATGTTTGCCAGGAATTCGCTCTTGGCGCGGCTCGCGCCTTCGGCAGTTGCGCGCGTAGCCTCGAGTTCGGCTTGTTTGGCAGCACTTTCGCGCATCTCTTTCGTGGTTTGCAAACAAGACTGGATCAGGAAAATATTCTCGAAAAGAACCCAGGCGGCATGCTCCACCCAGCGCCACTGGCTCGGAGCCAGTACGCCGAAAACGGACTGCGGCCAGTACACTCCGCGGACGAAGTGATCCGCGGCAACAACAATCGTTGCCGGAATGAATACCTTCCAATCGCGATAAAACGCCAGAAACGCGAGCGAACCGAAAACGTGAAAATGCGTCTCGATGCGCCCTCCGGACAAATGGATGAGGAGCGCGGACATCAACATCTGCGCCACAGCTATCGTGTGGCGCGTCAACACCTCTCCGGGCCTCAGAATCGCCAGCGCCACCGGGAAAATGGTAATGATGCCGCCCAGAATGAGGGCGGCCCAAACGTGAATGTGAATATGGCTGGTGCTGCCGGCCCAGGCGCGCGGAGAAATCACCAGCGCGGCGACGATGCCGGCAACCCACTGGAAGCACATGAGTCCTGCGAAGAGGCGGTCGATCCGCTTGTAGTTCGCGTTCCGTTTTTGCTGAAACAAAAAGTCAGCTCGCGCAGCTTGGCTTTCTTCAGATGTGAGTTTGACGGCGTCTAGAGCAGACATAGCCAGTGCAGACATAGTTCGTTCCTTTATTCCTTCTCGGCACGTTCAGGATTGTGCAGCGAGCACCCATAGACAGACGTTCGGCTCGTGCCTGAATCCCCGGTATACACAACAGAAAGAATGGCGCTGCGGCCTGCGCTGTCTCCCGCATGGCCGCGCGAAGCGGTGATTCCGCCGCTGAATCGCAAATTACCGGCGGCATCGTATAGCATCGTTTGTCCCGAAGCCTGAGCGCCGAACAAGGATGTCTCCATCCCTGTAACATCGCTGACCACGCTGGCGCCCGGTATTCGCGCGGCATCCCGCCAGAGATCGGTTTTTTCCCACTCTTCAGAAAGTCCTGCCGGACGAACGAACACGACGGTAGCCGTCGCCCTGTTCTGTAAAACCGCCATCAACCGGGCGAGTTCTTCTACAGTGGCGCGCGTGCACGGACAGTGCGGATGGGCGAATACCACGATGGAGAAGAGACCCGGAGTGCGTGGGACTTGCGTTGCAACCGGCCACTTTTTAGGCGCAGCGCCTGGAGTGCCCGCGGCATAGTCGTAATTCAGCATCACGCGCTGTCCCAGCGCAGCTGCAACCAGCCACATTCCTGCAAATAAAACGGCTAGCCACGGGCCAATTTTTTTTGGCGCTGTTTTTTTTTGCACTGTTTTTTTGTGCATTGGTGTCGTGGCCATAGCGGCTCTGGCTCAACCTTCTAAGTGCTTGCGCAGCGTGTCGATGAGTTCGTCCGTCTCAATCGGTTTCTTCAGATATGCCGTGCAACCGCTGGCAAATCCGGCAGTGACCGACTCTTCGCCAACTCGAAACGTAAGAAGAATGATGGGAATCTTTGCGGTCGCTTCCTGCTTCCTCATGCGACGGCACACCTCTAACCCGTCCATTCCCGGCATCATCACATCCATCAGCACGAGATCAGGCTTCTCGGTGCTGGCCAATTTCAGCGCTTCCGCTCCATTGGCAACAGGAATCACCGTGTAGCCGGTCCGCTTCGCGATCATGATTCGATTCGTCAGCCTGGTCGTGTCGGAGTCTTCCACCAGGAGAATCTTTCTGGTTGCCGTTGCCGTGGACATGGGGCCCTTTCGCACAGCCCCTCTCTGATCAATGAAGACAAAGGCGCGGCTGTGCACTGCTCATTGCATACCTGTACCTGTCGAATCTCGAAAAGCGCGTTGCGCACTTTTCCAGGCCGACTGGACAAGTGAATGGCATCATCAGAATATAAAGAGACAAACAAACCCAAGAATAGTCTAGTAGTCCTAGTACTTACACAGGGATGGCTTCTACTGGCGGTATCGCTCTGCCCTCTTCGCAAGATTCCAATCGAGCCTGCTTTTCAACGATTCACCTTGTCAATTGCGAAGACCGGCGGCAGCCCGCCCACTGCGTCATCTGGCCTTTGCATTTGTGTAGGGCAGGACTTTTTACCCTGGTCGGAGCCGGAAGGTTAGTCCTTCCGCTTTTTTTTGCGCTCGGCTGCCACACTCATTCCACAATATGTACAAGGGCAGATGCGAATTCCGCAAGGAACTGAATCAGGGCTGGACTATCCACCTTCACTGGACCTTGAACGAGATTTCGACCTCTGCTTGCACTTCTATTGGTTCACCGCGTGAAACGAAAGGTTTGAATTGCCATTGCTTAATAGCAGCTTCGGCAGCGTTCTTAAAGTCTTCAATTCCAGTAACCGCCTTTACGTCCCTGACTCTGCCATCTTTATCGATCACAATTTTTAGATGGACAGTTCCTCCGACGCCTTGCTTCAGCTCTTCTTCGGGAAAATCCGGAAGTTTTTTTCCTGACAATCCGAGTTCATTTTTCCCTCCATCAGGCAAAATAGCTTCTATTTGACCTATAACTTTGAAACGCCTGGTTTCGGACCTATTCGTCTTGTTGATTGTTGTGGTACGATGCTCCGACTCGATTGCTGGAGTCTTTTTTACAACCGCTGTCACCTCAGTTCCTTGTGACGTAAGATCCTGGGGGAACGGTGCCGGCAAAGGCTTGGGCCTGTCGAGCTGATACCAGGAGTCCATCCACCCTTTTGAGCTGGGCTTCCAATCTGCAGTATCAAGATTCGGGACAAACGCGCAGGGGCTTGCCGTTTTCGAAGCCGCCTTTGCTTTGCTGCAGCGCTCTTCCGACCAGTGACAGTGAACAGAATATTGACTCTCCGCCGGCTTTTTGAAATCGCGCTCTTGATAACACCATGCTTGTTTTGGAGGGAATTTTTCCCACGCGTGGACCGCTTCACTCTTCAGTTCCTGTACTTGCTTACCAGTCCCTTGCAAAGCGCCTATTTTTCCAGCTAGCGCCGTGACGCTTTCATTTAAGGAATCTCTTTGCTCTTTCAGAGATGCGACTTCCTTTTGCAATTCGTCGCGCTGCTTTGTTTGAGCCTGTATCTCCAGCAAAAGCTGCTGGCGCGTCGCAAGAAGCGGCTGCACGCGCAACCAGATCACGGCATACACAATGACGCAAAGCGCGATGAGAGGTATCTGCAGCCAGGTCATAGCTCTTAACCTTCGCAAGCTGTCCGAACTCATGGGTTCGCGCGCCCGTGGCTCCGCGCCGGTTAGGCCCTTGTCGTTTTGGTTCAGTCCTCGCTCGATGTCGATTTTGTGTTCTCCTTTCTGGGCCGTCTTTCACGCCGTGTCGCGCCAGGTTCCAAAGCCACTCGGATAATCTTGTAAAGAACGACCAGCATTGCGACGAAGCCAACGCCCCCGCCTTTAAAAGAGCCTATGATCTGCGGTATTTGCTCGGAACCGGGATTCCTCAGAATGAAAAGAAGAAGTCCTCCGACAATGAGAATCATGCAAAGGCAAGCCGTTCCCAAGGCCATCAATCGCATTGGATTGTCGTAATTCCCCGCCATTGGAGGGCATCTTAATTCAGCGGTCCGTTATGAAGGAAGGCAATTCTTTATTCTGTATCTATACTTCAATTCGATTTCATACGCACGCTGGTGGCGCTCAATATCCGGGAAAACCTCTCGGGTGGCCTACCCTTTGCGCCTTTGTATTTTGCAAAAGGTGGGCGGCTCTTGTATCTGACTTTTCTTTCCGTTCGAACTCTTTTCCACAATCCATTCGAATTACCTACTGAATATCTATTGACTTGATAACACAAGAATGCTACCATTCCCTATGTTTGGCGCGCCCATCCCCGAACTTCCTTCCCCTGTCTTCAATTCCTATCGTCTTTGTTTTGATATCCATGCAAAACCCTCCTCCCACATCTCTTTTGTTTTGATATTCATACAAAACCCTGGGGGTGGGGGTATTCAACCCGTTCAAGAGCAACTTCCGCGTCCCTAAGTCTTGTATTTGCCACTCTTACAGAAACAGCCGGGGTGTACCCAAACTATTCCCAGTTTGGAACTGCCCCTCCGAACAGGCGAATTCCCCGCCCTCTTCACGGTAGAATAAAAGACATGCCTGTCCGCCTCATCGCTCTCGACATTGACGGCACTTTGCTCGACAGCCGCCGGCAGCTCTCCGACGCCAACCGCGCCGCCGTCACCGAAGCCACACGCCGCGGCATCGAAGTCGCCCTCGTCACTGGCCGCCGCTACGATTTCGCCATGCCCGTCGCCCACCAGCTCGACTGCCCCATCACCATGATCGTCAACAACGGCGCCCTCATCCGCACCGCCGACGGCGAAACTCATCTCCGCCATCTGCTCGACAAAGAAATTGCCCGTAACGTTCTCGAAGCCACAAAACCCTGGCGCGAAGGCGCAGCCGTCATCTTCGATCGCCCCGTCGCCAATCAACTCATGCTTGAAACGCTTCGCGAAGAAGATTCCCGCCGCTACGCCTACTACAAACGCAATCTCAAACACATCGGCATCGTTTCTCCGCTCGAAAATGCAGTCATCGAGGACCCCATTCAAGTCATGTTCACCGGCACCGTCGCGGAAATGCGTGCCGCCGAATCCGTTCTTCGCAACGCCGATTTCGCCGCAGGCTACTCTCTTGCGGTCACTCTCTACGAGCCGCCCAACTTCGCCATGATTGACGTTCTTCCGCCGCACTGCACCAAAGGCCGATCCCTCGCCGAATGGGCCGAACATCGCGGCCTCCAACGCGATGAAATTCTGGCCGTCGGCGACAATCACAATGATTTGGAAATGCTCCACTTCGCCGGAATCCCTGTCGTTATGGCCAACGGCGTCCCCGAACTCAAAACCCACGGCTGGCACGAAACTCTCTCCAACGACGAAAGTGGCGTGGCCGCAGCCATCGAACGTTTCGCCCTCAGCGAGGCCGCATGCGCCTAACCCGCCTCTCTCTCTTGCAAATGCTTTTGGGGGTCGGAGCTTTAGCTCCGACATTAAGGCTGCTGAGAAAAGGGGCTTTAGCCCCTGAAGAAATGCTTTCGTTTCTGCAGAAACTGGCTAAGCGTTTGATACCTGCCTCTGCCCTTTTGCTGCTTTTCGCGCAGACTTCTCGCGCTGAATACGTCGTCCTCAAGAGCGGCCAGCGCCTCGTCGTCACCGGCTACCAACTCGTCGGCGACATCTACAAGCTCACGCTCTCCGGCGGCTCCGCCGAACTCCCCGCCAGCGAAGTCGTCGCCATCGAGCCCGAAGAAATCTTCCACTCCGAACCGAAACCCGCGCTCGAAGGAATTCCCTTCTCCAACTTCATCTCCTCGGCCGCAAAAAATCACAGCGTCGACGCGGACCTCATCGTCAGCGTCATCACCGCCGAATCCAAATTCAATCCCAAAGCTGTCTCCCGCAAAAACGCGCGCGGCCTCATGCAGCTTCTTCCCGAAACCGCTTCGCGCCTCGGCGTAAAAAATATTTTCGACCCACAGGAAAACATCGAAGCCGGCACAAAATATCTCCGCGAACTCCTCGACCGTTACAACAACGATCTCGCGCTCACTCTTGCCGCCTACAACGCCGGCCCACAGCGCGTCGAACTCTACAAATCCGTTCCCCCTTACCGCGAAACCATCTCCTACGTTCGCCGAGTCCAGCAAACCTACAAGGCGCGCAAATCCTCAGCACCCGCGCAAAATTCGCCTGCCACACACACCCCTTCGTCATCCGCGGAAAAGACTTCCGCCAACCCGGTGCCCCAAACCAAATCCCGCGGCTAACCATGGCGGATCGCGCAACTTACTTTTTTAATTTTTTGTTTCTATTTTTCGTCTGACTAATTCTGCGGAGGATTGCTCAGCGGCGGAGTCGGATTCGTTCCGCCCGGCGGATTCATTATTCCAGGATTTCCCGTCGTTCCCGGTTGCGTTCCCGCTGGAGTCCCCGGGGTACTCGTCCCAGGAATATTCGGCTGCGGCCCAAACCCCGCCGCATCTTTGCTCTGGTCCCAATAAAATTCAAACAAGTGATAATTCGTCGCAGTTTCGTAGACCATCACCGATTTGCCATCAACTTTGCTTCCCACGCCAACAATATTTCCGCCCACAATTGTCGTCGGCCCCGTTGGCGTATATTGCGCTGGATTCCCGCTGGCATCCGTGTCCGTCGAAGTTGCTCCTGCTCCTTGTCCTGTCACCGGACCGCTCGGCTGCATGCTTCCGAACCCACCACTAGTCCCTGTAAGCCCTGGAGTGCCCTGCGTCCCAATTCCATTCAGGCCACCCACCGGCGCACCAACCGCGCCTGTACCTGGAATTCCTGTGGGCGCGCTAAAGGGAGGCGGAGGCTTCAAACTTCCAATCAGTTGTCCGTTGGGGCCAACATAAAGCAGGCGCCAGGATCCATCCTCTTTGTTCATCGGATCTTTGTACGCTTGCCGCATGAAGTGGATGTCACCCATTTGCGGTTTCATCAGATCTTCAAGCGATGTCGGATATTTTCCGGTTTTCCGATAATACATTTTAATTCCGCGAACGTATTGCTGTCCGCGCCAGATCATTTCTTGTTCTTGCTCGCGTTTGCCGTACGCTTGTCCACGTGCTGCTTCCATCGCGACAATCAGCATCAGCGTCGCGGCAAACGCAACCAGCAGCAGAGCATAACCCCGCTCGCTGCGCCGCGTTCGATTGTGAATTCGCGTTCTCACGTCGTTGGCCCCTGATCTTCTAGCATTTTCTGCCCATGCCTGCCGGAGGACAATTCTTCAAATTCCAGACTCGCATTGTTGATCTTCAGGATGCGAAAACGCCCCATCAGCGTATCGCCTTCGCTGACGATGTAAACTTCATCGCCCTCGGACAGGAACGCACGACGCGGAGTACCGTTCGGGACTGTGCCGTATCCAAAGAATTTCATGGGCAGTTCCAGCGGCGGTGGGGGCGGAGGTGGATCGTTTTTGTGCGCGTCAGTGATTTTCGCCGCATCAGCAGCAGCTTTCCTAACTTCAGCCTCACTCGGTGGGACAATCGTAGAGAACAAACTTCCGCCTGACGATTTGTATTCGGCTTTGCGGCGCAGTTCGATTTCCCACCAGCGAATCTCCGGATTCGCAACGGACATGGTCTGATAATTCTGCAACAGCATGGCCGAAGTCGGTTTGCTTCCGCCTCCCGGAGACCACGATTGCCAGCCCCAAATTGCTCCGGCAACGAGGACCAGCGCGATCAAAACAATAATTTGTTTTTTCTGTTTCATGCGCCCGTCGTCCGGAAAAAAGTTCTCATGTGAACGCTGACGTGCACCAGATTGGGCGCCGTCGATTCCGTTCCCAGGTCCAGAGAGTCCACGACGTAGAAATTCGGAGATTTCTGCAACCCATTCAGAAATTTCACAACATTGGAGTATTCACCGGAAACGGTTGCTTCCATTTCCCGTTCGGTGACATTGCGACCGCCAATCTCCTTATCGTGAAACGCAACTCCGGTCAATTGCACACCGGCTTTTTTCGAAACATCGCCAAGCTCAGCGGAAATTGTGGAAGAAGCGGAAGCTGCAGCGGGCAATTCCCGCTCAAACGTATCGCAGTCTTTTACAGTTTTCGGAAAATTCGCAGCAATTTTTTCCGCGTAGTCGATATCCGCTCTCTGCAACTTCAGCTTACCCATCTCTTCGGCAATACGCTGCGGGGAAATGCTAGGAGAAGTCGACAAATACCAGGAGTAAACCACCAGCGCAACGTCAGCAAGGACGAGCAGCGTCACACCCGCTATGATCGCCCTTTTCTTGAATTTGAAATCCTGGTTCATCCCGCTCTCGTATAAACCACCGACAATTCTATAACCTGCCGGTCTCCGCCGGCCTGCGTGCCAACTTGGTCGGACAGCAACATTACTTTCTCAAAGGCCTTTGACGATTCCAGTGCCCGCAAGAAGTTGAGTTTTGCCTCGTCGGAAGCCGCGCCGACTTTCAACTTCACTTCCATGCTTCCCTTCACCATCTTTGGCGAAATACTCAAGACCCGCACTCCTGCCGGCTTCACATGTTCCAGATCCATGAACATCTGCGTCCAAAGAAAACTGCTTTGATCGATGACGGAATTCAGATAAGCGGCTCGTTCGCTCAGTTTTGCATTTTCCGGCTGTGAAAAGAATTTCTCCAGCCGCGCACGCCGCGCCTGCAAATCCACTCGTTCGGAGCGTATCTGTTCCAATCGGGCCTGGAGTTTTCGCGCGTCGCGATTCGCTGAGTACACGTGCAATCCAAGAACAAGGAAAACGATTCCGCAGACCGCCGCGATGGCCGCCGAGCCAACCAAAAACCGCCGGTGCGTGACCAGTGGTTTCGTTGCAAGATTTAGCCTAGCCCTCATTCTCGTCTTTCCTTGCTCTCCTTAATTTCTCTGAACCATCCAACCGACCAGTCCCTCCAACTCGCGGTCCGCCAGGGGTCTCGCTTCATCCGAGATCCGGCCATCGGAAATGGCGGTATGCAACAACGAACGGACTTCGCAGCGAAATTCATCTTCGAGTGGGCGCACAAACTCCGGCAAACGTGCGCCAAGACCGGCAACGCGCACTCCTTGAATCCCTTCCTGCCATGTGTCCTGGTAGTAGGCTGCCACGGGATAAATTTCTTCGAGCAACATTTGTGGTGTCAGTCCAATTCCCCATGCAGGCAATTCCGTGCAGCGATAACCGCACAAAACTCCTTCACGCACAATCGCCGTAGTCAGCGCGGAACCGGAAACCCGCGCCAGGAGGGTTGGTTTGTGATCTTCCAGCAGCGTAACCGCGGCGAGAGACGAGCTCATTACGACACCCGGATGCAAACCCAAATTTTCCGCCAGCGTTTCGTATTCACGGACAATTCTAAGCCGGCCGAGTGCCGTCACGACGTCGACTCCACCTTCGCGAGGCGCCTGCCGCATATACGAAATGAGTGTTTCATCTACTTCGAACGGAACGCTCTTTTTCAGTTTCCAGCGGAGCATAGGTATCGCTTCTTGCGGCGACCGTGGAAACTCATCGAAGTGCTGCACGAACACGCGAATCACAGGATCGGGCAACAGAATAGCCATCTCTTCGTTTCTCGCGCGCAGGCGCGTGGATACGGCCTCAAATGCGTTCTTTACCGCGACGACATTGATAATGTTCGTTTCGACGGCAGAAGGAACGATCGAGCCCGGCGGCAACGGTTCCACTGCATATCCGTCCAGGCCACCCGTGCGCGAAAGTCTTGCACCCGCGATTCGGTCCGGCGCAATTTCTATCGCCAGAGGAGGATGCGGTGAAGCATCCAGCCAAATGGCGATCTTGCGCACCAATTCGTTCTGATAAATGCCTTTGCGAAATGCAGCCGTTTCAGTCAACGAACGTCACCTTGTTGATCTCGCGCAAGGTTGTAAGTCCCTGCTTGATCTTGCTCAAGCCACTCTCACGCAATGTAATCATCCCCTCTTCGCGCGCAATACGCTTGATTTCCGAAGTCGGCCGCCGCTCAATAATCATTTCGCGGATGCGGTCCGTGAGGTCAAGCAATTCGCAAATTGCCGTCCGGCCGTGATATCCAGTGCCGGAGCATTCCAGACAGCCTGCGCCTTCGCAAAGCGGCACGCCGTTCCACTCTTCCGGCTTCAATCCAGCTTCGCGCAATTCGTCTGGCGTCAGCTTCTTTTGCTGTTTGCAGTTGGTGCAAATGACGCGCACAAGCCGCTGCGCCATGATGCAGTTCAGCGCGGAAACGAAGTTGTACGGCTCAACGCCCATGTTAATGAACCGGCCGATCACGTCCGTTACGTTGTTCGCGTGGACGGTCGTAAACACCAAGTGACCGGTAAGCGCCGATTGAATCGCGATCTGCGCCGTTTCCTGGTCGCGGATTTCGCCGACCATGATTTTGTCCGGATCGTGGCGCAAAATCGAACGCAATCCGCGCGCGAAAGTGAGGCCCTTCTTTTCGTTTACAGGGATCTGCGTGATTCCGCGCAACTGGTATTCAACGGGATCTTCAATGGTGATGATTTTGTCTTCGTCGGTCTTGATTTCGTTGATCGCGGCATAGAGCGTGGTGGTTTTACCCGACCCAGTTGGTCCGGTTACCAGCACCATTCCGTACGGTTCTCGAATATACCGACGGAATCTGCGCATCTCATCCGCGGAAAATCCAACGACATCCAGGCTCAAGCTTTGAAATTTTTCCGAAAGTGTTTCTTTATCGAGGACGCGTAGCACGGCGTCTTCCCCGTGGCTTGCGGGCATGATGGAGACGCGCAGATCGATGAAGCGGCCTTTGTACCGTACACGGAACCGGCCGTCCTGCGGGACGCGGCGCTCGGCGATGTCCAAATCGCTGAGCACTTTGATACGCGAAATCACAGACGAATGCCATTCCTTGGAAATCGGCTGCATGGCATGCTGCAGCACGCCGTCAATTCTGTATTTCACCGCGACTTCGGCATCGCGCGCTTCGATGTGAATGTCGCTTGCTCTGCGTTCGAGTGCGGTAAAAATCACCGTTTCCACGAGTTTCACGACGGGGCTTGCCGTCGTGTCGCGTGTTACGCGATCGCCCGAAAGAGTTTCGTCGCCGTCTTCTTCCGCCTTGCCAACCTGGAGCGTGAAAGCTTCTGTCGCTTGCTCGAGCACGCGCTGCGACTGCTCCGTGCGCTTGAGCAGGTCTCCGATTTCCCTGGCCGTGGCGACTTTGATGACGAGCTTTTTGCCGAGTAAGAGTGGCAGCTCATCACTCAACAAAACCTGGCTAGGATCAGCTACCGCGATCAGCAGAGCGTTGTTCTGTACCTCCAGCGGCACAAAGTTGTAGCGAAACATCAAATCGGCAGGGATCGTCCGGAAAAGTTCCGGATCAATTCTCTGCTCGCGGAGATTGATGAATCCGCAGCGATAGCGTTCCGCAAGCCTTCGCGAGTGCTCCCGCTCGTGTTGCTCTTCCGCGCTCAAGTTCGGTGCGCCGGCAAGCGTTGCATTTTGTTGTGTCGTACTCATGGTTTCCGTTCTAGCTGGGGCCGCCCGTTCCCGTCACCGAGATAGAGAAGATAGGCAAATAAAGTGAAATCAAGATGAACGCTACGAGCAAACCCATGAAAATCAGAATTGCAGGCTCAATCAACGAAACGAGCGCCGACAACCTCAAATTCACTTCTTCTTCGTAGAATTCGGAGACGCTCGTCAGCATGGGCGCGAGGGCACCGCTCGATTCGCCGACTTCGATCATGTCCAGGGCGAGTTCCGGCATGATGCCAGTGGATGCCAAAGCAGCGTGCAGCGAATCTCCTTCGCGAACTTTCTGTGTTGCATTCGCCACGGTTCCGCGCAGAAGCTTGCTTTCGATCGCGTCTCCGGCGGTCTGGAGCCCGGCTACAAGAGGCGTTCCACCAGTCAACAGTGTAGCTAGCGTTCTCGTAAACTGCGCTACCTGAAATTTCAAAATCGTCTCTCCGACAACGGGAGTCTTGAATTTCATGCGGTCAACGGCAATGCCGCCTTCTTCCGAACGCGACCAGGCAAATAATCCCAGTGCAATCAGAAGCACAGCGGCGATCGCACCAAGCAAGAAATACCGGTAATCGACAGTCAAAGCAATCAGGATTCGAGTCGGCGTCGGCAAGGGGACTCTCATGTCCTGATAGAGTAGAGCGAACTTCGGAATCACCACAGTCACAAGGTAAGTAACGACGACGCACGCAACTGTTACGAGCAAGATGGGATAGACGAGCGTGGCCAAAATTTTCTTTCGAACACTCGTGCTTACCCGCTGATAGGCGATGTAGTAGTCCAGCACACCAGAGAGATTTCCGCTCTTTTCGCCCGCAAGAATTGCTGTTGAATAGACTTTGGAAAAAACCCCTGCTTCATTGACAGCTTCAGAGAGCGACTTGCCCTCGCGGACGCGGTCTCTGATTTGGGAAACAATCGGCCGCAATTTGGGGGAGCTCGCGCGCTCGGCAAGCAAATCGAGCGCCCTTAGAATCGGTAACCCGGCCTTAATCAGCGTATTGAACTGTTGATTGAGAATCAGGAAATCGGAGCCGCCCACTTTTTTCGTGCTCTCGCGGCTGAGCAGGCCGCTGACGAGGCTATTCCGAGCTTCGACGGAATAGACGTAGAGGCCCCGATCCGCCAGTTTCTGGCGGGCTTCGGTCATTGTCCCGGCTGCCTCGACGTGGGAAAAGACACGCCCGTTGGCATCCGCAACGCGGCAGACAAATTCCCCCATGCCCTCAGTTTACCTCAACTCAAACAGTTGCAGGGTAGCGCAGAAGAGTTGTACGTTTCGCCACACGCAAGGGTGATATTTCTTAACCAGCCTGTAATCAGCCCTTTGCAATATAGAGGCAGGACTTTAACGCGTTTCGTACCCGGGCCCCGCCATGAGTTGGTCTCCGTCCACAATCGCAACACCTTTTGGGGGTTGAAAATGGAATAGTTCCTCTCCCGCAGGAGCGTCAAACTTCCATCCCGAAAAGCGCATATCCATGCGTACGCCACCTGCGCTTAAAACAACGACTCGATTCAGCTCTCCCGTGGCTCTGACGATTTCAAAATAGGATGCGTCGCGCGGCTTTCCTGGTTTACTTTGCTTATCACTGCCGCGAATCGTGCATTCAAGCCTGACCAATGCGGGGTCCTGCGGCTGCACCGCAGCCATTTCCACTTTTGCACAAACGCGGCTTACTTTCATTTCGCCGGCGAGCAGGGCAAGCGGAGTTCGCCAGTCTTCGCTCTGCTTTGCTGCGACGCGCGAGACAGTGTGGTCCGCCGGGACGTAAAACCAGGCGAACTTTCCATCCACGACAAACAAATTTTTTTCCGGAGAGACGTATTCCCAGCGCATTTTCCCCGGACGGCGGAAGTACGCGGTACCCGATTCAGTACGCGTTGTGCGGTCGCCTTCGCTGTACTCTTGAAGAAATGTTGCTTGCAGAGTTCGCGCGTGCTTATACGCATCCTCGAGTTTCTTGACGAAGATTTGCGAGTCTGTGACCGCAGGCGGCGACGGGAGCGAAAGCAGAAAAACAAAAATGAGTGCCAGACTCATATATCGAGTCTAACACTCAAATTTAGCCGCGAAGGAGTCTGCGCGAGGCAGCTACTGCAAGGCGTTGTCGTTGCCTGTCGCGGTGCCCGTTAGGTTGTACCGTGTGACGTTCGATTCGCTGGAATAGAAACCACGCTGACCCGTCACACCTCGTGTCAATGGATCAGCGGTTACTGTGTATTGGAGGTATGGAGTCGTACCGACCGGTGCGTATGTGAACTGATAGCCACTTTTCTGTCCCCCGGCGAGCACATTGTCCAAATAGCCCCCGCCTGCTGGACCAAGATCGCTTAGGAGCGCAGAAAACCCGATGGAAGGGTTGGCCGATTGATACGTAATTTCGGCGGTGTTGATGGCATGGATCGAAGTTACGGTTGCCGCCTCATTGGCGGAGATTTTCGCTTTGATCAAATTCGGAATCGCAATCGCAGCGATGATCAAAATAATGGCAACGACGACTAACAACTCAATGAGTGAAAATCCTCGTGCCTGGCCCCGTTGTACAGCAGTTTTTGGCTGGTAGCTGCCGTTCATGTTCCCCTCGAACTTCTTCTCCGTCAGAACTATTTTCGATAACTTTATCTTGTTCTGCAAAGACGCCCGCCTTGTTGCGGGTCGCACTTCGGAATCAATCCTATGCGTATACTAGAGCACATTGATTACCAAGAGGGACACCTATAATCCGGCGCATTGTATCTCAAACTGATTTTGGAAGCTCTAAGACTTTGAAAATAAAGGGGCTTTTGCAGGCTCAACGACGGGAAATTATTGTGCCTGAAGCGAGGAAAGAAGTGGACCCTTTGTGTCATAAGATCTGACAGTTTTTGGCTGCTAAATCAGCGATAAAGCGAACACGTTTTAGTGCATAAAAAAACGGAGGAAGCGAAGCTTCCTCCGTTGAACTTACACACCCGCTTGCAGTTTACTGTAATGCGTTGTCAGCGTTCGTTGCCGCAGCAGACTGGTTGTAACGAATCACACCCGTCTGGTCGACAAAGAAGTGACGTGTACCGGACGACGGACCCTGAGGATCGCCCTTCGCAGTGAACAGAACGTTCGACGTAGAGCTACCGCTCGTGGTCGCCGTCAAAGCGAAAGAATAACCGCTCTTGAGGCCGGTCTGAAGTTGCGGGTCGATCTGGTTGTTGCCGCCCGGGCAGGTGTTCGCATTTCCGAGGTCAGCAAGAACCTGCGTGAAACCGATGTTCGGGCAAGCGGTCGAATAAGCGATTTCCGCCGTGGTGAACGTACGGAGAGCGCCAACAGCGGCTGCTTCGTTTGCCGCCATCTTCGACTTAATCAAGTTCGGAATTGCGATGGCCGCGATGATCAGAATGATCGCCACGACGATCAGCAATTCGATAAGAGAGAAACCCTTTTGCTGCTTCTTCATACAATCTCCTTAAGGATTTGGTGGTGCCAGAGCACGCCAAAGATGGTGCAAGCGAGACTCCAAAAGCATCTAAAATGCCAAAAATAAGATAATAAATGACTTACAGACTTGGAAGACTCAACTTGAGCCCGAAACGGCCGTTTCCAGGGTACCATAACGCTCAGTTCGACGATTTTTGCCTTAAAGAACAGACGTTTTTTGTCACACGAGCTTCAATGAGGCCCTAACCGTCGGTTTTCGGCCAGTTAAACGGTTTAGGTGCCAATGTTTTAGGGAGCGAAAAGATGCAGTTCTGGAAACCTCATTTAGGGTGAATCTGGGGTTTTTGGGGTCTCACGGTAACCTGAAACCTCGCAGCGGAAGAAGCAGGCGTATTCCAGGGGAGGTTGCACTGCAGGTCCGCGGCGAAAGGTTTCATTTAGGGACTCCAGCCCCAATATGACGAACACGACCAGTCCAACCTCGGAGTCCCCAGTGTCCTCACTTTTGGCTAAAGCTAGGCCGCTCTTCGGGCGCCTGCTAAGCACGGAAAGCTTCCGCTTCGTCGTTTTGCTGGCTGCCTTCACGATTCCCGCGTTTGCTTATATTCGTCACGTATACATGGCGGACCCGGATTTCGGCTGGCATCTGCGTGCAGGTGAATGGATTTTGGCTCATCACTCCGTTCCGCAAACCGATCCTTTTTCTAGCTACGGAGCCGGCAAGCCGTGGTACGACTACAGCTGGCTCTTCGATATTCTGTTTGCTGGCATCTATCGTCTCTTCGGCTTGGCGGGCTTCGCGCTGCTGGAAGTCGCGTTTCGATTGGCGATACCGGTCTGCATTTATCAGATGGCCCGCCAGCTCGGACTCAATTTTTGGCTTAGCGTTCTTTCGTCGGGCGCTGCGGCTTATTCGATGTCGTCGATTTATGCTCCCCGGCCCGGTATGTTTACGATTCTTTTTCTCACGATAGAACTTCAACTGCTTTTTGCCGCTCTCCTCAGCGGTAGAACTCGCGCACTTTTCTTTTTGCCCGCGATGTTCTGGTTCTGGGCAAGTATTCACATCCAATTCATTCATGGACTTATCGTTTTCGGCATATTTGCGGGCGAATCGGTTCTTAATTATCTGCTTCGTTATAAACCTCGCGTCCCTGCACTTCCTGCCAATTCCATCTGGTTCTTTTTTATTTCTATTTTGGCGACGATGCTGACTCCGTATGGTTGGCGTCTCTATTCCACGGTTTTTCTCTATGCCGGGCAGAAACACATCTACGAATCCATTTCGGAAATGCTTCCGATGAGTTTCAGGGAGCCGTTCCATTTCGTGCTGCTGTTTCTTGTTCTCGGTGCTGCACTCGCGCTTGGCTGGAGCCGCGAACTTCGGCCGCTCTATCTCATTCTGTTCGCGTTCTCTGGCGTCATCGGCTTTCGCTCCATCAAGGACGTTTGGCTTTTAGCGATAGTCTCGGTTGCCATCATCTCCGTGAGTCTTCGAGCTTCCGTGAATCTGCCGGCCTGGACAGGATTTTCAACGAGAAATCAGTTCGCGCTCGGAGTATGTATCTTTGCTGTGCTTGCAGTTGCCTGGCGACGATACGACGTGAGCAACAGTTGGATTGAAATGGGACTTGCGGGCAAATACCCTGAAGCTGCGGTTCGTTTCATCGAGAAAAATCAATTGCAGGGCCCGCTCTACAACGATTTCTCAAGCGGCGGCTTTTTGATCTGGCGTTTGCCAGCTATCCCAGTATCCATGGATGGCAGGACGAATGTTCATGGAGACGAGCGGGTAAAAGCCTATGCAGATTCCTTGCGTGGACTTCCCGGCTGGCAAAAGGATCCAGACTTGGCGCGAGCAAACCTGATTATCTGGCCCGCAAAATCTCCGCTTTCGGGACTTTTGCGGTGCGATTCACGATTCAAGGAAGTCTTTGCCGATCCGCAAGCTGTGGTTTTTGTCCGGCGTTGACCACTACATTTCATTTTGCTTCGTTCACAAATTGTGTTTTTTCGCGTAGTGACGGAACGACCGGTAGGTGATGTGCAGCAACTCGGACGCTTTGGTTCTTACGCCTTCTGATTTTTCCAGCGCTGCGGAGATATATCGGCGCTCCGCCTCGGCGATTTCTTTTTCAAAGTCCACTCCCTCGGCGGGAAAAGCTATTCCATGCCCGTTGTTCGAAGCAATGGAAGACGGACCGGCATATCCGGCAATGCGGTCAGGCAAAGAACCAAGAGAAATCTCCGGCCCACTCTCCAGAGCGATTGCTCGTTCCATCGTGTTTTCCAGCTCGCGGACATTACCCGGCCAGTCGTATGCCTCTAAACGCCGCAGAGCCTCCGGTGAAATTCCACCAACTCCCTTCTCCATCGATTTCCGGAACCGCTCCAAAAAGTGCCGAGCCAACAACGGAATGTCTTCGCGGCGCTCGCGCAGCGGAGGTAATTGAATCGGGATCACGCTCAACCGGTAATACAAATCTTCGCGGAATCTTCCTTCGGCGATTTCCTTTTCAAACTCCTTGTTCGTGGCGGCGATCACGCGCACGTCAACATCAATTTCCTCGTTGCTTCCGAGCGGGCGAACTTTTCCTTCCTGCAAGACGCGGTAGAGCTTCACCTGCATGGTGAGGCTCATATTTCCAATTTCATCCATGAACAGCGTGCCGCCATGCGCCGCCTGAAACAGGCCCTGACGGTTTTCGTTCGCGCCGGTAAATGCGCCCTTCATGTAACCAAACAGTTCGGACTCGAGCAGTGTTTCCGGGAACGCGCCGCAGTTGATGGTGATAAACGGCGCCTGTGCTCTCTGACTGTTTTCGTGAATAGCGCGTGCCACGAGCTCCTTACCGGTTCCGCTTTCACCGGTGATCAGAATGCGGCTCGATTGTGGGGCGATGGTCTGAATCAGTTCGAAAATTGCCCGCATCTTTGGGCTCTGTCCAAGAATATTGTCCAGCCCAGTTAGCCTGCGCAGCTCGCGCCGCAAATATCCGGCCTCTTTTTTCCACTTTAAATTTTCGGAGACTCCGTTTACTGCCCGGCGCAGTTGATCCACCAGATCGTGATCTTTAATCACATACCGGTCGGCGCCAGCATTGATTGCGCCGATCGCGGTTTCCACAGTCGGCACACCCGTAATCAGCAGAAAGAAACAAGCTGGTGAAACTTCCTTCACGAATTTCAGCAGTTCCAGTCCGTCTGCTCCCGGCATCCGAACGTCTGAAATCACGATGTCAAATATCTGCGAATCCAATTTTCGCTTGGCGGCCTCCACGGTATTCGCGACTTCAACCCGGTGACCTTCCTTGCGAAAAGTAATCTCCAGCAACTCGCAGATGGAGCGCTCATCGTCGACTACAAGGATGTGCGCCATCTCTCGAGCCGTTTCTTTAGTAGCCACTTTGGTTCCTTGCATAAATCCTCACGCCACTCGTGGCAGCTCCACGATAAATTCCGCGCCTTTGTCTTTTTCCGAAATCACTGTGATACGCCCGCTGTGTGCCTGGACAATCTGATAAACGATGGAAAGTCCCAGCCCCGTCCCGCCTTCAAAATTCGACTGCAGCGGCTCAAAGATCTTCGCTTTCTGCTTGGCATCGAGTCCCACACCGGTATCCCGAAACGCCACACGCAACCAGAATGGCCGCTCGTCCACACTTACGGTCAATTTGCCGCCGTCCGGCATTGCACGAAGCGCGTTATCGCAGAGATTCCAAAACACCTGCCGGATTCGGCCAGCGTCGACTTTCGCTTTCACTTCCTTCCCGTTGTACGTCCTTTCGATTTGATACTTTGTCCCGACTTCCGGTTTCTTTTCGAGAAGAGTAAGTGTTTCTTCAAGGATCTCCGATCTATCCGTTTCCTTGAATTCGTAACTCTTCTCCCGGGAATAGTTCAGAAAGTCAGTAATAATCTGATTGAGCCGCTCAGATTCCCGGCCAACGATATTCACGAGGTGTTTCTCGTCTTCTTCCAACGGGACCATCCTGCCAAGCTCACGCACAGCTCCGGCCATCGCGGTCAATGGCTGCCGAATTTCATGCGCGATCGCGGCAGACAATCGCCCAAGTGCGGCCATCCGTTCTTTCGTTGCCACTTCCTGTTCGAGCCTTCGCAGTTCGGTCAAATCCTGAAAATTAAAGACATATCCGCTTCGCTCCAAATCCCGCGAACGCAAAGGCGAAACGCTGATGCCAAGAAATCTTTGCTGGCCATCCAGCGTTTGAAAATCAATTTCCCGCCGAAGCCCCACCTTCTCAGTTCCATTCATCTGGGCCGGCAGCCAAAAATCCGCGTTCCACTCCTGCAGTTTCTGGCCGCGAACGTCGATGAATTTTCTTCCCAGAATCTCTTCCCCGGTCCTGTTCAGGAGCGTAATCCTGCCGTTCACATCCGTAGTCAGGAGTCCGCCGCGCATCGAGTGGATGATGTCTTCCGTGAAATCCTGCAGGTCCAGCAATTCTTCCCGCTTCGCATCCAGCTCGATTCCTTTGCTGCGCAAAGATTGGGCAAGGACACTGCCGAGATAAGCCACGACCAAAAAGCCGAGTGAGTTGCTCAAAAACCAGATGCGGATTCCACTCGCCGAGGGAGAAGTAATCGAACTGATGGGCAGCTTGCCGGAATAGACCAGCATGGTTACGCCGCCGAGCAAGAAAAGACACAGGACGGCTGCGGTGTAGGCCGCGCGGCGGGAAAAGAGAATAGTCGCGACGATAATCACCAGCAGGTAGAGGGAATTGAAGTAGCTGTCCTGCAAGCCGGTGGCGTAAACCACGCCAGTGACCATCACGGCATCGCACGCTACATGAATGCCGCCCTGCCAGGTTGCATGTGGCATCCAGCGCACCAGAATGAGTTCCAGGATGCCAAACGTAATCCATAGAACGATGATCGGAAGAAAAAGCCGGTAAGTGCTTGACGTGGGGAAATACTGCGGCCAAACCACTCCGACGGCGAGAATCAAAACAATGAAGAGCAGGCGGACGCGCGTCAGCCAAGTGAGCCATTCCTGCGTGGTCTGAGTTTTGTCCGTCATCGCACCGCGCCCTTAGCTAAAGCGGAACAAGGGGAGGCCGCCAACTCGGCGACCTCCCCTCGCCCGGTTCCTGCTTCACTGCCGGACGAGCAGTCCGGTTTAGTGCGAATCGCTGAGCTTGCCGATAATCGTGAACAGCGGCAAATACATCGAAATAACGACGCCGCCGACTACCACGCCCAAGAATACGATCATGATGGGTTCGAGAGCCGTCAACAAGTCCTTAACCGCTGCGTCAACTTCTTCTTCGTAGAAGTCTGCGATTTTTTGAAGCATGGCATCCATCGCGCCGGTTTGTTCGCCGACGCCGATCATCTGCGTGACCATGCCCGGGAATACGTCGGATTCCTTCAGGGGCTCGGTGAGCGATTTTCCTTCTTCGAGAGCCTTGCGAACTTTCAACAACGCACGCTCTACAACAGCGTTGCCTGCCGTTCTGGCCGTAATATCCAGGCCTTCCAGAATAGGCACACCGCTCGAGATCAGAGTTCCCAAAGTCCGGGTGAACCGCGCCACCGCGATCTTTCTCATCAAAATACCGAGTACGGGCATTTTCAAGATCACTGTGTCTAACGCCAAGCGCCCTTGCGGCGTTCCATACCAGACCTTCAACCCGAATATGCCGCCAACGACCGCAACCAAAATCAACAATCCAAAATAGCTGCCAATAAAATTGCTGAGCGCGATTACGATGCGCGTCGGCAGCGGCAGTTCCACGCCCAAGCCCGCAAACAACGTGGCAAAGACCGGAACGACTTTCCAAAGGAGCAAAATGATGACGGCGCTGGCGACCGACAAAACGCCGATCGGGTACACCATGGCTGATTTCACTGCGCGCTGCAGTTTGACGTTCTTTTCGATGTAGGACGAAAGTCTCTGCAGAATGGTGTCGAGAATACCGCCCGTTTCGCCCGCTTCCACCATGTTGGTGTAAAGAGGGTCAAACACTTTGGGCGAGGCCTTCATCGCCGCGGAGAGCGTCGAGCCGCCTTCCACCATTTCGCGAGTGTTGATCAACACCTTTTGAAAGGTCTTGTTCTCCTGCTGACCCGCGAGAATTTCCAGACACTGAACGAGCGGCAGACCGGCGTCGATCATGACCGAGAACTGGCGCGTAAAGATAGCCAGCTCCTTCGAGTCCACGCCTCCACCGAACGTGGGAACGTTAAATTCCCGGCCCTTCTCGCTCATCTTCGAAGGCGTGATCTGCTGCCTCTTCAGAAGATTCTGCAAGTCGGCCTTGCTCGTGGCCGTCATTTCACCGCTCACGGCCGAACCGGCGCGGTTTGTACCTTTGTATGTATAGACCGGCATAACTTACCTCCTCAGTCGGTCACGCTCTCTCGCGAACCGTTATATCGTCACGACTCGCAAAACCCTTATCGCTTGCCTGCTGGCGCCTTCGCGCCGCCGCCCGGCGAAGTCACACCGCGATTGATCATGTCCTGCAGCTCATCCGGGTTTGACGACCGCGAGAGCGCTACATCCAGAGTGATTGCCTTCTGCATGTACGCGCTGGCCAGACCCTGGTTGAACGTCTGCATACCCGTTGTTCCCGTACCTGTCTGCATTGCGGAATAAATCTGGTGAATTTTGTCTTCGCGAATCAGGTTGCGAATGGCGGGCGTGGGGATGAGGACTTCCATCACCATCGCGCGGCCACGGCCGTCAACGCGTGGCAAGAGCGCCTGACAAAGAATGCCTTCCAATACCATCGAAAGCTGCGCGCGAATCTGCGGCTGCTGGTGTGCCGGGAAAACGTCAATGATACGGTTGATGGTGGAAGCGGCGCTGTTCGTGTGCAAAGTTGCGAAAGTCAAGTGACCGGTTTCCGCAATACGCAGCGCGGATTCGATCGTCTCAAGGTCGCGCATTTCGCCGATGAGAACGACGTCCGGGTCTTCGCGCAATGCAGCGCGGAGCGAGTTCGCAAACGAATGTGTATCGGCGTGGACTTCGCGCTGGTTCACCAAGCATTTTTTGTGATTGTGAAGAAATTCGATCGGGTCTTCGATCGTAATCATGTGCTCTTCGCGCTCGGCGTTGATCTTGTCGAGCATCGCGGCTAGCGTAGTGGACTTACCGGAACCCGTTGGTCCCGTGACCAGTACAAGGCCGCGCGGCTTGTCGCAAAGCCCGCGGACGACATTGGGCAATCCGAGAGCGTCGAAACCCTTAATTTCCCAAGGAATCGTTCTGAACACTGCGCCTACAGCGCCGCGCTGATTGAAAACGTTACCGCGGAAACGTGCCAGGTTTTTCAAGCCGAATGAAAAGTCGAGTTCCAGATTTTCTTCGAAGCGATGCTTCTGCGCATCGGTGAGCACGCTGTACGCCAAAGATTTCGTATCTGCTGCGGTCAACGGCGGCATGTCCAAAGGCCGCAAATGTCCGTGCACGCGCACGCGCGGCGCGCTGTTCGTCGTGATGTGAAGGTCCGAGCCGCCCATCTCGATCATCTTCTTCAGCAATTCACTCAGCGTGATTCCAGACATCTCTCACCTTCTTTTAGAGAACCGTCTCGCGCAAAACTTCGTCCAGCGTCGTCTGCCCCAAAGCGCACTTGATCAAACCGCTTCGCCGCAGCGTAATCATTCCCTGCTCGATCGCCTTCTTCTTTAACTCCAAGGCCGATGCACCGACCAGAATGAGTTCGCGCAATTCGTCGTTAATCTCCATGACTTCATACAAACCAGTGCGGCCCTTGTAGCCGTTTTTGTTGCAGGTTGTGCAGCCCTTGCCGTGGTAGATCTTCGTTGTCTTCAGTTCCTCGGCGGTGTATCCCGCATCAATCAACGCCTGCTCTGGAATTTCTAATTGTTCCTTACAATTGACGCAGATGCGGCGAACGAGACGCTGTGCGCAGATTAGATTCACGGAAGTCGCAACGAGGAACGGCTCAATGCCCATGTTCATCAAACGGCTGATGGTGGAAGGAGCATCGTTCGTGTGCAGAGTGGAAAGCACCAAGTGGCCCGTCAGCGCGGCCTTCACGCCAATTTCCGCCGTTTCAAAGTCGCGAATCTCTCCTACCAGAATGATGTTCGGATCTTGCCGCAAGAACGCGCGCAACGCAGCGGCAAAGTTCAACCCGATCTGCTCCTTCATCTGAACCTGGTTGATACCGCCCAACTGGAATTCGACGGGGTCTTCCGCGGTCATAATGTTCGTGTCAACCTGGTTCAATCGCGCGACCGAAGAATAGAGCGTGTTCGTCTTGCCCGAACCCGTTGGCCCCGTGACCAGCACCATGCCGTATGGCTTCAAAATGTTGCGTTCGAATTTTTTTAGAGATTCTGCTTCGAAGCCGAGCTTGGTCATGTCCAGCCGCAGGTTTTCCTTGTCCAGCAACCGGAGCACGATTTTTTCGCCGTAGAGCGTCGGCACAGTCGAAACGCGGAAGTCGAGCTCCTTGCGCTTGCCGTCCGCCTTGTACTTGATCATGATGCGGCCGTCTTGCGGCAGGCGCTTTTCGGCGATGTCCAACTTCGCCATGATCTTCATGCGGCTCGTGATGGCGTCTTTCAACTTCAACGGCGGATTCATCACCGTCTGAAGCTGACCGTCAACGCGGAAGCGCACGCGCATTTCCGTTTCGTAAGGCTCGACGTGAATATCGCTAGCGCCGCGCTTTACAGAATCCGTCAAAATCAGGTTCACCAGCTTGATGATCGGCGCTTCGTCGGCGGCTTTTTCGAGGGCCGCTGCGTCCATCTCCGCTTCGTCGGCTGCGAGTTCCAGTTCCTCGTCTTCGTTGACGAGGTCCTTCATCAAGTTGCTAAGTTCTTCACCGTTTGAACCGGCTCCGCCGTAAAAACGTGAAATGGCTTCTGCAATCGCGGATTCGGACGCCACCACCGGCTCGACGTTGAAGCCTGTCATGAACTTCACGTCGTCCATTGCGAAGACGTTCGTTGGATCCGTCATCGCAATCGTCAGCACGGAACCGACGCGCGAAAGCGGAATCACTTGATAGCGCAACGCCGTGTCCTGAGGAATCAGCCGGATCACGTTCGGATCAATTTCGTAATATTTCAGGTTGATGGAGGGGACGCCGTACTGGCGGGAGAGCACACCCGTAATGTCATCGTCCGTAATGAACCCGAGTTTCGTCAGGCAGCTCCCGAGCTTGCCGCCGTTCGAACGCTGGAACTCCAGCGCCTTTTGGAGCTGGTCCTGCGTGATCAGGTTTTCCTTAACTAATATTTCGCCTAGACGAACCGACATCCACGGCACTCCAAGGGAAAAAGTACCCAGCGCCCAACTTAACAAAGTCCTGAGATTCCGGCTGTCCGAAATTCATCCGTCGTTCTAAACTCGCTAATACCTGTACGAAAGTACAGCGGTAGTGCTTTGGTACTACGCCTTTTCTTGACTTGATTCCTCGCGCTGGCTATCTTCGGATTTGAGATGTCCTCACCTCTTTCTTTGCCAAATTGTGTCCATCCGAATTTGCCTGTGACGAAAATTGTCTCCGGTACTGAATTGACTCCTTCGCATTCGCAGATTCCCGTGCTCAGCGATTACTTCCATGCTCTTTATGATGCGTACGGCCCGCAACATTGGTGGCCTGGGCGCAGTCGTTTCGAGGTCATCATTGGCGCCATCCTCACGCAAAACACTTCCTGGACAAACGTTGTAGCCGCGATTAAGAATCTTCGCTCTGCGCGGTTGCTCGCGCCATCGGCAATCAACGCGGTCCCGCTTGCAAAGCTCGCACGCCTCATTCGCCCTTCCGGCTATTTTCGCCAAAAGGCGAAAAAACTGAAGTCCTTTACTCATTTCCTTTTTTCCGTGCATTCAGGTTCACTGACGCGAATGTTTCGAACGCCTACGACAACGCTACGCGAACAACTTCTCGCCGTTCACGGCATCGGTCCGGAAACCGCCGATTCCATCCTTCTCTATGCCGGCGAGCACCCTGTCTTTGTGATTGACGCTTACACTCGCCGCATTCTCGAACGCCACGGCTTCGCAACTCCAAAACATTCCTACGAGGATCTGCAGGCCCTATTTCAGATTTCACTTCCACGCGATACCCGGTTTTTCAATGAATTTCACGCACTCATCGTCCATACCGGAAAGCATTTCTGCCGCAAATCCAGTCCTACCTGCTCCACGTGTCCCCTGAATCCATTTTTGCCGCAGAGCGCAAAGCAATGACCTCGACCACTCCACGCCAGCGGCTTCGCCTCATCGCAGGTGGCATCTTCCTTACATTGCTTCTTGCGGCTGTCTTTACGCTAGGTTCGCTTGACGCACCTTTTCAGCCGCGTACGTGGCGCGACGTCCTCACGCTCTATGCTGTTTCTTCCTTTATTACTGCGCTCCTCATGGTCTTCGCGCTCATCCTTGTGCGCAGCACGCTTCGCCTCTGGGCCGAGCGTAGCCGCGAACAACTTGGCGCGCGATTTAAATCAAAAATGGTCGTCGGAGCGCTGGCGATTTCGCTTCTGCCGGTCTTGTTTATGTTTTTCGTCAGCTACTCACTTTTGAACCGTACGCTTGCCCGCTGGTTTCCACGTCCGCTCGAAATAGCTGCCGAGCAAAGCAACAGCCTGCTTTCCGAAATGGGTGCGGCCGAGCATCAACGCCTCGCAAAACTCGCGTCCACAATTCGTGCGCGCGTCACCCAATCCTCGTCCAGGCTCGATTTTGGGTTTGCGGCTTCTTGCGAAGCCTCAGATGGCTCTTGGGCTGTAGACGCCCGCAACGCCGTCACCGACTATCAGTTTTGCGCCTACGACAAGGGCAATCCGGGCGCATCGCCTCCAGAGGCGGCTCTTGCGCCTCCAGTCTTCAAACAAAAACTTCCTAGTGGCGCTGAGTTGTGGTCGGCAAATGGAAGGATTTTGCTCGCCGCCAGTGTTCCGCTTGATGGTGGAGAAGGAGCAATATACGCCGCCCGCCAGGTTCCCAACGACTTCGCGCTCAAGCTTGCCGAAATTCAACTTCAATCCGCTGTATACGATCAGGAAAAACAGCACTTGCGTGCTCTCAAGCGCCAGCTGCTTCTCATTCTTGTTTTTTTCACTGTGCTCTTGTTCTTCGCTTTGTTGTGGGCTGGGCTCTATCTCGCCAAGCAAGTGACTGTGCCGATCGAAGCTCTTGCCGAAGGCACGCGCGAAGTTTCCTCAGGCAATTTCAATTACCAGGTTCCCGAACAGTCGCAGGACGAACTCGGCATTCTTGTTCGCTCTTTCAATGCGATGACCACGCAGCTGCGCGATTCACGGTCGCAGATCGATCAGTTCACGCGCAATCTCCAACAAGCTGTGCAGGAGCTCGAGCGCCGCCGCCAGCTTATGGAGACCGTTCTCGAGAGTATTCCCACCGCCGTACTTTCTTTGGACACCGAAGGCCGCATTCTTCGCAAGAATTCTGCTGTCGCGCGTATTTTCGGGACTTCGGCCCCGCAAGCCGAAACGCTCGACTCCCTTCTCGGCCCGGAATCTTCGCGCGTCGTGCAAACGCTCATGCGCCGTTCGCTCCGCATGGGCGTTGTGTCGCGCGAAGTGGAAATGGTCGTCGCAGGGCGTGTCCTTCACGCCGCTGTCACCGTCAGTTCGCTCGGTCCGCGTCGCGCAAACACCGGTTACGTTCTCGTCGTGGACGATCTCACCGAACTCCTTCTCGCGCAAAAATCTGCGGCCTGGCAGGAAGTCGCACGCCGCATTGCGCACGAAATCAAGAATCCCCTTACGCCAATTCAGCTTTCTTCGCAGCGCCTCATCCGCCATCTTCAGCGCCGCACTGAATCCGAAACTGTCGAGCCGCTCGATCCCGAACTCACGCGCCTCGTGGAAGAGTCCTCTCACCTCATCGAGCGCGAAGTGGGCACACTTGCCGCGCTCGTCAACGAATTCTCCCAATTCGTCCGTTTCCCTTCCGCAAAACTTGAACCTGCCAGCGTCAACGACATCGTCCGCGAATCGCTCGAAGTTTTCTCCGGCCGCCTCGACGGCATCATGCTCACCAGTTCCCTCGCTGAACCTCTTCCCACCATTCGCGCCGATGCCGGACTCCTTCGCGGCGTCATCGTCAATCTAATCGACAACGCCGCCGAAGCTCTCGAATCTGTGCCGCTTCGCAACATCCGCGTCAGCACGCGTTTCAATTCCGAATCCGACTCCGTCGAAATCGCCGTCGAAGACACCGGCCACGGCATCTCTCCCGCCGACAAAGACAAACTCTTTCTCCCACACTTTTCCACCAAGGATCGCGGCACCGGCCTCGGTCTCGCCATCGCTTCCCGCATCGTTTCCGAACACAACGGCCTCCTCCGCGTCGAAGACAACTCTCCCGTCGGCTCCCGCTTCATTCTCGAGCTCCCCGCCGCCGAAGTCCCCTCCGTCACGCCAAATGCTTAGCTGGAACTTTGCGGACAGTCCGAACGGGTGTACGCTCGTCCTCGTTTTTGAATAGAAGCCATACATTTCGACTGAGAAGAGTTTATGCATCACCGCCACTATTCCGTTTTACTTGCCCTACTCTCGGCAAACATATCGTTCGCTTGCGCTGCCTTCGCTCAACATGAGCACACCCCAGCCGACGGTTCGCAACTCGGCATAATTGACTTCCCCGTCTCCTGCACGGCTCTCCAGCCCGATTTCAATCACGCTGTCGCTCTGCTGCATTCCTTCTGGTACAAAAAAGCCGAAGAATCGTTCGCTGCCATCGCGAAAGCCGATCCGTCGTGCGGCATGGCCGAGTGGGGCGTGGCAATGTCGCACTATCGCCAACTTTGGGATCCACCCACTCCAGCCGATTTGCAAATCGGCTGGGCGGCAGTCGAAAGAGCAAAAGCAACAGGCACTAAAACCGACCGCGAAAACGCATATATCAATGCGATGGAGATTTTTTATAAGGATTCCGCTACACGCCCGCACGCCGCCCGTGCGCTCGACTACGAAAAGGCGATGCAGAAGATCTTTGAGAGCTATCCGCAGGACCATGAAGCCGCAATTTTCTACGCACTGGCCGTCCGCGCCGACGCACCCATTACGGACAAAACTTACGCCAATCAGAAAAAATCCAGCGCCATTCTCGAAAAGCTTTTCATCGAGTACCCAAATCACCCCGGCCTGGCTCATTACATTATTCACTGCGATGACTACCCTGCTCTGGCTCCATTGGCGCTGGATGCCGCGCGCCGCTACGCAAAAATTGCGCCGGACGCTCCGCACGCGCTCCACATGCCCTCGCACATTTTCACGAGGCTCGGCCTGTGGCAGGAATCAATTTCTTCCAATCTTGCTTCGGCCGCCGCCGCAAAGAAAAATGACCTTGCCGGAGATGCGCTTCACGCGTCGGACTATCTTGTGTACGCATATTTGCAGATGGGTCAGGATGGCGATGCGCTCGCTATTGCCAAGGCCCTGCCAAAACCGCAATCAGGTGACGCCGCTTACTACACGGCGCTTTACGCGACGGCGGTCATTCCAGCAAGGCTAGTCGTCGAACGGCAGCAGTGGCCGGAAGCCGCCGCGCTCACATTGCCGGCCGGCATTTTTCCCGGCGGCCGCTATTCCTCAACGGAAGCTGATCTTTACTTTGCGCAAGCACTTGGAGCGGCGCGCATCGGCAATCTCGATGCAGCGCGAAATGGCCTGCAACAAATGGCTTCGCTTCGCGCGAGGTTGATGCAAAACAACGACAACTATTCATCCAATCTGGTGGACATTCAGACGGATGCCGTAACAGCCTGGATTGCGTTTTGTAATGGCAAAACCGAGGAAGCACTCCGCTTGATGCGCGCCGCCGCCGAACACGAAGACTCAACGGATAAGCTGCCCGTAACTCCGGGCGCCATCATTCCTTCGCGTGAGCTTCTCGGCGATATGTTGCTTGAAGCAAAGCAGCCTGCCGCTGCTCTTGAAGCCTTCGAAGCTTCCCTGCAGTTGGCTCCCGAACGGTTCCATGCTCTTTACAGCGCCGGGCATTCAGCACAGCTCGCCGGCAATCAGGACAAAGCGAAGACGTACTTCACCAAACTTCTCGCCAACTGCCAAAAAGCCGATCCGAGCCGGACCGAAGTCCGCGAAGCCAAGCTCTTCCTCGCACAAAAATAACTCTGAAAAATATTCGGAAGCATCGGAAGTAAATGTAGCGCCGTCGCTTTAGCACGCATTTTTGCTGTGCTCTGCTCCCTTATTTCTCTTCCCCAATCCCTTTGCTCACTCGAAACACATGCCCATCCGGATGCCGCAAGTGCATCTCGCGTGCGTTCCAGGGCATGTCGTGAGGCGGAAACGTCACATCCAATCCCGCCGCAACGCACACTCGGTGGATTTCATCCACGTCGTCCACCCACACGGACATCCACGCGCCCTTGTCACCCGCCTCGTCCCCATCCACTTGAAACGTAGTCGTATTCGTTCCCTTGCCGCGTCCGCCTTGAGCTCCCTGGCAAAGAAAAATGTCGAATTCGCCCGAACACACCGCTCCAAACGTCGGCGGAGTTCCCCATTCCCACCGCTTCCGCCAGCCCCACTTCTCAAACCAAGCAAAGCTCGCGGCCATGTCGGAAACATTCAATATAGGTGTAATCGCTTTTGCATTCATAGCGCGACAGCATACCACCGGATTCTGTCACGTGGCCGGCTACGGAAGTAGGCAGCAGCCTTTCTTCAAGGCTTTTCCGCCGGGTGCCGCACCCTTCGGGTCTAAGGGTGCGGGTTTTGAATTATTCTGCTTTTTCTTCTGCGAGCTTTTGATAGTGTCGAGGCAGTCCTGCCTTCTCCGCCAGTCACTCTAAAACAGCCGCAACCGCTAAACTCCTGATTGAGTCCCAAGTCCCATTGCATCCCATTGCATCCTCTTGCATCCTCTTGCATCCTCTTGCTACCCAGCGTGTTACAATTCCCGCATGGACGTCATCGTAAAAAACCCCGATATTCTGGGCGGAACTCCGGTTTTTCGCGGAACCCGAGTCCCCATCCAAGCGCTCTTCGATTATCTGGAAGGAGGAGAAAAACTCGAGGACTTTCTCGAAGGGTTTCCCACTGTGTCGCGGGAAGCCGCCGTCGCCGCCCTCGAAGAAGCAAAACAACTCCTACTTGCGCGTCCTTAAATGCGCATTCTGATTGACGAATGTGTCGATGAACGGCTTCGGAACTTCTTTCCAAATCATGCTTGCCAAACCGCTCGTTACGCTGGCCTCGCCGGTCTCAAGAATGGCGAACTCCTCGAATCTGCGGAAATGGCCAAGTTCGATGTCTTTCTCACCGTCGATCAAGGAATCGAGTATCAGCAAAACCTGGCCGCTCGAACAATCGCAGTCATCATTCTCCGCGCGAAGTCGAATCGGCTGAAGGATCTTCTTCCGCTCATGCCGGATTGTCTTAGACACATTGAATCGATCCAGCCAGGTCAATCGTCGTTGTGGTTGCGCCTGGGTCGCCTTCAACATACTTTTAATACTTTTCCGGGTGCCGCACCCTTCGGTTTTAAGGGTGCGGGTTTTGAATTTTCTTTCGGCTCTTGAAGACTTCGGCCACCTGCACCAAATCCGTCTCTTCGCACAATTGTTTCGAATGACGTTTCGCTCTACTGTGCTGTATGAATTGCGTTCAAATTCCGCACGCTCGTTTGAATTCGGCAGTCGTGCCAGTATCCTCTTTCACTCGCTCTTCCAAAGCATCTCGCGCTGTTTTACAAACCAGCGCCGGCGAGCAGTGTCCACTTCGGCTAAATCCTTCCTTTTCACATTCATCCAAATTGCCTCTCCCGCAATTCCTTTGTTTTGATATTCATCTGAATTGCCCGGGGGTATGGGTAGGTCGAACCAAAAGTTCCGCCTCCTCCGATTCCTCTTCATTCCGCTCTTCACTCCTAACCCCTGTGTTTGTCACTCTTACAAAAATCGCTCCCGTAAGTCCTGCATTTGCCACTCTTACAAAAACAACCGGGGTGTACCCAAACTCTTCCCAATTTGGAACTCGCGCCGTTTCCCCATTTCACGCGCAGGAGATGCTCACGTCACTTTGCCTCAACGCCTCCATCTGCGTTAACTTGTATCCGACAACTTTTCTCATGCCTCCTCATCCGCACATTCTGGTCGTTGACGACGAAGCCGGCATTCGCGAATCGCTCTCTTCCATCCTCAGCGACGAGGGCTATCACGTCGAATCCGCAGAGTCCGCGGAAAAAGCGCTCGAACGCGCCGCGCGCGGCGATCTCGAAGTCATTCTTCTCGACGTCTGGCTTCCCGGCATGGACGGCCTCGAAGCCCTCAGCCGTCTGCAATCCATTCCGCATCCTCCGGCGGTCATCATGATCTCCGGCCACGGCAGCATTGAAACCGCGGTGCGTGCAACAAAACTTGGCGCATTCGATTTCGTGGAAAAGCCGCTCTCGCTCGAAAGAATTATTGTTCTTGTCCGCAACGCCGTGCAGCAGCGACGGCTCGAAGAGGAAAATCAATCGCTGCGCAGCGAACTCGGGCATCGCTATCAGGTCATCGGCGATAGCGTTCCGATGAAGGCGCTACGCCAGCAGATCGGCGTCACCGCCCCCACTAACGGCCGCGTTCTCATTTATGGTGAAAGCGGCACTGGCAAAGAACTTGTCTCGCGCGCGCTGCACGCCTCAAGTCTTCGCAGCAAAGGTCCGTTCGTCGAAGTGAATTGCGCGGCGATTCCGGAAGAGCTTATCGAGTCCGAACTTTTCGGCCACATCAAAGGCAGTTTTACCGGAGCAAGTGAAGACAAGACCGGAAAATTTCAATCCGCCGATGGCGGCACACTTTTTCTCGACGAAGTCGGCGACATGAGCCTTCGTACACAAGCCAAAGTTCTGCGCGTCCTTGAAGAACAACGATTCGAGCCGGTCGGCTCGAATCAAACCGTTCGCGTGGACGTTCGCGTCATCGCCGCAACCAACAAAGACCTCGACAAGGAAATCGCGCGCGGTACATTTCGCCAGGATCTCTTCTACCGCCTCAATGTAATTCCCTTTTTTGTTCCGCCACTCCGCGATCGCAAGGAAGACATCCCCATCCTTGCGCGCCATTTCCTGAACGAATTCAGTTCCGAGTACGGAAAGAAAACGCGCGAGCTTAGCGAAACCGCGCTCGAAATTCTTCACCGTTATCCTTGGCCAGGCAACGTCCGCGAACTAAAAAATCTCGTCGAGCGCCTCGTCATCGTTTGCCCGCAAGCGCGCATTGAGCCGCATCACCTTCCGCCCGAACTTTTCCGCGGCGTTTCCGAAAGCTTGCATCAACCCTACGGCACGCTGCACGAAGCGCGCAGCGCCTACGAACGCGAATTTATTCTGCGTAAGCTGCAGGAAAATCGCTGGAACATGACGCAAACCGCCAGCGCCCTCGGCCTCGAGCGCTCGCATCTCTACCGCAAAATGAAGTCGCTCGGCATCGCCGCGCCCGACTAATTTCATGACAAAGCCAGTCACAAAAGAAGCAGCAAAACATCGCGCCGGATTTGTCGCTATCGTCGGCCGCCCTAACGCAGGCAAGTCCACATTGTTAAACAAACTTGTCGGACAGAAGATTGCGATCGTCACATCGAAGCCGCAGACCACACGCAACCGCATTCAAGGAATCGTCACGCGCCCCGAAGGCCAAATCGTTTTCATCGATACGCCTGGAATTCACGAAGCGAAATCCTTCCTGAATAAACAGATGCTGCGCGAAATCAACGCCGCCGTCGAAGGAATTGACGTCATGTTGCTGATGGCGGACGCGATTGCAATGCAGCCGCACGCAGACAACATGCTGATTGATCGCGCAAAACGATTTCGCGGCAAGGCTGTGATTCTCGCTCTAAACAAAGTAGACAAACTTCCAAAATCCAAGCTCTTGCCCATTCTCGATGCGTTCCAAAAGGAATTTCCGTTCGCGGCAATGGTTCCCATTTCAGCATTGAAGGGCGATGGCTGCGATGACCTGGTGCAAGAAATTCTGAAGGTACTTCCGGAGGCAGATCCGTATTTTCCCGAAGACCAGGTCACCGACCAGCCCGAGAGGTTCCTCGCCAGCGAAATCATCCGCGAGAAAGCCATTGCGCTGACCTATCACGAAGTTCCGCACGCCCTAGCTGTCATTGTCGACAAATGGGAGGAGAAGCCCAATCTGCTGCGCATCGAAGTCACGATGCACGTTGAGCGCGATTCGCAAAAGAAAATATTGATTGGTCACAAGGGCGACATGCTGAAAAAAATCGGCACGCAAGCCCGCAAAGAGCTCGAAGAAATCCTCGACACGAAAATATATTTGGGATTATTCGTAAAGGTCGTACCGGATTGGCGCGAAAATCCGCAGCGCGTCCGCGAGCTTGATTGGCACACGCAACTCGAAGCCCTCGGTGAAGAGCAAGCACTTCGGGAGCGTGCAAAGCACCAATACGATGACCAGGCAGAAGCTGGCCCAGAAGCGGAAATTAATGCAGAGGCTTACGGGACAAATAGCGAAGAGAAAAAAGAAAACAAAGATTAAGTCTTTGTTTTCGCTTTGGTTTTTACTGGGACAGGAGCAGGCGCTGCCACTTTTCGGATTCGCACTCGCAGCACTTTTGTCTGATTGGCATCGAGAACCTCAAAACGATAGCCTTCGAGATCGATCTTGTCGCCCGGAGCTGGAACCTTTCCACTTGCGTGACTGAGCAATCCAGCAATGGTAGTTACGGTCTCTGCGGAATTTTCTCCGAACTGCACACCAAGTAATTCTTCTACTTCCGCGATCGAGAGGCCGCCGGGCAGAACCACGGCCCCGTCCGACTCCTTCACGATTTCTGAAATTGCGTTCGCGGTGTCGTCGCCGCTTTCGCCCATGATTTCTTCCACCAAATCTTCCATTGTCGCGATGCCCGCGACGCTTCCGTGTTCGTCAATCACCACGGCAAGCGTCTGCCCTTTTTGGCGCATTTCTTTCAGAAGTTCCGACCCGACTTTGGTTTCGGGAATGAACAAAACCGGCTTCATCAATTCACGGACTTTTCTGCGCGGCAAATCCGTATCCGCGATTGTCAGCATATCCTGCGAGTGTGCGACGCCGACAATGTCGTCAAGAGATTTTTCGTACGCGGGAATTCGCGTGAATCCGGTTTCTACAAACTTTGCGTGCAGTTCTTCGAGTGTTGTGTCCGCGGAAATTGCGACAATATCCGGACGAGGCGTCATAACTTCGCGCACGCGCTTGTCGCTGAATTCCACGACTTGCTCGATCAGGTCTGCCTGCTCCGGTTCGATGATTCCTTCTTCTTCGGCTGCTTCGACGAGCGCTTCGATTCCCTCTTCGGTGCGTTGCTCTTCGGTTTTCTCCATTTCCTTTTCGGAAATGCGCGCGAGTGTTTCCGCGCCTTCCACAAATACGCGGAAGGGCCAGACGAGCCATAAGCTCGCGCGAATTGCGGGCAGCAACGGCAAAAGCCATCTTCCCGTAGTGCGGTACAAGAGAAGGTCGGGAATGAAGTGCATTGCGACAACGACTTCGAGCGCGATGAACACGCTCAATTCGAGGAGAGCTTCCCAGGTTCCAGTAACGAAAAATAAAACACCGCGGGTCGTTTCCAAAACAAGGAAAGCGAGCCAGAAATGGCCGAGGATACGGAACGCACGGCCAGCGCTGCGCCGATTGATTCTCAGTTTCGGCTCGATCTCCGCTTCAAAAATATCCAGATGTTCGTGCACAGGGCCGGTGGTCATGCGGCCCAGTTCGCGATAGATAAGAGTGAGATACGAAAAGACGGGCAAGAACAATGCGAGAAGGACAACGCCGATTGCATAGAACCAGCTGTAGTTCATAGCTCGAGACCCAGCTTGCGGCGCAGTTTGTGTTCGACCCGGTCCATTTGGCCCCGATCCGTCTCGTGATCATATCCCAGAAGATGCAAAATTCCGTGAAGGATGAGCACGCAAATTTCGCTTTGCAAAGTACGGCCATTTTTCTTGGCGTAGTGGCGGGCGACAGCCGGAGCGATGGCAATGTCGCCGAGAAATTTCATTTTATTCGGACGCTTTGCGGAGTGCTGAGAGGGGAAAGACAGAACGTCGGTGGGCTTGTTTTTCTTGCGATAGATTTTGTTCAGGCGCGCGATTTCAGCATCTGTTACGAAGGCGATTGCGATGGAATCAGGTTTCAAATTCAATTCGCGAAGCGCCTCGATAGAAAACTTCTCCAACTGCGGCAGAGCTAGCCGGACTTTTTTTTGATTGTTGAGAATGCTCACTTCAATATGTGACGGCGCTCAGTTACCCGATTTGGTGTTGCCGCGCTGCGGATGATCCACTTCGTATTCTTCGTAAGCGCGAATAATGCGTTGCACGAGATTGTGGCGGACGACATCTTTCTCGCTGAATTGGGTGCAGCCGATGCCCTCGATTTTGCCGCAGATTTCGAGCGCTTCGATGAGGCCGCTGCGTTTGCCGGAGGGCAAGTCGATCTGCGTGACATCGCCGGTGATGACGGCTTTGGAATTGAAGCCGAGGCGCGTCAAAAACATTTTCATCTGTTCGCTGGTGGTGTTTTGCGCTTCGTCGAGAATCACGAACGAATCGTTCAGCGTGCGTCCGCGCATGAAGGCAAGTGGCGCGATTTCGATAATTCCCTTTTCCACGAATGTTTCGAGTTTGTCGGCATCGAGCATTTCGTAGAGCGCGTCGTAGAGCGGACGCATGTAAGGATCGACTTTTTCCTGGAGCGTGCCGGGTAGAAAGCCAAGTTTTTCGCCGGCTTCGACGGCAGGGCGCGCAAGAATAATGCGGTTGACTTGTTTTGTGAGAAGCGCGCTCACGGCCATGGCAACGGCGAGATAGGTTTTGCCGGTACCGCCGGGGCCGATACCGAAAACCATGTCGTGCGATTCAATCTGATCCATGTAATGTTTTTGCGTGGCGTTTTTCGGCGTGACTTGCTTTTTTCCAAAGGAGCGCGGTTTGCCATGCTCGAAGATTTCGCTGGCGGTGGCGTGAGGTTCGTCGAGAGCGATGCGCATGAGGCTCTTCACTTCTTCGCCGGAGAGGTGACGGCCGTTGCGCGTGGCGTGGTTGTACTCTTCGACGATTTTAACGGCGCGGTCGACCGACTCGTGCGAGCCTTCGATGGTGAGTTTGATGTCCTGCAAATGCGTGCGGACTTGAAGCGAATCCTCCAGCAGACGGACGTTTTCGTCGAGCGTGCCAAAGAAGGGTTCTATTTTTCCGGAGATGGCGATGCTGCGTTTCATCAGGCTGGCAGGTGTTCTTGGTGAGGCGTGTGCTCCGACGTACGAGTGATGCTGATGACTTCTGACCGTCCCGACAAAAGCTTCGGGACGCACATCCCGCGCTTCGCGGTCGCCCATAAGGTTGTGATTCCTCCTGAACAGCAACTGCCGTCAACAGCTACGTCTGGAAGAAACTTCATTAAACGTAGCGCAGGAGGGGTGCGGGGTCAAGGGGCGGGAGAAATGCTTAACATAGCTGCAATCTTGTGAGAGCTAGAACGTGAAGTGGAAACTATGGCGCGTGTTCGTGTATAAGAAAGAGCTATTTTTGAGTTTGGGGAGTCTTTTACAGCGATGAATAAATCTCAACAGCCTGCTTTGTGTTTGTTTGTCGCCGGGTTGATTGGACTCGGCATCGTTGCGCTTATTGTTGGGGATTTTGCTCTGGTGTGGCAGCCAGTTCCCGACTGGGTTCCGGCGCGTCACGCGGTGGCGGACGGGACCGGTGCGCTGATGCTCCTGCTCGGTGTTGGGCTTATGTTTCGAGCGAGCCGGGCGTGGTCGGTGCGAATTCTCTTTTTGTACCTTATCGTGTGGGCATTGCTGAAAATACCTGGCGTCATTGCTGCGCCGAAGATGGAAGCGACGTGGCTCGGTCTCGGCGAACTCACACTGTTGCTTTCGGGTGGATGGACGCTGTTTGCGTGCCTGGGTGAAATTGGGGAAGGATCACCCCTTGGTTTTCTGGCCGGCGAGCGCGGGCTGCGCATGGCGCGAATACTTTTTGCGATTTCGATCATACCGATAGGGCTTTCGCACATTGTCTATGTAGAGGCGACTGCGGGTTATGTGCCCCACTGGCTGCCGTACCGCACGGGTTGGGCGTATTTAACCGGAGCCGGACAAATTGCGAGCGGGCTTGGCGTTTTGTTCAATGTTCTTCCGCGAATTGCGGCGTGGGCGGAGGCGGGACAGATCACGCTCTATACGTTGTTAGTGTGGGGGCCTACAGTGTTAGCGGCGCCAAAAGCGCGGTTGCCGTGGACGGCGTTTTTTATTTCGTGGATTTTTGGCGCAGCAGCCTGGGCGGTGGCGCAGAATATGCCCAAAAAAGTCGAACGTTCCACAAGTTAGAAGTCAGCTGAGAGTTTTTTTCGCTGGATAGCGGCGCTAGTTTTGCGGAAAGTCTTGCAAGCGGCAGATGAAGCCCCAGCCGCCCCCCAGTTCGCTGACGGCGAGCATGAGTTCGTTGCTTCCCTTTTTTAGCGGCAAGTAGACGGCGTCGTTTTCCGGATTGATGATTCCGAGGAAGCGCGGATCGCGGAATGCTTGCGCGCTGCGTCCACGCCATAGAATTTTTCCGTTGAGAAAAACGGTGACGTCGTCGCTATAGCCGATTTCCAGTTTTTTGATCTGATCGCGATCGGATTCGATGTTGGTTTTCGCGTAGAGAACCTTCATGCCCGGTTGGGGCTGGAGTCGCGTGGAAAAGTCGGATTGGAATGTGACCATGGGGTGTGGCGCTTCACGATAGCGGTAGAGAACGACAAACCCTGGCGGCTCGGCTTCAACTTGCTGCCATTGGATTGCGGAGACTTCGGAAGAAGAGAGAGGGCGTTCGAGATTGCGGGCGAGGCCGCCGTAGGAAGGCGAGATGCTCCATTTAGTCAGAACGTTAGGAGGCATCTGAGGAAGATGGCGGGCCCAAGGCGCATCGGGAGTGGTCTTGATTTCGAAATTCGAGAAATAGGTTTCACCGGTTAAAGTGAATAACGCCACTTGACCTTTTTGAACGCCGCTTTTCAGATCGTCCATGACGAGCGCGGGCTTTTCCATGTCTTTAACATAAAGCTTGGCTTGCGCGCCGGTGACCTCGAGGCGGAGGTGGAACCAGACGCTTTTAGGAATGACCACTGCGCCGGTGAAGCCGGGTCCATTGTAGATTTGCCAGTTGCGGCCTGTATTGAGGACGGGCGTGTACTGCATGGCGTCCGGATAGCCGGACTGATGTTGGCGAAGATAGATTTCCTCATAGTTCTTGCCATCGGCATCGATACGAACGTCAAAGCCGAAGAAACCTCGAGCAGCGGGAGTGGCGATATCCACGTCAATCACAGCGTCTCGCATCTCGAAGTCTTTTAAGATTGCAGCGCCGCCGTCGATGAGCAGGCATTTGCGACCCTGGTATTCGGCGACCTTCGCCTGGCCTTGGAGATCCCAACGTGGCGAGTCAGGAGGGACAGCGAGGGGCTGCGTTGTCTGGGAGTGGACGGCAGATGCTGAGACAAACAAAAAGGCGAGAACCTTGATGACTTGCGATCGCAGTGAGATGAATTTAGATTTCATTTAGGGCTCCGAATCGAACGCACTTCGACTCCATTACTCGGCGTGTATAGCGCACGTTTGAGATATTCCAAATAAATTGCACCTGCGCCTGTGCGGGTTGTGAAGGCCTAAGGACAGCGATTTAGACGCGGCAGTTTTCGAAATGTAACATCTTCGAACGAAGAGACTTCAGAAAGAGGCCTGCAGGTCCCAAAAAAGGAAGTCGATCTAAAAATCGGCCACTACTTTTTGAGGGCAGATTCGATGGCGGATTCGGCAAGGGGGGCCATGATGGTGTAGCCGGCTTTGTTGGGGTGGAGGCCGTCTTCGCTCAGATCTTTTTTCAAGAAACCGTGATCGTCGACCATGGCGGAGAAATAGTCGAGATAAGTGAGTTTATTTTCGGCGCAATATTTTTTGATCCAATCGTTGAGGATGAGGATTTTTTCGGGTGGGCGGCGGTCGGTCATGACGACCGTCTTCCCTTCTCCGTTGTGGCCGCCGTCGTAAACGGGGAGGACGGAAGAGAGAACGACCGTTATTTTGTGGGTAAGAGCGAGTTCAGACATGGATGCAAGGTTAGCTTCGATGTCTTCGAGCGTCATGGGACCAGTGTTGCCGGCGATGTCATTTGTGCCGGCGAGGATTACGACAACTTTGGGATTCAAGGCGACTACGTCTGGACGAAAGCGGATGAGCATTTGTGGAGTGGTTTGGCCGCTGATGCCACGGCCAATATAAAACTTCCCGGGAACGAGCGGACCGAATTGGGGCTGAGCCCAGACGTCCGTGATGGAATCGCCCATGAAGACCACGCGGTTTTCATCTTTGGCGGGAGGCGCGACTTTTGCATTGGCTTCGCGATAGCGACCGAGGTTAGGCCAGTCTTGCGATATCGCATCCCACCTGGTGAGCTTTCTTTGTGCAATTTCCAAATCGTGGCAATCACAGGCGGTTTGGGCGTGCGGGATTTCGACTTCGGGTTTTTGCGGGAGAGGAGTTTGTGCGGGTGGATTTTGCGCAGCAAGTTGGCTCGATGAGAACAGGAAACAGCCAGCCAAAGCCAGAACGCGATAGAAGTTCATTGATTTCTCCGGTGGGGATTTTACGCAGAACCGAGTTAGAGGTTAAGGAAAAACTGGACGCGCCGCAAAAGTACAGTTTACGCCTTCCATTGGTCCGAAGAAAATTTGGTCCGCGCTTGTCGAATTCCTTGCCACCAGCCAATCGCGGCACCAACGATTCCACCAAAAACCACAAATTGCTGGAACGTCATGTGGAACAATTGGCGAGCAATACCATTGCTGGCGTGGCCAGTAAGGCCAAGTCCGAGGAAGGCGATCGCCGCACCGAAAACGGCGCCACAGAATGCCGTCAATCCAGCGTAAAGAAGTATTTTTGATTGCGCCTTCATGGCAAATCCAAATTCTGCATCAATCTGCGGGGAAGGCGCGGGTGCGGGCCCATTCGCGGATAGAGGTGATGTCTTCGGCGCGGGTGACGCTGAGCGGCTGAGTGGAAGAGAGTTCGTTTAGAAGAATTTCGGTGGAGAGTTGTTGCTTGGCGGCGAAGGCGGAGTAAAGGCCGGAGATTATAGATTGCTCGATTTCGGCACCGGAGAAGCCTTCGCTAGCGGCGGATAGTTTTGCGAGATCGAATGCTTTGGCATCGCGGCCGCGTTTTTTGAGATGCAAGGCGAAGAGAGATTCACGAACCTTTGCGTTGGGAAGATCGACGAAGAAGATTTCGTCAAAGCGGCCTTTGCGGAGCATTTCGGGCGGCAGCGCGGAAATATTGTTCGAAGTAGCGGCGAGGAAGACACCGGATTCACGGTCCTGCATCCAGGTGAGGAGGGTAGCGAGAAGGCGTTGGGAGAGGCCAGCGTCGGCATCGCCGGAAGAACCCGCAGAGGCAAAAGCTTTTTCGATTTCGTCGATCCAGAGGACGACGGGCGCCATTTTTTGCGCGAGTTCGAGTCCTTTGCGGAGTTTCTTTTCACTTTCACCGACGAACTTGTCGTAGAGAGCGCCGGCATCGAGACGCGCAAGTTCAAAGCCCCATTCGCCAGCGACAGCTTTTGCAGCGAGGCTTTTGCCGCAGCCTTGCACACCGGTGATCAAGATTCCCTTTGGCGGAACAAGGCCGAATTTCAAGCCTTCGGCAGTGAGAGCGGATTTGCGTTTGCCGAGCCAATCTTTGAGGCGTTGGAGGCCGGCGACATCGGAAAACGAAGAATCGCGGCGGACGGTTTCGAGTAGACCTTCGCCGCGGAGAATGTTGCGCTTTGCTTCGAGTAGGTCTTCCAGGATCGATGAGTCAGCTTTGCCGCGGGAGAGAACGCACATGCGCAGAGTGCGAAGGGCTTCTTCCTTTGTGAGGCCTGCGAGGCATTGGGCGGCTTGCTGCATGGCCATGGAATCGAGAGACATGGGAATGTGATTGTCCCGATTGAGATCGGCCAAAGTTTGGCGGACGCCGGAAAACAATTCTTCTAATTCGGGTAGGCCGAGCTGGAACGGGACAGCATCTCCTGCCAAGTCAGGTGGCAGCTCCACAGAAGCGGCCGTGATGACGATAGAGCGGCGTGCTGTACGGAAATTTTCGCCGAGTTCGCGGAGGCGGCGGCAGATTTTGTCGTTCTCGCAATAGCGGGCGAAATCTTTGAGGAGGAAGATAGCGTCGCCAGTGATGATGCCGATGTTGGCAAGGGCCTGACCCGGGTCGTCCGTGTGGTAGAGAGGTTCTCCGCGAAAACGGGCGAGGCCTTTGGTTACGCTCCAGTTGTAAACAGGGACGTCGAGTTCGGTACCGATTTGAAAGAGGAGCTGTTCGACGCGCTCTTCCTCAGTGGTTTCGACGGTGATGATGGGGTGACGCGAGTTGACCAGAAGGCGGAGTTCGTCGCGTTTGTTGAGTTTTCCCTGGGTGAGGCTCAAGAGAGGACTCCGGGCACGCAGAGAAAGACTACTTGAATTGAAAGCGGGGTACATGCAAGCGCGTGAAGGTATGAAAATCGTGTGTTTGACTTCACTCGAAGCGTCCCCTAAAATTGATGGTTTGAGTGATGCTTAAAAGGAGCACCAGCTAGATGGCCCAAGGACAGGCTACCAAAGTTAAGAAGAAGAAAAAGTCGGTTTTGAAGCGTGCGGCGCAAGCTCGTCAACGTGCGGAAGTGAACAGGGCGAACCGGACGGCTGTTCGCAGCTTAATCAAGAAATTGCGCGGAGCGATTACGGCAGGTGATTCGACCGCGGCGGGAAATTTGCTGCACCCGACGATGTCCGCGATCGACCAAGCGATTACGAAAGGCGTGTTGCACGAGAACACGGCGAACCGGTATAAGTCACGTTTGAATTTGGCGTACAACGGATTGGCGGCGAAGAAGAAGTAGTGGTCGGTTTTTATCAGAGATTTTGTGAAGTTTTAAAAGAACGGCGGACATTGTTCCGCCGTTCTTGTTTTTTGGGATGAGGTTTATCGAGCGGCGGCGCGGGCTTCGGGGGCGGTTAATTCGGCGAGGAGAAATTCGAGGATTGTGCGTGGAGAATCGGCGCCGCCTTTAAGGCGATCGTCGGCTTTTTGGAGCGCTTTAAGACCTGAGAGAAGGCGGGGCTTGGAGATTTTGCGTGCGCTTTGCAGAGCGAGTTCAGCTTGCTCCGGACGCATGCCGAGAGCGCGGGCGGCTTGCCAGCCGTTCGTGGCGCCGCGGACTTCGCTGGCTTCCATCAATTTGCGGTACATCCACGTGAGCGCGCCGAGGATTTGGAGTGGTTGTTCGCCTTCGCGGAGGATGCGGTCGAGAAAATCGAGCGCGCGTTTGGATTGGCGCGAGGCGAGCATGTCCGCAAGTTCCCAGACGGTAGCGGTTTTTTCTGAGATGACGAGGGTGGCGACGTCCTGACGGCGAATCAGCTTTTTTTCAGCCGCGTAGGTTGAGAGTTTTGTGATCTCGGTTTTGAGGCGCTGCAAATCGGCGGAGACAGCTTCGGCGAGATCTTCGGCGGCGCCTTTTTCGAATTCGACACCGTCTTCCTTTGCCATGACTTTTGCCAGAGCGATTGCGGCGCCGAGACGATCGTCCTGTTTTTCACCAAGACCGACTTGGACGACGAGAGATTTTTCCACGAGCAATTTTGCCAGGCGCATGCGCTGATCGAGGCTAGTAGCTTCGATAACGAGAATCGTGAACGAAGCGGGATTTTCGAGATAGGACTCGAGCTGTTTCACGGCATCTTCGCGTTTCTTTTCGGCGAAGGATTCGATGGATTCAGCATCTTCGAGGAAGACGAGCTGTTGCGGAGAGAGCATCGGCAGGGTTTGCGCTTGATCGACGGCGGCCTGAACTTCGCCACGCTCGGCGGAAAAACGGGAGACGGCCCAGGCGCGAGCGGCTTCGGGAACGAAGCGATCGATGAGTTGCGCGCGGCAAGTGTCACGAAGATAGATTTCTTCGCCGAGCAAAAGAATTGCCGGAACGTACTTTCCCTTTTCGATACGCGCGGGGAGCTCGGCTGAAGAAATTTGCGGCATTAAAAGTTCTCCAGAATGGCGGCAACGAGTTTTTGCGCGAAGTCCTTGGCTAAACGATCGAGAGCGGGATCTTGTTCTTCGAAGAAACTCTTTACGTCGGTGGAGAGTTCGTATTCGTTGCGGAAGAGAAAGTTATCGGAGTGGAAGAGAACTTTTTGTGTATCTGATTCAGTGAGGGTGACTTCGCACTTGACGGTGACGAGCATGGTGGTGGCTTGCGCGGTTGAAGGCGTGGTAGATGTGGCCGGCTGCGATTGGAAAGTCAGAGGAACGGCTTCAACGCTGAGAACTTTGCCCGTGAGGACGGCATCGCCGCTGGCAGGATTGGAGACGATCTTGTAATTCGTTTTGGCGAGAAATTCGTGAATGGTAGCGGCGGTGAGTTTTTGTTCGATGCGATAACTGGCGGTTTTGTTTTCGATGGCGGGGACGGCAATGACGTGGATGGTTTTGGGCAAAGCATTATCGCGGCCAGCGACGTGGTAGCCGCAGGCGCTGGCGAGAAAACAGAGCGCTATGGTGAATGCGAGTGCGGCGCGTTTCATGCGAGAAGTTTCTCCGCGAGCTTTATGGCGTTGAATGCAGGCAGACGAATGTTATCCGCTGCGCCCCAGAACCACCAAACGTCCTGAGCGGAATCCTTTTCAGGCGTAGCGAGTTGAATGAGAGACTCGCCGGAAATGCTGACGTTGCTGGGTACAGCATCCACAGAGATATGAAGGCCGGCGGACTTTACGGCGGCGGCGAGCTGGGTTCCGTCAGCGGCGGTTGCGAGCTTTGCGGCGAGTGAGAAAGTGAAGCCATAGAAAGCCGGGGTGTGAATTAATTGGACGGCGGGAATTATTGAATTGGGCGCAAGGATCGAGGCGATTTCTCGGCGAAGACGTTCGCGCGATGCGGAGAGATTTTCTTTACTGCCCGCTCCGAAGCGATCAAGAAGATTGAAACCGACTTGCGTGTCGAATATCGGAGTGCCGATGGATTGAAACGAGAGAAGCTGGCTGGTCTGTTGTTCGAGCTCCTCAATTCCCTTCTTGCCACATTCGGAGACAGGCTGGAGCGCGACGAGCGTGATGTACTCCGGATTGAATTTTGCGAGGGCGAGCGAGAGCGAGGCGCCGGCTATTGCCGCAGCGCCGGGGATGGCGAAAGATTTTTGGCCGCCGATTGAAAAACCTGGCCGGAGGAGTTCGAGATTAGAAAACCAGGGGAGCGCGGCGGAATCGGAGGCGAGACTGCCGCTGAGATCCACGATGAATGCTCCACTGCGTTGAGCGAGAGCAAGATTTGTTTTTGTGAAATTGGCGGAACCAGTGAAAAAGATAATGTTTGCGCGGTCAAAACTGTCTTCTTCGACTGGCTGGATAACAGTTGCTTCGCCTGCGGCCTCGGTGAGCGTGCCAGCCGCGATTTCTTCGTCGACTAAACGAAAATCCGCGGCAGCAAAACAGCTTTCTTCGAGGAGTGATTTGAGTTCGATGCCGAGAAGGGAGGATGCGCCGGCGATGACGATGCGAGTGGAGGTCATGTTGTGCCGGGAAATAGTATACGGGAAGCGACGAAATGTTCGAATTCGGAGAGTAGAAGGCGAGTGATGGATTGTTGGCGGACGTGCAAATGGAGGGCACATGACTACCCGTTGTGGTGTCAAATAAAGTAAGGAATGGTGCTTGTCTATGCGAAAGACCTTTTGGCCCAGCGCTTTTCCCTGCCTTGCGCTTGCTTTGCAATTTGTTTTTTTCAATTGGCCCGCGGCAACGCATGCGCAAGCTGCGCCGGATGAAGATGTGCTTGCGAAAATTCACGAGCGATTGACCTCGGCTGAGAGATTGAATTATCACGACCCCTCGATCTTTGTCGGGGAGATAAGCCGATTGGGACCGTACCCCACAACCGTTTGTAAGTCTGCAATAAGCCAAGAGGTGGACTTTGCGGTTTCGCAATGGCTCTTCGGGAATTCGAAAGAGAGTGTCATTACCGCAGGATTCATAAACTGCACGATGGGGCCGCTGCCTTCGCCACCATTTACGCTGCATGCGAAAGTGATTGTTTATTGTGAGCACCGCCATCGCGGTCCGCTGAACTGTATGACACCGGTTGTTTTTAGCGAAGCTGCACTAGAGGAGATTCAGAGATGGGTTTCCACGGTAAAACAATCCGGCGGAGATTTTGATTTAGCGAAGATTCACGATGCGCTGCTGGACGCAGAACGATTGGCGCGCCACGACGGATTTGTGTTTACAGGCGAAGTCAGTCGGAATGAACAGATTCATCAGAAGCGATGCGCGACCGGCGTGGAGCAGGTCGTCGCATATCGCGTTTCGGACGTACTGTGGAACTATGCGGATTCGCTAGTTGGGAAGGATTATTCCGTAAGCAAGGGATTCATTGACTGCAAACAACGTGCGCTGGCGGAGCCATTTACGCGTGGAACAAAAATTATTGTGCATTGTGAACTGGAACATGGAGCGGGGTACCGATGTGATGACCCGGTTTTGTTTTCGGAGGAAAGGCTAAAGAAAGTTCAAGTTTGGGTGAATGAGCTGCGGGAACGCGAAGGCGACCCTGAGCTCTTGCAGATTCACTATCATTTGCGCGATTCGCTTGAGCTGGCGCCGACGCGGCCGAAGTTGATCTTTGGAAAAGTGCTTTCGCTTACGGCGAACCGATTTCCCGTGCCGCAATCCGTAGCGATATTGCCGACAATGCAGGTTGCGGTGTCCGACGTGCTTTGGGGTTATTACAAAGAAGCAGAAGTAAAAGTGATCTGCCCGAACAGGAATTGTTCAACCGTGACGATTGGGTCGGAGGTGATTGTCTATTGCGAATTTCTCGGAAGCAACTATACGGAGACTGCACCCTATTGCCGATATTCTTCGACAAATTTCAGCGACGAGAGCGTGAAGCGTGTGAAAGTGTGGGTCAGTGAAGCGCGGCAAAAGCAGCCGGTGCTAATTTTGGAGAAAATCAAAGAGACACTGGCAGAAGTACATTCCGGACCAAGATACATTCCATCGGTCTATCGAGGACATGTGGATTCGATTGGGACGGCAGACAACGGAGTCCCATTGGAGCATTTCGTTGACACGAGCGGAACGAGAAAGAAGCCGGTGAATTTGCTCTTTCGTGTGCCGTATGCGCGGACGCCAGGCGCAATTGAAATTGGAAAGAAATTCATCACCTTCTGCTATCAGCAAGACGACATTTGTTACGCGGGCGAGGAAGCGACGGGAATTATTGGGGATTCGGACGAAATCTATCGCGAGATTGAGAGATTAATTGACGAGAGAAAATGACAGCTCACGATACTCGTTGTTCGTCTAAGAGATCCCGGCAGTGCGCGAGACGAGGCGGTGGCGGAAGAAGCGGACGAAGTGCAAGGCGACAGGAGTTATTGCGTAAGTGCAAGCAAACATCACAAGCGCGATCTCGGAATAGGTCCAAATCACAGCGATCAGCATAAGTAAGGCGATGATAGCGAGCGAAGGCTGTTTGCGCGTGAGCGGAATGTCTTTGAAGCTGTAGTAGCGAATGGTGCTAGTCATGAGCATGCCGAGGGCTGCGGCGAGAAGAAACCATGCAATGGACCAGCGGCCATCATGGAGCGGGACTTTAAACCCATGAACGATTGAAGCGATTACGCCAGCTGCGGCTGGTGTTGGCATGCCAATAAAAAATTTCGAACCGCCGGGCGCCATGCCCTGAACGTTGAAGCGCGCCAGACGCCACGCACAGCAAATCAGAAAGACGAGGCAAAGTATCCAGCCTAGATGGCCGAGCTGTTCCACGTTGAACGGCGAACTAACTGGAATGCTGCGAAAACCCCAAGCATAGGCGAGGATAGCAGGTGCGATTCCGAAACTGACGACGTCGGCAAGCGAATCGAATTGAACGCCGAATTCGGTGTTAGTGCCGGTAAGACGGGCGATGCGGCCGTCGAGTGAATCGAAGAGAATGGCGAAGCCGATGGCGCGGGCAGCATGATCGAAATCCGTTACGGTGCCGTGGAGTGAAGCAACGACGGCGTAGTAGCCGCAAAGAAGATTTGCGGAGGTGAACATCGCAGGCAAAAGGAAAATGCCACGGCGCAATTTGGTGTTGCGGAAGCGGCGCTCGGCGAAGGGGATTTCGCGCTGATCCATGTCTCCTATCATCCGGCTGAGTGGCCGGCTTCGGCAAGAGCAACATCAGAGGAGACGTTCGAGGATTGCACGGACCATCGGGCGAGGACACTGGAGCCGCCGTGGACCGTATCGCCGACTTTGACGGAGATTTGAGCGTCTTGCGGGAGCCAGATATCTACGCGGGAGCCGAAGCGGACGAGGCCGATGCGTTCGCCGCGAATGACAGATTCGCCGGATTTCTTCCAAGCGACACAGCGACGCGCGATAAGGCCAGCGATTTGTTTGAATTCGATGTCGCCGCCGGGCGTAGCGAGCGTGAAGATGTTTTGTTCGTTTTGCGTGGATGCTTTGGGGTCCCACGCGGCAAGAAATTTGCCGGGGCGATAGTTCACGTTTGTGATGGTGCCAGAGAGCGGCGTGCGATTAACGTGAACATTCCAGATTGCGAGAAAGATGCTGATGCGAGTGCCTGGGCGGCCAGCGTTTTCTTCCTCGGTGATAACGACTACGCGTCCGTCAGCGGGAGACACCACGCTATCCGGATCAGATGGGATGGCTCGGTCGGGGTCACGGAAAAAGGAAAATATAAACGCCGCCAGCGCAATAAGGATTGCTGCTGTGACCCACCACTGCAGGGCGAGGGTGATTCCTCCGAAGAAGAGCGGAGGCAAACCGAAGTAATAGCCTTCCTTGACCATTAAAGATTGAAGATAACACAGAGCGGGAACAGACGCAGAGACGGGGCTGAGGCGCGACTATTTGATTTTCTGCTGATCCACAGTCAGCCGCTAGCGTAACGTGGCCGACCTGCAGCTCAGGCACACAAATAGTTCAGCCTGCATTCAACACACAAATTGGACGGGAGGCGCGCTAGCCGTGGGCAGCGCGCGCGCGTTGGATACGCAAGGCAATCCGCTCCATCTCATCTTTGCAGTGGAGCTTCATTTTCTTGAGTTTTATTTCTTCGAGGAGGTCTTCCGAACTGAGGTAGGGAGATTTGAGGATTTTTTGAAGTTCTGCTTCGTACTGCTCGTGCTCTTCGAACAGACGCCGATAGTCAGCGTCTATATCGAGGAGTATGTCCCGAGGGTTCCGCTGCAATGATGCCATGCGTTCCTCCTCTATTCTTACAGCTGCTTGTGAAAGCAACTTAAATTGTGAACTACAGAGGCCGCGATGCTGGTGAGAGCCTCTGTTACGGGACGTTAACACAAGGGAAAGAAAGGTCAAGAGGGTATCTGTGGGAAATTGGTCCTAGCCCGCTGGATGGATTAGTTCGAGAGATGAAGCGCCATAGTTAGAGCGGACTCATCTGGATTGCGGTAATAGTTGGGACGACGGCCGGAGACGGAGAAGTTGTGCTTTTTATAAAACGCGATGGCGCGCTCGTTGGATTCGCGGACTTCGAGAAAGATAGATTGATAGCCATTGGCGCGGCAGTCCGCGAGTGCCGTGTTCAACAAGACAGAACCAAAGCCTCGGCGGCGCCAGTTGGGGCCGACAGCAAGATTGAGGAGTTCCATTTCGCGGGCTAGCACAATGACGCGGACGGCGAGGAAACCGAAGAGAATTTGGGTGTCGCCGATAACCCAGCCCCGAACGTCACCGATACCCAGCTCGAATTCGCTGGGAGTCCATTGAGCTGCTTCCGGGCAAGACTTGGCAAGAAGAAGAACTTTTGAGAGCTCGGCGGAAATTAACGGACGCACATTTCCGATGGAAGTTTCGGCGCTCATGAACCGGCGGCTTTCTTGCCGAAAATTTCCGCGTCAGAACGGCGAACGTAGTTAGCGTCGAGGATGAGGGCATCCACACCTTGCGGGTTGGCGTCACGCGACGCACGCATTCCAATCTTGGCTGCGAGCGGTGGATTTACAGTTACCAGCTCCCCGTGGCCGCCTTTTCTCGATTGCCAAAATGGGCTAGTCGTCAGGATTTGGGGATCGAGAGACACGAATGCAGTGTGAGCCTTGCCGGTTGTCTCTGCAACAGATTCAAAAAATTCGAGTGGCGCAATGACGCTTTCCTCGGAAATTTGCTTCCAGTCAGCGCCAGCGCGGCGATACAGGGCGGCAAAGAGCTGACTTCGCAGGGCGTCAATGAAGACGGCGGCGTATCCGGCAGCAGCCGGTGCGCAATCGGCAAGGACTGCCAAACGAGAGACTGGGAAAATCGGCTTGGTGTAAACCTCGGACCATGCTTTGGCAGTGGTCAAGCCGACGCGAACGCCAGTGAATGAACCGGGTCCAGAGGCAACTGCGTATCCTGCTAAGTCGGAATGACTTACACGATTATCCTGCAGGAGCTTATCAATCGCGGGAAGCAGCCAAGAGGAGTACTCTTCATTGGCTAAGTGTGAAACTTCACCCAGGACTTGGAGGCCGTGCAGAAGAGCGATGCTGCCACGCGCGTCGCACGTATCGAGGGCTAGAATGAGCACGAGGACATTCTATCGCAACGTGAACGTAAACGCAGAGCAATTTGACTGCCAAATTAAACGTTTAATGGCGGTAACCCTTTCATTCCAAACGATATATCTTGACTCTTTGCTCACAAGCGAGGATACTTCGGTTGTTCCACAAGGGGGCACCGGAAGCCATGGACTATAAGATCGGCGACAAGGTTGTGTATCCAAATCACGGCGTTGGGATGATCGAGCAGGTCAGCTACGGGGTTTTGAATGGAAGGACTGAGCGGTACTACATGATTCGCGTGGTATCGAGCGGGTTGCGAGTAATGGTGCCTCAATCGAACGCGGAAACTGTTGGTCTGCGACCGGTGATCCGAACGAACGATACGACGAAAGTGTTGGGCTTCCTCGAAAAGGGCAAACTGAATTGCCATCACGATTGGAAACACAGATTCAAGGAGAATTCGGAGCGCATGCGCACGGGTTCACTGCTGGAAGTTGCTGTTGTGTTAAAGAGCTTGGTTTCGCTGAGCCGGAGCAAGCCGCTTTCATTCCGCGAAAAGAAGATGCTGGAGCGGGCAAAGTATTTGCTCGTGAGTGAAATGGCGACGGCGCGGAATACTTCGTCGGAATTGGCGGAGACACTCGTGGTGAAGTCACTGGCGAAGGCCAAGTTGCAGTTTCCGGTAATGCAGGAAGCGCTCGAGCAATAATTTTTAGGCCGGCATTATTGGGGGACAAGCGAAATGCTTGTCCCCTTTTTTATTTTGGGGAGTTCTGTATTGCATTGCTGGAGATCGAGCCAAAGTAAACATTGAGGTCCTTCGCGCATCTTCATGGATGCGCTCAGGATGACACCGCGCCAGATAAGCGGATTGGGCTAGGAGAGTGGGAGAGAGGCGGTGGCGTTGAGCGAGGTGTCTGCGAGGATGCCGGCGCGGAAGCGGGGGTAGGCCGCGGCGGCGATCATGGCGGCGTTGTCGGTGGAGAGTGCACGGCTGGGAAAATAGGTTTGGATGCCCGTGGATTTGCCGCGTTCTTCGAATGTCGCTCTCAGGTGTGCGTTAGCGGCGACACCCCCAGAAACAAGAATCGTTGAGGCACTGGTTTGTTCTGCGGCGGCAAAGGTACGGTCACGAAGGTCGCGGACGACTGCGTTTTGAAATTCGCGTATGAGAGCGAGAGTCTGTGACGAGCAAAGAGGCAGAAGCTGTTCGAATTTGCGTTCTCCTCGATTCAGCGCAGCTTCGCGGGCAGTGATTTCAGGAGTGTATTCGGAGTGTTCACGAATGTGATAGAGGACTGCGGTTTTTAGGCCGCTAAAGCTAAAGTCGAGGGGATTACCTTTCATTTTGATTGGGCCGAATTTCACTGGTGCAGGCGCGGAACCGGCAGCGGCGGCGAGGCGGTCGAGAATTGGGCCGCCCGGATAGCCGAGACCGAGGAGTTTTGAAACTTTGTCGTAAGCTTCCCCGGCAGCGTCGTCGCGCGTTTGGCCGATTTTGCGATAGTGGAGTTGGGCAGCGGCTTCGGCGCGAGTTCCCTCCTCGGCGCGGACTTCGTAAAGAACCGTATGACCACCAGAAACGATGAGGCAGACGGCGGGGAGTTCGGGGACGACACCGCACTTGTGCGCTTCGAGAAAGACTGCGTGGACGTGGCCTTCCAGGTGATTCACCGGAACGAGCGGTTTGCCCAATGCATGCGCGAGTGTTTTGCCGTAGGTGATTCCGACGAGGAGCGAGCCGACAAGGCCTGGGCCTTGCGTGACGCCGACGGCATCGAGGTCGGAAAGATTCAGATTGGCCTGGGCGAGGGCTTCGCGGACGACGGGGACGATTTGGCGGAGATGTTCGCGCGAGGCAAGTTCGGGAACGACGCCGCCATATTTGCGATGAATATCGATTTGCGAAGCAACGACGCTGGAGAGGATTTCGCGACCGTCGGCGACAATGGCTGCAGCGGTTTCATCGCAGGAAGATTCGATGCCGAGAATGCGGATGCTCACTTATTCATGCTAGCACAGGGCACGTAAGCTGCCGTCGGATGCAGGCGGCGAACCCTACAGCGAGAAACCGATTGAAAATGCGAGTAACCTCTTAGAACCTGAGTGCATGACCCAACAAGACAAACAACCGACGCCAAGCGGCGTGAAGAGAGTTCGCAAAGCTGTGTTGCCAGCGGCAGGATTGGGGACACGATTCCTGCCTGCGACGAAGGCGCAGCCGAAAGAGATGCTTGCGGTAGTGGATAAGCCGCAGATTCAGTATGTGGTGGAAGAGTGCGTGGCGAGCGGAATCGAACACGTCATTATTGTTACGGGCAAAGGCAAGAATTCGATTGAAGATCATTTCGATTACAACCCGACGCTGGAACGGTTTTTGGAGGAAAAAGGCAAAAAAGATCAGGCAGCATTGGTTCGCAGAATTAGCGACATGGTTCAGGTGAGTTATACACGCCAAAAAGAGCCTTTGGGTTTGGGACATGCCGTGCTTGTAGCGAAGGACCTAGTTGGAGATGAGCCTTTTGCTGTGCTGCTGGGGGACGTGCTGATTCCTGGCGAAAATCCGGCGACGAAACAATTGATCAAAGTTTATGAATCCACTGGGGTGGGCGCGATTGCCGTCGAAGAAGTCCCGAAAGAAAAGACACATTTGTATGGAATCGTGGACGGCCAAGCCGCGCCGCAGGCTCCTTTCGGCGAACGTCTACTGCGAATTCGAGAGCTGGTGGAAAAGCCAAAACCGGAAAATGCGCCTTCGAATCTGGCGATTACGGGACGCTACGTCTTGCCGCCGGCGATTTTCGATTGCCTGGAAAGGACAAAACCCGGGGCAGGAAACGAGATTCAGCTTACCGATGCCTTGAGAATTCTCGCTAAGGAACAGGGACTTTGGGCGCTGATTTACGAAGGCATTTCGTACGACGCAGGTGAAAAACTGGGGTTCCTGAAAGCGACGGTCGAGCTGGCGCTTCAGAATCCGGAGTTTGGCTCGGCGTTTCGCTCTTATCTCAAAGGCCTAAAGTTATAAGCCAACCGTAGGTTTTCTCCCCTTCTCTCCACCGCAAACTCGGGTGTTTCCTTTATATCGTTTTACCGCAAAAGGCCAAACAATGCCTTTTAAGGTGACAAACCTCAAATATGGGCTTTTGAACCAGCTACGAGTGAATCAACGCAGCAGTGCTCCCGTGCTTAGACGAATCGCTCAACTGTTGACGGGAATATTGATTGCGCTGCTGGTTGGGTTCTGCTTTTTTGCGAGTTCGCTTTTCATTACGCTCCTGCTGGCAGCATTCTTCTCAATTCTGGTAGCTCCTATCGTTAGTATTCTGGAAAAGGTGCGGCTTCCCAGGTCGCTTGCAGTGGGAATTGTGATTCTCACTGGAACAGTGGGAGTCGGCTATGCCCTCTTTGTGTCCTATGGCCAGCTCAGTGCTTTTTCCGATGATTTGCCCGAGTATGCGGACAAAGTTAGAGAGGCCATTTCTCCGCTGAGTGACAAGATTCAGCAAGTTCAAGAGAGCGCGCGAACCATCAACCCGGAGACTCCGTCCAAGAAAATTCCAGAAGTACGAATTCACGAATCTATTTCGTGGACAAGCTATCTAGTGCGCGGCGTCGGTTCCTTGTGGGGAGCGTTGATTGTTGCCGGCGTCATTCCCTTCCTGATGTTTTTCATGCTGATTGCGCGGGATAAGTTGACTTATTGCGTAGAAGTCATGTTCGGAAGAAAAACGGACGTCGAACAGTTCTTGAAACGCATGAACCGGATGATTCGTACTTATGTAGTTGGAAATCTGTTGATCGCAGCCGTGCTCGCGGGAATCAGCACACTCGTTTTTTGGAGTTTGGGATTGAAAGCCCCGTGGGTTCTCGGAACCGCAAGCGGCTTTTTGAACGTCATTCCTTTTTTTGGCGCTGTATTGGCACTGGCGCTGCCGATTCTATCGGCTCTATTGCAGTTTCATACGATTGCGCCCTTTCTGATTATCGGAGCAACCGTGCTTGTACTGCACCTCGTTTCAGCAAACTTTCTGATTCCACGGCTTATTGGGCCCCAGGTGGACATCGGGCCAGTTGCAGCAACGATTGGAATTTTATTTTGGAGCTGGCTTTGGGGAATTCCCGGATTATTGCTGGCGATTCCGCTGACAGCGTTCGTAAAAATGGTGGCCGACGCGAGCCCTTCGCTCCATCATCTCTCAAACTTTCTTGCGCATGATCCCCAACAATACAAGTTGTCAGAGCCGGAATCAAAACCCCAAGAAACGAGCATCGCCAGCGAAGCGTCGCCCTAACTATTTGGCGCCTTTTATTCTTTTCTCAAAATTGTGTATAACGGTATCGTTCGGCTCTGCATCCATTAAGGTCTACAGCTGCGAGCAGATGTTTCAAATCATTCCAGGCGCAGCCGCCCTACAAGAACAGCATATCGAAGGAGAAATCCTATGAGCGAAGCTACAGGACAAGTGAAGGCAGCGGAATCCAAAACCCCGAAAACCTATCCGGCGAAATCGTTTGCTGCACGGAGCGCGACTTCCGGACTTGCGGCACATTCGATTGTGCGGCGCGAGCCGAAGCCGTCGGATGTGCAGATCGAGATTTTGTTTTGCGGCGTTTGTCATTCGGATTTGCATCAGTCACGCGACGAGTGGCACGACGTGATGGCCACAGTTTATCCGTGTGTCCCGGGACATGAAATCATCGGGCGCGTCACGAAAGTCGGCAGCGACGTAAAGAAGTTCAAGGCCGGCGACCTGGTTGGCGTAGGCTGCATGGTCGACTCGGACCGGACGTGTCCCAACTGCAAAGCTGGCGACGAGCAATACTGCATTAGTTTTCCAACGCTGACGTACAACGCAGAGGACAAACATCTTGGCGGCGTGACCTATGGCGGATATTCGGACAGCATCGTGGTGGATGAAGCATTCGTGCTGCGTGTTTCTGACAAGTTGAATCCGGCAGGAGCGGCACCGTTACTCTGCGCAGGAATCACCACTTATTCGCCGTTAAAACATTGGAACGTGGGCAAGGGCCAAAAAGTGGGCATCGTGGGGCTGGGCGGATTGGGCCACATGGGCTTGAAGTTCGCGAAGGCATTTGGAGCACATGTGGTGCTCTTCACAACGTCTGCAGGGAAAACAGCGGATGCGAAGCGGTTGGGTGCAGACGAAGTGGTGATTTCAAAAGACGCGGCCGAGATGCAGAAACATGCGAACAGCTTTAACTTTATTTTGGACACGGTGTCCGGCGATCATGACCTCAACGCCTATTTGCAATTATTGACGCTGGACGGCACGATGACGCTGGTCGGTGCACCAGAAAAACCGGCGCCGGTTGCGGCATTCAATTTGCTGATGGGTCGCAAAAGGCTGGCGGGATCGGCCATCGGCGGAATTCGCGAAACGCAGGAGATGCTGGATTTCTGCGCGGCGCACAATATTGCAGCCGACGTGGAAGTGATTCCGATACAGGATGTCAACAAAGCCTACGATCGTTTGCTGAAGAGCGATGTGAAATATCGTTTCTCGATCGATATGGCGTCGCTGAAACAAGCTTAGGCTGGATCCCAAGCAAAAACCCCACATGACCCAATGCGTGTGGGGTTTTTCTTTTGGCTTCCTAGTTTGAGCCTGCTTCAGTAGCGGGCGTCCTGATTGCGGCGGTGCTCTTCGGGAGCGGCTGCAATGCCTGCCCGGCGGAGTTCTTCCGTGTAAAATTTGCGGTAGAGCACACTCCACTCTTCGCTGTCTTCCAGAATTTCTTTTTTCATGGAAGAGATTTTTTTGCGGGCTTCGGCGTCCATCTTTTCTTCTTCACGCAACTGATTGGTCAGAATCGTGACAATGTTCTGGCGGATAGTGTCGCGGTCCTCGACAAATTCAACTTCATTGCTGGCGACGAGCACGTCCATCATTTTGTGGGATAGCCGAACGATTTTTTCTCGAGTAAGTCGCATCGCTTCCTTTTTTGAATTCCAATCTGCTTGACTTCGTTAACGCAGTACCAATTTTTTGTCGCGCGCCAGTTGCGCCTTAACCTTTTTGAACATTTCCTGATACGTGATTCCGGAGTTGCGCATCTGCTCCTGGTACTGAATCAGGATCTGGCGCGCTTCATCATTGATGCGGTCTTCGACAGTGATTTCTTCGAGCATAGCTTGGCGGAGGCGCGGTACGACGGTTTCCGGCGTCTTCACTTCCACCATTTCATCTTCGATAAGCTTTTTGAGCGTTGCGGCGGCCATGTGGCCCACCAAGTCCCGGTTCAGCAGCATTCCTGGCGCGTCCTTTGTGTTATGGAGAAACATCGAGTTTACTGGCTGAATTGCAAAACTGCAACCGAGTGAGGAATTTGGGCGCGCAAAGATGCAAAAAAACCGTGTCGCGCTATAATGCGCGCGACTTACGGATAAAGGAGCTATGGGATGAGGAAGGCTGCCGGATTTGGTGTCTTGGGAATAGTTTTGTGGACTGTAAGCGCGGTTCTCGTGCCTGGCTCGGCACGCTCTCAACAAACGGCGACCGATCCTGCGAAGGAAGACTACGTCAAAGCTCACTACACGAAGTATGAGTACCGGATTCCGATGCGCGATGGGAAGAAGCTGTTCACTTCGGTGTATGTGCCGAAGGACGATTCGCAAAAGTATCCGATTTTAATGGATCGCACGCCGTACAGCGTTGGGCCGTATGGCGAGGACGCCTACAAGAAATCGCTTGGACCCTCCGACGAGTTTCAAAAAGCGGGATACATTTTTGTTTATCAGGATGTGCGCGGCAGATATATGTCCGAAGGCGAATTTGTGGAGATGCATCCCCATATTGATAACAAAAAGTCGGCCGCGGATGTGGACGACAGCACCGACACATACGACACGATTGAATTTTTGTTAAAGCATGCGGTGAACAACAACGGAAAAGTGGGGATCTGGGGCATTTCGTATCCTGGGTTTTACACGTCGGCGAGCATCATTGACTCGCATCCTGCGTTGAAAGCCGCCTCGCCACAAGCTCCGATGACGGATTTGTTTTTCACGGATGACGGCTATCACGGCGGCGCATTCATGTTAGCTGCGAATTTTGGATTTTATTCTTCATTCAAACCGATGCCGGAACCAGCCTTACCGCCCAAAACAACCGTGCCCTTTGATTTCGGTACACCGGATGGTTACGAGTTTTATTTGAAGGCTGGAAATACACGGAACTTAGACAAACTGTACCTCAAAGGAGCGAATTTCCTTTTCAACGATCAACTTTCTCATACGACCTACGACGACTACTGGAAGGCTCGGGATTTATCGCGTCACATGAAAAACATCAAGTGCGCTGTAATGACCGTAGGAGGATGGTTTGACGGCGAAGACCTTTCGGGGCCATTCAAAACGTTTCATGCAATTGACCAGTTCAATCCGGGATTACCGAACTCGCTCGTGGTTGGACCGTGGGTGCATGGCGGATGGGTGACTACGGATGGCGATCATTTGGGCGATGTGAAGTTCGACGCGAAAACGAGCGAATACTTTCGCACGAACATTCAATTCCCTTTCTTCGAATACCATTTGAAGGGAAAAGGCGCGGGATTGCCGAAGGCTTACGTTTTTGAGACGGGGACCAATGTTTGGCGGAAATACGATGCTTGGCCGCCGGCTAAGGCGCAGGCGAAGACCCTGTATTTGCATGCGGGCGGAAAACTTTCGTTTGAACCACCGCGCCAAGCGGACAGCTTTGACGAATACGTGAGCGATCCGGCGCATCCGGTGCCATTCATTGATTACATGTCAACGGCCGTTCCACAGCGCTACATGGTGGATGACCAAAGATTCGCTTCGCGGCGGGCGGATGTGCTGGTGTACGCCACGGAGCCGCTAACAGAAGATATGACAATTGCCGGGCCGGTGTCTCCGAAATTGCGTGTGTCCTCTACCGGAACCGATTCGGATTTCGTTGTGAAGCTGATCGATGTTTACCCGAATGATTATCCGGATGACGAATCCGTGAATGCGAGCAAGCGTGTTATCGGCGCGCCTTCGATTCGCATGGGCGGATACCAACAATTGCTGCGCGGCGAACCGATGCGCGCGAAATTCCGGAACAGCTGGGAGAAACCGGAAGCGCTGCCGCCAGGGAAAATGGCGGAGCTAAATTTCTCCATGCCGGACGTTAATCATACGTTCCGCCGCGGGCACCGAATCATGGTGCAAATTCAAAGCTCCTGGTTCCCTCTTGTAGACCGCAATCCACAAAGCTTCGTGGAGATTCCGGACGCGAAGCCAGAAGACTTCAAGAAGGCGACAGAGAAGGTTTTCCACCAGAAAGATGCAGCCTCTGGCGTGGAGGTGCTCGTATTGTCAGAGTGAATGAAAAATGCGACTTTTCAGCACCGAGCCAGCTTCGGATAAGTTGACTTCCCGTCATTGGCTCTGCTGATAGAATTCGCGCAAGGACAACATAATGTGGGGTAAGCCGCCTTTCTCCATTGCAGACAATTGTGCGGTTGATGTCAGAAATGTAGCCGCGTCGCGCGAGTGGTACAAAAAAACACTGGGGTTACGCGATGCTCCCGATGTTCGTGTGGAAGACTCCGGGCGAACGTTTGTGGATCTGTGTATTGAGGAGGACGGCGTATTTATTTCACTCTTGGAATTAAAGCCTGGTACATCTGCCGAGACCAGCCATGTGATCTTCTTCGCCAAGAATTTGGAAAAGGCGCAACAGTGGTTGGTGGGGCGCCAGGTGTTCGTGGAGCCGATCACAACTGATTCGGGGGGAAACCGTTTCTTTCGGTTTCAAGATCTAGAAGGAAATAAGATTGTGGTGTGCGTTGAGCCGGGATAGCCACGCGATTCACCAGAGCGCTATGCTCTAGCATAATCTCGGAACTCAAAATAAACGGTCTTATCGGAATCTGACCCACGACCGCTTTTTCGAGTGCGTTGACGCGGTGTGATGCTTCCTGTAAAGTTATTGAGGTAAGGGCGCTTAGCTCAGCGGTTAGAGCGTTCGGTTTACACCCGAAAGGTCGAAGGTTCAAATCCTTCAGTGCCCACCATGTGACGCTTCACCTTCAGTGGGGACGTAGTTCAGTTGGTTAGAACGCTGCCCTGTCACGGCAGAGGTCGCGAGTTCGAGTCTCGTCGTCCCCGCCATCCTTCCAAGAGTTGCACGAGTTCCTCAAAATTAGACCCTTAGCGAACCGCGGAACGCTCTGGCGGCATAGTAAGATTCCGCACCGTTGTGATATACGAAAACTGTGTCGTAGCGGCGATCACAAAAGAGGGCGCCGCCGAGTTTTCTGATATCAGAAGGTGTTTTCACCCAGCTCGACGTTTTCGTATCGAAATTTCCAAGTTTCTGCAACTCTCGATATTGTTCTTCCGTCAAAAGCTCAATGCCCATGGCAGCTGCCATATCGATAGCGCTATTTCCTGGTTTATGTTCCTTCCGGGACTCCAGCGCTTCGCGGTCGTAGCAAAAACTTCTGCGGCCTGCAGGACTTTCCGCTGAACAATCATAAAAAATATATTCGCCCGTCTTTTTATCATGACCTACAACGTCCGGTTCACCCACAGTTCTTTCCATTTCATTGAGTGACCACAGTTTTTCGGTATTGGCTTCCAGCTTTGCCAGTACTTTGACCCATTCAAGGCCTTTATGGCGGTTCATGTTTTTCTCAAAACGAGCTTTCAACGCTCCAAGTAGTTGTTCACGCTGTTCTGGTGACAAGTCTCTTTTCTTGCCATTAATGTTCCGCGCTGTTGTTGCTTTCATAGTTGTCGCTTCCCGCGTTTCTTGTCTGTTACTCCGCTGCGTTCCGCCACACGGCTTTTTTGGGGGCTTGTTTTTACATTCTTATCAGTTCGTAGTTTCCATGCCGTTCGGAGTGCACCGGTAAGTACATCCTCGCTGGCTGCTACCAGCCGAATATGCGTGTGTCCCATCCTTCCCCAGCCGCCAGGAATCGGCAAGAAAATCTCGGGTGCCTCCTCCACAAACGCCGCCTGCTGCTCCAGCGTTAGCATCAGATTTCCGTACCCCTCTGCTTGCGAGGCCAATGAAGCAAATTTCCTGCCCCCAACACGAAAAGCCGGCAATCCAGCATGAGAGTACTCTTCCACGCCCTCCAGGCTCAAAGCAATCCTGCGAAAATCTGCTGCGGTCATCGTGCGATTCCCGTCCGTCAGGGAGTATCTGACCATTATCGGATAGCATGTGTCTATTGCGCCGTGGCGAATCAGGCCAACTCGGGACTAACGCTCTGTCCCTCATGACGCGCGGAGTTTACCAGCCCGGAGCGACTAAATCGCCCTAAATATGCCTTGACACGTATATGCTCTATGATGTATATAAAGAGCATGGAATCTGTATTCGAAATCATTGCGGAACCGAACCGCCGCGCGATACTGAGCCTCCTGGTCTCGTCACAACAGTCGGTGGGAGAGATCGAGAGTCAGCTTCGTATGACGCAACCGACCGTGTCAAAGCACCTGCGAGTGCTGCGAGAGGCCGGTTTCGTGGAATCCCTGGTGGACGCACAGCGCCGCCTCTACCGGCTGAAACCTGAACCATTTCAGGAAGTGGATGCCTGGCTGGATCAGTTCCGCCGGTTCTGGTCCGATCGCGTGGATGCCCTGGAACGGCACCTCGACCGCATGGAACGTTCATCACCAACAAAAAACAAGACAGAGAAAGTACGACGCGGCTCAAACCGCGAACGCGACAAAGGAGAAAAGAAATGAAAATCAAAGTGACAAGCCTATACGTGAACGACCAGGATAAGGCCCTGCGCTTCTATACGGAGGTGCTGGGCTTCGCCAAGAAGACCGATTTCAGCCAGGGCCCATATCGTTGGCTGACCGTGGCCTCATCCGAGGAGCCGGACGGCACGGAGCTGCAGCTGGCGCTGAATAGCAACCCGGCAGCCAAAACATATCAGGAGGCGATTTTTCAACAGGGCCAGCCCGCAACTATGTTCTTTTCTGACGACATCAAGAGCGACTACGAACGGATCAAGGCCTGCGGCGCCGAGTTCACGATGCCGCCCACCGACGTGACCGGCTCGACCATTGCGATGCTGAAGGACACCTGTGGCAACATCATTCAAATCACTCAGCTGAAGCGCTGGTAGCAGCGCCCGGCGAGCAGGAGAAGAAGATGACCAATCTCGAGCAATACACACCGGGCCCAGCAAACGGGGCGCAGATACGAAAGCAGGACGGAGAGAAGTGGACGCTCATTCTCGTCAGAGAACTGCGCCACTCGCCGGAAAAAGTCTGGGAGGCGCTAACCGACCCGGCGCAGCTGCGCGAATGGGCGCCCTTTGAGGTCGATGGAAACCTGGGTACGGTTGGAACTGTGAAGCTCATCTGGGCGGGGACGCCTACAGCGCTGGAAACAAAAGTGACGCGAGCTGACGCACCCAAAGTGCTTGAGTACGGCGATAACCGCTGGGAACTCGAACCCCTTGGTGGCGGCACGCGCTTGACGCTGTGGTCCAACATCGACCGCCGGTTCATCGCGTGGGGCGCCGCAGGGTGGCACATTTCTTTCGATGTTCTGGATCGGCTGCTCAGAGGAACTCCCATCGGGCGCATCGTTGGTGGTGACGTAATGAAGTTCAGTGGCTGGCAGCGGTTGAGAGCGGAGTACGCCACGCAGTTTGGTATCGAAGCGCCCAACCCGCCGCCTCAGGCGGCGCAAAAGTCGTGAATCGATGACGCCGTATCGTCCATAAAAGGAGGACGAATTAATCAATCATGAAAGAGACCACCAAACGCACAATTTTTCGCTGGATTCACATTGTCTTCGCCATTCCCATAATCGGTTATATTTACAGTCCGTTTGACCAAATTCCGAACTACGCGCCGGCTACCCGGTTTGTCTTCGTTCCGGTGCTGGTTCTTTCGGGATTATGGATGTGGAAAGGGCATGTCGTTCGACGACTTATTTCCAAAAGATCAGTGGGTGCCACGAGCTCGTACTCGAGCCTGTGATCTTCGTTTGGGGGATGGCCCGGAAGGGCGCCTGTCCTCCCGTTGAGGTTGACCTTAAGTTTGCAATAGTCACTGACCTCATGTGCAGTTGGCGACTATCAGCGTGATGTCGTCAGCCTGTTCATGAGGGCTGAATCCCCGAGCCTGGTCGGCAACGGCGGCCAGCAATTCCGGTGGGGATAACTCACGATGTTGGCGCGAGGCTTCCAGCAGACGCTGTTCGCCAAATTCTTCTCCCTCATCATTCCGAGCCTCCGTAACACCATCGGTGTAAAGCAGGACGGCATCGCCTGGAGCCAGTTGGCGTTCTTCCATAGCGCAATCCCATTTGTCGAACAAGCCAACCACAGTGCAGGTTGCCCCCAGCCGCTCCAAACCGTCTTCGCCGCGCAAAAGCAACGCCGGCGGATGGCCGCAGTTCGAGTAGCGCAGCCTACGCGTATCATCGTCGTATTCGGCGAAGAAGAGGGTAGCGTAATCCCCGTCGGCTGTGTTTTCGTAAAGCAACTGATTCACTGACCGCAGAAATCGTTCTGGCTGTTCCCAAGCCGTCGCGCACTGGCTGCGCAGAGCTGCTTGCAGATTCGCCATGAGCAGAGCGGCTCCGATGCCCTTGCCCGCTATGTCGGCGATTACGAGCCCTAGCCTTCGGCTGCCGAGATCAAGAAAGTCGTAATAGTCTCCACCGACAGTTCGAGCAGGATGGCAAATGCCCGAATACACAAGCGTTCGAATCAGCGGCTGCCGTTGCGGAAACAAGCGGGTCTGCACTTGCTTGGCGATTGCCAAGTCGTGCACAGCCTGGCGCTCCGCTTCCAACTTGGCGGCCTGAACACGGCGCTCTGCTTCCAGCGCACGCGTCGCTTCATCGAACTCAATCAGAGAGAAACTGTTTCCGTCCACATCCTCAAAAAGCGCGTAACGTGCTTGGCCAGCTCCCCATGAGGGTTCCGTCGGTGGGAGCGGAAAACGGACTCCGCGTCTCGACCATGCTTCGAACACGCTACGCACGTCTTCGGTAAGAAAGCTAAATCCGGTGTTTTGGCCGATGCGTTGGTTATCTGCGGCTCCTTCGGGTGGAACACAGAGGGCGATCCCGGTAAAGCCCGCGCCTGCCGTTCCAGGAAGCCAACCAGCAGCCGGCGGAGCGACAACGATCCACCGACCCCCGTCGGGAGTTAGCAGATCCACGATGGCCTCGAAACTTAGCTTTTCCACGAAGAACTGCCGACTTCGCTCCTGATCCCGGACCCAGAGCGTTACAAAGTTCAAACGGAGAAAAGGCTGCAAGAGTGCCGCTCGGAGTGCCGCTGCGTGGGGACCAAGCACTCCTTCGGGATGCGCTGAGTGTTCCATCGCGACCGATTATTCCACAGAGTCGGCATAGAAGTCCTGACGGCCAGCGCGCTTGCAGGCAAACCAGAAAGCCGAGGGCTCGGTGCGGTTTACCAGAAAAGACTTCGACTTGCGAGGGTTTCAGGCTACGCCGGGCGCGGGATGGATGACCTTACGACGCTGAGGCTACTTGTCAACGGGCCGTCCAAAACACAACAGATATCCGCTGTTATCAGCGATCTCGAAGGCCCTGAGTCCATCGCTTGTATTGGCCAGTTCCCTCTCCACGGGAACCCCTTTGCCTACGAACTCTGCGTACAGTGAGTCAGGATCATCCGTGTAGATGTAGGCGTCCCAGCGAGCCCATTCGTGACGCGAACGATTCGGCTGTGGATGGACTTCGGGCGTGATGGCCTTGAACATGAGCATGACTCGGTCGCGTCCAAGGATGGCCCAGAAGTCGTCTGTGTTTCCGTCGCCTCCTCCCTTATAACGAACATCGAATCCCAGCTTGGACTGATAGAACGCAAGCGTAGCGCCCAAGTCGTCGACAATGAAAAAGGGAGTAACACTGTTCAACATGGCGAAAGCGCTGTGGACTTGAATGTAGCCTACGCTGAGCACTCGTGCAAGAATTGGAGGCATAAATCCAATGAATCCATCGGAACGCATCGACCAACTGATCGCAAAACTCACAGACTGGCGTGGCAAAACGCTAGCTGGCATCCGCAAGAGCATCCTTGAGGCCGACCGCGAGATAATCGAGGAATGGAAGTGGATGGGAAGCCCGGTGTGGTCTCGCGACGGAATAATCGCGGTGGGCAACGCCCACAAAGATAAGGTGAAGCTTACCTTTTCCCACGGGGCGAAACTTCCAGATCCTGACAAGCTCTTCAACGCGGGCTTCAAAGGCAACACGTGGCGAGCAATCGACTTTTTCGAGGGCGGTAAGATTAATGAACGTGCTCTAAAAAATCTTGTCCGTGCCGCCATTGAATACAATCAGATCAAATTGAAGAAGAAAGCGCCTGCAGCTGCTCGAGCGAAAGCACATAAAAGTAAATAATAATGACTTCCGCGACGCTTGGCAGTCCCCGCGCATCTTGTAAGTTGTTCTAAACTTATTCACGCTACCCTGTACGAATCTTCCATCGTGCGCCGCGATCCGTGTTTCCTTGTCTAACGGCTGTAGTTCGCGACGACCCTGGTAACTTTTAAGTTCACGTCGAGTTCCATAAATTCGCCCGTCATTGTTCCATTTTGATTCTTGTAGTAAAGCACCACGCTCGAAAGTCCCCACATCACATCCAAAAGCTCAAAAGCGAGGTTCGGGTACGCTTCGAGCCCGCGCTTGAAGTAGCTGCGCAATGCTAATTCTCCGGTGACTGTTCCAGCGGGATCGTTTAAGAACTTTGCCGCAACGGGCGATGTCAAAACAATCTCCGACGCATAGTGGGACATAATGGCCTCGAGATCGTGCGAATTCCATGCGCCCAACCAATCGTCCGCAAATTGCCTAACTTGAGATTCAGAGAGCATAGCGTTGTCCTTTTTCCCGCGTGCTATTTCGTGATCTGGCATTGGATCCGAGTGTCTAAACGTGAGAACGAAATATGGCAACTCTGTCTGCTTCCGGCGGTCCAATGACGCTCAGCCACTGCTCTTCGGCCACGACGGGTGTACATGGGCCGAAAGTGCAGACTCGAATGTTTCGCGTTGCGGCCTCCTGTCGCAGCAAGTTCAGAACATCTCGTAGGATTGTTCCGCTGAAAGGCGTGTACAAGTAAAAGACAGTGCCAGCGAACAAGTCCGCAGCACGAACGTCGCCGTGGACGAATTTCGCATTGTTCAGGTTTAGCGAACGAGCGCTCTTCCGGGCACAATCGATATAGGACGGCTCAAGTTCGATCCCAATGCAGTTAGCGCCCGTGCAAATGGAAGCCAACAATGGTACGTGGCCCAGCCCAGAGCCGAGATCGATCAGGAAGTCGCGTTCGGTGAGTGACGTGCGAACGATAAGATCAAGAATATGGCGCGCTGGCGTCGGCTGATAAGAAACCATTTCGGACTCTAACTGGACTACCTCAGCCGCAGGCTCTTCAAACTGCAAGACTCCGCTGATCAATTCGTCCAGATAGTCATAGCCTCTGCAATTCATGAGACTAGCTGCACTATTCCAATCGGGCATCCACTCAAGCAGCCTGCCCCCGCCTGCGCCCCGCTGAATATCTCGACGGATGGACTCATAGATTCCAAAATTAACAGACTCCAACTTGGCACGAATGGCCTTCGCCCGTTGATGAAGTATTGTTTCGATGGGTTGGCTATCTAGCCCATCTGAGAGATAGGCATCAATGTCGTCGAGGGCTTGGACACGTTGACGCAAATTCCGTGGTTCGCCCAGCGAACGATCTCGTTCCAATCCCTCGATAAGCCTCAAAGATCTTTGCAATTCTTGCACTCCCAGAGCGGGTGCTTGGCTATAGGTCATAGTAGTTTGCCAGTGGTATTTTTGAGAGAGTATACGCCAGCTGAATCGCGAATATTATCTAAGACAGAGTTATGAGCCTTCTACATCGAATCAGCAAAATCTCGTATACAATCTGCGAGATAGCGCAAGAGAATGCGATGGAGTTTTTATGAAACGACGGGAATTGTTGCGAGCTAGTGTGATTACAGGAGCCGCTGCGGCGCTGAGAGCTTCCCTTTCCGCAACTCAGAATGTGGTTCAAAGTGCGCCTCAGCCGGGTGAGTTGACGCCCGCGCAGCGCGGCATGGATGCGTCCAAGGACCTCGCGGCACCAGGATGGAAGCCGCTTTTTCTGGATGAGCACCAAAATGAGACGCTCATCGTTCTGAGCGAGCTGATTATTCCCGCCACGGACACTCCCGGAGCGAAAGAAGCACTCGTAAATCGTTACATTGATCTTGTTTTGGCCGCTGACACGCACGAGAACCAGCGTGCATTCCTGAACAGTCTCGGCTACATCGATGGGGAAAGCATCCGTCAATATAAAGCTGCGTTTCGTTATTTAGCGCGAGAAGACCAGGACGACTTGCTTCATTTCCTGGCTTATCCCCTCGGCAACAGTGGCTGGACGGGCGAAGCAGCGTCCTCGGATGCGGGACACAGGCATTTTGAACAATTAAAGCAACGCATTATCTTTGCATACTACAGCTCTGAAATCGGTTCGCGCGAACTGGGATGGGACGGCAACTTCTTGCATGGCGTCTATCAGGGCTGCGACCACGAAGAAGGAAGCCACAAATGATCTGGAATATTCTGGACGGAGATCCTCTTCAGCAAACTTACGATGCCATCGTTGTCGGTTCGGGTGCAACCGGCGGCTGGGCCGCAAAGCAGCTTTCAGAAGCGGGATTGAAAGTCGCGCTGCTCGAAGCGGGCCGCGCCGTCAGTCCAACCGAGTTCACGGAGCACACGCCTTCTTTCAAACTGAAATACCGCGACCATTCCCCGGAAATTGTGCGCACGCGGCCAATCCAAAAACAGTGCTACGCGTGCATGGAGTACAACTACGAATGGTTCGTCAACGACCTGGAAAACCCCTACAGCACTCCACCCGATAAACCGTTCACATGGCAGCGGCTGCGCGTCTTGGGGGGTCGTTCGCTCGTTTGGGGCCGCCAAAGCTACCGCCTGAGCGACAACGACTTCAAAGCCGCCAGCCGTGACGGCTACGGCGACGACTGGCCGATCTCTTACGCTGACCTTGCTCCCTACTATGACATCGTTGAGAAATACGTAGGCATCAGCGGCGCCACCGAAGGAAACGAAATGCTTCCCGACGGCCAATTCCTGCCGCCGATGAAGATGAGCTGCGGAGAAGTTCTGCTGAAAGATCGTGTCAAGGCTAAGCTAGGCCGCACGGTCACCATCGGCCGCGTGGCCATAGTTACGCAAAATCACAACGGACGTCTTGCCTGCCATTATTGCGGTCCGTGCGAGCGCGGATGCAGAACTTTCTCTTATTTCAGCAGTCCGTTCACGACGGTCGCTGACGCAGTCAATTCTCACAATTGCACAGTCATCACAAACGCCGTCGTCAGCCAAGTCAACATGGATAATTCACAGAACAAAGCGAACGGTGTGACTTTTGTCGATCGCGTAACACGTCAAGTGAAGGAGGTCCGCGGAAAAGCGGTCATCCTTTGCGCGCAAGCAATGGAATCAACTCGCATCCTTCTAAACTCCTCGACGCGCGAATATCCAAATGGCCTCGCCAACTCCAGCGGCGCGCTCGGCCGCTACTTGATGGATCACGTCACGGGGGGAGGAGCCACCGGCTATTTGGCGGATATGAAAGTCCGCCCGAACGCAAACGAACCACAACGTCCGAATGGAATCTACATTCCCCGCTTCCGGAATACTCCTTCGAGCAAGAAGCACTCTCAATTCATTCGCGGCTACGGCTACCAGGGCGGCGGGGCAATGGAATTCAACTTCAACGCCGAGGGTTACGGGACTTCCTTTAAAGGGGCCGTCAAAGAAGGTATTTACTCGATTGGTCTTGGCGCTTTTGGAGAATCGCTGGCGCGTTGGGACAACTTCTGCGAGATAGACAAGAACCTGAAAGATGCGTGGGGAATCCCTGCTTTGCGGATTTCCATGACGCACGGCGACAACGAAGCCGCATTGATGGAAGATGCGGCTGCTTCGGCTGCAGAAATGCTCGAGGCTACAGGCGCGAAAGACATCAAATTGCAATCGCGCACGGAAATGCCGGGCATGGCCATCCATGAATTGGGAACCGCAAGAATGGGAATTGACACGAAAAAATCCGTGCTTAATCCGTTCAACCAAACGCACGATGTGAAGAATCTTTTTGTGATGGATGGAGCGAGCTTCGTTTCATCCGCGTGTCAGAATCCAACACTCACCATGATGGCCCTTGCTGTTCGAGCCTGCACTCACCTGATTGATCGTTTCCACAAGAACGAAATCTAAGTTGCGTTCTGCTGCGCTATAAGCGCTTGGTAGGCGACATGCATTGGGTGTATTGCGGCTGCTACACCGAGCGTTCTACTATTTGTTCCTCTCCCGCGATGATGGCTACCGTAGCCATGTTCAAGAAGAGGCCATGCTCCACAACTCCAACAATGGAATCCAGCTTGGCCGCCATTTCGCCGGGGTTTTCGATTAGAAGGCCGGAGCAGTCTAGAATCAGATTTCCTTCGTCGGTGATGTAGTGTGTTCCGTCTCCATTCACTCGGACCTTTGGCGTGAACCCAATCTTCCGCAGCGAATCATGCACCAGCGGAGCGGCCATCGGAATCACTTCGACGGGCAGGGGAAAGCGGCCCAACTTTTCGACTATTTTCGATTCATCCGCAACAATTACGAACCGTTTCGAAACACTAGCTACAATCTTCTCTCGCAAAAGTTTCCCGCCACCGCCTTTGATTAACGCAAGCCTGGGAGCAATTTCATCGGCCCCGTCGACGGTAAGGTCAAGACTGCGGCATTCTTCAAAACTAACGAACGGAATGCCATAAGTCTTCCCCAGCCGTTCGCTGTCCTCAGAACTTGCGATAGCACGAATCTTCAAGCCGTGATCGCGCACTTTTTCACCGAGAAGTTTTATCCAAAGTGTCGCGGTCGATCCTGAACCCAGCCCAAGTGTCATTCCGGCTTCAACAAGCTCCAGCGCCCGCTGAGCAGCCCGCAGTTTCATGCCTGTATGACCGTCAGCGTTGCTATATGTCGGCATCGATGTGTCTGCCCCCCCAGAACTTGCGCACGCTACAAACTCTACTCTAGTTCCAACGCTCAATTTATAGGATGCAGGGCGGCATTTCTTGGAGTCATAAAAAAACACTTGCAACGTGACCTGCACCACCCACAGGTGTATGCTATCCGCCCCCGACCGACTGTTAATAACTGGAGCGAACTTCCTATGAACCCGGAAATGCAAAAGCGAGCTATGGCCGCGCGTGATGCGCACCAGGCTCTGTTGGAACTCAAAAAACTTGTCGATGATGCCGCCGAAACTACGCACGCTGCCGAATTCGAGGCAATCCATTTGGCGATCAGTTCCAACCAGGAATCCGATATTCGCTCGGCTTTCCGCGTTATTGTGGAACGGTTGAAGTCGCCAAATTTTGGCACCGCTGTCTCGCAAGTCCTGGAAAAATTGGAAGTGGCAGCAACTTAGCCTTTACGGGTTTCGAACGGCGGCAGTCGCCGCTTTGCTCTAACTCGCGGAAACCACTTTCAAAAGTGGTCTCTCTCGGCCACGCGCTGAGACTTCTTCCACCGATTCAATCGCGCCATCGCGCACCAAAAGTGCCGCATCAAAATTGTTTACGGTGGGACAGACGTGGCGCGGAAGCAGATAGAGCTGCTCGCCGACGCGCAGCGCAACCGCTCCTTCCGCAACCGCCATCGGCAGATGCTCTTCGCTCGGCGAAAGCGGCGTTAACTCTGGATGTCCAATCACCACGCACGTCGGAACACCTGCGTCTGCAGAAACTGCTTTGTGACCGCCGTCGCAACTGATCATGTCCGCCCGAGGGTGGCTGACAACCCGCGCCAGCACCAGCACCGCCGGTTTGTAACCGAATTCGGCAGGAAGCTGCGCGAGGCTGGTCGCGTCGTTATAAACCACGGTTCCCGGTGATATGCGATGCGTAAATTTCTTTCCGCGAAATCCTGAGTAGGACAATGAGCAAGGAAATGTTGGCGTGCCCGCGGTGATTATTTCTTCCACCTTCGCACCGCTTTGCTCGATCTCGTGCACAAGCTCCAGTAAATGATGGTATCCCGCGTGTGCCGCCGCAGTTCTTGCGGGTTCTTCAAGCCCGCCATATTGCCCGTCGTAATAATGAAGCCCTCTAAACGCGAGATTCGCATCTCGAATTGCCCTCACCAATTTCGCTATCTCATCGCTCCGGTTCTGCTCAATTCCAGTTCGATTCATGCCTGGATTTATGTCGAGAAAAATTCCGACCCGCCCGCCACTCCATTGCCGAATCTGCTCTTCGTTCTCCGCCAGGACCGAAATTCGCACTCCAGGAAACTCTTTTGAAATCTCTCTTACGCGCCGCGCATTGGCGCCAACGGCAGGATACGCAAACAGAACATCCTTCGCACCGCTTCGGCATGCTACGAGCAATTCGAGCGTGGTCGCGCATTTGAAATTGTGAACGCCTCGTTCCAGAAGCATGCGCAGAGTGTACTCGAGCTTCGCCGTTTTCACATGTACGCGCCAACGGTCACCATCGCCATCAAGTAACTTCAAGGTTTGCTCGATGTTGGACGAAATGATTTCCGGAAACACCAGCAACCCTGGCGTAAGTACATTTTCCGCGTCGTCAACGCGAAACTGTTTGTTCCACGAATATTCGCTCAGCATGAATTTCAACGGCGCCATCGGCCCTCGCTGCAAGAGATTCGATCATAACGCGAATCTCCGCAATCGCCGCGGTTGACCCTCATCCGCGCTGATAGTAGTCTCTCGCATCCCACTGCCATGGCAAACACTTTGACAGGTCCAGCCCAGCGGCCCGATCTCGTTCGCGGCCTCGGTCTATGGGCAGCAACCGCCGTCGTCATTGGCGATACTATCGGCTCAGGCGTTTTTCTTGTCACGAGCGATATGGCACGCGCCGTCGGCACCGCAGCTCTCGTTTTCGTCGCATGGATCGTCGGTGGCGTCATCGTCCTGTTTGGCGCATTCTGTTACGCCGAACTGGGTGCAACTTTTCCCAAGGCTGGCGGCCCTTATGTCTACCTGAGTCAGGGCCTCGGCCCGCTCTGGGGTTTTCTCTTCGGATGGATGAGTTCCTTTCTTGAACGGCCAGTCGCCATGGCCGCTCTCGCTGCAGGCTTTTTGCGCTTCCTCGGCTTTCTCTTTCCCGTCGTAACCACTCCCCTGTACAGCGGTCACATCATGAAGTTTGACTTCACTGTCACGCTCGCCCAGCCACTTGCGGCACTCGTCGTACTCCTCGTTACGGCTATGAATTATCTGAGCGTGAAGTTCAGCGGAGGAATCCAGGTTCTACTCACGTCGCTGAAGGTGGGCACGATTGTGCTCATCGTTGTAGGCGGAGTTGTCTTTGGTGCAAAGCATGCCGGCGGGTCTGCTCCATTCGTAAATTCGCTGACCACCGGTTCATCTGTTTTCGCCACTATCGGCGCCGTTCTTTCCGCCCTTGTTCCCGCCATGTGGGCTTACAACGGTTTCAACGACCTCGGTGACCTCGGCGAAGAAATCCTCCAGCCACAAAAAAACATTCCGCGAGCCATCATCATCGGACTTTTCGTTGTAGCTGGACTGTATCTGTTGGCCAATGTCGTCTACTTCCGCGCATTGCCTTTTGCCTCCATTGCCGCATCGCAGCACGTCGCGTCCGACGTCGTGCAATCTTTCGGCGGTTCCCGTGGTGCATCTTGGCTCACGGTCGGAATGGCAATCTCTGCCCTCGGTGCATTGCACGTCGTTGTTCTGACCGGCGCGCGCATTCCCTACGCCATGGCACGTGACGGTGTCTTCTTCAAATTCGCGGGCCGCATTCACCCCCGACTGCGCACTCCAAGTGGCGCACTCATTTTTCTCGGCTGCCCCGCTTCCCTGCTCGCCCTCAGTGGGACTTACGAGCAGCTCTATTCCCTTTTCGTTTTCTCCGTTTGGATTTTCTTCGCACTAACGGCAATCGCACTTCTTCGTCTTCGCAAGAAGCAGCCAAACCTCACTCGCGCCTATCGCGCCTGGGGCTATCCCGCAACGCCGCTCATTTTCTTGATCGCCGCCGTCGCACTCACCGTCAATCTGTGGATGTTGCGCCCCGTTCGCTCATCCCTCGGCTTGCTTGTGATTCTCGCCGGCGTGCCGTTTTTCTACCTATGGCGTAAAAACCTTGCACCGCCAGCTTAGGAGGCGCCATGCCCGTAAATCGCCGAGACTTACTCAAGAAGAGCGCGGGATTTCTTGCGGCCACAGTGCTACCACCATCAGCATCCACATTCTTTCCAAACGCTTCTGCAGCACAAGTGCCCGCGCCAGCCGCGCCGAACTTTTCCACAAGTTCCTTCCTGGCTAAAGCGGAAGCCGCCAAGCCTCCGCTCCGTAAATTTACGAAATCCCTCGTCGCCGAAGTTCTTCCCGTCGCCGACTCCTCCGCCTTTCTTCGCTGGCGCATGGAACGCAAGGCCACGCCTGGAGCTGCACTCCCTCTTACTTTCTTCGCGAGAAGACTCTCTAACCACCCTTCCGTCCATTCGCTCTAAGGGAGGCTCTCTGTACACAGACTCGAGCCTAGCATCAGAATTTTCTATCCTTCCCATGCAAAGTTGTGAGGATTCCTGGACGTTTCTAGTTGCTACGCTAATAGAGTTGATTGAAGTTGACTATGCGCACCCACTATACGCTGCCCGGAAGGGTTTACTTGGTTGGAGCTGGGCCCGGCTCCGCTAAATTGCTCACTCTGAGAGCCCTGGAAGTTCTGCGCATGGCCGACATCGTTTTTCATGACGATCTTGTTTCCGAAGATGTTCTGGCCACGATTCCAGCTCACACAGCCGTGCAGAGTGTCGGCAAACGTTGTGGTTTCAAAAAAACATCCCAACAAGAGATTCATCTCCGCATGATCTCCGCCGCGCAAAGTGGTCAGACTGTCGTTCGCCTGAAAGGTGGCGATCCTCTGGTCTTCGGCCGCACTCACGAGGAAATTACTGCGCTCCGCAAAGCGCACATCGATTTTGAAATCGTTCCGGGAATCACTGCCGCAACCGCCGCCGCAGCAGCCGCACAAATACCTCTCACGGAAAGGAGAGGCGCATCAAAACTGGTTTTCGTCAGCAATCATTGTTGCGCCGAAAAGAATCAGGGCCACTTGGGCCAAACTCTTGCGGAAGACGCTACGCTGGTTTTCTACATGCCCGGATCGGAGTTTGGTGCCCTGCGCTCTGAACTCACCGCAAACGGCCTCAGCGATGATCTGCCCTGTCTCCTGGTGTCACAAGTCGCGCGGCTCGAACAGAAACTAATCCGCACCACAATTCGTGGACTGTCTTCTTTGCCAGTCCAACCATCACCCAGCCTGCTTATTGTCGGCGTCACCGTGGCAGGCGCTCGCGCTGATGAAGACCTAATTCCTGACGGCGGCTATCCCGAATTGAATCGTTGGCACGAAGAAGAATTGATCCTGGAACTTCCGCACTCGCTTGAGGCTGTTGCCACCAAACTAGCGCTTTAACTTCTCCGCCAGGAGCTCAGCAGAGCGCTCCGCCGCTTCCTTCACAAGAATCCCCATCTTCGGGTGCGATGGTTCCATGTCCGCCACAACACCCAAGCCGGCCAATGTTTCGGTTGTTGACGGCCCAATCGAAGCAACCATCACATTTCGAAATGCTGCGCGAAGCTTATCGGCTCTCTCTTGCTCATTGGCAAGCCGGAATAGATGCGATGCTTGAACACCGGTCGTAAACAGCACAACGCTTACCGCGCCGTCAACGATTGCTGAAATGGCCTCGCTCAACGGCGCTGTGTCACTCGGCAGCGCCCATTGGTAGACAGGCACCCGACGAACGATCGCTCCTCGCTCGCTCAGCGCGGAAAGGAACTCTGGATTCGAGACGCCATACTCCTGCACAGCTACCCGCTGCGCATGCAAACCTCCCGGCAGTTTTTCCATGCTGCCGAGCAACTCGCGCCAGGTATTCGGCTCGGGCGCAACAATCTCGACAGGAACATTCCATTCACGCATTACCGCGATCGGTTTTGGCCCTCGAGCCGCCACGCGTGTTCGCCGCAAGCTTTGAAGAAACATTTCCGGAGAGATCTCCGTTGAAACAGTACTCAAAAGAGCTCTCGCACCAACTCCAGTGAGGAACACCACGATGTCAAAGCTGCCCGCAACCAATTCGCGCGCAAACCGAATCGCTTCACTATTCTCGGAAAGCGGCACTTCCCGCATCGCGGGCGCAGACACGGGCACACCCTTATACGTTCCTATGAGTTTCGCGATCTCCACCGCACGCCGGCTTTCCAGCGAAAGCACACGCAATCCGTTAAATCCTTCCGAAGCCAAATCCATTACTCCCTTAGCCTCCGAAGACAGCGCCATCAAGTATCTCTCTCCATGCTCTTTCATTCATCGTTTGAATTCTACTGCCGAGGTTCCAATGGAGTGGCTGGCGTGAGTGGTTTGCGCGCAACCCAGCGCAACGGCCGGTCGGGACTATCGCAAATAAGTGGCGCGCCCTCTTCCTCATCCGCGCCCAGCGGAAGTTCAACAGAAACTATTCCTGCTTCAATCCGCACAGGAAAAGCTTTTAGGCAGGCTTCCGATTCTTGATGATTTACGGAACTTCCTGAAAGCAAATCAAATTTCCATGCATGGAGTGGACAAACAATTGCATTACCGGAAACGATGCCATCCGCCAAAGGTCCGCCCCGATGCGGACACCGGTTTTCCACCGCCACAAATCGCTCGCCCAAATTAAAAATCGCCATTTGCCTTGAAGCAATCTCAACCGCTCTTCCTTCACGAACAGGAATTGAGTTGCACGGTGCCACGCGAAACCATTTCTTTTCCGTGGCCGTCATTGCACGTTCTCGATCGGCTGAATCTGCACAAATTGTGTCGGATTGCGCGGTTCGTCGCCTTCCAGCCACGCATCGCGCGCAGCCGCTTTTGATTTTCTCAACCGTTCACGAAGTCCCTGCTGTACAGCCAATGGCGCGTAGACCGTTTCGCGTCGAACGCGCTCGATTCCGACGCGCTCGACAAAATCGTAGCTCCGCTCCAGATAGTTCGCATGCTCGCGGTAATACTGAAAGAAAAGCGCCGCCGATTGCAGCGCCTCTTCGGTCGACTCCACGGTCACCAAAACATCGGCTTTGCGCACTTTTTTCCCCGCTGCCCCGCCGACAACCACCTGCCAGCTGCCTTCCTGTCCCACCAATCCAATATCTTTCACCGTCGCTTCCGCGCAGTTCCGCGGGCAACCCACCACGCCCATTTTGAATTTATGCGGCGTGAACAAATTCTCGAACCGCCGCTCCAGCTCCACGCCCGTCGCAATCGAATCCTGCACCCCAAATCGGCAAAAGTCCGTGCCCACGCACGTCTTTACCATCCTCACGCCCTTCGAATACGCCTGTCCCGAAGGCATTCCCAAATCCGCCCAAATCTTCGGCAGATCGCTCTTCTGCACTCCCAGCAAATCAATTCGCTGGCTGCCGGTAATCTTTACCATCGCCACTTTGTATTTTTCTGCCACATCCGCAATTCTGCGCAACTCTTCCGGAGACGTCACACCTCCACGAATTCTCGGAACCACGGAAAAAGTTCCATCCCGCTGAATATTTGCATGTACGCGGTCATTCACAAACCGCGCCGAACGATCCTCCACATGCTCACCACACCAAACCATATCCATCATGTAGCTCAGCGCCGGTTTGCAGAATTCGCATCCCGCCCCATTGCCATAAATATCCAGCACCTGTTGCACAGAACGCAGCCGCTGGCTCCGCACCATCTCGCGAAGCTGTTGTTCGCTGTACGGCACACATTTGCAAAGCGCCTTCTTCTCTTCCTGCTCGAACTGTGGTGCCACCGCTTTCAACAAGTGCTGGCAAAGCTCCGCACAACTCCCGCAACCCGTGGACGCGCGCGTGCACTCTTTCAACTGCGAAAGCGTACTGAGCCCTCTGTCTCGAATTGCCCTTACGATCGAGCCCTTCGAAACGCCGTGGCATCCGCAAATCACTTTGTTGTCCGGCATCTCCGCAACGTCGAGCCCCTTGTCCTGCGTCGGTTGCGGGAAAAGCAGGTGCCGCCGTTGCTCGCTCAAATCCGTCTTCTCGTCCAGCCAATTCATATACCGGTGACTGTCCGCCGTATCTCCAACAAGAATTACTCCAACCAATCGGTTGTCCCGCAAACTCAGTTTCTTGTAAATCCCAAGCGCAGGATCTTCATACCGCACGACATCGTTGCCCGGCGTTCCTTCACTAAAATCGCCCGCAGAAAAAACATCCACGCCCATGATCTTGAGCTTTGCCGCAGGAATCGAACCCCCATATGTCGGCCCTTTATTTCCAGTCAGTGTCGCCGCCAAAACTTTTCCCTGCTCCAGAAGCGGCGCAACAAGTCCGTAACAAATGCCGTTGTGTTCCACGCATTCACCCACGGCAAAAATATCCTGGTTGGACGTCTCCATGTGGTCGTTTACAACAACGCCGCGGTTCACCGCCAATCCCGCTTTGCGCGCCAGTTCCGTATTCGGACGAATCCCCGCTGCAATCACTACAAAGTCCGCATCAACTTCCGTTCCATCTTTGAACCGAACACCTTCCGCCTTTTCCTCACCAAAAATTGCTACCGTATTTCTCTCCAGCAGCACCTTCACGCCCAGGCATTCGATCTTGGCTTTCAAATGCGCGCCGCCAATCAAATCCAGCTGGCGCTCCATCAATCGATCCATCAAATGCACAACGGTCACGTCGCAGCCCTGCACCTGCAAACCACGCGCCGCTTCCAGTCCAAGCAACCCGCCACCGATGACCACAGCTCGAGCGCCACTTCGCGAACAATCCAGCAATGCTCGCGTGTCATCCAGCGTGCGAAAAACGTAGACGTCCTTCTTCTGCGTGCCTTCCATCGGAGGAATCAGCGGCGTGCTGCCTGTGGCAATCAGCAGTTTGTCGTACGACGTAACACTTCCATCGTCACCGGTAACAGTTTTCGCAGAAGCGTCCACATCGACAATGCGCACACCAAGCCGCAATCGAATGTCATTCTGCTGATACCAATCAAGACTGTTCAGAACGATCTCATCCGCAGCTTTTTCTCCGGCAAGCACCGAAGAAAGTAAAATACGGTTGTAATTGACGTGAGTTTCGTCGCCAAAAACGGTAATTTCAAAACGCGGAGAGTATTTCAGGATTTGCTCGACACAAGCCGTGCCAGCCATGCCGTTGCCAACAACAACCAGTCGTTCCTTCACTTTCCCTTCCTCAATGGTTGTTCGCTCGTTCCTCAACCTATCGTCGTAACTCGCTCAAACACCGGCTCTCCCGCAGTGCTTATTTCTGTCTCGATCCGCACTTCCATGGTTTTCTTCGGTTTGTAAGTCCAATAGAGAGCCAACCCCGTTAACAGGGCGCCTGCAACAATATTTCCAAGCGTCACCGGCAATTGATTCCAAAACCACCACTGCCTCAAGGAAATCGGTGCGCCAAACATCCTTCCCGTCGGAATTACAAACATATTCACAATCGAGTGCTCAAAGCCCTGCGCAAAAAACGTGAAGATAGGCAGCCACATCGCCACAATTTTTCCCACCGTCGATCGCGATACCAGAGCAAGCACCGCCCCCAGTGTTACCATCCAATTGCACAAAATTCCCTTGATGAACGCCGTCTCCCATCCACGCAACCCCAATGCCGCATAACCCAGCGTCTTCTTCTGCGCCGCCGCTTTAAAGAGATCGCCTAGGTTTCCGCTCGGACTCGAACTCAGGCTCGTTACCGCTGCGTAAAACAAAACCGCGTAGAAAAGGCTCCCCGCCAGATTTCCCGCATAAACCCAGGCCCAGTTTCGTAGCAATTTTGAAAACGTCAATTTTCCCGCCGCAAGCCCTGCCGGCAAAATCGCAAAATTTCCGGTCGCCAGCTCCAAGCCAAGTAAAACCAGCATCACAAATCCAACGGGAAACAAAATTGCGCTAACAATAGGTGCAAGCCCCTGCGACAAAACAATCACCGCTAGTGACGTGGCAAAGGAAAGGATTGCCCCGGCAAGAAAACTTCGAATTAAAAGGTCTTTGACAGAGAGATTCGCTTTCTTTTCCGCAGAAGAAAGCATGGACTGGACCAGCTCATCGGGCGCGACGTGATCCACAGCGACCCTCCCTAATTCAAGTTAGGGTTATGCTGCGCGTTCACAACCACGCGTGCAAACGTATCGTTTGAATGGAAGTCATCAATATTTTTGCAGCTTGCCTTGTTTACAGGAATGTAATGCGCTACTTCAGCCCGAGCATCTTGCGGTTGGCTGCGGCATCTGCTCCGGAAGCCGCGAAATCGTCAAACGCCCGCTCCGGTGTCTGAATAATATGGCTCGAAATAAACGGCGCCCCTTCTGCCGCCCCTTGTTCGCTGCTCTTGATGCAGCATTCCCATTCGAGTACAGCCCATCCATCGAACCCATATTGCGTCAGCTTCGAAAAAATCGCTTTGAAATCCACCTGCCCATCGCCCGGTGATCTAAATCTTCCCGCGCGATTCACCCACGATTGGAACCCGCCATAAACGCCCTGTCGCCCTGTCGGCCGGAACTCCGCATCCTTCACGTGAAACATCTTGATTCGCTCGTGATACAGGTCAATAAATTCCAGGTAATCCAATTGCTGCAGCACAAAGTGGCTCGGATCGAAAAGGATGTTGCAACGTTTGTGATTTTTCACACGTTCCAAAAACATTTCAAACGTGACACCGTCGTGCAAATCCTCGCCCGGATGAATTTCATAGCAAAGATCGACGCCAGCCGCATCAAACGCGTTCAAAATAGGCGTCCAACGCGCCGCCAATTCATCGAACGCAGTCTCGACCAATCCCGCTGGCCGCTGCGGCCACGGATACAAATACGGCCAAGCTAGCGCCCCCGAAAAAGTCACATGCGCTTTCATTCCACAATTTGCCGAAGCCTTCGCAGCAAACATGAGCTGCTCAACAGCCCACGACTGCCTCGCCGCCGAATTTCCGCGCACATTTGCAGGCGCAAACCCATCGAACGCCGCGTCATAGGCGGGATGCACCGCCACCAATTGTCCCTGCAAATGCGTCGAAAGCTCTGTCGCAACCAGCCCATATTGCGAGAGCACCCCGCGCACTGCGTCGCAGTAATCCTTGCTCTCCGCGGCTCGCTTCAAATCAAAAAGCCGCGCATCCCATGACGGTATTTGCACTCCCTCATAACCCAAATTCGCCGCCCATCGCGCGATGTCATTCAAGTTGTTGAACGGTGCCTGATCCGATGCAAACTGCGCCAGAAAAATCGCCGGCCCTTTAATCGTCTTCATTCGTTCTCTTCCCCCGCGCTTTTCGATAAATCTTCCTGATCGCTGTCTTCTTGGATTTCGGAATTCGCCGATTCGTCCAACAGCTTTGTTGCCTCGTCCAGGTCCTCCGGCCGCACCATCAATTTCGCGCCGCCCACCAGGTTCGAATAAAGCCAATCGATCCGCACCACATTCTCGTCCGCAAGAAAGGAGTCAATCTCTGCTGAATCTAGAATGCTCTTCGCCACAAACGCTTCCGGCAAATCCCGGAACCTCTTAACCATCACCAGCGGCCCGGAATACTTCGGCTTTTTCTCTTGTTCGCTCTCATCCATCATGTGCCGCATCATACCCGATTCTTCCCTAACTTGAGCGGTTCCCTCAAACCCGTTCGCCACCTATAATTCTTCCCGTGCTTCTCCGCAAACTTGTCCCTATCCTCACGTCAGTCTGGCTCATCACCGCCGCCGCATTCCTCGCCCGTGTCACGTTCGTTTGGGACCAGCAACGCAAAATCCCGCATAATGTACTCGCGACCGTCCCCTTCGATCACGAAGCGGGCAACATCGCCAGCGCCCTTACACAGGGCCGCGGCTACAGTGACGTTTTTCGCAAACCCACGGGCCCGACTGCGTGGCTCGCTCCCATCTATCCCGTTTTTCTTGCAGCCATCTTTCGCGTTTGCGGCGGATTTACATACTCCTCCTTTCTTGTTGCCGCTCTTTTCAATTGCCTCCTCGCCGCCGCCGCAACTGTGCCGATCTTTTTCGCAGCCCGTCGAATTGGCGGCCTCGCCGTTGCCGCCTTGGCCTCCTGGCTCTGGGCGCTCTACCCCAACGGAGTCGTGCTCCCGTTCGAATGGATTTGGGACACTTCCCTTTCCGCATTCCTCGCCGCAGCGCTCCTCTGGGCAACATTGGGACTAAGAGAAACCTCAAAATATCTCGATTGGATCTGTTATGGGATTCTCTGGGGAATCGTACTCCTGACGAATCCCTCGCTCGGCGTTCTCTTGCCCTTTTTTCTCTTCTGGCTCGCTCTTGGCCGCAAACCTGCGGCCCGAATTTCCCTAAAACTGCCGTCGCTCGCTCTTCTCACCGCGATTCTCTGTTGTGTTCCCTGGACCATTCGCAACTACTCCCATTTTCACCGCCTCATTCCCATCCGCAGCAATTTCCCCTTCGAACTCTGGCTCGGCAACAACGATATCTTCGATGAACACGCCGTCGGCGGCATCCAACGCATCACGCGCTTCGGCGAAGCTCGTCTTTACACGCAACTCGGCGAAACCGCTTTCATGGACGAAAAACGCCGCCTCGCCTGGGAATTCATCCGCACTCACCGGGCACTCGAACTCCGCCTCACCGGCCGCCGCATCGTCGGCACCTGGCTCGGCACCGAATCACCCTGGCACGACTACTTTTCAACAGACTCGCTGTTGATTCGCACAATTTTCATTTTCAACGCGTTCGTAGCGCTCGGAACAATCGCCGGTATCGTCCTGCTATTTACTCGCCGAAGTCTCTACGCTTTTCCGGTCTCCATCGTTCCACTGCTTTTTCCTCTCATCTACTACGTCACCCACACCTCCTTGCGTTACCGCCATCCTGCGGATCCTGCTTCCCTCCTCCTGACGGCAATCGCAATCGTTGCCCTGGTCAGTCGCTCTACGAATTTCATCCAGTGAAAACCGGCGCTTTTTCTCATTCCCCAATGACACGGCTTCCGTGTTCTGCAATACTTCCCGTCGCAGCGATTAAACCGTTTGAAAGGTTGACTTACCGGTTGCCATGAAACGCGCTTTGCTCCTGCTTCTCCTTTGCGGTTCTCCTCTTCTCGCCCAGGAAAAATATGATCTCCTCATCAAAGGCGGCACTGTCCTCGACCCCAAAAACAATCTTCACGAAATTCGCGACGTCGCCATCCGCGCTCACAAAATTGCAGCAATCGAAAAAAATATCCCTGCAAAAGACGCCGCGAAAACAATCATTGCAGAAGGCCTCTACGTCACACCCGGCCTCGTGGACATTCACACTCATGTTTATGCAGGCACGGGAATCCGCGACGGCTATGACGGCGACAACAGTGTCTATCCCGATGGATTCACGTTCCGCAGCTGCGTCACCACCGTCGCCGATGCCGGCAGCTCCGGCTGGAAGAATTTCCCCGACTTCAAGGATCGCGTTATTGACCGCTCCAAAACACGCGTTTTCGCTTTTCTGAACATTGTTGGCAGCGGTATGGGCCCCTATCCGACCGAGCAAAACACCAAAGACATGAACGCCGAAGCCGCAGCCGCAATGGTCAAAAAATTTCCCGGCCTCATCGTTGGAATCAAAACCGCGCACTTTGAAGATCCGGAATGGACTGCCGTGGATCGCGCCCTCGAAGCGGGCACGGCCGCAAACGTTCCCGTCATGGTGGATTTCGGCGTGTTCCGCCCTGAACGACCCTATCCGGAACTCGTCACCAAGAAAATGCGCCCGGGCGACATCTCCACGCACATGTACATTGACTTCATTCCGATGCTCGATGCCGACGGCAAGGTTCGCTCCTATCTTTTCGAAGCAAAAAAACGCGGTGTGATTTTCGACGTCGGCCACGGCGGCGGCAGTTTTGATTTCCGTCAGGCATACCCTGCCGTGCATCAGGGCTATGTGCCCGATTCCATCTCAACCGATCTGCACACCGGAAGCATGAATGCCGGGATGAAAGACATGACCAACGTCATGTCCAAATTTCTCAACCTCGACATGAAACTCGAGGACGTCATTCAGCTTTCGACCTGGAATCCCGCGCGCGAAATTCATCACGAAGAACTCGGCCAGCTCTCCGTCGGTTCCGATGCGGACATTGCTCTCCTCAGCATTGAGAAAGGCAATTTTGGCTTTGTGGATAGTCTCGGCGGCAAGCTCGAAGGTCACACAAAGCTTGTTTGTGAAATGACGGTCCGTGACGGCGCAATCGTTTGGGATTTGAACGGACGTGCGCGGGATGACTGGCGGAAAAACAAGCTAGTTCGCCCAATTTTGGAAAGTCCGCCGCCAGTCAAATACTAAATTCGCCACACAAGTTTTATTTGGAGGAACCATGCTAAAAAAACCTGCTCTCCTACTCGCTGTGCTCGCGCTCTCAGTAATTTCAACTTGTGCCCAGACAAAGCTCTCTCCCAAATGGGAAGAGCTCACCGCCTCTGATTTTCGCGACGCCATCGCTCAATCCAAAGGCGTCTGCATCCTTCCCTTCGGTATTCTCGAAAAACACGGCCCGCATCTTCCGCTCGGCACAGATCTCCTCAACGTCCGCTACGCCTCGCTCCACGCCGTCGAAAAGGAATACGCCGTCGTCTTTCCCGAATATTATTTCGGCCAAATCTTCGAAGCGAAACACGAACCCGGCACAATCGCCTACAGCCGCGACCTCCAGCTCAAACTTTTGCAGGAAACCACCGACGAAATGGCCCGCAACGGCTGCAAAAAAATCTTCATCGTCAACGGCCACGGCGGCAACGAAAACCTGATCCCTTTTTTCGCGCAATCGCAACTCGATAAGCCGCACGACTACGTCATATACGCCATCATCGGCGAACGCAGCCGTCCTGGCGGTCCGGCCAAAAAATCAACCGGCATTGATTATCACGCCGGCGAAAACGAAACCGCTAACACGATGGTCTCGCATCCCGATCTCGTTCATCTCGACCGCGCTAAGCAAGAATCAGGAGCCGATCAAGCCCGCATCAAACTCCCCGAAGACATCTACACCGGCATCTGGTGGTACGCCCGCTTCCCAGACCACTATTCCGGAGACGGCTCCGTCGCCCGCCCCGAACTCGGTCAATGGAATCTCGATGGATGGGTTTCCGCAATCGTGGAAGCTCTTCGTGCCATCAAAGCCGACGACACCAGCCTGAAACTCCAAAACGAATTTTACGAAAAGAGCAGACACCCGCTCGACACAAAACAGTAGTCGATCATTTCCCATGAATGTCCGCAAAGATTCGTCCGGCGATCGCGCACTCGGCATGGATTCCGAAATCACGCGCCGGGATTTTCTCGGAACGACGCTCCTTGCCTCCGGCGCCGCGTTATTCCATGCGGCCTCACCTGCACAGCTTCTGGCGGCGCAAACTCAGAACGGTTCTGCTTTCGACTGGAACGGTTTCGGCGGAGTCGGTGAATACGCAAACGCAAACGGCAACACGTGGGAAGTTCTTACCGCTGGTCACAAACTTCGTGACGGGTCTTTCGAAAAGCCTCTCGCCTCTGTCCAAGACACCGGAGAAATTTTCGAATGTGTAGTGATCGGCGGTGGAATCAGTGGTCTGGCCGCCGCCCTCTTTTTTCAGCGCAACGCTGGGCCAAATGCAACTTCCCTCGTTCTCGAAAATCATCCCATCTTCGGTGGCGAAGCAAGACAAAACGAATTCGAAGTCGGTGGGCAACGCCTCATCGCTCATCAAGGTTCAGCGATCTATTTCGCGCAGTATCCGAGAAGCTTTCTCGCGCAATTCTACGATTCCATCGGTTTGAAAGAGCCGCACCTCGACTATCAAAAATGGTCTGATCCCGGCCCCGAAATGAGCATTGGCCGCACGCCGTATGACTCCGCCGGCATGAGTACGGGTCAGTACGGCTTCTGGTTCGGCGCACAGTTCGGCCAAAAAACCGGCCTCTGGCAAATCGATCCGGTCGGCAAGAAATTCGCAAACGCGCCGGTTTCAGACGCCACAAAAAAAGAACTTCTTCGCTGGTACTCCGGAACAGCCTCGCAAGCCACGCCATTCACTCCGCCAAAATACGAAGGCGACGCAATCTCCCGCCATCTTGATTCCATCTCGCTCGAAGACCACTACATTCACCAATACGGCCTTTCGCGCGAATTCATTCGCACATTTCTCTCGCCTGATCTCGGTGGAGGTTCCGGCCTCGGCGCAGACGCGCTCTCCGCCTATTCCGACTACGCCGCAGAACTTCTCCATCCCTACGAAGAAAAAGGCGAAGCCGTCCAGATGTTCCCAGGCGGGAACACGACCATCGCTCGGCTCATGGTCAAAACTTTAATTCCCCATGCAATTTCCGGCGACGCAACCGTCGAAGGAGTCAGCTCCGGAAAAATCAATTTCTCTGCGCTCGACGCGACGAACTCTCTCGCAAAAATTCGCCTCAACGCTACCGCGATTTCTGTTCAACACGACGGCTCCCCCGAAAAATCCAATTCTGTCTCGATCATTTATTCCGTCGGCGAAAAACTTTTTCGCGTTCGTGCGCGTTCCGTAGTCATGGCTGGCGGCAGTTGGACCGCAAAACACATCCTCCGCGATCTTCCGCAATCCCATCGCGAAGCCTACGCTCAATTTTTCCGCTCGCCTTGCATGATGGCCAACGTCGCGCTCACCAACTGGCGCTTCCTCGCCAAACTCGGCATCACCGGTTGCCGCTGGTTTGGCATCGGCAATCAAAGTGTTGGAAACTACTTTGAGTTGCGGCGCCTCGCCACCATCGGGGATATTCCCAAAACCATCAGCCAAGATTCTCCCGTCGTCCTTACCCTGAAGGTTCTCTATTCGTATCCGGGATTGGGTACGGAAGATCAGGGCCATCGTGGGCGCGGGGAAATGATCACTACGTCTTTCCGGGAGTACGAGCGGCGCATCCGCCAGCAACTTACCGATATGTTTTCCGGTGTGGGCTTCGATGCTTCGCGGGACATTGCGGGGATCATTCTCAATCGCTGGGGCCACGCTTATTTGAGTCCGCAGCCGGGATTCTTCTTTGGCAAGGATGCGCAACCTGCGCCGCGAGATATTTTGCGGGCTGCGCCGTTTGGAAGAATTGCTTTTGCGAACACGGATTTAGCCGGCGCGATGGATCATCGTTTTTCTATTTTGGAAGCGCAGCGTGCGGTGCAGCAGCTGCTCGATCAGGTCATTGCAGGCTAACGACTTTTTCGAACTTGTTCAATCCAGCGCTCAAGCACGGTGCAAGATGCTTGCTCGACGTCGAGAAATTCCAGCCCCATACCAATTCGCGGCTTTACTGTCCGAACCACGGCCAGCGCTTCGACCTGCTGGTCTTTCCGTTTCAACGTGACGCGCACTCGCGCTTTCAGAGGAAGCGGCTTGCTCATGCACACAAAACATCCGCCCATGGAAATGTCTGAGGTTATGCCTTCGGTGTGCGCTCCGGTTTCGAGGTCGATAAATTCGGCATCCGCCGCAAATGGGAAGCGAATCGCGTAGCGGCGATCTCGAACGTTGAGGCCGCGAGAGCCCCCCTTCGCTAGATGCTCGTCCATGGATATAACGTTCTTCACGGTGCTGGGTCCGTGCCTGAGCGAACTCAACTTTCCTGGCGCTGATACTCCCCTTAGTGTGCCGTATTGGGGCGCACCGGAGGTGCAGATTCGTCCAGTTTGAACGCGAATAAGGTAACAGTTCCTGTAGTGTAACGGTGCCTCTTCGTAAGGGCTTCAGGGCGGGCGCCAAACCGCTTGAGCGGATGTTATTAGTGCTAACGACAAGCCCAGTGCGTTTACCAAAAACGCCGAAAAGGCCCGTGTTAGGCTGAAATTGAGGCGTATTCCCTTTCCGGTTATGACGACAACCCGCACCGAATCCGTGCGCCAGAGCGACCGCGTGGCATTTCGTATGCCCGTGGAGGCGTCGTGGTATGGCTCGGGCGGCGTGCTGGTGAAGCAGATGGCGCAGACCCTGCTCGTAAGCCGCAATGGCGGCGTTTTGCGTCTGCCTGAAAAGCTGCTGCAAGGCCAGGAGCTGACGCTGAAGCGGCAGCTTGAAGGCGACCAGACGAAAACGGCTCGCGCGCGCATCGTTGCGGAGATCGATCAGGAGCCGGAAGGTTTCCTTTACGCGATCCACCTTCTCGATTTGCGTTCCGACTTCTGGGACATCGAATTCCCTGCTCCGCCGAAAGCCAACGAAGCGCTGGCGCGCATGCTGATGGAGTGCAGTTTTTGCCAGCGGCGGGAAGTGGTGTATTTGAACGAACTTGAGCTGAAATCGTTTGAGATTCGGAAGTGCGTGGCACGGGTTTGCAAGTTGTGCGAAGCGCCCTCGATCTGGATCCAGGTGCAATCCGACCTTCCGACAGAACATCTTTCGGGAACGCGCCAGTCGCTCGACGAGCGCGTGCTTCCGCGCAGAAATCGCACTCGTGTAAAGGCGCGCATTCTTGCGTGCATCCGGCGGCGCGGCTTTCAGGAAGAAGTAGCCGTTTGCGAGGATTTGTCCAAAGGCGGCATAGCGTTTCGCAGTCGGAATCAATATCCGGAAGGTACGCGGCTCGAAGTTGCGGTTCCCTTCACGCCTGGCAGCGGCGCGATCTTTGTGCCGATTCGTATTGTTTTCTCGCAAGCCATTCCGTCCGCCGGACTCTACCGGCATGGCGCAGCGTATTTGAGACCGCCGGAGTAGAGAAAAAGTCGAAGTAATGATGTAACTAGGTAAAGAAGTAAGGAAGACCCAGCGCTCGTAGTTAACAATAACTACCCCCCCTCCCCTCTGTTTTTTGTAAGTGTTGAAAATAAAGGGACTTTAAGTCCAATGATTTGCAAGTGTTCATTGTGCAGGGGTTAGAGGGGCGTTTTCTGCAAGTGTTCATTCCAAAGCTAGTTAGTGAAAAACACGGGCGAGGCGCGATTGAGAGACCCCTATACCCCCGGGTGTTTTGTATGAATGTCAAACGAAAGGAGATGCACGAAGAGGGTTTTGCATGAATGTCAAAACAAAAGGGATAGGAAATGGGATTTGAGGCAAAAAATTCGGAATGGGTTGGACTAAACACTCAGAAGGATAGCACGGTAGGTTTACTCTGTCAATAGCAGTACTAGTTCTGGAACTATAACCTACGAAGAGAAGACGGCCGACCTTTTGCATGAATCAAGGTGGCCACCCAAGAAGATATTGCTGATTATCGAGTGTGCCACCCGCCCTACGATAGAATTGAAAGACATCGCGGAACGGACGGGAATCCGAACATGGCTAGGACAGCAAAGATAGGCGATGTTTTTGAAGTGGCAACTTCGACCGGGTTAGCGTATTTTCAGTGTACTTACAAGGATGAGGGTGGTTTTTACCTAATTCGAGTTCTTCCTGGTTTCTTTTCAGTGCGTCCTGCCGACATCCGCTCCCTAGTGAACGAAAGAGAGCTTTATTTCACGTTCTACTTTCTGCGTTCCGCGCTGTGGAACAAGAAAATAACCTTCGTTTCGAGCGAGCAGGTACCAGAATGGGCAAAGTCCGTAATTCTGCGCCACCCCGTGGGGTGGGACCCAACTGGGAAGACTGATCCATGGATTTTGCGTACCCCAGAACAACGATTGACGACTGACTTTCTAGGAAAAGCTGTTCGTTATCCGTTGACTCCAGAGATTGAAAAACTGTCGATGGATGGGATTTGGCCTCATGAAGTGTTTGTGGAGCATCTGGTAAAAGGCTGGAGACCGGAGCTAGATGCTGAGTTCATGGAAAAGGCGATCGAAGAAGGCAGAGCGCTGCGCGCAAAATTTCCAAAACAGGACACAAAAGACGAAAGGATGCGCTACTACCTATATTTCAAAACCAAAGCGAGAGCCGATGGCGCAAAAGACTTCTTTTTCGATCGAGGATTCGCGGCGGAAGTTCGCAGACCATCGGGAGAGACTAAGGAATGGCTTACTGTGGCATTCGGAACATGCCCTCCAGACGCGGTCGAAGGACTTCGTGATGCGATGCGAACTCTCGCAGAAAAACAAGACGGGCGTTATGCAGGAAGCGAAGTCGCGCTGCCGACCGATCCAATAAACAGACGAATGGATAGGATGAAGTCACCCTCGAGGAACGGTCGGAAGCGTTTGCAATGAGTTGGAAATCAAACCCAAGACCCAGCCTCTGAAACCCGAGACTGGGCACCCTTCGTGTTTGTTTGAATTCAGCGAGTTTTGGAGATGATGGCACAACACCGAATTATGCAGAGGAAATAGAGAATTTCTTCCGGGCCACCCGCCCTTTATCGTGTGAATTGGCCAGTTCCGTCTCCGTAGTCGTCTCAATACGGCCTTTCTTTGGCGGGACTATCGTCACAACCCGTAACTCAGATGGTGATGTGAAGAAAATTGGTTAATGGGGTTGGGATCGAAGAGAGGTCCCTCCACTTCGGTCGGGATGACAGAAAAAGGAAAGAGCGGAAGGCCTCTCTGTTTGCTTTCCGCCACTGAGAATAATTTGTCGTTGCCGCAGGCCTACTGCTCTGACTTCCCTGTCTACGGCTTTCGCGCCATTGACATGGCTTGAGTGATTCCCTGCGCCACTCGATCGGGCTGATTCAGATGAATTTCGTGGCCGCTGCCGGTTGCGGTGATGTGGGTGGAGTTGGAGCTTAGGAAGTCGAGGCGGGCTGCGGCACCTTCTCGGGATTTGCGTTCGGAGTCGGGGGCGATTGGGTCGCTTGCGACTACGACTACGGGAAGAGTTCCTAACGGAGGCTCCTTCGCCGCTTCCGATTGGGCGAACTCCCTTAGAAATTCTTTGCGCCACGATAGAAGCGACTCCGGGCCTGCTTTTGCCGGATCGGATTCTTCCCATTGGCGAATGTCGAGCCAGAGGCGGACTTTCTGCAAGTCTGGGGGCAGGCGATCGAAAGGATCTTCTTCGCGCGTTGGCTTTGGTCCCTTGTCGAAGGGCGGAGAAGGCGGAAAGTCTGAACGGATTTCCTCTTCGGTGAGGTTCCACAAGAGACCGACCTTCCCTTTTACCTCTAGGCCGACATGATTGCTGCTGTTGGTGAAAACAAGGCCGGCGACTTCTTCCGGAAAGGCATGTTGATAGGCCTGAATGTAGATTCCGGCGATGGATGCACCAACGAGCAGGTACGGGCCTTTTTCTCCGGCAGCATGCAGGAGCGCGTGGAGATCGGCGATGGTTTGCTCGACGGTTTCGTCGGCGGGGCCTGAGTCGCTCCAACCGAGGCCGGCTTGATCGTAGGAACAGACGCGGGTGGTTTGGGCGACTTTGGGTTGCACGAGAGCCCAGTCAATGGAATAGGCGCCTCCTCCGGCGACCAGAATGACCGTTGGACTTCCTTTGCCGGAACAGTTCAGCTGCAGCTTGCGGCCTCCGATGTCGATTAACTTGCCGGGCGGCGGGTAGTTTTGCGCAGGTTGTATTTGCTGGGAGTGGCAGGCCACGACAAAGGCGAAGGTCAGGATGGAGACGACAGAAAGGAATCGCACGGGTTCAAACTCCTTCCTTGGACTATACGAAGAGTCGAGTAAGGAGTTCCGTACTTCCTCCCTTAGGGGCACGCTGTTATGAATGGAAAATGGAAATCCTGGATTGCATCTTTCTCGCTCTCGTCGCAAGCTATGTCCGGTAGTGTTGCGCGCATCGAAGGAACCGGGGAATGTGTTTCTTGCCTGGGCCAATCGAGCGCAATATGACCCAGACGGAGTCCGTGAGCGGGAATGACTGCAAGCAACACACTTTCCGCACCGATAGACGGACAGGCTAGAAGATTATGAGTGTCCGAATCGTGGCATGTTTGTTGTGTCTGATGATGGTTGGGGGATCTCTCGACGGACTACCCGATCCACCAGTAGTTAATCCGCGGGGTAATCAGAACAATCTCGTTTCCCAGCTTCACTGCCATGTACTCTTTCTAGCGAAGAGCCACGCATCGGATTGCCTGGCCAGTGCCCCTCACTTTCGGGCCAGCTTATTTTCAATAGGCCAGATTTTCCAAAATCGAGGCCCTTCGTACGCGCTGATCTTGGTGCGTCAGGCGACCGACACCTCGCCTCCTTGGTTTTCCTAGAACTGGGTTTCCCAGAACTGGTTTTTCTAGAACCAGCCTCCCCAGCTCAGGAAGTACTTAAGCGACCGATATTGCTTTGAAAAAAGAATCGGCGCCCCACCGTCCTTCCCTCGAGGCTTGGAACCAAGCAACACACTCACAGACCGTACACTTTGCGTGCGGTCAGAAAAGGGTCATCACGGTGCAGACCTCTCAAATTTTTCAAGCATGGGGCAAGATCCTCAAGGGTGAACATCCCTCTCTTTCGATAGAAATCACACGCGAATGCCCATTGCAATGTCCGGGATGCTACGCGTATGACGCCGCACATCTAGGCGGCGGAAAGACACTGCGCGACCTGAACGATCGAAGGGGCCAATCCCTGGTAGACGGAGTTCTGGAAGTGGTCGATCGGCTGAAGCCTTTGCACTTATCGATCGTCGGAGGCGACCCGCTGGTGCGGTATCGCGAGCTAGAGCTGCTGATCCCCCTCTTAACAGGGCGCGGGATTCACGTGCAAATTGTTACCAGCGCTTTCCGAACAATGGGTCCAACCTGGGCTAGTCTGCCACGTCTTCACGTCGTTGTTTCCATCGATGGGTTGCAACCGGAACACGATGTCCGGCGAGCGCCCGCGACCTACGATCGCATTCTAAAAAACATCGCAGGGCAGAGAGTCACGATCCACTGCACGGTCACGGGTCAAATGATGAAGCGGCCGGGATACCTGGCTGAATTCCTGGAATTCTGGACGCCGCGCCCGGAGATCAAGAAGGTATGGTTCAGCCTATTCACTCCTCAGATTGGAGATCGACTGCCGGAAATGCTCGATTCTGAGGAGCGTGCGCGGGTGATTGCGGACATGAGGGAATTGCGAAAGCAATATTCGAAACTGGACATGCGAGAGGCGGTGATTCAACAGTTCGCCTCACCGCCACAGAGGCCCCAAGATTGTGTTTTTGCGCTCACGACCCAGACGTTGTCGGCAGACCTAAAGACAAAGATCACTCCATGCCAATTTGGTGGGAATCCTGATTGCGCTTCCTGTGGATGCATCGCATCCATGGGCCTGGCCTCCATTGCTTCGCACAAATTGGGAGGAATACTTTCCGTCGGGACGATTTTCAAAGCCTCCCTAAAAATCGGCCAGAGGGGAGCGAAGCTCCCAGCGAACCATCAATCCAAGGACGCACTGCCGATATTGCAGAGAAAAGAAGAAGGGTGCGACGCCAGAAACAAAGGAGGAATCAGTTCGTGAAGAATGCAGCCCAACCAAAACTGCTGTCCACACGGCACGAAAGCGAGTCCATGTGCCTTCGCAATTTGTCGGCCCGTGTCGGGAGCGATCCACTGCTAGTGCAAGCCAGCAATGGGAATACGTCCATAAAACTCGATGGAATTCTATGGATCAAGGCATCCGGCAGTTGCCTCGCACAGGCAATGCGGGAAGAGATATTCGTGCCGCTGGAATTGGCAGGACTGAAAGAGTCCATCCTAAACGACTCGGAAATTCCGTCGCACTTTGCTCTGAACGACGAGCTGCGTCCATCCATTGAAACAGCGATGCATGCCGTCCTTCGGCATCGCGTTGTCATCCACGTGCACTCGATCAACGCCATTGCCTGGGCCATACGTCTCGATGGACGCGACCAACTAAGTGAGCGGTTAGCCGGCCTGAGCTGGCAATGGATTCCGTATACAGCCTCCGGCATTCCGCTCGCCCGGGAAATCGAAAAGGCGGTGGCCACTGCACCACGGACCGACGTTCTCATACTGGGAAATCACGGACTGGTCGTCTGCGGACAGGATTGCTATGCCGCCGAGAAACTTCTGTGGGAAGTGGAGCGACGGCTTGCGATCACTCCCCGACGATTCCCCATGCCCGATACCACAGTGCTGACAATGATAGCGCGCTTCTCGAGATGGCAATTTCCCGATGTCAAGACGTTGCACGCACTCGGAACAGACTCAGTGTCCCGGAAGATTCTTAAAGGCGGCATTCTGTATCCATGCCAAGCCATTTTCCTGGGTCAGACGATGCCGCTATTGCCACCTGCGGCTGCCGTTTCGAAAATTAGAGAGAGTTGGAAAGGCAAACAAAGAACTCCGCCATTTGTCGCTGTGGAACGAAGCGGAGTGATGGTCAACGAAAAGATGACCAGCGCGGAGCGCGCCACATTGATGGGCCTTGTGCACGTAACGCTGCGCACTGAAGAATCTGCGCAACTTCGCTATCTGAAAGAATCGGAAGTGACAGGCATCCTGAGCCAGGGCGCCCATGGTTACCAAGAAATCCTTGTTGAGGGAGAAGCGAATTCTCCGGCAGAGATCAAAAGAGTCGATTGCGGACACAAGATGGCATACAAGCGAAACGGGACTTTTCGCGAATCATCTTCTTCCGTGCGGCGCGGTCAAGATCATCGAGGCCTATGACGTTGCAAAACTTGGCCGCTTGAAGCGGGCCCGATAACTTGGAATGTAATTTAGAAAAGCTGTAGCGGAAATCGAACAGAAGGCCCGATGAACGATCGGGCCTTCTGATTTTTCGACGAAGCCTGGACGGTTACCTTGTGGAGGCGACCGCAGCCTTTGCTTTTCCGATTTCAGGAACGACGCCGAGCTGTTGCATGAGGCCCAAAGCGTCCCAGTTGACGTAGCCCTCGAACATTTTGCCGTTCGTAAAGCGGGCAATGCTTACGCCGGTGATGTGGAATTGCTTCCCTGTTGGCGCAATCCCGTTGAGATTGCCCTTATGAGTACCGCGGCAAGACCAGCGAGCCACTACGGTTTCGCCTTCGGCAAGGAGTTCCTCGATCGTAAGGCGAATGTCGGGGAAGGCATTGCGGTAGAGGGCTACTCTCTGTTTCTCACTCTCGGGGCCATGACCGAGATCGGGTGTGGAACTGTCGTGATGAGTGTAAGTAGACGAGAAGAGCTCGTCTGCGACAGATACATTGCCCTTGTTCCAAACTTCTTCGAATAAACGGCGGACGTTATTTTTGTTTTGTTCAGACATGGTGAATCTCCTTTTTGAAAGACACGGACTTCCTACTCGCAGTTAGCAAGTAGTGCTTGAGCAATCTGACCTGAAACCGCTGGCGTGATGGTTGTGCAAACCTGTACGTCGAACAGGAGGTAGGCCCCACGCGAGGGAATAAAAAGAACCTAATAGGTTCTGCCCTGTTGGCGCTCGACGCGGAGCTTGTCCTTTAGAGAAACTTCGAATGAACTGCGAAGCGGGAGTTTCGCCTCAAACAGCGAAACCTCAAGTCGATAGTGTTCTTCGTGAGTGTGAGTGTCAAGGACATTCGGGAGATTCTTTTTGTTCAAAATGGGGCGACGGCGGCTTACCTATGAACAGAAAAGCGCCCACCTTTTGCATGAACCAAAAACGCAGAAGTTAGGCCACCCAAGAAGGCATTCCTGAATTTCGAGTGCGCCACCCGCCTGGGGGCGCCCGGCGCTCAGGGTTTAAAATTAGCCTTCGCACCGCGTTCGATTGCCAAGAGCAGGTCGGCGGATGGGAATCTTTCCTTCATGGTGTTGATAAAGCTGTCCGGGTCTTTGGCATTTTTGAGTTCTTCTTCAAAAGCTAATAAATAATTTTCCGTAAAATCTACGGCGGTACTCGCGTCAAGGGGAGCTCCAACTTTGCTATGTCCAGGGACAACAACCGAAGGACTTAATTCCCTGATTTTATTTAATGAGTCCAACCATTTCTTTCTAGCCTTCTCGTCTGTTTCTGCGGTGTAAACGTGCATGTTGTTGAACACAACGTCGCCAGCAATGAGAATTCTCTGTCCAGGAATCCACAGCATCGTGTTTTCATCGGTGTCGCCCTGGACGTTCTTAAGGACCTCTATTCTTGATCTCTCAAATTGAATAGAGTTGTCGTCGCATTTTTCAATAGCGACAACATGCGCGGTTGCACCTGAGGCCAAGATCTTTTTCCATTTCTCTATTTTCTCTTGATAGACGCGGCTAATTCGATCTACTACCCCAGAATTAGCAATAACCCTGACCTTCGGGTATGCCTCCGCAAAAACCTCCAGACCAAGAAAATGGTCGGCGTGCTCATGGGTAATGTAGATGATAGACAGCGGCTTTTTAGTCCCCTTGATTTCCTCTAATACTCTTTCAGCATTGGTTTTTGTTAATTGCGCATCGACCAACATCACCTCCTGGCTTCCCTCGATAATGACGGAGTTAGTCCAAAACTGGTCGTCGGGAGAGGTGAACACCTTGATTGAAAAACCGCGCTGACCGCCCGCAAACGCAGATGGGCTGGAAATTAGAAGCAAGAGACTGATCACCGCTGAACAAACAGCAAGACGCTCCATAAATTCTCCTATCGTGATTATTCGCCGATGATCTCGCCTGCTCTCACCAGGCTCCAACGAACTTTGGCGTTGTGCCTCATTTGTACTTTGGGAAAGCCTTTCCGAACATGGGGCGTTTGCTCTTCGATTGCTCCTCGGTTGCTTCGTCCTGGAGCACGTCCCAGTGCTCGGCCAGGACACCATCCTGCACCCGGACAATATCCACGGCGATCCAATTCGCAGTATGGCCGAACGCGCTGAAGCGGCCATGAACCATGACCCATTCTCCTTCCGCGAGAATCAATCCGTGTTCGTAGCGCAGCGTGGGTGGCGTGCTTTTGACCAGATCGAACAGGCCTTCACGGCCGGGAGCAATGTGCGCGCTATGCTGAATGTACTGCGGCGACCAAAACTTTTCGGCCGCCGCGTAGTCGCGCCTGTTGAAAAGCGTATCGAAGGCTTCCAAAACCAGCTGCTTGTTTCGCTCTTGAATGGATTGAGTCATGCCGCATGCTTTCTCGTTTCAGGCGTTCATTCCGCCGTCCACGGTGAGATTCGCACCAGTGATGTAAGAGGACTCCGGCCCGGCAACAAAGGCCACCAACGCAGCGACTTCATCCACGCGTCCGTAGCGGTCGAGCGCTGTGGCGGCCTTCTGCGGCACCGCCCACTCGCCTGCGGCGGGATTTAGCTCCGTGTCGATCGGACCAGGTTGCACGTTGTTAATGGTGATGCCCCGGCTCCCGATCTCTCTGGCCAGCGCCTGAGTGAACATCTTGACGGCTCCCTTCGTGCCCGCGTACGGCACAAGCCCGGGCGCCGCGACACGTTCACCAACGGCCGAACCGATCATGATGACGCGACCGCCGCTCTTCATGTGCTTCAGCGCCGCCTGAGTCGCCACGTACACGCCGCGAATGTTGATGTCAATGACACGATCCATCTCTTCCAGCGTCGCCTCCTCGAACGGCTTAGGGATGGCTGTGCCGGCGTTGTTCACAAGGATGTCGAGCCGACCGAAGGCATCGACAGTTTTTTCGACTGCGGTTTTGACGGCGCTGGAATCGGCGGCGTCGGCTTGAATTGCGAGGGCCTTTCGGCCTGTGCGCTCAATCTCTTTGACGACGGACGCAGCTGCGTCTGCGCCTTTCGAGTAAGTGATGGCCACGTTTGCGCCATCCGCAGCGAGCCGCTTTGCAATGGCAGCGCCAATACCGCGCGAGCCGCCCGTGACGAGTGCGATTTTCCCCTCTAGTTTGCCGGACATGTTTTTCTCCTATTCCTTCAATCTCGCTCTTTCCCTTGCCGCTTAGATTGACTGCCTCGTTGGATGTCGCCGTGCCGCGTTTGCAACATACTTTGTTAAGCTGGCACCGATGCTTTGCAGGCATGGGAGTGGAAATGGAATTACGACACCTTCGCTATTTCGTGGCGGTCGCCGAGGCGGGAGGTCTGACTGTGGCGGCCCAGGGAAGACTGCACACCTCGCAGCCTTCGCTGAGCCGGCAGATCCGGGATCTTGAAGAAGAAGTCGGCGTGCAGCTGCTAACGCGCAACGCTCGCGGGATTCAGCTGACACCCGCGGGCCGAGCTTTTCTCGATCACGCTCGTCTGGTGCTATCGCAAGTGGAAGCGGCAACCGAGGCTGCGCGCCGGGTCGCGCATCCGGTCAAGCCATGCTTCACGATGGGATTTTTGACCGGACACGAATTGACGTGGATGCCCGAAGCTTTGCGAATCTTGCGCGATGAATTGCCTAACATTGACGTGATGATATCGAGCCAATACTCGCCTCTGCTTGCGGATGCGCTATCGAAAGGAAAAATTGATGCGGCCTTTCTTAGACGGGAAAAGGGGATGGCAGACTTGGCGTTCCGCGTGCTCGTTAAGGAACCGTTGGTGGTGATCTTGCCTAATAACCACCGACTCGCAGCCCTCAAGGCCATCAGTCCGAGGGACCTAGTGGGCGAGACATTCGTAGCCGTGTCGAACACGGCTCCTGTGTTACGAACGGTTATCGACAATTACCTGAAGCAGTCCGGAGCCAATATCACGCCAAACCACGAGGCGGACCATCTCTCCATGGGAATGTCCTTGATAGCGTCGACAGGCGGCGTAGGGCTGTTACCTGCTTACGCGCGAAACTTTGTCCCTGCATCTGTAACGAGTCGACCTCTCAAGGGAGAAACGCCAACTGTCGAGTTGGTCCTCGGCTACAAAAAGTCGAACGAGTCTCCAATCTTAAAACTTTTGCTTTCGCGATTGGACGAGTTGGTCGCTCGTGCTTTGAAGAAGACCCAATAAGGCCAGAAGGTGCGCTGCCAGGCGTAGAATTGCGTGGACGATTGGAGGCTTCGATGCGGCTGCTTGTTTTATTGGGATTGCTTGGGGTCTGTCTGAACTTTTCTTCGGCAACGTTCAGTCAGGGAGCCAGCCAAGGGGCTAGTCACGGGGTTAGCCAAGGGGTTAGCCAAGGGGTTAGCCAAGGAAACACCAGCCAACAAGCTGGCGTGGCTGAATCGGACATCGGTAAATCCGGAACGGAGTTCATGAGAGTTTGCTCCAATGCCGGAGGAGAAGCTGGCAACAATCCTCAGCGCATCCAGAGCGATGCAACGTGTCAGGGTTGGGTTGAAGGATTTGTGGATGGCTTTGCAGTGCATGACGAATTGTTAGGTGTGCCGCGAACGGACAGGCTTGTGTGCATTCCGCGAAATGTAACGAACGTCCAGATCATTCAGGCGATCAAGAAATACATCAGCGGCAATCCCGACAAGGCACACCGCGCAACGCGCCTAGTGGCTTCCCTGGCTCTGGCTCAGGCATTTCCGTGCAGGAGAGCGAAGTAAGGTTCAAATCCTTGAGGGCAGTCAGGCCAAAAAAGTGCTATCGATCTTCCGAGTGCGCCACCCGTCCTGAGAGCCACGCCGCCGCAGTCAAACACACTGTAATCACGATTGAAAAAGCGATAGGGAGGATAAAGAGGTATCTCCAGCTCACAACCGTGATGGCGGCAAAGGAAAGAGCGAGAGCCCACACAGTGACACGCATGACCGCCAAAGCCTCTGCCGGAAGCCTACCCAGCTGCCACGCCAATACCGCCGCGAATAGATAAAACACGCCGACCGAAAATCCAGCCGCGAGAAAGAGGTCCCAATAGGTTCGGCTGAAGCCCTGCACGTCAAAGTGAATTGACCGCATTGAGCCAAGAAGCGCATCAACTCCCCATGCGGGATCGGACTGGCGAAAGCCAAGTGTATGTCCGACAGCAAAAAGCAGCAGAAGAACAGAAGAGATTCGATAAAGGACGGACGCTTTCACGTACTCCCTCCCGAACGTTCGCGCGGCAGCTTACCATGTCCGTTAACTCGATTTGGCGATTGCTGCCGCCCGTGTGGCTTACGGCTCATTCCGGAAGTTTAGAAGTTCGTAATTTGCTTCTTTCAGAGCGCCGGGGCGAACGCGAGTTACGCAGTTCTACTGTTGTTTGTGCCACCATTCGCGAAGGGATTGGCAGCGTCCCGCTGCGTCCAAAAAGATCAGAAAGATGCCGTCCAGTTTCGTGTCCAGACCCGGGGGCACGCGGACAAAAGACGCACGCCATCTGGCGATACCGAACGCTGCAGTGACGGCGAGTATTTCATAACTAAACTGAATGTTTTCTTCGGTTCTTATCACCCCCTGCCAATAGTCGTGGATTGCGGGCCGGCCGCGCAAAGGTTCGTCGAACGGCGTCACTTGATAAGTAGCATCGTCCGCGTACAGCGAGGCTGCCGCCTCAGGGTCACGGCTAGTCCATGCGCTTCCATAAGAGGAAAGCCAATGATTGAAAGTTTCTCGGTCCATATTGTTTTCGTAGCGTACTACGGCTACGGGCAGAGATGACGACAGGTACAAGAAAGCTCTCTTCCCTGCCTATCCGGCAAAATGGCGGGCAAAAAGAATTCACAAAAAAAGGCTTGCATGCGATTTAGTGTTATAGTTAACTATAACACCTATGGGTCGCTTGCGCCTGAAGCGTGAGAGAAGAACAACGCCGACCTGAAAGTGAAAAAGCTCAAGGAGAAGGAACATGAAATCTCTTCGTCGTATGTTGTCAGTAGTTGCTTTGATGTCGCTCTCGGTGACTGTTTGGGGAGTGGCTTTTGCGCAGTCTGAAGCACAAAAGTCCGACGCGCAAAAATCTTTCGACAAATTGAAGACTCTGGCGGGTACGTGGGAAGGCCCCGCGACCCTTACGCCGCCGCAAACGGAAATGGGGGATGGGACGCGAATGCACATCTCGCTGCGCGTGACGTCCCGAGGAAACGCGCTGGTACATGAGATGAACGAAGCGGGAAAGCCGGACGACCCGGCGAAGTACGACCATCCTCTGACCATGTTTTATCTGGATGGAGACAAGCTGCTGCTGACTCATTATTGTGACGCGGGAAACCGGCCGCGGATGGCGGCAAAAGTGTCACCAGACGGAAAAACGGTGGAGTTCGATTTTGTGGATGTTGCCGGCGGCACGCAGTACGGACACATGCACCATGCGATGTTCACCGTGATTGACGAGAATCATCACACGGAGGACTGGACATATATGATGGGAGACAAGCCAGTGCACGCGCATTTTGATTTGCAGCGCGCGAAATAACGGAAGTCATCTCTCGTAAAGGACGATCTGGAAAACAGGATGGACCGTGAGTGGAATGACAGTCAGCCGATTTACCGCCAGCTTCGCGACCGGGTGGTTGCGATGATTCTCGACGGCGTGCTGAAGGAAGGCGATCCGCTGCCGTCCGTGCGCAATGTCGCGGCGGAATACCGAGTCAATCCACTCACGGTTCTGAAGGGCTATCAAGAGCTGGTGGACGAGAAACTGGTCGAGAGCAGACGGGGCCTCGGGATGTTCGTGAATGCCGGGGCGCACGATCTTCTGCTGAAAGGCGAACGCAAGAAGTTCCTTGCCGAAGAATGGCCGCGCGTCCAGGAAACGATTGAACGTTTGGGGCTGACGCCGGAAGAACTGCTCGACGGTTCGGCAAAGCGCCGGTCGAAATCGAAAACCAAAGAGGAGTAGCACTGAAACATGGCATGCATAGAAGCGCGCGGACTGCGCAAGACATTCGGCACTAACGTCGCTGTGGACGGGATTGATTTGCGCGTCGAGGAAGGGCGCATCATCGGACTCATCGGCCCTAACGGCGCGGGCAAAACTACTGCGCTCAACGCGATTCTCGGCCTCACGCCTTATCAGGGAGAACTGACGGTGCTTGGGCGTGATCCATGGACCGCGCGCGATCAGCTTATGCGCGATGTCTGCTTCATTTCGGATGTTGCGGTGCTGCCGCGGTGGATTAAAGTTTCGCAGACGCTGGACTACGTTGCTGGTGTGCATCCGCGATTCGATCGCGCGAAGGCGGAAGGATTTTTGGCGAAGACGACAATCAAGCGGACAAGCAAAGTAAAAGAATTATCGAAAGGCATGGTTGCGCAGCTTCATCTCGCACTGGTGATGGCGATCGACGCGAAATTATTGGTGCTGGACGAGCCTACGCTAGGTCTGGACATTCTGTTCCGAAAGCAATTTTACGATTCCCTGCTCAATGACTACTTCGATCGCAACCGCACCATCATCGTGACGACACACCAAGTGGAAGAGATTCAGGATGTTCTGACCGACGTCATGTTCATCGACCGCGGGCGGATTGTGCTGAATTGCAGCATGGAAGAGTTCGATTCGCGTTATGCGGAAGTGGTTGTGAATCCTGACCGCGTGGCCGAAGCGCGAACGCTTAAGCCGATTCATGAGCGCCAAGTGTTCGGGCGCAGCATTCTGCTTTTCGATGGCGCTGACCGATCGCAACTTGCGGCGCTTGGCGATGTACGCACACCGAGCATCGCCGACTTGTTTGTCGCGGTGGTGGGCCGATGAGTACGCAAGCAAATGCTGTAGCGGCGGCCCCCGCCGAAATTAAAGAGATTCGGCCATTTTACTGGTCGGTGCGCCGGGAATTGTGGGAACACCGAGCGATTTACGTTGGGCCGCTCGCGGCCACAGCGGTTTTTCTGGCTGGGTTTCTAATCACCCTGGGCCGATTGCCGCATGAGATGCGCGAACTTGCGGCGATGGATTCCATGAGCCAGCACGACAGGATTGTGGTGCCGTACGACATGGCGGCAGGCTTGTTGATGCTGGTGCAGATATTGGTGAGCGTTTTCTACTGCCTCGATGCGTTTCAAAGCGAGCGGCGCGACCGCAGCATTCTGTTCTGGAAGTCGCTGCCGGTCTCGGATCGAACGACGGTTCTAGCGAAAGCTAGTGTTCCGCTGGCCATTCTGCCCTTCCTTATCATCGTGTGCATCGTTTTCCTGCAACTGGCGATTTTGCTGCTTAGCGCGCTGGTGCTGTCGGGGAGCGGGCAGAGTACGGAACTGTTGTGGAGACATGCGCCGTGGTTTCGCATGGCGCTGTTGGTGTCGTACCACATTTTGATGGTGCACACGCTGTGGTATGCACCATTTTATGGGTGGCTTTTGTTTGTTTCCGCGTGGGCGCGCCGCGCGACATATCTCTGGGCATTTTTGCCGCTCCTGGCGGCGGGGTTCCTAGAAAAAATACTTTTCAACACGGCGCATTTCGCAGACTTCCTGACATACCGCCTCGGTGGAGGGACGGACTCTGTCGCGCCAGTGGGGCGCATGCCGATTGACACGATGACTCATCTCACGCCGCTGCACTTCCTGGCGACGCCCGGTTTGTGGATTGGGTTCGGTCTGACTGCCGCATTTCTTGCAGCAGCGGAACGATTGCGGCGGTATCGCGAGCCGAGCTGATACGCGGCATGGAATTTAGTTACCAAGGGAGATACCCCATGTTCTATTCATCGCTATTGTTTGTTCATATCGCCGGGGGAATCATTGGGCTACTCTCGGGCACGGCTGCGCTGTGCTTTCGTAAAGGCTCGCGACGACATGCGTTGGCGGGAAAAGTTTTTGTCGCGTCGATGTTGGTCATGGCGGCAGGCGCGGTGTACCTGGGATTTCTGAAGCATCAACCGAACAATATTGGCGGCGGATTCCTGACGTTTTATTTGATTGGAACGGCGTGGCTGACCGCCAGGCGCGGGGATCGAGAAACGAGTAGCTACGACTGGGCTGCGATTGTGATTCCGCTGACTGTCGGAATTCTGGGCTGGATGAATGGCATTGAGGCGCTGCGCAGCCCTTCAGGATCAAAATATGATGTTCCTGGCGGGATGCACCTCTTCATGGGTTCCGTGTGTCTGCTTGCCGCCGCAGGGGATGTTCGCATGTTGGTGCGCGGAGGCGTTCCCGGCGCAAAGCGCATCGTGCGCCATCTCTGGAGGATGTGCTTTGGACTATTCATAGCTGCTGGATCTTTTTTTCTTGGACCTTCAAACCGCCCACTGAGATTGCTTTCAGCGATGGGGATCGGGCGATATCTGTCGCCAGCGATATTCAACACAAACTTGTATTTGATTCTCAGCATACTTCCACTGATTTTGCTGATTTTCTGGGTGCTTCGCGTTTGGTTTACAAAAATGTATCGAACAAACGAAGTTCGCTCTCAAGCGGTGAGCTCAGACTGAGGCCTATGCCACGGTTGACAGGAGGAAACAATGATTCGAGAACGGGCTCTGAAGGTTGCGTTGGTTGTGGTGGGATTACTTTTTACGGCTGGCATCTATCCCGTAGTGACGTCTGTACGGGAAGGCTGGCAGGCGAATAAGGAGGATGCTTTGCCGATGATGCTTAGCCTCTATGTCACGCTTGGGGTTTTCTTGCTGCTGGCAGCGCGTAACCCATCGACGAATCGCAGCGTGATCGCCTTCGCCGCATGGTCGAGTCTTGCTCATGCCTCCGTTATGGCTGTCATGGCAGTCCGCCTTGCAAACGAACGGGGAGATTTGCTGATCGCAGGTGCTGTGTTTGCTAGCATCGGCATAATCTTGATCGCGCTGATTCCTGTGAAGCAGTCAGCCGAGCAAGTACCAGCAGCCGATACGTAGACTTGCATTCTGCCGAATTTCAAACACGATCCGCTCCTTTCTCGGTGCGAAAGTTTTTGAGGTGTTCCACCGTATCTCTGATTAGATTCCTTCACTAACCTTTAACAACGGAGGCACTATGACCTCATTCCGCAACCCAGGAAGAGTCGCCGGATTCCTCTATTTGCTCCTCGCAATCGTTGGCCCTGTACGCCTCATGTATATTCCCAGCAAACTGATCGTCAGCGGGAACGCGACCGCGACGGCCAATAACATTTCCGTGCATGAGTTGCTCTTTCGTCTCGGCATTGTCAGTGACCTGCTCACCGCGCTCTTGGGGCTCGCCGTCGGGCTGACTCTTTATCAATTATTTAAGGGAGTGAACAAAAATCTCGCCGCCCTGATGGTGATCCTGGGGGCTCTGATGGTAACCCCCATCTACTTCCTCAATACCGTGAATGACGCAGCTGCTCTTATACTCGTGCACGGTGCCGATTTCTTATCGGCATTCGATCAACCTCAGCGAAATGCCTTAGCCATGCTGTTTCTCCGCCTGCATTACAGTTGCAACCTTGCTAACGAGATTTTTTGGGGTCTGTGGCTCATTCCGTTGGCTATCCTGACGTACCGGTCGCGCTTCCTGCCGCGTTTCCTCGGTGTCTGGCTGGTGGTCAACGGCCTCGCCTATGTGATCGCAAGTTTTACGGGTTTGCTGCTACCGCGATACGAAGATACGGTCACGAACATCATCTTCCCCGCGCTCACTGGAGAGGTGGCATTCATGCTGTGGCTCCTTATAAAGGGCGTAAAGGCGGAAGCCTTAACTATCCCGCTCGCAGTTCCGACCGCGTAAATCAATACAATATTCGTGGCCGCCATTCGTCTTCAGAAGTGGATGAATGAGCCGGCGAACGCCACCGCGATGACCGAACAGGACCGCCAAATCTCCGAAGTCGTTGCGGTCGAACGATCCCGCCTGCGCAATTTCATTCGCCGTCGAGTGCCCGATCCCCGGGACGCGGAGGACATTCTTCAAGAGGTCTTCTATGAACTAGTGGAAGCAAACCGCTTGCTGATGCCGATCGAGCACGTGACCGGCTGGTTGTTTAGAGTGGCGCGCAATCGCATCACCGATCTCTTCCGAAAGAAGAGGCCGGAGAACTTCAGTGACGCAGCGGTCGAAGACGAAGACGGCGAGCTGCTGCAGATCGAAAATCTGTTGCCATCGCCCGATGCCGGGCCGGAGGCGCTGTACGTCCGCAGCGTGCTATTGGATGAACTGGAACTCGCACTCGACGAATTACCCGACGAACAGCGTGAAGTATTCGTCGCTCACGAACTGGAGGGGCGCAGCTTCAAAGAGTTGTCGGCAGAAACCGGCGTAAACGTGAACACTCTGCTTTCGCGCAAGCGCTATGCCGTGCTTCATCTGCGCGAACGATTGCAGAACATCCACGACGAATTTGAAAGGAAATGATACGGAAAAATGAGGAGCACAACATGAGAAAGAAATGGATTTGGATAGCGCCACTGGCAATCGCAGCGATGGTGCTTTTCGTGTGGATCGGCGGCCAACTGGTGATGCATTTGTGGAACTGGCTGCTGCCATCGCTCTTTGGCTGGCACGAGATCACCTTTTGGCAAGCGCTTGGAATTCTGGTGCTGTGCAGGATCCTCTTTGGCGGATTTGGAGGGCACCGTTCGAGTCGCCCCAATTTCCGCCGCCGCAGGGGAGAGCGCTGCGAACATATGACGCCGGAAGAGCGGGAACGATTCCGGCAACGCATGCGCGAACGTTTTGGGTTCGGCCCGTCGACGGCCGAGAGCAAGGAGCAATGAAGCCGGCTAGCCTGATAGCTATGATGCTTCCCGCAAACTGGGCAAAATCTTCGTTACCAAATTTTTAGCTGGCGACGGGGGTGGCGTCACGTTCGGCGCGACGGCGTGCCAGATGACGCATGGCGATGTTCAAGAAAATGTCGCCGCATGGAGTTTCAATCGAGATGACCATCGCTTCTGTGTCGTGACTTCCGCCAAGGCCTTCATCGTTCATATGGATTTCCGGCGGAAAGACTTTGAACTTGTAGCCCTGGTCGTTGAGCAGCGTGACAGAATTTCCGATGACCATGTTCGCCAGCTCGCAGACGGTTTCGCGAACAACTTGTTCGCTCGATGCGACTTCCGAACCCGCAAGTATGCTCGCCACTTTAACGGCAACTTCCGGTGCAAGATCGAGAATGATGCGGCCTTCGATGTCGCCTTTGATGGCGATGAGCGCAGCAACGCCCTTGCGACGATAGGTGTTCTCTTCCATCGAGAGGTCGCCGATTTTCGTCGGAGCACTCAGCGATTCCGCAAAGACCGCGTCGGCGGCATTGATGAACGGCTGAATCAGTTCCATTTTCATGAGCGGTGTTCTCCTGCGAGAGCGACTGGCGCGCCGGCAGCGGTGGGATCGTCAGACAAAACGTAGCGAAGAATTTCATACAGCACTTCCGGTTTCACCGGTTTCTGTACGAAATGCTTTGCGCCTTTTTGCAGCGCCGCCAGAATATTTTCTTGGTATCCGACGCTCGAGACCATCACGATGCGGGCATCAGGATGCTGACGCACGATGCGCTCGACGGCTTCGATGCCCTCCATCTGCGGCATGGTGATGTCCATGAGCACGATGTCCGGCGAAGTCCGCTTGAATTCAGCGATAGCAGTGAGGCCGTCACCGGCTTCACCAGCGACTTCCCCGCCGAAGAGCTCGATCATCTTAATGATGTTCTTGCGCGCGAAGACGGAATCGTCCACAACGAGATAGCGGACAGGTTTGTCGTCCTTGCGGAGTAATGGAGCAAATTGTGCCATGGCCTTCTCCTTGTTCACAGCCAGACTGCGGCCGCCCTCGCTTCGCACGGGTCAAGTGCGATTTGAGGAAACAGGTGTCCTTTCGTTTCGATCGTTCTTGTCGCCCTTTTCTTGCTTATCCGATCTCTCGGACTTTTCGGAATGCACACGGTCCGCGTGATACTGATTCACGAGAAACGTCGCCATTCCATCCAATGAAACAATCTTGTTTGCGTAGCCCTTCAGAATCGCCGCGCGCGGCATTCCGCTCACAACGCAGGTGTCTTCGCTTTGCGCCACGGTCATCCCGCCGGAATTCTTGATCGCTCCGATCCCTTCTGCGCCATCTTCGCCCATTCCCGTCATGATGATTCCCACAGCGGATGGGCCAAATTCCTGCGCGACGGAATGGAAAAGGACATCGGCTGATGGCCTGTGACCATTCACGGGAGGAGAATCAGAAAGCACCGCCATGTCTCCCCGGGGCATACGCCGCACCATCATGTGGCGATTGCCAGGGCAGATGAGTACGCGGCCGGCAATCAGCAAATCTCCCGAACGCGCTTCCTGCACATCCAATTCGCAACATTCATCCAGGCGCTTTGCAAACATTTCGGTAAAACCTTCGGGCATGTGCTGCACGACAAGAATCGACCCGGGAAAATCTCCGGGAATTTGTGACAGCACGAATTGGAGTGCGTTCGGGCCACCGGTTGAAATTCCGATGGCGATAATTCTGTTCGGCGGGAAAGCGGATTTCCCTGATTTTTTTGAGACGGGCTTTTCTTCCTCGATGGGTTCCACGCGCAATCTTTTTCCGCCCGCGCGTTTTGCTACTTTTACTTTTTCAATCAGCTGTCCGGCGATCGCGTCCAAATTTCCAACAGCTGCATCTTTCGGCTTCGCAACGAAATCGATTGCACCAAGAGCGAGCGCCTTGAACGTGGAATACGCGCCCTCTTTGGAATGCGTGCTGAACAAAATCACAGGCAGTGGGGCACGCCGCATAATCAGGCGGAGCGTTTCCATGCCGTCCATGCGGGGCATTTCGAGATCGAGCGTGACGACGTCCGGCTGCAGTTCCTCAATTTTTTTCAGTGCGAATGCGCCGTCCATCGCCGTGCCGACGACTTCGATGTTCGGATCGCGCGAAAGAATAATGGGAATCAGTTTCCGCATCAGCGCGGAATCATCCACAACGAGAACGCGGACGCGTTCGCTCATGCGATCGCTCCAAGTGGGGTAGCGCGAGAGAGGCGCGAGAGAACAGCAGGCACATTCAAAATGAGAACAACTGTTCCGTCGCCGAGAATGGAGGCGCCGCTGACCAGATCGCTTGCGATGAGTTCGCTTGGAAGCGCCTTGATCACCAGCTCTTCCTCTCCGACCATCTGGTCGACGAGCAGACCAAAACGGCGCTCGGCGGCGCCGATAACAATCACGAAATTCTTTTTCTTCTTTTCGCTCTCTTCTACAGCATGGATTTTCCCGAGCCTGTTCAAACGCACGAGCGTCAAAATCTGATCGCGCAGACGAAGCACTTCGCGCTGATCTACGCGATGGATTTCCATATCCGTGATTCGCGTAATTTCGACAACCGAAGAGAGAGGAACGGCAAACAGACGCCCGCCGACGCGGAACAAGAGCGTCTGAATGCTTGCGAGCGTCAGCGGCGCACGAAGCTGAATCGTCGTGCCCTTTCCTGGCTGCGTAAAAACGTGAACGGTTCCTTTCAAGCGGTCGAGGACGGTACGCACCACGTCCATACCGACACCGCGGCCGGAAACTTCCGTGACTTCGGATGCGGTGCTGAAGCCCGGCTCAAAGATAAGATTGAGAACTTCCGAGTCCGGCAAACGCTCAACGTCTGCTTGTTTCAAGAGACCTGTTTTGACGGCGTGCTTGCGGACGCGATCCAAATCGATCCCTCGACCGTCGTCACGAATTTCCAGAACGAATTGGGTTCCCTGATGATAGGCACGCAAAAAGATTGTTCCGCGGACCGGCTTTTGTGCCGCGAGGCGTTCATCGGCGGCTTCGATGCCGTGATCAACCGCATTTCGCACGATGTGGGTAAGCGGTTCCGCGAGCGCATCCAAAATACCCTTGTCGAGATCGGTGTTCTGTCCCGTTAATTCTAGGGCTACGTCTTTGCCGCAATGTTTTGCCACATCGCGAACTACGCGCGGGAAACGGCGGAAAAGCTGTTCGACGGGAACCATGCGAATTTTCAGCACGGACTTGTGAAGCTCATCGAGAACACGCGACTGAAAGGCGAGTGCATCCGCCATTTTTGCGCGAAGCGGATCGCGAGCGTGACGTTGGTCGAATTCACTGAGCGCCCGGTGCAGCATGGATTTTCCGATGATGAGCTCGCCGACGAGATTCATTACGGCATCGATACGCGCTGCATCCACACGCAAGATACTTTCAGCGACGGCTGCAACTGCGGAACTTGCACCCGCGGATTTTCCAGCACCGTTCGCATCTTCATGTTCTGTGCTGGCAGCGGCAATCTTTTCTGCTTGCGCTTCGAGCAATTCGCCGAGGAGTTCGTGATCGGCGGCGTTGGCCGCAGACGCGCGTTCCACCCACACTTCCGAGACAATCGAAGGAATTTTGCAACGCTGGTTAAGCTGTGCTTGGGGTGCAGTGCTTGCCAGTGCAGCTTCCACGATCTCCACGGTGGCTGCGGCTGCATTGTCTTCCGGGCGAAGCGCGATCACCGTCCCGCAACCGTGCAAAACGTTGCGGATCAGTTGAAATGCTGCCGCGCGCATCACGCTGTTCGGATCGATGCGGAGCGCAACGTTATAGACCGTTTCGCCACGGTGTAGCGCTTCGGAAATCATCAACCGTTCATATTCGCTCCAGGCAAAGCGAACATCGCCGGACTCGTTGCCAGATTTTGGCGTGGCGCCCTGTTCCGACGGACCGGCGAGGAGGCTGCGAATCATGGCACGCAAGCCATCAACAGGCGGCGGCTCCACTCCCCGCTGATACGACGCGAGCATCGCTTCAAACGTGTCCGCAGCGGCAAGAACAATTTCGGCGAGTCCACCGCCCTTCGCTTTACCAACCTGCGGAGAAAGAACATCTTCAAGTTCGTGCGCGATTTCGCTGAGTTTGTGAAAACCGCAGGCAGCCGAATCGCCTTTCAGGGTGTGGACTGCGCGACGAATGCTACGAATGACTTCTTCGTCCGTTGGACGAGCTTCGAGCTCCAGGCCCGCTTCATTGAGCGCCTGCAACAATTCGTTCGCGCTCTCGAAAAAGAGTGCGCGAAGCTCAGAGCCGCGATCCTCAGGCTGCTTCTTCAACTATTCACCTCAATACGTTGATAGGCAGTGCCGTTATTTTCATGAACCATACGGAATTTCTGAGTGAGGCCGAAAAGACTTTCCGCATGACCGACAAAAAGATAGCCACCGGAGTTCAAGCAGTTATAAAACTTGTCGATCAAGCGCTTTTGTTCGGCTTCGTCGAAATAGATCATCACGTTGCGGCAAAGAATGATGTCATTACGGCGCGGCAAAAATTCCGTCTTCAGATTGTGAAAGTCGAACTGAACCAGTTCTTTTAGTTGCGGTTTGACGGAGTACTTGTCAGCGGACTTTTCAAAATAACGGAGGCGGCAAGTGTAATCCACCGGCTCCATTTGCTGCTCGGAATAGACGCCTTCCTGACCGGCGCGCAAACTGGCGTAACTGATGTCGGAAGCGAGAATTTCAAGTTTCCAGGGAGGAGGAATCAAAGGTTTCGGTGACGGCATGTCAAACGGCAATGGATTGCGCAGATAGTAGTAAGCGAGTGCGTCGCAAATTAGAATTGCGACGGAATAGGCTTCCTGCCCGCTGGAACAACCGGCGCTCCAGACGCGCAGAGTCCAATCACGCCGCTCTTGTTTCTTCTTCAAAATTTCCTCGAGAACTGACTTTTGCAAAAGATCGAGTTGCGGGCGATTGCGGAAGAAACTCGTTTCATTAACTGTGAGATTTTCGAGCAACAGCGCTAGCTCGGTTTTCCCTTCACGGCTCGTCAGAAGGCGGTAGTAGCTGTAGAAAGAGTCCAGCTGGCAGGCTTTCAAACGGCGCTGAAGGCGATCTTTCAAGAAATGCGAGCGGCGTTCATCGAAGAACATGCCGCATTCCTGATAAACGAGTGTCTGCAATAACTTCAATTCCGCTTCAGTAAGTTGCACTTGTGCTGTGAGCGTACCCATATCGGTTGTGTTAAGCGGCGAGCGCCAGAAAACTCAAGATGGCGTGGCGACGATCTCCGCGGCCTCCTCGAGTCGTTTGAACTCCGGGCGATGCAACAGCTTGGAAATATCGAGAAGAATAATCAGGCGCCCATTCAGTTTTCCAACGCCGGTGACATAGGAAGATTCGCCATCCGCAAACACCGTACCTGGTGGTTCGACTTCCGAAGGCGGAATTTTCAAAACTTCGGACGCTGAATTGACGATGAGACCAAGAAGCTTGCCGTCCAGCTCGACGACGAGAATGCGGTTTTTCTTGTCGGAAACAATTTCGCCGTGGCCAAAGCGCTTGCGGAGATCCATCACAGGAATAATTTTCCCGCGAAGATTTATCACGCCCTCAATTGTATCTGGAGCGTTGGGAACGGTGGTGATTTCCGTGACGCGAACGATTTCACGAACGGAGCCGATGCGGACTCCGAACGTTTCGTTCCCGATGCGAAAACCCACAACCTGGAGGTCTTTTTCCATGTGCCGGATCCCCTGCGCTCAGGAACGCGCCATTTCTGCGTATTCAAACTCCTGCGCACGATCAGCCTTCTGTCCACGGCGAGATGCGGATTCGCGCTGCGGCCGGGATTGATTTGCGCGCTCGAGAACGAAGCGGTCCATGCTGTCGAGCAAGTTGCGGGAAAGCTTGAGCATCTGCTCGGCAGCGGCGGAAAGCTCGGTTGAGCTGGAGGCGGATTGTTGGACCAGTTCGCGCATTTTGTCCATGGCACGAACGACGGCTTGCGCACCGGAAGCCTGCTCTTCAACGGCAGAATTGATTTCCTGAGTAATTTCGGTCAGGCGGCTGGTTGCTTTGGCAATTTGCGCGGAGCCGACGGACTGTTCGTTTGTTGCTGCGCCGATTTCCTGGGAGAATTTGTAAACTTCGGTGACGACGTTGGAAATTTTATGCAACGCGGTGCCGAGTTCGTTGCCGAGGCTGAGGCCTTCTTCCACGATGCGCGTGCTGCGCTCCATGTTTTCAACGGCCTGACGCGCTTCGCGCTGGATGCTTTGGATGAGTTCGGCAATTTCCTTAGTGGACTGCGTGGACTTTTCCGCGAGCTTGCGGACTTCGTCGGCGACGACGGCGAAACCAAGGCCGTGTTCTCCGGCGCGCGCGGCTTCGATGGCGGCATTAAGGGCGAGCAAGTTTGTCTGTTCGGCGAGGTCGTCAATGACTTCGATAATCTTGCCGATGTCATCGGCGCGGTGGCCGAGAACGTTGATGATTTCCGCGGAAGATTGAATCGCCTTGTTCGTGCGGTTCAAACCGTCGGTAGCTTTCTCCATGGTCTGAATACCGGTGACAACTTCTTCGCGTGAGCGGTTGGCGATATCGAGAAGAACTTTTGCGGTGTCCGCAACGCGCTGGATGGAAGTGACCATCTGGTCGATGGAAGCTGAGGTTTCAGCAACGCTGGACGCTTGCACCTGCGTGTTTTTCACGACGTTCTGCACGTTGATGCTCATTTCGTGCATGGTGCTGGTGACTTCTTCAATGGCGGAGGACGCTTGTACGCTGACTTTGGCGGATTCGTCGGCAGCGCCAGCGACTTGATTCGAACCGGCGGAAACCTGTCCGGCAGAATCGCGCGTGGTGCGAACGAGATCCTGCAAGCCGTGGGACATGCGCACGAAGGCGTTGCCGAGCGTATCGCGCTTGGAACGAGGGACAACTTCCACGCTCAGATCGCCTTCGGCCACGGCCATGGAGACACCGGCCATCTCCTTAAGGTACGCGACCATGTTGTTAAACGTGGTGGCGAGGGCGCCAATTTCGTCGTTGCGATGAATATCAATGTTCTGGTCGAGGTCGCCGGAGTCGCCGATTTCGCGGGCGACGGTGATTAGGTGATTGAGAGGTTCGGAAATCGATTTGGAGGTCTTGAGCGCGATGATCACGCCGGCCAAAATGGCGGCGAGAGTTCCGACAGTCGTGACAATCATGCTAGTGATGCGGGCGCTGTCTGCGGATTTCTTCGATTCCTGTTGTGACTTGGTGATTTCGTCCTTGCTCTGGTCCAGAATCGTCGAGGATTTCGTCAGCCAAGATGCGGGATCCTTCTGAAGATAGAAGATCTGTAGGTCGGAGACGGTAGCGTCACCGGAATCAACCTGATGGCGTTTAGCAAGAAGTGGTTTGGCGAAATTGTCGGCCCAGCTGGATTCGTTGCTTTCCGCCTGAATTAGAGCCATGCGCAAAGCTTCGTTGCCAACCTGCGCTTCACTGCGCTTCAGCGTGTCAGAAATATCCGCCATGCCCTTGTTGACTTTTTCTTCATCGCGCGGATCGCCGCTCAAGAGAAAGTTATTCAGATTCAAGCGGTTCTGCATAATCTGAGAGCGAACAGATTCAATGGTGGTAACGCCGTCCAGAGCCCGACCTGCCTCCAAAGCCGCCGAGCTCTGGCGGGTAGCAGTGATGAGGTTCACGAAGAACAAGAGTGTGAGAACGCCCAATATGATTCCGAAACCGAGGTAAAGTCTTTTTCCGATCGTCATTGCAAAACCCCTCCGCTTCCCTCAAACACGGCGTATTCCGGCAAACGGGCGGAACGCGCGAACAAACAATTAGCTAGCGCCATGAAAGTCAAATTCGATGACCTGCGTGGTCTCTTCCGGCGCGGGGAAGAATTTCCATTCCTTGACGGCGTCCTGGCAGGCCTGTACCAAGAGCGGATGACCACCGATGACCCGCGTGCTACGAACTTTTCCGTCCGGCGTGATGATGACTTCGATTTTGACCTTGCCGGAAACGTTCATGCGCTTGGCAAGTTCCGGATAGGACGGCTGTATGCGGCTTTTCACCTTGCGCTTGCTTTCGTCCGTATTCGATTGCTGGGCAAGGACGAAGCCCGTTGTAAAGAGCGCGGCTGCTGCCGCCGCGACGCCAATGCGAATCCAACGCGATCTCATGGACACTACTCCTCCTCAGAGTGGGAGCGACCCCAGCAAAAGAAAGGCACGTCAGATGCCAGCGCAGTCAAAGAAAAAATACCGGTGTCGAGCGAGCTGGTTTTGTTCGGAAATTGCTGAAAGTGAATGACTTGAAGAAATATCTAGCGAAATTGTCTGTCACCGACGGCTGAGGAATTTGTCTCATATACTCAGGCGGGAGGCGCTGGGGTCTCACGCTGAGACGTGAGCGTACACGAAGCAAGGGACAGTGACTTGATACGCAACATAGAACGGTAGTGGGATTGACTCAGAATGAGATTGTGCGGAAGCTGAGACTTGCGTGGATGCGTTCATCTTGAGACGCTCACCTCGCCCTCTCTATGCCGATGCGCGGACCAAAACCGGGCCGAAGAACATCTGTCGCTTTGCGAAAAGCGAAAAGCGCGCTCGAGCCTTCGAATTCCAAACAAGCGGAAGAATTGATGGATCTGGCAGTGGATGCCGCGCGTTCGCAGCATTTGCCGGATTTTCTGAAACGATTTTCCGCACGTGCTGCAGCGATGGCTGAGGCGGATTGGGGCGGAGTTGTCGTTTTTGAGGAGAACGGAGCGAAGCTATATAACTCAGTGGAGCTTGAGACAGTGAGAAATGCGCCAAAGCGCGAATGGCTGATGAATAAGGCGCTTGAGATAAGCAGGGACGCGCAGGTTTGCATTTTGCCGCAGGAAAAAAGTTCAACCGGCGTATTCATTCCGATTTTGTCGAGCGCGAATGAGCGATTGGGCGCGGTTTGTTTGTTGCGACCGCCACGCGCTTTGCAAGCACACGAGCGGAGATTGATGGAGGCACTAGCGAGTCATGCGGCGCTTGCGCTGGAGAATTTTCGGCGATTTTCACAATTGGAACGTTCGAAGCGGAATTGGGTTGAGGATATTGACGCGATCACGGATTACATCGTGGTGCATGACAAGCGCTGGAGAATTCTGCGGACGAACCGATCGCTGGCGACTCATCTTGGCGTGCCTCCCGTAGCGCTCGTGGGAGAAGCCGTCGGAACCTTACGGCAGCTTGCAGAAACACAAGGGGCCTTGCCCTGCCCGTTTTGTGTTGATACGGAGCAATCGCGCGAAGAACACATCGTGAGTTCAAGAGAGCGAACTTTCCTGGTATCTACATCCCGCACACTGGGAATGCCGGACGATGAGGCGCGAACGATTCACGTTTTGAAAGATATTACGGACAGGCGTGAGGCGGAGCGGCGTTATAGAGAACTCTTTGACAGCATTCAAGAAGGATTGTTCTTTGCTACACCGGACGGGCGATTTTTGGATGTGAATGACGCGATGGTACGGATGCTGGGCTATGAATCGCGCGATGAATTGCTGCGGAATGATGTTGGGTCGTATTTGTATCCGGCGCCGGAAGCGCGTGAACGGATTTTGCGCGAGCTGCATGCGAAGGGCGTGCTAAGAAATTACGAAGAGACGCTGCGGCGAAAAGATGGGACGCTGCTCTATACGCTGCAGAACATTACGGCCGTGCGCGATGCAAGCGGGCGCGTTGCGCAGATGCGCGGGCTGATGCTCGACGTGACCGAGCAGAAAATGTTTCAAGCGCAATTGCAACGCGAGCGCGACTTCAATCAAAAGATTTTGAACACAACACAGAGCATGATTTTGGTGCTGGATACGGCGGGATTGATTAGTTACGCGAACCGGCGCTGTTATGAAGCGGGATATCGCGAAGAAGAGATGATCGGACGGCATTTGGTGGACTTGGTGGATAGCGCACAGAGGAAAGAATTTGAAGCAGCACTGGAAACGACGGCGCACGGGCAGCAAGTAGAGAATCTGGAAGCGCGGGCAAAGCGAGGCGATGGGACGCTCGGATATTTTTCGATCAGCTTGAGCCCGATGCGCGATGAGCAGGATGCCGTGAACAGCGTTGTAGTAGTGATGACGGATATTACAGATGCGGCGCTGCTGCAGGCGAAATTGGCACATGCCGAGCGCATGGCGACGATCGGACGGCTCGTTTCTGGCGTAGCACATGAAGTGAACAATCCGCTGGCGGCAATTTTGGGGTTCACGGATTTGTTGATTGAGAATCCTGAGATTCCGGCGTCGGCTCATGAGTCGCTGGAAATTATTCTTCAAGAAACGCAGCGGACGAAACACATCGTACAGGATTTGCTGAGTTTTGCGCGGCAGCGGCCTGTGCAAAAGGAAGCGGTGCAAGTCGGCGGGATTTTGAGACAGACGATTAAATTGCGCAGCTACGACTTTACGAGCCATGGCGTGGAAGTAATCGAAGAGTTCGATAAGGATTTGCCGGCAACAATTGGGGATTCGCAGCAGTTGCAGCAAGTTTTTTTGAACATTATTAACAACGCGTACGATGCGATTCAGGAATCGGGGCGGCGTGGAATGATTACGCTTAGAACGAAGCGCGCGGCAGATTCGATTGAAGTGGCAATTTCGGACAATGGCACCGGGATTTCCGATGCGGCGCGGATCTTCGATCCATTCTTTACGACGAAACCTACGGGAAAAGGCACAGGACTGGGATTAAGCATATGCTATGGAATCGTACGGGCGCATGGTGGCGAGATTCAGTGTTGGAACAATGAGGACGCGGACGGAAGCACGTTTTTAGTGAAATTACCCGCGGCGACGGAAGCGGCGACTGCCGCGATGGAGGCCACGGGATGAGCAGTAAGGCCGTACGCCAACAGCTTCCGATTTTGTTGATCGAAGACGAGCCCTCGGTGACGGCGTTTTTGCGCGCGGCACTGGAACGCAAAGGGTATTCCGTAGTTCAGGCAAATTCGGGCACGGATGGATTGGATCGGCTGAAGGAAGGTTCGTTTGGTGGAGTGATTTCTGACGTGCGGATGCCCGGTGCCGTGAACGGCGCAGAAATTCATGCGTGGATTCAGACGAATCGGCCGTCGCTGCGAACGCGGATCATTTTGATCAGCGGCGATACGGCAAACAGCGAGACGCAGGCGCTACTTGCGAATAGCGGAACGCCGTGCATCGAAAAACCTTTTCGGGTTCAGCAGTTGATTTCCGTGGTGGAGAAGACATTCGGAAAACCATGAGCGACGACCTAAAAACACGGCTGTTGGTTGTAGACGACGAGCAGAGCATTCGAAGGCTCTGCATGACGATCGGAAGTTCGCTGGGATTTGTATGTGCCGAGGCCGAAAGCGCGGAGACAGCGTCCGCGCGGATCGAAGCGGAAGCTCCTGATTTGATCCTGACGGATTTGAAGCTGCCGAATCAGAGCGGCGTGGATTTGCTGAAGCAGACGAAGACGATTTTGCCGCGAACAGAAATTGCGATTATGACCGGGCACGGGTCGATCGAATCCGCCGTGGACGCGATGAAGCTCGGCGCGTACGACTACATCGAGAAACCTTTCCGTGTGGAGAAAATGCGGCTTTTGCTGCAGCGCATGGCGGAGAAAGTGCGGCTGGTGACGGAAAACGAATTTTTGCGCGAGCGAGTGAGTACGGAAGACAGCCTGGATGGAATTGTTGGCGCTTCAGCGAACATTCAAGACGTGCTGCGGATGATTTCGCGATTGAAGGATACACGGACCCCGGTGTTGGTAAGCGGCGAGAGCGGGACGGGCAAAGAGTTGGTAGCGCGCGCAATTCATTTTAGAGGCGCGCTTGCGCAAACGCCGTTTGTTGCGGTGGATTGCGGATCGCTGGTGCCGACACTGATGGAAAGCGAACTCTTCGGCTATGAAAAGGGTGCGTTTACCGGCGCCATGAAATCGAAAGCGGGACTATTTCAAGCAGCGAACGGCGGGACAATTTTTCTGGACGAAATCGGCGAGTTGCCTCTGGAAATGCAGGCGAAACTGCTCCGCGTGCTGCAGGAAAAGGAAGTGCGTCCAGTGGGAAGCAATGATCGCGTAAACGTAGATGTGCGCGTCATCGCTGCAACGAACCGCGATTTGGAAGCGGCTTATCGTGCGGGGACTTTTCGCAAGGATTTGTATTTCCGGCTAAATGTTGTGACGGTGCATTTGCCTTCGTTGCGCGAACGGAGATCGGATATTCCGATGCTTGTTCATCACTTCCTGGATCGGTACGCGCCCGGCAAAAGCATTCAAGTGACGCCGGCCGCGATGAAGAGTTTGCTGCACTACGACTGGCCTGGGAATGTGCGCGAACTGGAGAATTGTGTGGCGCGCGCTGTAACACTCGGCGATCACAAGACGATTGACGTGGAGGATTTACCGCCAGCGATTCGCACAGAGCAAAACGAATCGAGTTCCCTTGCACCTCAAGAGGCCGCTTCCCTTTCCACAACTGCGCTCGCCGAAATGGAACGGATGACGATTCTGCGGGTGTTCGAACAGGCGAATGGGGATAAGGCGCTTGCCGGTAAGATGCTTGGCATTAGCCGGGCAACACTCTATCGCAAACTAAAGCGATACAACATTGCGCTGAAGAACGAGCCTGAACAGAATTCGATGGCGACTCATTCCTAGTTTTTTTGTTCCTTAAGAGTCCCGCTTGAGACAAAATCAGCGTAGTGTCGCAGAGATTCTGTGAGACACCAACGTTTCACGGTGAGACGCTTTTGAAATCGCGCGCAAGCGGAAAACTGTAAGCCTTCTCGTTTCAACATCTTCACAAAGCAAATCGCACTGCAGATTTTGGCGTTTGGCGTGCATTCATTGCACTGGGACTTTGTGTCTGCGGCAGCTCCCAGTGCGCGCGTTTACCGGTGAGACGGGGAGATGACAGATACGGTCGAAGAACGGCGTGAGAACGATCAGCGAAGAAACGACGGTTATCCCGAACAGCGACAGCTGCGCTGAGCAGCTGGCGCGATTCTTTCGGGGCATTGCGCCGGTAAGAATCCCGGCAAATGTGACCGCAGCTCGCGCAGGAAGTTCGCAGATACAGGAAAGCGTGGTAGTCGAATTCTGCGGACCGGAGCACGCGATATTTCGCTCGGTTCTTCCGCTGGAGTACAACGACGACGTTCGGCTGGCAGCACATGCAATTGAGGGACAGCTGAATGCCCGCGTCGTCGCCGTGCAGTATCACGAAGGTCTCAAGGCTGTGGCCGTGCGCTTTCAAAGCGGGCCATGCCACTGGGTGACAACGACGTGAACAAAACACTAACTACTCTAAAGATCCCGGCCGCGCCGCGTGCGGATGGTTCGAAGCAGACGCAGTGGGACGAACTTCGAGCTGTTTTCCCAATCTATCTGGCGCTGGCGAAGCAACTCGAAATAAAAATTCCGTTCGGGCAAGACAAGCGCAGCCTGCCTGAAAAAGTGGAACCAACACTTTTTGTCGAAGTCCAGACCTGGCTCGATGCACTGGATCAGCAGGTGCAGGTGCATCAATTGCGGCATTTGCTGCAGATGACGACGCTGAATGCGAGCGAAAGCGGCTTGCGGGCCTTGATTTTGCGGCATTTAAGAAAATCTTCCAAGACGACGACGGACCGCGACAAGATTGACTTTCTGCTGGTGCAATATTTTGCGCTATGCGCGCCGGCGAAGATTTATCACAAGCAGATTGAATTACCGGATGCGGCACAAGTGATGAAGGGCGTGCTGGGTGAAGTAGATACGACGCCACTCGAATGGTGTGAACCCTTGGAAAAGATGATCGAATCCCTGCGCGGATTTCGCGGCTTGCGCGACCTTCTGAAGACGAATTTTATTGAGCAGGGCCGCCGTGTAAAAGAATCGGCGGGCGGAATGTTCTATGACCCTTCGGCATTGCTGGCCTTTATCCGGTTCAACTTTTTGCTTCGCCGGACGCTTATCGAATTAATGCATGCGGATTTAATTGCGATTCGCGCAGGGCTTGGACAGCTCGAGAGCGCTGGGGTTCGCATCATTGATTGCCATCATTTGGGGCTCTCCGCTGCAGAGCCAATTGACAAGATTCGCTTCATGGCGGATGAATGGAAGCAACCGTTCCAGAAGGAATATACGGAACGCACGGTCAGCCAGGCGTTTGACAAGCTGTTGGGTTTGCGGACCGATGTAGAACGCGCGCTGGAACGCGTTGCCGGTAAAACTTCGGAATCTGCCCCTTCGGCTCCTGCGGGAGGCGGTTTGAAAGCTTCATCGCACGCGAAGCCTGTAGAACAGGCTGCACCACGAATCGCCAACAACGCAGCGGCAAATCAAAAAGAGCACAACAAAGAAGTTTCCACGGACGTTCCGGTAATTCTGGATTTCGAATCGTGTATGGAAGCGATCTGGGAACAACTTATCGCGGCTCCGCCGACGCGCGGGCGTTCGATGACAACGATCCGGCTCGGCACGGCGCGCATTCTGATGTCTTCATGGGAAGTTTCGGCGTTTGTGAGCGAAGACGGATTCGCCGCGGAAGATTTGCGGCGCGCCGTAGTGGCTCGCGCGCTGGTTACGACAGCAGTCGAGCACGCCAAGGAAACTGGCAATGCGACGAGCCTGGAGAAATCGCTGATGATCGCGCGCGTAGAGGTTTCGCGCTTGCAAGAGCGTGTGGATGCGGCAAAGCAGGCGAAGGACACGGAAGCGGCTGTGAATCTTGGCATCAGCACCAAGCGATTGCTTTCGGCGCTCGATGAGGCGGAAAAGCTGTAGGCCCTAAAAATCTTCTCCGTTAAGACGGAAACCCTGGGAGCTTTAGACCTTTGCGACACGCAAGCCTTTTGATCCTGACTGATGATGCTGAATTCGCGCGATTGCTTTCGGCTTGCTGGCAGGCTGAACGGCAATCGCCGCGCATTACGGTTTTGAGCAGTGATCTTTGGGAAGAGAAGGGGCATGCCGCGCACGATCTGGTCGTGGTGGGGCCACTTGGGCAAGGCAGATTTACGTCCGTTCTGAAGTCTATTGAACCATCCAGCGCGGTAATTCTCTGTGTTCCCGCCGATACGAAAGAGCTTGGACAATTGCGAACGCGGTATCCACGGTTGGTGCATGTTCCCTTTCGAGAAGACTGGGCGCAGACGCTTGTCCTTGTGGCGGGTGAATCTTTGCGGCGCGCGGAAGCAGCAAAACTCGCGAGACAAGCGGAATTGCGCGCGGCGCGAAGCGAGCAGTACGCAGTGCTTGGCCGCTACATGCTGGAGATGAAACACGGCATGAACAACGCGCTAACGTCGATTTTGGGCAACGCGGAATTGCTACTTTTGGAGCCCGGACAACTGTCGGCGCAGTCTTTATCGCAGATCAAAACCATGCACAGCATGACGCTGCGGATAAATGAAGTGATGCAGCGTTTCTCATCGCTTGCGACCGAGATGCGGGAGGCTGAGAATGCTTCTCAAGCTGAGACGGAAGAGACTGCTACATCCATTTCCCGGCGGTCGTAGCCAGCCCAATCTCACCATTATTCCCTGCATTGTGAACAGCTTGCATGAAATGGCAATTTGGCGAGATTCGAGAGCAAAGGTGGCGTTCGACGTGCACCTCTGTTCTTTGGATTACTGTCTTGGATTGTAGTTGGGAGAACGCGCCGTGCTGAAAAAAGTCCTGATCGTTGACGACTCACCGGCCCAGGTGAAGCTAATGCAGGGGCTGCTGGAGCCGGAAGGCTATCAGCCGATCGGTGTGAACGATCCGCGCCGCGTTGAGGAAGCGATTACAAATGAGCGGCCGAGCTTGATTTTACTTGATGTGGTGATGCCGGACCGAAACGGGTTTCAAGTTTGCCGCGAACTCAAGAGCAGCAGCGAGTTCAACTCAATTCCAGTGATTTTGGTGACGAGCAAAGATTCTGCGAGCGACAAGTATTGGGGAGAGCAGCAAGGCGCCGATGGATACGTGACGAAGCCGTTTACACGTGAAGAGTTACTGCGCGCTGTGAGACGTTTCGCATGAGCGAGTCGATGAACAACGAAGAGTTCCAACTCGTACCGCTTTCTCCAGACGCTGATACAGCGGAGCTGCTGGAAGCGCTTGGTCCGCTGGAGGATCGCACTCCGGAATCGCAATACTGCGTGTTCCGTAGCGGACGCGAACGGTTTTGTTTGCCGGTGCTGGACGTCGAAGAAGTTCTGGAATGGCCGACCGTGACGAAGCTGCCGCTTGCTCCGGCATACGTTGTCGGCGTTTTTAATTTGCGTGGGTCGATTGTGCCGTTGATCGATATTGCGATGACGGAAGGGCGCCGCCCAGGATTGCTGCCGAAACATGTGGTCGTCGCCTCTCTCAACGTGCCAGGACAGCATGACACCTTACGCTTGGGAATCGCTTCGGACGAAGTGATTGGAACGTATTCGGTTGGGTCGGAAGACATTCTGGATCGTTCACCGGAAAACGTCCCGCATTGCATCGGAATGCTTCGACACGATGACCGCCTGGCTTTGATTCTGGATTTACCCCGGCTTCTGGAAGTTTATCCAGGTCCGGCAATTTGAGATCGCAAGAACTGGGACGCTGGAATTTTTCAGCAGAATTGGGTTGGAGGAAGGCATGAAATCGCGACTGAGTTCGACAATTATGATGCTGGCTTTTGGGGCTGGTATCGCAATGCTGTTCATCGTGGGCATTGCATTCCACGCTGGGCGCGAAGCCGGGACCGTCTCGCTCTTCGACTTCGGCAACCTGCCGAGTGGAGCGAGCGGGGCGCTGATGTTTGCGGTCCTGCTCAGCTTCGTCGTGGCGGCCGTGATCATGTGGCGCATGGGAAGCGCCGTCGGGACGCCTGTACAAGAACTCGCAGAGTTCTCGGAACGTCTGGCTGCAGGCGATCCACGCGCACGGGCGGAAGTCCATGCCAACAACGAGCTTGGCCTCATCGCGGATAACCTGAACCGCGCCGTGTCCAAAGTTTCCAAAGCGACGAGCAATCAAGAAGCAAACGACGCCCTGCAGCGCAGCATCACGGACTTGCTGGCGGTCATCAACCAGGTGGCGCGTGGCGATTTGGCGCAGCGCGGCAAAGTGACCAACGACGCACTCGGCAACGTCACGGATTCCATCAACTACATGCTTGATAACTTCACGAAAGTTCTCGAGCGTGTTCGCAAGGCCGCCATGGAAGTCACTGCGTGCTCAAACAACATTCTTGTGGCCGCCGATGAAATGCAGGCGGGCGCGACGCAACAGGACCAGGAAATCACGAATACGTCGAGCGCAGTGGAAGAACTTACGGTTTCGATGAAACAAGTGTCGAACAATGCGGAAGCGAGCGCGGAAGCTGCTCGCCGCGCGCTGGACGCAGCCGAACAAGGCAACCGCGCCGTGCGCGACACACTGGAAGGCATGCAACGCATTCGCGCTTCGGTGCAGGCGACAGCAAAGAAGATCAAGTCTCTCGGCGATCGTTCGTTGGAAATTTCGGAAATCATCAACGTGATTAATGACATCACGGAACAGACGAACTTACTGGCGTTGAACGCGGCTATCGAAGCAGCGCGCGCGGGCGATGCAGGCCGCGGTTTCGCGGTCGTCGCAGACGAAGTCCGTAAATTGGCGGAACACTCCCGCAGCGCGACGAAGGATATTGCGGCGCTCATCAAGGCGATTCAGGCCGAGACGAACGAAGCGGTGGTCGTCATGGAAGAAGGCACAAAAGAAGTGGAAGGCGGTGCTTCACTGGCCGACCAGGCGGGACGCGCACTCGATGCAATTTCGAGCGTCGTTCGGCAGTCCGCGGAACTCGTGCAGGAAATTTCACTCGCTTCCAAACAACAGGTGCGCGGTACGGAAGGCGTCGCACACGCGATGCAGATCATTTCTGGAATTACGCGGCAGACTTCGCAAGGTACACGCGGCACGGTAGCGACGGTCAGCCAACTTGTGAAATTGTCGGATCAGTTGAACGAAGCGCTCTCGCAATTCCGCGCGGCTTCAAAGGCAGCGGCGAGTGCAGCGGCAGAAAACGAGCGGCCCGTCCCAGCAGGCGCTCTGCGGTAAGCGGTAATTCCCTACTCCGGCGGAGGCCGGCACGCGAGCCGAATGACGATGAGCGAACGCTTGGGACACGAACTGACTTTGACCGAGCACGAGTTGAGCGAGATCCGAATGCTGATTCATGAACGCACGGGAATCTCTTTCGACGAGTCGCGCGAACGATTCTTTTCGACGCGTGTGCGAGAGCACATGCAAGAAAAGGGGCACAAGCGCGGCACGGACCTGCTGCGCGCAATGCGCAAGGCGACGCCCGAATACCAGGCGCTGCTCGAGCGGCTGCTGACGCAGGAGACCACGTTTTTCCGTTACCCTGGCGTTTACGAAACGTTTGAAAAGCGCGTGCTGCCTGAGTTGCACATCAAGAAATTCTGGAAGAACCCGCGGACACTGCGCGTATGGAGCGCCGGCTGTTCCACGGGCGAAGAGCCGTATTCGATCGCGATTACTGTCGCGGACACGCTGGCCAATTCCGACGCATGGAACGTAGAAATCCTAGCGACGGACATAGGGCGGCAAGCTTTGGACATCGCGGAGCGGGCCACGTACTCCGGGCGCACGATTGCGAGCGTGAGCGAACGGCAGCTTGCAGCGCATTTTGCTCCAGTGGGCAACGCGCATCAAGTTCGGCCGCGCATCCGGAAGATGATCAACTTCGTCCAGATGAATCTTTCGAATCCGGTTTATGTCGGCCGGATGGACCTGATTTTCTGCATGAACGTGCTCATCTATTTTTCGGAAGAACGAAAACGTGAACTCGTGCAGCGCTTTTATGACGCGCTGGAGCCGGGCGGCTATCTGTTCCTTGGGCACTCTGAATCCATTTCGAAAATGCCGGTAAAGTTTCAGGCGATCGTGTTGAACGATTGCATTTTGTATCGCAAGCCGACAGCGGAAGAACTCTTGAAGCCGGAACTTGTGGCGGAGGGGCGGGCATGAGCGGACCAGACCGCGAAGCCGTAGAGCTGTTCCTCCAGGAGGCTTCGGAGCATCTGCAATATTTGCGGGAGTACGTTGGCGTTCTGCAAGAGATTGAGCCGAAACGCGAAGACATGGAGCGGCTCTATATTTCCGCGCATACGCTCAGCGGCACATCGGGAAGCTATGGTTATATAAAATTTTCAGAAGTTGCAGGCAAGCTGGCACACGTTTTTCAATATGCGCTGAATGCTTCGCTAGGCGAGGATTTGCATGGTCCGCTGACGGAGTTTTTGTCGGACGGTATTTCAGTGTTGGAGACGGACCTTCTTGAAATCAGCGACACGGGCAAGGAGAACGTTGAAGACATAGCGGCGTTCAAAGAACGCTACCGATTTGCGTTCCCTGTTGAACCGCCTCCACTGAATTTGTCTGCACCGAGGAGCAATTCGGCATCCGCGCTGCTCGGTGAACCAGAGCAGGAGATTGTTTCGCCAGCAACGGGTTCTTATTTCGACGCACTACCGCTCGACGATGAAGTTCCCTCAGAAATTTTGGAGTTTTTCCAACCGGAAGCGGAAGAACACCTGCAAATTGTGAGTGATTGCCTGCTTTCTCTTGAGGGCAATAACAATCCGGAAGAGATCAACAAGCTATTCCGCGCGATTCATACGGTGAAAGGGTCGGCGGCGCAGGTTGGATTGAAACGGCTCGGCACGATAGCTCATCGCGTGGAAGATTTGATTGGCCGGATTCGCGACGGCGAACTCGAACCAACACCGCAAGTCATTGACCTTTGTCTCGTTTCCACAGATGTACTCAAGAAAACTCTGCAAAAACAGTGGGCGGACGACGCAGAGATGCGCACAGGAGTTGATTCCCTGCTCGCGCAAATTGCGGAATTTGCTCCGATGGAAGTTGAAGAAGGCGAGCAGGCACAAACGAGTCCGGAAAATGCAAGCGCAGAACCTGCTGCCGCACCTACTACACGAGTAAATGCCGGCGACAAACAGCAGGCAGCCGCCGCAGCGAAGTCCGTACGCATTTCACTCCAGCGGTTGGACCGCATGATGAACACGGTCGGCGAACTTGTGATCAACCGTACGCGAATGGTTGGCCGCGTGACGGAACTTGAACGGCTCGTTGAAACGCTGAGCTTTTCGAAAGAACGCTTGCAGGGCAAAGTAGCCGAGTTCCAGGAAAAATACGAATACAACAAACTCAATTCTGGCACGTTTGCAGCACCACAGCAGACGCCGACGCGGCAAATGCTGACGAGCGCGGCGGCAGGCGATTCGTCGTTCTGGTCGGAGTTTAGCGAGCTGGAAATGGATCGCTACGATGACGTCAACATTTTGTCCCGTTCGATGACGGAAATTTCTGCCGACGTGAACGAAGTTCTCGGGCAGCTTGGTGGGTTCATCGGGCGCGTGGAAGGCGATATTGACGAGTTCACGAAACTCGCACACCACCTTCAAGACGAGATTACGGCTGCTCGAATGGTGCCGATCGGAACGCTTTATTCTCGTTTGTCGCGCGCGGTGCGCGACGCAGCGAAGTCCGCAGACAAGATTGTTGAACTTGACCTTGCAGGCAGCGAGACGGAACTCGACAACAACATCATTCAACAGATTTCAGATCCGTTGGTGCACTTGTTGCGCAATTCGGTGGCGCATGGGATTGAATTCCCTGCCGAACGCACGGCTTCCGGTAAAACAGAAACCGGCCGAGTCACGCTGCGCGCCTATCATCGCGGTAACCATATTTATATTGAAGTGGAAGACGATGGACGTGGCATTGACTACGACCGCGTGCGGCGGACAGCGATTGAGCGCGGACTTGTTTCTCCCGAAACTGCAGACCGCCTTACCGAACGCGATTTGCGCGAAATGCTGTTCCATCCGGGATTCTCAACTGCGACGTCGAAAACAGAGCTTGCTGGGCGCGGAGTGGGCTTGGACGTGGTTCGGTCCAATCTAAACACGTTGAACGGCGAAATCGACATTCAAAGCAACACGGGCCAGGGCACGAAATTCACTTTGAAGGTGCCTTTGACGCTGATTATTTCGCCGGCACTCTTTGTGCGCTGCGGAACAGCGAACTTTGCGCTGCCGCTAGCGGTGGTGGAAGAGATTCGCAGAATTCGCGCGGATGAAATTGAAGACGTTGGCGGCAAGTTGCTCACCAAGGTTCGTGATGTGGTGACGGAAGTCGTGCGACTCGATACGCACCTTGGATTACCAACGCTTGAGCCGGTGAACGGGTATTTCCGCATGGTCGTGGCGAACGCGGATAACCGGCAAATCGGTTTGATCGTGGAAGATGTTTTGGGCAAAGACGAAATCGTGATCAAGAGCCTGGGCGAATATCTACGTCGCGTAAAACTCTTTCCCGGCACGACCATCGCGCCAGATGGAAGCCTAATTTTGCTCATCGATTTGAATCGCATGGTTGCGTCGGAGCCAAACGAGCGGCGAGCGTTGCAGGCTACCCCGAGTGCCGCGCGCATCTTTGCTCCGGGTTCGGCAGCGGTTGCTAAAGGTTCCATTCCGTCCGAGGCAATCGACCGAGTGCAGCACGAGCGCGTCATCGTGGTGGCGGATGATTCGATCAGCGTGCGCAAATTCGTGGGCCGGATGCTGGAAAAGAGCGGCTATCGCGTAAAACTGGCTTCGGATGGACTCGAAGCAGCAGAACTGATTGCACAGCACGGCTGCCACCTCGTGATCACCGACCTCGAAATGCCGCGCATGACCGGATACGAATTGATGGTGCAGTTGCGGCAAAGCCCGACGACGCGACGCATTCCAGTGATGGTCGTCACCTCGCGCGCAGGGGCAAAGCATCGCGATCGCGCAATGAAGGAAGGAGCATCTGCGTTCCTGACAAAACCGGTTCAAGAAGATCAATTGATTGCAGCGGTGGAACAGCTCATGGGAACGGAGGCGACACGTCCGACAGTTCCCGTGGCGTAAAACGAACATGACACCTAGTCCAAACAAAAAGTTTCGAGTTCTCATCGTGGATGACTCCGCCTTCATGCGGAAGGTATTGGAGACGATTTTTAACGCTGACGATCAACTGCAAGTCGCAGGTCAAGCGAAGGATGGCCGCGAAGCAGTGGCGCTCGCGGAATCGCTGAAGCCCGATGTGATCACCATGGATATCAATATGCCGCACATGGACGGTTTGCAGGCAACAGCGCAAATCATGACCACGAATCCGCGGCCGATCGTAATTGTGAGCTCGGAATCGAAAGAAGGCGCCGCGAGCACACTGAAAGCGTTGGAATTGGGCGCGATTGAATTTGTGGCGAAGCCGTCGGGCGCAATCGATCTCGATATGAACAGCGTCAAGGAAGAACTCCTGCGAAAAGTGCGCATGGCTGCGAAAGTGCGCGTGGTTCGCACGGCGTCGCGGCTTGCTTCGACCTTGCAGGCAGGCGGTTCGCCACCTGCACCTGCGAAGCCAGCGCCACCTCGCACTGCCGCTTCGATTGGAGCGGAACAACGGTTCCCTGTCGTCGTGCTAGCTGCGTCAACCGGCGGGCCAGCAACCGTCATGCGACTCGCGCCAGGGTTTACGAAGGATTTTCCCGCTGCGGTAATTTTGGTGCAGCATATGCCGGCGGCATTCACGAGCCAATATGCGGCACAGCTTGAAGAGTTCACCGAGATTCGTGTGAAGGAAGCGGAAGCGAACGATTCGCTGGTTCCTGGAACGCTTTATATCTGTCCTGGCGGACAGCATTTGCGTGTTTCTCCAACGGGCCGGATTCAGCTCGACAGCACAACGGGCCGCTTGAACGGCTACCTGCCCAATATTGATGTGACGCTCGAATCGGTAGCGGCATTCGCAGGACCGATGGGAATCGCGGCAATTTTGACTGGAATGGGCAACGATGGCGCCAACGGTTCGAAAGCAATCAAAGCTGCGGGCGGAATTGTTTTCGCGCAGGACGAAGCGACTTCCGTAATTTTTGGAATGCCTGCCGAAGCGATCAAAACAGGAGCAGTTGAGCAAATTCTGCCGATTGACGATATTTATTCGGCGATTGAAAAGCGTGTGCTGAGCCTCAGCCGAACGCCCGTGGGTGTGCGCTGATGCAGCCGGGCCCCGCCAGCAAAACTCGCGTGCCGCGCGCTGAGCAGATTATTTTGTTTCGTGTAGGCGGCCAATTATTTGCGATTTCGTCGGCTTCCGTTCAGGAAGTACGCAGCGTGGACAGCCTGACGGGAATGTCCCAGGAGATTCCGTCCACCAGCGTGCGCAAAGTCCGGCATACGGTGCGACGCGGCGATTCCAATCACTTTATCGTGAACGGTACAGTTCATTTTGGACTTCAGGCCGCTGCTGCTTCGCTCGTTTTTTTTCTGCGACATACACCGACTGCCTTGCTGATTGACGGCATCGAGAAAATGACGACGATGACGTATCTGCAGGCGCTCCCTCAAGCGTTTTGTCACGAGGAGCGCGAGTGGTATCGCGGTTTGACGGCATTGGATCAGACCGTGGTGCCCGTAGTTCGGCCCGAAGGTTTTTTGAGCGTCGAGGAGCTGACGCTACTCGATACGGCCGTTCAAGCTGAAAACAAGAGTTCGGACCAACGCGCGGCGGAGAAGCAGACCTCCGAATGACTATCGTTGCCGAAATCGCACTCGAATCGTTTGTCCTGCTTCGGCTGGGCGAACGGCGTTTTGCGCTCAAGGCCAGCCAGATCGTTGAGTTGATTGCACCAAGCCGCGTTTTTCGCTTTCCACATCGCACCGCGGCCCTTGAAGGTGTGATTCTACGGCGCGGCCGAATCATTCCTGTCTGCGATGTTTCAGAACAGCTTGTTGGAAAGAAAATGACACTCCGCCGGTTTTACCTGATCGCAAATCGCTACTTTGGCGCGCAGAAGGAATCGATTGCGTTGCCCGTAAGTGGCGATTGCGAATTGATAACCGCGGAATTGACTCCAAGGTCTGAATCGGACCTGGCACACGTTGCGGGATGGCTTTCGCACGGCGGAGACGCCATTGAAATTCTGAACCTCGATGCACTGACTCCCGGCCCACACGCGACTCGTCCGAGTGTCGTCGTGAGTCTACAGCCCGCGGAGGTCCGCGCATGATGCTCCCCGGCCGCCCCGCAAAGATTCTGCTGATAGATAGCAATGTTTATTTCTCCAAGCGGTTGGGAGACGCACTGAAACGCGAAGGTTTCGAAGTCAAAGCGTGCACGCAAGCGTCCTTTGCGCTGACAACTCTGGAGTACGATACCCCCGCTGCGATTTTGTGCTCGACAAATATGCGCGAGATGGGCGCGCTTGAGCTGGCGCGCATCGTTCACGCCGACTCAAAAAACGTGGGCTTGCTGATTGTTGCGCTTGGCGACGGAAGCCAGCGCGCCCTGATGGAAGCGTTCCAAGCGGGTTGCGACGATTATGTTGACCGGTCACTTGCGCCAGCAGTGATTGCAACGCACGTAAAAAACATCATCGTGAGCAAAGCTGACGGTTTCCAACCGACACAGATGCTCGCGCAGGACGAAACGAGTTTGAGCGGCAGCCTTACACACCACGATCTTCCCGGCGTGATGCAGATGCTCGGTCACGCGCACCAGACTGGCGCGTTGCACATTAACGCTGGCGAAACAGACGCTGTGCTTTTCTTTGACGCAGGAGAAGTCGCCCACGCCGAGTGCGGCAATCTTTTCGGCGATGAAGCGGTGATTCACATCCTGAAGAACTGTGTGGAAAACAATTCGGGTATTTACAAGTTTGTGTACGGAATGACATCGCCGCAGCGCACTGTTTTGCGTTCGGCGACGGATTTGATGCTGGATGCCATGCGCGAGTTTGATGAAACCTCTCGCGACACGGCGGATACGGAGCTGCTATGAGCGAGACCATGCCCATGCCCCCGCTGGCGGAAACACCGGTCAAGCAAGCGCCAACGGTTTATTTTATTGATGACAGCGCCACAATGCGCGAAGTCATCAAGATCGCATTTCGCCGGGAGAATTTTAATGTGATTACGTGCGCGGATGCGGCATCAGCAATGGCGCAATTCGAGCAGAATCCTCCAGATGCCGTGATCACTGACGTGATCATGCCGGACCAAGACGGCTATTCCGTTTGCAGCCAGATCAAGGAACACGCGCAATTTAGCGCAACGCCAGTGATTTTGATGTCTGGTGTAGTGAACAAGAGCGTTGCGGATAAAGCGGTGGCCGTACGAGCAGATGAATTGATTCGCAAGCCATTTCAGCCGCAGGAATTGATTTCGCGCGTGAAGACTTTGTTGGAACCGAAGCGGCCTGCTGAAGAAGTTCTCCAGCCGAAGCACGACGCTCCATCAGCGCTTTCTGGCTTGTTTGCTCCGCCACCTGCGCTGCTTGCCGCATCGCCTCAGCACGTTCCCGTTGCTGCTTCGCCGCAAGCTCCGGAGACGGGATGGCCTCGCGCGCTGGCGGACGCGTTCGCGCCACGCCCGACGGGCCCGGCTGTTCCAGCGCCATTTGCGCCCGCGCCACACCGTCCTGCAGCAAGCAATTTGGATTTGCAAAAATTGCGCGCGGAAATATCGCGCCTCGAACTCCTTATCAAGAAGCTGCAGACGGAACTGCAGATTGAGCGCCAGTACAACCAAGCGTTGGAAGTGCATGTTCGCACGCTTACGGGATTGGAACAGTCCTAAGCGACTGCTTATTCTTTCGGCTTAAATTTGAGAGTGGATTAACTGTTCTTGCGGCAGAGAATTTGATATTGCGCACCAAGCGGCAGTCGGGTCGCAAAATCTTCCAGCTTACGCAGGCCGCGCAGTGCTCGCGGAAAGATAAACCGGAAGTCAGTACGCACGATTTCGAATCCAGCGTTCTTCAAAAGACGGCGCGCTTCGAGGGGCGAAATCAAAATCGCATCCTTATCGAACGGGCAGCGAGAAATTACGTAACGGGTAGCCGGGTTCCAGGAATTGTTCTCCCAGAATGCGAAAAAACCTCTTGATTTCAGCGCGTCGCGAATCAGGCCGAGCGCATCAGGACGTTCCTCGGGCATGATGTGATGGAAAACACCGTTGCAGTAAGCCAAGTCCATCTGAGCTTCAGTTTGCAGGTCGGCAAGCAAGTCGTAGCGGATCTTTTCTGTCGCAAAATGCTCGCTAGCAACCTCCAGGGATTTCGCGGAAACGTCCACTCCGATGCACGATTCGGCCCCGAGAACTCGTTGTAAGACCGGCGTAGTGGAACCATCGCCGCAACCAAAATCCAGTACGTTAAGTGGCTGGACGCCCAGCTTTAATAGGCAACGGCTCAACCATTCGACGCGCCCTTCCGCAAAATATTCGCGGCTCTCGCCAGATGGAGCGAGTGCGTTCGAGAGTGCCAGTTCGTAGTTAGTAGCGTACTGGTCGAACAGTTTGTCCGCAGTATTCAAGGTCTTGGCCTTAAGGGTTGGTCCCTCTATCTTGACATCCGCAGGAGGTCCACACCAGTAGAAAGTTTTTAAGCCAGTTGACGCATGTTGGTGGATTCAGTAGCCTCGCATGGCGCTTTCCATCTCGGCTTTTGGGGGTTTTCATGAGTGAAGAAAAGAAGCAGTATTCGCGGAGGGATTTTGCGAGAAGGGCGGCAATCTTTTCGGTCGCGGCACCACTTGCCGGAGCGTCAAGGATCACTGACAGTCAAAACGCCGCAGACAGCCAGCAAATTCCGAAGCTTCCCCCGAACTTCCCAAAACTGTCGGATCAGAGTCTCGCAGAAGTAGAAGAGCGCTATCAGTCGATTCTCAAGCAATACCCCGGTCGTTTCAGTAGCGATCAGAAGAGCGATTTGCGGCGACTCTCCTTTGTTGCGCAGCCATCTTTGGACAAACTCCGCGCATACACCATACAAAATGGAGACAGCCCGGCGCTTTACCTGAAACCAACTGTCGAGCGGGACAAGAAGCCTGCTAAACCATCCTCGGCCGCTGCGACTCCTGTGGCAAAGAAATCTTGAGGCTCGAGCGATGATTGGCGAAGAGACTTTTTACCTAACCGTAAGTGAACTTGCCAAACGAATTGAAGCAAAAAAGCTTTCACCAGTGGAGCTGACAAAAGCGTATCTCGACCGCAGCGAAAAGCTGGGACCCCGTTTGAGTGCGTATGCGAAATTGACGCCGGAGACTGCGCTCGAACAAGCCACAGCCGCTGAAAAAGAGATTGGCCGAGGACACTATCGCGGGCCTTTGCATGGGATCCCTTACGCCGCGAAGGACCTTCTTGCTGTCAAAAGCGTTCCTTGCACTTGGGGCGCGAAACCTTATGCACAGCAAGTTTTCGACTACGACGCAACGGTGGTCGATCATCTGCGCCGGGTGGGGGCGGTTCTGCTAGGGAAAGCAGCAATGATTGAGCTAGCAGGCGGCATGGGCTATCGTTTTGCGAATGCATCATTGCAGGGCGCTTCTAAGAATCCCTGGAATACAAAATGTTGGACTTGTGGATCGTCCTCAGGATCAGGTGCGATCGTCGCAGCGGGCTTGGCCGCATTTGCAATCGGTACAGAGACTTGGGGTTCTATTGTATGCCCCGCAGCGTACTGCGGAGTGAGTGGCCTGCGTCCGACCTATGGCCGAGTAAGTCGGTACGGCGCGATGGCACTTTCCTACTCAATGGACAAGATCGGCCCACTGGCCCGCTCTGCTGAAGATTGCGCTCGAATCTTTGCAGCGATCGCTGGCCACGATTTTAACGACCGCGGCACTTTGCCGATTGACAAGGCAGCTTTTACGTACTCTGCATCGCTCGATCTCGGCGCGAAGCCACTTCGCATCGGGATACTCACCAATGCGTGGAAGAAATTGGATGCGGCCGTGGAAAAAGCCTACGTCGCTGCGGAAAAGGTCCTGCGCAAGTCATTCCCGACTGCGAAGGCCGCTGCGTTGCCGGAGGGGCCGTGGGAAGATGCGGGCGGAGTCATCATCAGCGTGGAGGGCACAGCAGCGTTCCGCGAACTGATTCGTTCCGGCAAAGTGGCAGACTTAACTGATCCACTCGGCCAGATTGCAGGCTACGTGAACGAGCAAATCTCCGGTGCGGACTACGTACGGGCGCTGCAGGTGCGGGACATCTTGCAACGAAAAATGACGGAGGTGTTCGATACGTTCGATGTGCTTGTTGCGGCTTCGCAACCCATCGCTGCAACACCTCTGGAAGCAAATCTCGAAACGGATATCGTCTTCCCGGATCCGCTAGGAGCGATCGGAAATTTGTGCGGACTGCCCGCACTTTCCGTACCATGTGGATTCACAGACAAGAATCTGCCAATAGGAATGCAGTTCCTCGCGCGCGCGGGAAACGACGCGGCTGTGATTCAGGCAGCACGCGCATTTCAACAGCGCACCGATTGGCACCGTAGACGTCCCAAAATCGTCTAAAGATTCCTTGTAAGAGAGCGCTATTTCTTGGGTTTGTTTTGAAGAACTTCGCGTACAGCTCTCAGTATTGCTATGCGGCTGAAGGGTTTCGTCAGCACGATTGCGGTTTGGTCGGCCTTTGTCGCTTCAGCGGCAGCTTGTTCGCTGTAGCCGGACATGTAAATCACGCCGAAGTCTAAACGATGCTGCCGCAGCCGCCTGACGAGTTCGAGGCCAGTCATTCCCGGCATGATCATATCGGTGACGAGCAGATCGATTTGGCCGGATTGCTCCTCGACTCGCGCGATTGCCTCCTCTCCGTTCGCTGCGAGGATAACGGTGTATCCAGCGGACTCCAGAAACTCGCGCGCAACTTCCCGCACATCCTGTTCATCTTCGGCGAGCAAAACAGTTTCTGTGCCTCGCATGACCTGCGTGGACGTATGCGCGTGTCCCACCTCATCCGCAGCTTCGTCCACGCGCGGCAAATAAATCTTGAAAGTGGCGCCCTTTCCCTTTTCGCTATAAACCCAAATAAATCCGCCGCTTTGTTTCACGACTCCATAAACAGTGGAAAGCCCCAGTCCGGTGCCTTTGCCTTGCTCTTTCGTCGTGAAAAACGGTTCGAAAATATGCGCCTGCGTTTCCACATCCATTCCAATGCCGGTGTCCGAAACCGCCAGGAGAATATATCGCCCGGGTTTAACTACCGGATGCGACGAGCGATATGTGCCATCGAGCTCCGTATTGGATGTTTCGATAATTAATTTTCCGCCTTTGGGCATGGCATCTCGAGCGTTGACAGCCAGATTCATGATGATCTGCTCCATCTGGCTCGCGTCGGCGCGAATAGTTCCTAAGTCCGGCGAAGTGTGAATCGCCAATTCGATGTCCTCGCCAATCAAGCGCGGAATCAGTTTGCCCATTTCATCAACGATGGAATTCAGATTGATCGAACGCGGCTGCAGAACCTGCATGCGGCTGAATGCCAGCAGCTGGCGAGTAAGGCTCGTCGCTCGGTCGGCGGAGCGATCGATCTGTTCGATCTTGCGGCGGCTGGGATCCTCCGGCTGTATCGAGCCGAGCAGAAGCTCCGTGTGGCCCTTGATGACCATTAAAAGATTATTGAAGTCATGCGCCACGCCGCCGGCGAGCCTTCCGACCGCTTCCATTTTTTGCGCTTGCCGCAGCTGTTCTTCAAGCAACTGGCGTTCGCTGATATCCTGCGCAATTACAAGGCGGACGCGCCTGCCTCCATATTCCAATTCGTGCGTTGCCAGCTCGACCTTAAAGACTCGCCCGTCTTTGCTTTGGTGCCGCCATTGACCCTGATGGAACACACTGAGTGACGGATGGCGCCAAATGTCATCGCCGGCGTTGCGCTCGCTGGCTGGCCGCAGGTCGAGAACTGTCATACGCCTGAATTCCTCTTCGGTGTAGCCGTACTGCTTGGTGGCAGCTTCATTTACCAGGAGAAATTTTCCCGTTTCCATGTCGAAAACCCATTTGGGCAACGGAGTGCGCGAGAACAATAGCCGGAACATAGACTCGCTTTTGCGCAGCGCCTCCTCGCTCCGGCGGCGTTCAATAGCGAGCGCAATGTGGCCGCCGACGGAATCGATAAATTCGAGATCGCGCTGGTCATAAGCGTTCTCGTTCTGATAGTGCTGCACAACCAGTACGCCAATTGTTTCCGTCGGCGTTTTAAGAGGCACACCAAGCCACGCGGGCGATGCGGAACCGACAAGTTCCACTTCCCCTTCTGCCGCTAGCCGGTCAAATTCCTTTTGCGGGATGAGCTGCGCTTCGCCAGTTCGAAATACATAGGCCATGCAAGTGCGAGCGATTTTCTGCGGGGGAGGAGGAGGATCGAACTGGTCCACATAAAACGCGAAGTGGAACATTTCCGTCGCGGGCTCACGCAATGCGACAAAACAATTTTCGGCGTAGACAACTTTCTTTAAGGCTTGATGAATCTGGCTGAGCAACTGATCGAGGTTTGAGGTGTGGTTCAGTGCGTGCACCACGTCCGAAATGACCTGACGCTCGGCCTGAAGCCGGCGCAAATCGTTGACATTTCGGAATGACACCAGCACGCCTTCGATTCCAGGCGTATGCAAATGATTCGATACCTCAAAATCAAATGCGAGCCACAAGCCTTCTTTCGAGCGTAGCCGGCAGCGTCCTGGAGTATTCTGTTTTCGATCCGATTGGGCTTGACTGAATTTCTGCAGGACAGCGCGCAATTCCAGGGGATGGTGTATCGAATCCATCGTGTTCCCCAGAAGTTCCGCCGAAGAGTAGCCCAGAACACGCGTAAATGCTTCGTTAACGTAGGAGAGGGTTCGGTCGGCCTGAAAAACAGCGAGCAAATCGCCGGAGAAATCCAGGAGAGCCTTGAGCGTGGTCGAGCTAGCCAGAAGCCCCTCTTCGGGCGATGTGTCCAGTGACATGGATTCGCACCCAGAGTCCGCCGGAGCGCCTTTTCGCACAACCCGGACGGTTTGCTGGTGCCTCCGCGAGATTTTCGATCTGGTCTTGCTCGATTAGGAATGTACAACCCTGCTGGCATAGAGTACAGCTAGGTCAGTTTGATTTCTGCTGTCCTGCGGTGCGGTTGACGCGAATGAATGACTGTACGAAAGTACAGGCTGCGTGACTTCTCTCGTTTATCTTGCCGTGTTACCCTCGCAGCGTTTGGCCTGCAATCCCATTCCGACGGGGAAACGGGTCTTCCCCGAGAAGGAAACGCGCGCATGCACGATGTGTGGAAGGATATGTTTGTCCTGGCAGTACCGATTTTGGAAAAAATACTTCGACCGATCGTGGTCTACGCATTCTTGATTGTTAGTTTGCGTCTCTCCGGTAAAAGAGAACTCGTCCAACTAAACCCATTTGACCTCGTCGTGCTCTTGACTCTGTCGAATACCGTGCAGAACGCGATCATTGGCGACGACAACACGGTCACAGGCGGCATTATTGGCGCGAGTTCCCTTTTGATCGTGAACTATCTGGTTGTCCGATTCCTATACAACCATCGCAAGCTCGACCAATTGGTCGAAGGAAAATCCGACATTTTAATCGAGGATGGCAAGGTCAATACGCGCCACCTGAAATCTGAGCTCATCACTATGGCACAACTCGAAGCCGCCGCGCGCAAACAGGGTTTTGAATCTATCACCGAGGTGCAGCAGTGCATTTTGGAACCTGGGGGCACGATTACTTTCATTGGAAAAAAGCCAGGCACGGAAGAATCGCGACATCGGGAGTTGCTTGACCGTATGGAAAAACTAATGGCGGAAGTTGTAAAGCTTCGTGGGGCACAGCCACCGGCGCGTGCCTGAGCAACGGTCGCCCGAAACGATTAGTGCAACAGCAGCCCTGTTATGGCCAGTACAACACCTGCTGCGCCGATAGCCATCCCGGCAAACCAAAAACTGCGATTTCTTGCCAGTAATGTAATGGAGCAGATGACCAAGCCGATTTCGAGCAGTGCCTCGCCGCCGTCAAAGCGGTCCGCTCTGCGGGCGGAAAGGTCGCGTTCGGCCTCCAATTCCTTGGCTTGCTCGCTCACGTCTTCCTTATCGCTAGCATAGTGTTCGAGCTGCTTTTCGTATTTCTTGCGAAGCGCTTCACCCTTTTCCTTGTCCAACTCAGCCACTAGATTCACGATGTCGGAAGTGTTTTCCGCTTCGTGCTGGCGAATGCTCTTGGCTTGATACTGAGTCCACCGGCTTGCCGCCTGTGTCTCGCGGGAAAGCTCTTCCGTGTGGGCGCGATGGCCAAGAAGTGTGACGACCGCAACAAGAACAGCAAGAATCGAGATAGTGACCGAAACGGGCATGACGAGAGGATTATCGCCGTGATCGTGGTGGTGTTCTGGAAGTTCGATGCCTTCGGGCATGGCGCTAGGTTCTCCTCGTTGGATTAAGCCGTGGAATCCTCTGCGATGAGCTGAAGGGATTCGCGTGCTGCCGCGATTGTGCGGTCAATATCTTCGTCAGTGTGTGCGGCGGAAACAAAAGCAGCTTCAAATTGCGACGGAGCAAGAAAAATTCCCCGATCGAGCATTTCGCGGAAATATCTCGCGTAACGCCTGGTGTTTGAAGATTTCGCGTCCTGGTAGTTTTGGACCGGTTTTTCCGTGAAGAAAACTGTAGCGAGCGAGCCGTAGGAATTGACCTGGGCAGGGACTTTTGTAGCCGCAATGGCCTGCTTCAGACCGTGCGCCAATTTTTCCGCGAAGGCACTCACTCGCGCGTAGAGTTCCGGCTTTTTCAATTCCTTGAGCGTCGCTACACCGGCGCTCATTGCGAGTGGATTCCCAGCCAGCGTTCCCGCCTGGTAGACCGGCCCCAGCGGCGCCACAAGATTCATGATTTCAGCGCGTCCGCCGTACGCCGCGGCGGGCAAACCTCCGCCGATGATTTTTCCCATCGTGGTCAGGTCCGCTTCAATCCCCAAAAGCTGCTGCACTGCTCCATTGTGCAAGCGGAAGCCGGTAATTACTTCGTCGACGATGAGCAGCGTTCCATGTTTGCGTGTAATTTCCCGCAGACCCTGCAAAAATTCTTTTTCAGGCACCACGACGCCCATATTTGCGGCAATCGGTTCCACGATAACCGCCGCTATATTCGGTCCATGCAGCGAGAATATTTTTTCTGCCGCCGCCAGATCGTTATAGGGAGCATTTAACGTCAGTTTTGCCAGTGCATCAGGCACGCCGGGACACTCAGCGATACCCAGAGTTGCGAGCCCGGAACCAGCTTGCGAAAGAAAGCTGTCCGCGTGGCCGTGGTAGCAGCCTTCGAATTTCAGAAGCAAATCGCGCTTTGTAAATCCTCGTGCGAGGCGCAAAGCGCTCATCGTTGCTTCCGTGCCGCTCGAAACAAAGCGAATTTTTTCAAGGAACGGAATCGCTTCGCGAATCAAGGTTGCAAGTTCCAGCTCGAGTTCCGTTGTGACTCCAAAGCTGGTTCCCCTTTTTGCTTGTTCGGCAATCGCGTTAGTCACGGAGGGATGCGCGTGGCCGAGCAACATGGCACCCCAGGAGCAAACAAAATCGATCAGTTCATTCCCGTCAGCATCGTAGAGATGCGCGCCTTGCCCGCGTTCCATAATCAAAGCTTCGCCGCCAACGGAGCGAAACGCGCGAACGGGGCTGTTTACGCCGCCGACCAACACCTTTTCCGCTCGACTAAATATTTCCGCCGAGCGCGCTCTCATTTTTGCTGGCGATGTTTGCGATGTGCTCATTTGAAGTATTTGCTTGCCCTCAAGCCTTCAGCCACTTTGCTGCGTCCTTGGCATGATAAGTCAGAATAATGTCCGCACCGGCACGCCGAATTCCCGTCAAAAGTTCCAGAACAACTCGCTTTTCATCCAGCCAGCCTTTTTGAACGGCGGCTTTCACCATGGCATATTCTCCGCTCACGTTGTACGCACCCACTGGAACATCAAAGCGCTCGCGTACGGCACGAATCACGTCGAGATATGACAGCGCGGGCTTTACCATGACCATGTCCGCACCTTCTTCCAGATCGAGCGCCACTTCTTTCAGCGCCTCGCGCACGTTGGCCGGGTCCATCTGATAACTTCTCCGATCGCCAAATTGTGGCGTGGATTGCGCAGCTTCACGGAACGGCCCGTAAAACGCAGAACAATATTTCGCGGCGTAAGAAAGGATCGCGACGTCCGAAAATGAATTTTCATCGAGCTTCTTGCGTATCGCCGCGACACGGCCATCCATCATGTCCGAAGGCGCAACGATGTCCGCACCGGCGCGCGCATGAGAGAGCGCCTGCTCGGCAAGAATGTTCAACGTCGCATCATTTGCCACTTCACCGTTTTCGATAACGCCACAATGACCGTGATCTGTGTACTCGCAAAGACAAACGTCGGTGAGCACCAGCAAATTCAAGTTCGCTTTCTTAATCCCTTCCACAGCCCGCTGCACGACTCCATTCGCGGACAGCGAACTGCTTCCCTTGGCATCCTTTGTTTCCGGCAGCCCGAACAAGATCACCGCCGATAGGCCAAGCCCGGCAACTTCGCGGCACTCTTCTACAATCTGGTCCACCGACTGCTGGTGAACACCCGGCATCGAGCTCACTTCTTGGCGGACCTTATTTCCCGGGCAGACAAACATCGGATAAACAAATCCCGACATGTTCGAGCTGGTCTCTCGTACCAGCGCGCGCAGTAGTTCCGTGCGCCGCAGCCGCCGTGGCCTGTGAACTGGAAACGTCATGTTTTAGTTAGCCCCGCTCGAAACCCGTTGGTCTCTCGCTTCAAAAGAGTTTGCCAGAGCCTCAATAATTCTCGCAACCGAGGGCTCTACAGCCGCGCTGGCATTCGCAATTCCTCTGGCGCACAGCGCCGCTAACGTGACGGGTCCGCTTGCAAGAACGACTCCCACCGCAGAGAATTCTGCAAGATTTCCAGCGCCACAGACAGTGTCGAATCCATCGACCGCAGAAGGACTGAAGAAAATCACAGCATCCGCGCCCATCGCCTTTGAAACGACTTCCTCGTCCTGCGCTTCTTCTGAGACCGTACGATACGCCACAACTTCTGTGACTCGCGCGCCGACTCTGGCGAGCGCGGTCACAATATCAGGACTCGCCCGGTCGCTTCGCGGCAAAAGCACTCTTTTACCGTTCAACTGACCGCCCAATTCCTCAACCAGGGCAACTCCGAGTGGTCGCGACGCAACATGCATCACAGAAAAGCCAGCACCTCGTGCTTCCTCCGCCGTAGATTGGCCGACGGCTCCTGCTGCTAACTTCGGCGCTGCTTTTGGCAGAGCCGTTCCTAAAATCTCTAATCGCTCTTGGACGATTCGAACCGCGTTCTGGCTCGTGAACAAGAGCCAATCAAATTCGTCAAGTTTGCGAAGCGCTTCATCCAGCAGAGAAAAATCTTCCGGCGGCAGAATTCGAATTACGGGGAGAAGGATGGGAATTGCTCCCGCGTATTGCAGGGCTTTTAACAAATCGACAGCCTGCGCCGCAGCCCGCGTTACCACAATGCGCTTCCCTGCCAGCACTCGACGCGCATCACCCACGCTGACGGCTCACTTGCTCCAATATTTCCCCGGCACCGGCGTTCCAGAGCAGTTGCGCGACTTGCTGGCCCAAATCCCTCGCCTGTTCGGGAGGAGCAGAACTTTTCTGGCGAATTATTCGCTTTCCGTCCGGCGAACAGACCACTGCATCCATCATCAGTTCGCCACGTTCGAAACGCGCCCAAGCACCGAGCGGAACCTGGCACCCTCCTTGCAGTGCTCCGAGCAATGCACGTTCCGCAACGATCGACTGCCGCGTTTCAAAATTGTCGAGCGGTGCAATCGCTTCGCCCATCTCTTCATCCTTGAGCCGCGCTTGCACGCCAATCGCGCCCTGGCCCACAGCGGGCATCAAGATTTCGGGCTCCAGAACTTCAGAGATCCGCCCACTTAATCCCAGCCGGTCCAGCCCTGCTTTCGCAAGCAAAATCGCATCATATTCTCCGCTTTCCACTTTGCGCAGCCGCGTATCCACGTTTCCGCGCAGCTCCCGTAAATCCAAATCCGGCCTCGCATGGCGAAGCTGCGCTTGCCTCCGAAGGCTGCTGGTGCCCACACGCGCGCCTTTTCGCAGAGTCGCCAGAGTTTGGCCCGGCTTGGCGGAAACCAAACAGTCACGCACATCGTCCCGGCGGCAAATCACGGGAAAGCACAACCGCGAAGGAACGTCTGTAGGCACATCCTTCACACTGTGCACGGCGAGATCGATTTTTTCATCCAGCAGCGCTTCTTCCAGCTCTTTTATGAAAACGCCTTGCCCGCCAATTTCAGAAAAGCTTGCCTGCTGCAGCTTGTCACCCGTTGTTTTGACAATGACGATCTCCGCGTCAATGCCCGTAGCCTGCAAAATCTGCCTGCGCACAAATTCCGCCTGCCATTTGGCGAGGATGCTTCCGCGCGTTCCAATCCGGGGCGCTCTCACTGTTTCTCCCGATCGCTCAAAAACAAATCTCTAAGCGCGTCAACGTTCTGAATCTTCTTCCGTAGCTTTTTCTCGCCGCGCAGTTTCTCTGCCGGTCGCATCAGCATTTTCTCCAAGAGTTCGTCCATCAATAATTCCATTTTCTTCCGCTCTTCTGGACGGAAGTGAGTCAGCATCTCCATCCGCTCGCGCAAAAATGCCGCTCGCTCTTCCTTCACGCGAGTCCGCAAGACATCAAGTAAACTGACCAATTCTACGCTCGCCTGCCACGAAAGAAATTTCATCACGTGCTCGTCAACAATGCTCTCAGCTTTGGGAATCTCCTCCGCACGCGCCGCGCGGTTCTGTCGAACGATCTCACTCAAGTCGTCCAAATTGTAGAGGTAAACGTTATAAAGATCGGCCAGCGACGAATCGATGTTTCGGGGTACACCCAAATCCATGAGGAGCAACGCGCGGTTCCTGCGCGCCGCCATTGCATGTCCGACGGTCTCTCGCATCAGCACTGGATCGTCCGACGACACCGATGAAACGATCAGATCCGGCTGTACAAGTGAATGCTCCCAATCGCCCCACGGAATGACTTTGCCGCCAAATTCCCGCGCCAGCTGCGCGGCCTTTTCCTGCGAACGGTTCATGACAAAAAGTTGCGCGACTTCGCGGTCCCGCAATTGCGAAACGACTTGCTCGCCGATTGTCCCCGCGCCCAAAACCAATGCCGTTCTTTGATTTAATTTCCCGAAAATTCGCTCAGCCAGCTTTACGCCCGCCGAAGCGACTGACATCGGCCGCGTCCCAAGTTCCGTTTCCGATCGCACGCGTTTTCCAACTTCAAGCGCACCTTGAAAGAGGCGATTCAGCACAGGTCCTGTTCCGCCGTGGCCGTGCGCCGCTCGGTAGGCTTCCCGCACCTGCCCCAGGATTTCTGCTTCGCCAAGCAACATCGAGTCCAACCCGGATGACACGCGGAACAAATGCCGCACCGCCTCGCGGTCGTAATGATGATAAAGCGACGCGCTCAACGCATCCGGAGCCACTTCGTGAAATGTGCTCAAATAAGACGCCAGCGCCGACGCGCTCTTTCTCATGTCTTCCGGCGGAACGCCATACACTTCGCTCCGGTTGCATGTGGAGAGGACCAGCGTTTCCTCTAAAATTCCGCGTGAACGCAGTTCAGCAGCTGCTTTCTGCGCTTGATCCGGCGTAAATGACACCCGCTCCCGCACCTCAACGGGCGCTGTGCGGTGATTCAGGCCGACTATCACGATTTCCATGCGAGCCGCGAACACTCCCTAGAAATAGCGATGCATGTGCGAGAAGAACAGATTCACTGCCGTAAAGCTGAAAATTACGAGCGCAAAATTGAAAACGCAAAGTTTCGAAGCCCGCGCGCCACGCCATGTAGCCGATCGCGCCAAAAACAAATACGCCGCGTACAAAACCAGCACCAGCAAGGTAGCGATGTACTTCGGATCGAAATACCAAATAGTTCCAAGCAAACGATCCACCCAGACAAATCCGAGAACTGTGCCTATGATGATGGCCGCCAAGCCAACGACTACGCCGCTTTGGCTCATGCGCTCCAACAAGTCCAGCGAAGGCAAGCGCCAAATTACCGAACCCATTTTGTGGCTGCGAAGCAAACGTTGCTCCACAAGAAAAATCAGGCTGAGCACAAACGAAAGGCCAAACGCAGCGTAGGCAAGAATGCTCAACGTAACGTGGAAGGCGAAGGCGACTCCTCGAGCGGGCGTCTCCACAATACGCCCTGCAGGAGCGAGGTGCGAAACCAAAAAGAAAAGCAGGATAACCGGCACGACAAATGTCCCCACCGACCTCTGCTGGTGGTAAATCTCCAATCCCAGATAAGTTACTGCCAGCAACCACCCAAATAAAGACAGCGACCCATAGAGATCGTGGTAAGGCACGGTGTGCAATCCTCGCGACCGCTCCAAAAGCGCGAAATAGTGCGCCACCAATCCCATCCCCAATAGAATCGTCCCAACCCGGCCCGCGGTTTGCTTGCCGGTTAACAAATGGCGTAAGTATGCCCCCAGGCTCAGCCCGTAAGCCATTACCGTTAGAATGAGATAGAGGTGTTCCACAGCCTTAGCTTGCAAGTATAGCCCAGCGGCTCGCCGGCCACACTCGTATGCGAACTCTGCAACCCGTGGCGCGATTTGCTATTCTCGGAAGGTTGATTCCATGATTCCATCACCTGAATCCGCAAATCGCAAAGAACTTTTCTTGCGCGCATGCCGGGGGGAGGCTTTACCTCGCGTGCCCGTTTGGATGATGCGCCAGGCTGGCAGGTATCTGCCTGAATATAGGCAGCTTCGAGCGAAACATGCGTTTCTGGAAGTTTGTAAAACGCCTGAGCTGGCGGTGGAAGTATCGCTGCAACCATTTCGACGGCTCAACGTGGATGCGATTATTGTTTTTTCCGACATCCTCATTGTCGCCGAGGCAATGGGCCTGCCCCTTGAACTCGGAGATGCAGGGCCAAATCTGCCAAATCCAGTACGTTCTGCTGCCGATGTGGCACGACTGAATCAATTCGACCCCGAAACCGAAACGCGCTTTCTAATGGACGCGCTCCGCATCCTTTCCCGTGAAGCTGGACCGACGGTTCCGGTGCTCGGGTTTGCCGCCGGGCCGTGGACTCTTGCCTGCTACATGGTGGAAGGCCGCACTAAAGAAGGTTTCGCAACTGTAAAAAGCTTCCTGCAAAGTGAGCCGCGCGTGTTTCGCGAACTGCTTCAACGTATCGCGCAAGCCACAATCGGTTATCTGAAAGCGCAAATCGCCGCAGGCGCGGCAGCAGTACAACTCTTCGATACCTGGTGTGGTGAACTCTCACTTGCCGACTATGAGGAATTCGCGCTTCCTGCGGTTCAGGAAATTATTCGTGGAGTCGACGGTGTCGCGCCAGTCATCTATTACACAAAGGCGTCGCATCATTTGCTTCCGGCAGTAGCACGATCCGGCGCGAACGTTTTGAGCGTGGATTGGCGAGTTGATCTGGCCGCACTGCGAAAGCTGGCTGGCCCTCGCGTAGGAATTCAAGGCAACCTGGACCCGGCACTGCTTTATGCGCCTGAAGATGTACTGCGCGCGAAGACAACCGAAATTCTTCAGCAGCTCGGCGGCGTGGGACACATTCTGAATCTCGGCCACGGCATACTGCCCACGACTCCCGTTGAAAACGCGCAGCTTTTTATCCAAACCGGCCAGCAGACGGCATTCCCGGTTAGCGCCACCACTTCTGTTGTGCGCTGAGTTGTTCGTTAAGTTGTGCGCTAAAATGGCTTTGTGAGTATCACCGATCCAAGTCAGCGGCAGATACGCGAAGAACTTCGCGTGAGCGAGGAATTCCTTGCGCGCTACAACCGACCGGGACCGCGCTACACCAGCTATCCGACCGCCCCCGTCTGGAATGACTCTTTTGGCGTGGACGATCTGGAAAAGATCCACCAGGAAGCCGACCGCGACCGGACTCCTGTCTCGCTCTACATGCACATTCCGTTTTGCGAGAGCTTGTGCCTTTTTTGCGCGTGCAACGTCATCATCCAAAAAGACAAGAATGTCGCGCCGCCCTATCTTGACGTCCTGAAGAAGGAAATCGATCGCGTAAGCCTCGGCGTTTCCCGCTCGCGTCCCGTCGTACAATTTCACTGGGGCGGCGGCACGCCGACATATCTCACACCGCAGCAAATTGAAGATCTCTTCTCATTTACACGCGAGCGTTTTTCGTTCGCGCCGGACGCAGAACTCGGCATCGAAGTCGATCCGCGCGTCACCGACCGCGCTCACCTGGAAGTTCTGCGCAACCTCGGATTCAATCGCCTCAGCATGGGCGTTCAGGATTTTCACCCCGAAGTGCAAAAAGCAATTCATCGCATTCAGCCGTACGAACTGACTCGCGATCTAATTGTCTCTGCTCGCGAATTCGGCTTCGACAGCATCAACGTCGACTTAATCTATGGCCTGCCACATCAGGACCCCACCCGCTTTTCCTCCACGGTCGACCAAATTATTTCGCTGAATCCCGACCGAATTGCACTTTTTAGCTACGCCCATGTTCCCTGGCTGAAAAAGCAGCAGGGCGCATTCGCCGCATTTCTTCCTGAAGGAATGCAGAAATTTGAGATTTTCCGTGCCGGGCTTTTGCAATTTGTGGAAGCGGGCTACCGCTATATCGGCATGGACCATTTCGCTAAGCCCGGCGACGAGCTTGCCGTTTCTCAAGAAAAGCGCACGCTTCATCGCAATTTCCAGGGCTATACCACCAAAGCAGGCGCCGACCTTTACGGTATGGGCGTGACTGCAATCAGCGGTTTTCGCAACGCTTACGCACAAAATCAGCGCGATCTGCCAAGCTGGCAATCCGCAATTCATGACCGCGGCCTTGCCACTATGCGCGGCTATCATCTCTCGCAAGACGATCACATCCGCCGCGCCGTCATAAGCCGCTTGCTCTGCCACACGGTTATTCCCAAAAAAGAAATCAACGCGGAATTTAGAATTGATTTTGATTCTTACTTCGCGAGTGAACTTCAGCACCTCGAAGTTCCCCGCGAAGACGGACTATTGCTCTTGTCCAACGATGAAATCCGCGTCACCTGGCTCGGCCGCATCTTCATCCGCAATCTGGCCATGATTTTCGATCCCTATCTCGAAAAACAGCACCTCAACGCAAAGCCGCTCTTTTCCAAGACACTCTAAACGTGGCCGCAACACACCCAGTTATCGTCATCGGCGCCGGACTTTCCGGGCTTGCGTGCGCGTACTTTCTAAAGAGGTCAGGAGTTGACGTTCTCCTGCTCGAATCGGCAGCAAATACCGGTGGTGTGATTCAATCCATCGCCGAGAACGGATTTCTATTCGAAACTGGCCCGCAAAGCTTCAATAACACTCCTGCGCTTGCCGCTTTGATTGCAGAGTTGAACATTGCTAGTGCGGTGCTCGCGGCTCCCGCTACCGCTCCTCGTTATGTTTTTATAGCCGGGCAATTGCGCCCTCTCCCGCTCTCCCCACCCGCCTTCCTTTCTTCTTCTCTGCTGAGCTGGTCCACAAAGCTTTCTTTGATGCGAGAGCCTTTTAGCAGAACAGTTCCACCTGACAAAGATGAATCCATCGCCGCTTTCGTGCGCAGGAAGTTTACGCCCGAACTCCTCGCACTTCTTGCCGGCCCTTTTGTATCGGGCATCTACGCCGGAGATCCGGAAAAATTGAGTCTTCGTGCGGCATTCCCTCAGATTCACGAAGCGGAAAAGCAAAGTGGCAGCATCCTTCGCGGAATGAAGGAAGCCGCTCAATCAAAGCCAGGTTCCAATCCGAAGCCAACACTGTCCGGCTTTCACGAAGGAACTCAAACTCTCATTCGCGCACTCTCTGCAAAACTCGAAGGCTCGCTTCGTACCGGTATTCGCATCACCCAAATCGCGCGTGATTCCGCTGGACAGTTCGAACTCAGCGCCGCCACGGACACTAGTTCTGCGCAGTTCTTATCGCCTCACCTGGTCCTCGCGACTCCAACCTATATTGCCGCTTCGCTTCTGAAGCAGCTCGCTCCCGAGGCCAGCAACGCTCTTTCTCAAATTGAATACGCTCCCGTCGCTGTCGTCTCCCTCGGTTATCGCCACGCCGATGTTTCGCACTCACTCGACGGTTTTGGCTTTCTCGCCCCTCGCAATGCCGGAATTCGCATCCTGGGAACCGTGTGGAATTCCTCCCTCTTTCCCAATCGCGCGCCACAAGATCGCGTCCTGCTCACGAGTTTTCTCGGCGGTGCCACTGATCCAGACGCCGCATCGCTCTCTGATTCCGCCCTCGTTGCACTAGCCCACCGTGAACTCATTCCCACCCTGGGCCTTAAATCCCAACCCGTCGCTTCGCATATCACCGCTTACGAACGGGCCATCCCCCAATACAACCTCGGCCATCTTGACCGCCTCGCCGCGATCCAATCAGAACTTGCTCAAATCCCTGGCCTGCATCTCACTGGAAATTACCTTCGCGGACCTTCGATTGGGGCATGCATCGAACAGGCCCAGGCAGTTGCCGAATCCATTCGAATACGCTAAAAAAGATGGACTTCCCGGCAAGCATCCGCGGCTCATCCGCTGCGCTTGAAGCTACGTACTAGCAGTAGGAGACGAAGAAGAGCCTGTGTTCCTGGCACTCCTGACAGGTTTGGAGTCTAGCGAAGTGTCGCCTGACGCGACGCTGGTCAATAGTATTCTTCGGCAGGACGTGAACGCTTTCGAACAGCTTTACGACCGCCACTCGCGCATAGTTTACTCCCTGGTGCTACGAATATTGCAGCAGGCGGCGACGGCGGAAGAGGTCGTTCAGGACGTTTTCCTGCAGCTCTGGCGCAACGCCGCTGCATACGATTCTGATCGCGGTCCGTTCGTTCCCTGGCTGTTGACGCTCGCCCGCAACCGAGCACTCGATCATCTTCGCCTCAAAAGCGAGCGCCAGCGCCGCCGCGAAGATCAGACTGACGAACTCCCGCCGGTCGCATCGGCTCCCGAATACGAAAAGGAACTCGACGAACGACGCAGGGTTGAGCGAGTGCGCTCCCTAATGGGCAGCTTACAACCACAACAAAAACGAGCCATTGAGCTTGCCTACTTTGAAGGCTTGAGCCACACGGAAATTGCGGAAAAGTTGAAAGAGCCCCTCGGCACCGTAAAAAGCTGGATTCGCAACGGACTTTTGCGTTTGAAGGAAGGATTGCAAACGGCATCTTGAGCAGCGACGTGAACACTGATATGGCGAATGGTGACCAATTTCGCGAGTTGATTGAAGCGTACGCCCTCGGTGCGCTCGACCCGCCTGAGCGCGCTTCGCTGGAAGCACATCTCGCCGCGGGTTGCGCCGATTGCACCAAAGCACTCGACGAGGCCCGCTGGCTCGTCAGCCAACTCGCTTTTCTTGCGCCTGACGCACAGCCTTCGGACATGCTTCGCGGCCGCTTGTTACAAACGGTTCGCGTGGAAGCGCGCACGGCAAAATCCGCCAAGCCCACGGGCGCCATTCCCTTTTGGATGTGGGGAGCTGTCGCAGCACTTCTGCTCTTCACCGTTTACATGTCTTGGGAAACAATCCAGGTCAAGAAGACGATCGAAGCGTCCAACGAGCAGGCCAAGCAGGAAATCGCGAAACGCCACGAACTTGAAGAAAAACTCGCGCTAGCACAACGCCAAGCCATTATTCTTACCGACCCGCGCTCGGTCAAAATTCCCATGGCCACCGGCAGCAAAGACATGCCAAAACTCGAAGCCATGTGGCACGCAAAACTCGGCATCGTCGTGATGGGTCAGAGTGTTCCCATGCCGTCTGGCAATCGCACGCTGCAATTGTGGCTGATTCCAAAAACGCCGGGAGCAAAGCCAATGCCTTCGATGATGGTGCGTCCCGACGCCGACGGAAAGTTCATGCTACTAGTCGCCAATCCACCCGACGCAATGGAATCCACCAAAGCCCTCGCCATCACCGAAGAACCAGCAGGCGGTAGCCAAGCCCCCACCACCAAACCCATCTGGGTCGGCGCCGTTGGCTAGCTTTACTGGAGTGTGTTAGGCGCTAAGGGTTTGTCGAAAGACAAGTAAGGATTCCTCTTGCGGTCATTCTAGTTTCGATTGGCTTTGGGCAGGGAGTTACGTCGATGCGAGCTCCGGCAACTGGGGTCATATCCTGTAATAAACTGTAGTCTTCAACTGCGTAGAGATTCTCAGAGCCATCGCCAGCTAAACCAAAGACATAGATGCCTTCGTATCCTTGCAGGTCAAAGCGAACATGGAACGGTTTCTTGTTCATAAGCGCGTTCAGTGCGCATTCAGACGCAGGCGTCGCGTCTTGGTTGACAGCCGTCCGGCCGCAGTCTACGGGGATCCTTACTCCATTGCCTGCAAGAATTGCGAGTCGCCGATCGAGTTCAGCACGATCCTTTTCTGGCCACAGGACAGGGTATAAGTATCTATCGCCCGCCAAATGGATTCTGCTTCCACGATAACTTGTGTATTGCAATTCAGACTTTGTGGCCGCTCGCCCATCTTTATTCAGAATGAATAGGCTGTCGTTCAGCAATACCCCATTTATGTCCCTGACCGTACACCTGTTGGCGTTCAGCTCTGTATCTACCAAGCATTCTATGAATGAATTATCCACTTGAACTGCTGACGCTGGAACGCTTGCAGGACGGGGTGGAATGGAATGTCCACAACCGATTACGCACAAAGGAATAACTAGAAGGCAGTACTTCAACATCGTTGGATTTCCTATCGTGGCCGCCATCGATACGATTTTTGAGTATACAACCAGCTATTCTTCCCGCTTCCGCTTCTTAAACCGCATCGCCAGCCGATACTTCCTTCTCTCCCCAGCTTCCTTCCACCGCCGCTTCTCCTCCGCTGTCTTCACAATCAACGGCGGGACAGCCTTCGGTGTTTTCGAAAACTCATCCAGCGCCACAAACGTCACATACGCCGTCGTCGTATGTTTCCGCTCGCCCGTCAACGCATTTTCCGAATAAACCTTTACGCCCACTTCCATCGACGTGTTAAACACACGATTCACCTGCGACATGAGAATGACAAACTCGCCAAGATTCACCGGATTGCGGAAATCAATGTAGTCCACCGATGCCGTCACCACATAACTGTTCGAATGCCGGCTCGCCGCCATTGCCGCCACTACGTCCACCAGATGCATCACGTGGCCGCCCAGCAGTTTCCCAAGCAGATTCGTCTCGGCAGGCAAAACCACCTCCGCCATTTCCGAACGCGACGCACTCACCGCCTTTCCCTTCAACGTTTCGCCTTCCGCGCTCATTTTCTTGTTTGCACTTTTTTTCGACATGCGTCCTCAATCCGGTTGTAGGCCAGTCTGCGTTTCATTGATCGTGACAAAAGAAGTTGAAATGCAAACTGACCGTCTTCGCCATATGGGTAGTGGGGCAGTTTGAACTTTTCAGTTCGTGACACAATGGGTCAAAAGTTCAAGCTGACCCGTTGCCGCCAAAGGCACGATTTTGGCGCCATCTCATCCCCCGCTATAATACGGACTCAACCATGACCGAACAAAAGAAAACCCGTCGCCAATTGCTTGAAGAGTTCGTCGCTAAAGAACCCAACGACGCCTTCTCTCGCTACGGCCTCGCGCTCGACTGCGTCAACTCCGGCGATGCCGCTGGCGCCGACCTCCATTTCCGCGAACTCCTCCAGCGCAACATCGAATACGTCCCCGGCTATCTCATGTACGCCCAATTCCTCGTCAAACAGTCCCGAACAGACGAAGCCCGTGCCGTTCTCAATACCGGGATTACCGTCGCATCCCAAAAAGGCGACGCTCACGCCCGTTCCGAAATGGAATCCCTCTTCTCCGAACTCTCTTAGAAACACCTCTTCGCCCGTTCTGTTAATATCATCTTGTTGCAATCCATGCGGCCCGATCGCATTCCGTTGTTCCCCCTGAACGTCGTTCTTCTCCCCGGCGCTGACCTCCCCTTGCACATTTTTGAGCCGCGCTACCGCAAAATGGTCCGCGATTGTCTCGACCACAAATCCGAATTCGGCATGCTCCTGGCGTTGAACGACGGCGTCGCAGGTACTGGCTGTACCGCGGAAATTCTGGAAGTTGTAAAGACTTACGACGACGGCCGCATGGACATTCTCACCGTCGGCCGCGCGCCGTTCCGCGTCGTCGAGCTTTTCACCCAAAACCCGCTTCTTGAAGGCAACGTGGATTATCTTGACGACCGCCTTGCCGCAACCGACCTGCAGATTCGCAAGCCCCTCACCGAACTCTACGAGGCGTGCCACACGTTAATCTACGGCGATTACCCGCGTGATTCTGCCGTCGATCCCGAAGGAGACGACCATCTCTCCTACACCGTCGCCTCCAAATTGCCGATGGACTTGCTGTGGAAACAGCGCATCCTCGAGCTCCGCACCGAAGCCGAGCGCCAGGAGCGCCTCCTCGCGTACCTTCGCGACTGGGCGCCGCATCTACAGAAAGTAGAGTCCTTACAACGCCGCGCCGCCGGAAATGGAAGTGGTTTGAATTGAGTTTCGTGCAGGACCTCCTGCACTGGGGGCTACATGACCACAGCAACTTCGTCGCATTCGCCGTCTTCCCACCCGCGCCCAAAAACGCTTGGCGAATTGCGCCACGTGCCGGATTTTGACGCCCGCTCGCTCCAACGCTCCGTGAAAGACGAACTTCGCGGCAATCTTCTTCGCTCCATCGAGCGAAACGAGACACTCTTTCCCGGCGTCCACGGCTATGACGACACCGTCGTCCCTCAAATCGTCAACGCTCTGCTTTCGCGCCACAATTTCATCTTGCTCGGCCTGCGCGGCCAGGCGAAAAGCCGCATCCTGCGCGGTCTGGTTGGATTGCTTGATCCGGAAATCCCGGTTGTCGCCGGCTGCGAAATCAACGATGACCCGTTCCACCCCATCTGTCGCGCCTGCAAAGATCGCCTCGCCGCCGACGGTGACAATACTCCCATCAACTGGATGCCTCGCGACCTTCGCTACGTCGAAAAACTGGCCACGCCGGACGTCACCATTGCGGACATCATCGGTGACGTTGATCCCATTCGCGCTGCTCGCGGCGGCCGCGATCTCTCCGATGAGTTGACGATTCACTACGGCTTGCTGCCGCGCGCCAATCGCGGCATCTTCGCCATTAACGAACTGCCGGATCTCGCCGGAAAAATTCAGGTTGGTCTCTTCAACGTCATGCAGGAAGGCGACGTCCAAATTAAGGGCTACCCGCTCCGCCTTCCCCTCGACGTATTGCTCGTCTTCTCCGCCAACCCTGAAGACTACACCGCACGCGGGAAAATTATCACGCCATTGAAAGACCGCATCGGTGCCGAAATTCGCACGCATTATCCCGCCAGCGTCGAAGAAGGCATGGCCATCACGAATCAGGAAGCCTGGACGCGCCGCAACTCTGCGATTCAAGTGGAAATTCCCCAATACTTGCGCCAACTGGTGGAAGAGATTGCTTTCCAAGCACGGGATGACAAGCGCGTGGACAAGCGCTCCGGCGTCAGCCAGCGCCTGCCGATCACGGTTCTCGAAAGTATTGTCAGTAATGCCGAACAACGCGCCGCTCGCACGCGTGAAAAATGCGCTGCCGCGCGCGTCGCTGATTTGTACGCTGCCTTACCCGCCATCACCGGCAAACTCGAACTCGAATACGAAGGCGAACTAAAGGGCGCCGAAACCATCGCGCGCGAACTCATCCGCACGGCAATTGGCCGCGTCTTCACCAAGCATTTTAGCGACGTAAATTTTCAACCCGTCATCCAATGGTTCGAGCTCGGAGGCGAATTAAAAATCGCCGAGCTAGCGAGCACCGAAGACCGTTACCAGCAACTTGCCAATATTAAGGATTTGCTTGCACAAGTCGGACGGCTTGGCGTAACCGACACAAAAAATCACGCCGCTGCGTCCGCCGCTGCGGAAATGATTCTCGAAGGTCTTTGGGCTCATCGCCGCATTGGCCGCAGCGAAGAGCGTGGGTTCTACGCCGAAAAACCAAAACAACCCGACCCGCGCGAAAATCCGCCCCGCGCCCCGCGCCGTGGCTACAATTAATATGCGCACGTACCCTCCAGTCTGTCATCCCGACCGGAATGGCCCGGTTCTTTCTTGCGCACGATTTTTGCGCGCCGGGTCATGGAGTGGAGGGATCCTGGCAACACCTCAGCCCCCTCAAGGTCATCTGAATCGAGTGACCCCATGAAATTCACCAAATTCTCCAAATACACCGGCGAACCCGCCGACTCCATCGATCTCGAAGAACTCGTCAAGCGACTCGGCGATTTCTTTCTGCAAAGTGGTTTCGAATCGCAATTTTTCGGCGTCAACGAATTCGATCCCGAGCGTTCTATGGAAGCCCTCAGAGAGGCCATTCTCCGCGCTCTGCAAGAAGGTGACCTCTTTGACGAAAATAGCCTCACCAAAGAGATGCGTGAGATGCTTCAACGTTCCGACGCTTCCAACAACGAAGAAATCCGCGACCTCATCGACAAATTAATCGAGCGCATGGCGCAGGAAGGCTTCATCAATCCGCAGCAACCGCCGCAAATTACGCCGCCGAATCAAGCCACAGCGCGCGGCAGTGTCGGTCAGCCGATGGACCGTAATCAATCTCAGGTCCGCTTCGAAATCACGGACAAAACCATCGACTTCCTCGGCTTCAAAACGCTCCAGGATCTCCTCGGCTCGCTCGGCCGCAGCAGCTTCGGCCGGCACGACACGCGCGATCTCGCCACCGGCATCGAATCCAGCGGAGTCTCTCGCCCCTACGAATTTGGCGACACGCTCAATCTTGACGTCAGCGAAACGCTCTTCAACGCCGTCCGCCGCGACGGCGCCAAAGTTCCCGTCGAAATTCAGTACAAAGATTTAATGGTCCACCAGTGCGAGTATCACTCTTCCTGCGCCACCGTCGTTCTCCTCGACTGTAGCCACAGTATGATTCTCTACGGCGAAGACCGCTTCACTCCGGCCAAACGCGTAGCCATGGCGCTCTCACATCTCATCCGCACGCAGTATCCCGGTGACACGCTCAATCTCGTTCTCTTTCACGATTCCGCCGAAGAAGTTCCGCTCAGCGAACTCGCCCGCGTTCAAGTCGGTCCGTTTTACACCAACACGCGCGAAGGCTTGCGTATCGCCCAACGCATCCTTCTTCGCCAGCGCAAAGACATGCGCCAAATCGTTATGATCACCGACGGCAAACCTTCCGCCCTCACGCTCGAAGACGGCCGCATCTACAAAAACGCCTTCGGCCTCGATCCCTTCGTCGTCGGCGAAACGCTCGAAGAAGTCAACAAATGCAAACGCGCCGGCATCATGATCAACACCTTCATGCTCGCCAGCGACTATTCCCTCGTCAATTTCGTCCAGAAAATCACGCAAATGTGCAAAGGCAAAGCCTACTTCACCACTCCCTACAACCTCGGCCAGTATCTCCTCATGGACTACATGTCCCGTAAAACCCGCACCATCCACTAGGCCACGGCTCTCTGCTAGACTATGCGCCCATGAAAACGTTCATCCTTCGAACTCTTTGCGCTGTGCTGTTTGCAGCATCTCTCGCAACCGCCCAGGACGTAATCCCTCTCTACCAAGGCACGCCTCCCGGCTCTACGCCAGAAACCTATCCCGAAAAAGAGTATTTCTCAAAAATCTGGAACACCGAAGTCATCGCAAACGTCACCAAGCCGAGCCTGACAGTTTTCAAGCCCGCCCCCGAACTGAAAAACGGCACCGCCATCGTCATCGCCCCGGGCGGCGGTTTTATGGCCCTCTCCATCAACAGCGAAGGCAACGATGTGGCTAAATATCTCGCCGCAAAAGGCGTCACTGCCTTCGTTCTGAAATACCGCCTCGCCCACACCGGCGAAGACGCGACCCAGGAATTTACTCAGATGATTGCCGACCGTCAGAAATTTGGAGAGTTCGTCGGCAAGATCATTCCCCTTTCCATCGCAGACGGCTTGGCCGCAGTCACCTATGTCCGCCAGCACGCCTCCGAATGGGGCATTGCTCCCGACCGCGTTGGCATTATCGGATTCTCCGCCGGCGGAACAGTCGCCGCCGGTGTCGCCTATCGTTACGCACCCGAAGGCCGGCCCGCATTCGTCGCTCCTATCTACGCCGCCGCAGGCAGACTCAAAGACGCAGCCGTCCCCGCCGACGCGCCGCCCATGTTTATCGCAGCTGCCACCGACGATCAACTCGGCCTCGCTCCGGACAGCGTTGCGCTCTACGAAAAATGGCGCGAAGCCCAAAAATCCGTCGAGCTCCACATGTATGCGAAGGGCGGCCACGGCTTCGGCATGCACCAGCACAACATCCCCACCGATCACTGGATCGACCGCTTCGCCGACTGGCTTGACCTCCAAGGCTTCCTGAAAAAGTGACTACCGTGCGACCTTCGGCTCTCGTCGCCGTTTTATTCACGGCCTTCACCGCGCAATGCATCTCCGCGCAACAACCACTCCCTCAAAAAGAACTCCTGCTTTCCCAAAAACTTGACGCCACCATCCAATCCGAATCTCGCAATCTCGACGGCGTCCTCGGCGTCTACCTGCTGGACCTAACTACCGACCACACCATCACCCTAAACTCCGACGAACTCTTCCCCACCGCAAGCACCATCAAAATCGCTATCCTCGCCGAACTCTTCCACCAAGCCCAACTCGGCAAACTAAATCTCAACGATCCCTACGTCCTCCAATCCTCAGACCTCGTCGGTGGCAGCGGCATCGCCGCCGCTCTCACTCCCGGCGTAACAAAACTCACTCTTCGCGATGTTGCGGCCCTGATGACCTCCGTCTCCGACAACTCCATGACCAATGTCATCATCAACCGCATCGGAGTGGACAACGTCAACGCGCTCCTCGATTCCCTCGGCCTCACTCACACCCGCCTTCGTCGCAAAATGATGGACATCAAAGCCGCCGCCGAAGGCCGCGAAAATGTTGCAACACCCCACGAAATCTCTCTTCTGCTGGAAGCGCTCTACAAAGGAAAAGTTCTCAACAAACAGTTCACCGAAGATTTTTTCAATCTTTTATCCGTCCACAAGGAAAGTTACATCCCGCGCTATCTTCCCGAAGATCTCCGCATCGCCAACAAACCCGGCGAACTCGAAGGTGTCCGCAACGATTGCGGCCTCGTCTTCACCGGCAAGCGCCCCTATATTCTCTGCGCCATGTCCACCTACGTCCGCCGCGAACAAGAAGCCGGCGACGCCATTGCCCGCATTTCCCTCGCTGCCTACCAACTCTTCGACCGCCTCGACCGCAGCTCCAACCTCGGCCGCGTCGTCTCTTCCCACGACTCCTCTCCTCCGTAATCTCTTTTTCCGGCTAAAATACTCCTCGCCCATCTGCCCTCGGAAAGGCGCTCATGTTCGGCGCATCAAAACTCCCACACGTCGCGGCTGTGTGCCTGTTCATCTTGACTATCTCCGCCGCTCAATCACCTGAAAATCAACAACCAGCGCCACAGCAATCCACCGCCCCTCCGCCTGCTTCGGATTCTTCGCAACAAGACTCTTCCTCTCCACCGGCTTGGTACCGCCCATCCAAATACAATCCAAGGAAACTCATCAAGCGTGACGGCAAATCCGCCAACGACCAACTCACCTCAGACGAAACTCTCGAGCGCCGCCTTACCAGCCAACTCCAAGCCCATGGCGTTCTTGAAAAAGACGCCAATCTCCAGGACAAATGTTCCACCTTCAAATCTCTGCAAACCTGCCTCGCCGCAATCCGCGCCGGCAAATCCCTCCCAATCGAATTCGCCTGCCTCAAATGGGATGTCACCGGTGTCAAGCCCGCGAACGTCTCCGACGCTTGCGCCGGTCCTTCCGATCGCAAGGATATGTCCTTCCGCGATTCCGTCTCGCTCCTCAAACCCGACGCCGACGCAAGGGAGGAAGCCGCCAAAGCACTCAAATCCGCACACGACGACATCAAGGACGCGGGTTCCTGACCGCCCGGAATTCCGGTAAAATTGGATTGTGTATTTCCTACAACGACTTTCGCACTTCTTCGGAGCCAAGGAACGCATGACCCATATCGTTGCCGGCAACCTCGCACCAAACTTTTCTCTCAAATCTCTCGACGGCAAGGAATTCTCCCTCTCCGCCGCACTTCAAAAAGGGCCAACACTACTCGCCTTCTTCAAAATCGGCTGCCCCGTCTGCCAGTTCACTTTTCCGTTTCTCGAACGCCTCCATCAACGCTACAACTCTCCGAACTTCACGATCGTCGGAATTTCGCAAAACGGTCCCGAAAAAACCATCAAGTTCAATCAAGAGTACGGTGTCACCTTCCCCGTCCTTCTCGACCCCGAGGAAAAAGGCTACGTCGTCTCCAACGCCTACGGTCTGACTATGGTCCCCACGATCATCCTCGTGGACTCCGACGGAACCGTTCTCGTCAGCTCTATGGGTTTCGTCAAAGCCGACATCGAAAACATCGCTGCGCGACTCGCCAATCGCAACAAACTTGAAAAAACTCCTCTTTTCCTCAAAACCGAATCCGTCCCCGCCATCAAACCCGGTTGAGGTTCCAAAAACTAGGTCCGGTCGGACCTAACGCCACCCAAATCCAAAATGTAGGGGCAGGATTCCAGCCCGCCCAAGCTCTTCTACGCGACACCTGTATCTCTGCGTTAAAAAGCATTCGCATCAATCCACCTTCAGTTATCACAAAACAGTTTTGGTCAGCTGGACCAAATCCGTTCCTTCGCTCAATTGTTTCGAATCAAAATTCGTCCTACGCTTTTCTATGAGCATTCGATCGACATCGTTTCACGCGCCCCTACCCACGCCGCGATCTCTCGCTCGCTTTCTTTCAACTTTGCCCCCCAAACTTCTAACTCATTTCTTTTCACTCTCATGCAAAAGCCTCGTCCCGCAACTCATTTCTTTTGATACTCATGCAAAACCCCCGGGGTGGCATACCCCAATTCGGACTCTTTTGCTTTTTCTTGAGCTCTTTTGCCACAACCGACAAGCCATGTTCTTTCCCTTCAATACTTTGTGCACTCCTGCTCAAAACACCGGAGTGTCCCCCTTTGTGTTACTCATCCTTCCTGCTCTTCCTTCCAATTCTTTTTGTGCTTTTCCGGCTTCTGTCGTTTGTCCGGAATCACACGCGTTCCAGAAGGAGCCAGCCCCGTCTTCCTCGCACGCCTCCGCGCCTCCACTCCCGCATCCAACTTTTTCTTTCGCATGCCGCGCCCCCTCATTTACATTCCGTCCACAAAACGCAACTATATTGCTCCTATGCCACGACTCACTGAAATTTTTCCGTTCTCTCTGGCCCTGTCTCTCGTTCTCTGCGGCATTCCCACACGCGCCCAACAACCGCCGGTTAATCTCCCCAACGGCAGAATTCTCGCCGAGGTCCCCGGCCATCCGCACCCTATCAACAATCTTCCCACCGCCGCGGCGCTTTCTCCCGATGCAAAATTCGCCGTCTTTCTTCACAGCGGCTATGGCTCTTACACCTCCGGCGAAAAGCAATCCCTCACCGTCCTCAATCTTGAAACCAACGATCTGACCGACTTTCCGGATGATCGCCTTGGCCACGACGCCCATCAATCCTATTTTCTCGGCTTGGCCTTCAGCCTCGACGGCCACCATCTTTACGCCTCCATGGCATCGCTCACCGATCCGCTCGGAAAGAATCCCGGCGACACAGGCAATGGCATCGCCGTATACAAGTTTGAAAACGGTCGCGTCGCTCCCGAAAAATTCCTTCCACTCGTGCCGCGCACAAGAATTCCCGCCGGTAAACTCCGCCGCAAGGAATTCGATGACGTTACCTACCCCGCTGGACTTAGCGTCGCAAACGTCGCCGGAGTCGAAAGCATTCTCGTCGCATGCAACAATTCCGACGAAGCAATTCTGCTCAACGCCGCTGACGGGAAAATCATCCGTCGTTTCGATCTCTCCACCTACAAACGCATCCCCGCCTCGCTTCCCTACACCACGGTCATGACTCGCGATGGCAAGCGCGCCTTCGTCTCTCTCTGGAACGCCAGTTCCATCGCCGAACTCGATCTCGTTTCCGGCCGCGTCGTCAAAATTCTTCCCATCGAAAAACCATCGGCCGCCCTTGCAGGCGGTTCGCATCCCACCGCTCTTCTTCTCAATCATGACGACTCTACTCTCTACGTTGCGCTCACCAATCGAGACAAAATCGTCGCCCTCGACACGCATGACCTCAAAAAGCAGACTGTCTTTTTCACCAAACCGCTGCGTCAAACCTACGGTGGCAGTGATCCACAATCTCTTTCTCTTTCAACCGATGAGAAATTCCTGTTCTCCGCAAACGCAATCTCGGATTCTGTTTCCGTTATCAATCTCGCCGGAGAATCTGAATCCGGCTTCATTCCAACCGAGTGGTATCCCACCGTCGTCCTCGCCACTCCGGCGCAACTCCTAATCGCCACAGCAAAAGGCCGCAGCTCCGGACCCAATCCCAAGCCAATCAAGAAAAACGCAGACGGTTCCCCCGATTATCCGTATACGCCCGCAGTCATTCATGGCTCGCTTGCACAAATTCCTCTCGCCGACCTCCCTGCAAAGCTCGGCGACTACACAAAGCAAACTCTCGCCGCCAATTCCCTTCGCGGCAACGCGGACAAAATCCAATTCGTCGCAGGCGAAAACAAAATCCGCCACGTCATCTACATCATCCGGGAAAACCGCACCTATGATCAGGTCTTCGGTGACCTTGCTCACGCCGACGGCGATCCCTCACTCACCATGTACGGCGAAGACATCACGCCCAACCAGCACAAGCTCGCCAGACAATTCGGCATCCTCGACAATTTCTACGACAGTGGCGACGTCTCCGGTGACGGCCACGTCTGGTCCACCTCCGCTTCCGTATCCGATTACGTCGCGAAAACCTGGCCCATCGGCTATCGCAGCGCTGAACACACTTACGATTCCGAAGGCACACTCCTTAACGGAATCTCCGCCGACGATAATCTCCCCGACGCCGGTGAACCGACCGGAGGCTACCTTTGGAAGAATTTCGCCACGCACGGCGTCACCTATCGCCACTACGGCGAATACATCGTCACAAAATGGTGCAACGCCGCGCCCGAAAACAAGAAGCCAACGTGGGGACCGCCAAAAGTTGCAGGAGTCGTCTGCAATCGGACCGTCATCAAAAAAGGCGAGCCGCTCGAGAAAAATGTCGGCGAACCGAAAGGCAGTCCTAGCCCCTATCCCTGGGAGATTCCCGTCATCGCAAAAAATATCGCCGCGGAATCTGAACTCCGCGGCCACTTCGATCCACTCTTCCCTGATTTTGAAGTCACCTATCCCGATCAACTCCGCGCCGATGAGTTTCTGAACGAATTCAATCAGTTCGTAGCCGCAAGAAATGCCGGCAAAGACACCATGCCTCAATTCATCCTGTTGCGCTTGCCAAACGATCACACCGCCGGCCTAACCAAAAATCAGCCGCGCCCCGCAGCCAGCGTGGCCGACAACGATCTCGCCATCGGCCGCGTCATCGACGCGCTCTCGCACAGCCCTTACTGGGACGACACCGCCGTCCTCGTCCTCGAAGACGACGCGCAAGATGGCCCCGACCACATCGATTCGCACCGTAGCATCGCCCTCGTGATTAGCAAATATTCCCCGCTCCCGCAAACCCACGAATCCAACACGATTCCCTTCGTCGACCATACTTTCTACACCACCATCAACATGGTCCGCACCATCGAGTCACTCCTCGGCGTTCCGCCCATGAACAGCAATGACGCGCGAGCCGCCGCCATGACTCCGCTCTTCAGCGGCCCGGGCACACAACCGCCCTTCGTCGCCGACTACAGGAATCGCGACAACGGGCTAATCTATGAAATGAACACGAAAGATTGGAAAGAAGGAGCGAATCTTGATTTCAAACACGCCGACGCGGTAGACACCGCGCTGCTCAACAAACTTCTCTGGCAAGACCGCATGGGCGACACGCCCATGCCTGCACCTCAGCACAACGTCTTTCCGCCGGAACCTGCATCTTCAGGAGAAAAATCCAAACGCCCGGCCAAACGCTACGATCCAGACTGACTCGTCAGAAACTGAATGTCGCTTGCAAATCAATTCGCCGGTTATAGGAGCTCGAGCCGAACGGCCCGCCCGCTAGAGCATTGCTCTCTCCGAAAATTGGAGAGCTGATCACGCCAACGGGATTAGCAGCGTTCACCTTGTTAAAAATATTTCGCGCGGCGATAGCAAATGTCAGGCTGTATTTCTGGCCGGAACTGTCTCCGCCAAATGGCCCGCCCCGCCCGCCGCCTCCGCCGCCACGGCCCCCTCCTCCTGGACCACGCCCAAACGTTCCGCCGCCTCCACCACCTCCGGCGCCGGCATTGCTCGCTGTTTCGTTTTTCTTTCCAAAGCCAAACGTTTTGCTCAAACGCAAATTCAGCGAAAACCGCGCAGGCCCTGTTCCGCAATTGATCGGCACCAGCGTGTCCGGGTTCGACTCATCGCAATTGAAATTCACGTTGTTCGCAATTTTTGCCGTCGCGAGTGCGGTCTGCAATTGCGCGAAGGTCGGCCGGTCGTTGTAAATCGAATCGCCGTTTAAATCTTGGCCGAGCGTCACATTGAAAGGGGAACCTGAACTCGCAATCAAAAACGGGCTCAAGCGAAATTGATACGGCATCGAAATGCTGCCGCCCAGGAAAATTCTGTCGCGCACATCAAACGCTGCGCGCCCGTAATCCTGTGCGACATTGAATTGATTCGTCGGGAAGCTCGACACTCCGCCCGTATCGCTATTCGCATAGCTCAACGAGTAGTAGCCGAAGAGCGAAACTTTCTGCCCGATGCGAACGCTGCCATTCACAATCATCTGGTTTTGTTTGAAAATTCCCGCGCCTTCGTACTGATAAATGTTGTCCAGATTTCCGAACGGTCGTTCCGCAACGTCCTTAGGATCAAACGTCGGCCCCACCGGCGCATTGATGTTTCGCGTCAGCAAGCTGTGCACGCCGCGAGAATTCAAATACGTCACCGCGATGTTCGCCGATTTTGAGAGTTGCCGCTCCAGCGTCACGCCACCTTGCATGGTATACGGCGTTTTCAGATTCGAGTCCACTTGATAAATCGTCGGCGAATTTGTGGAGGCCGCGAGTTCTGCTGCCGTCGGCAAGTTCGGGAAAAAATCTGGATTCGTAACCAAAAACTGCTGCTGTGTGGTTCCATTCAAACGCTGTGCCTGCACAAGCTGAGACTGGTTAAACCGGTCGTAGAAGATTCCCCAGCCGGCGCGCAATACGGTTTTTGGCTGGCCCTTCGACCCAGGATCGATGCCCCAGGCAAGACCGATGCGCGGCGCGACTTTCGCGGCGTTATTGATCTGATTTTGCGTTTCGATGCGAGTGCCGTACGTAAAAGAAATGTTCGGCTTAATTTTCCATTCGTCCTGCGCGTAGAGTCCCAAATCCCAATAAGTGTTTTCCGTCGCTGCCTGACCGGTCGTGATCGAAAACTGTGTCGGCCCTAATCCCGTCGTAGCGCGCACTTGCGCCGCCGTCATCCCGTTGGCGATTCCCTGCTGCACCTTCTGATAAATCTGCAATCCGGTGAACGTTGTGCACGTTGGCCCCGCCGTTTTTGGGTCGCAGTCAAAAGGTGTAGCCGCGCCAAATGTGAATCCGCCATTGAAACCGGCATTTTCTGAGAGAACATCTTTCGTCGCGCGCAAACGGCCGCCAAGTTTCAGAAAATGTTTTCCGAAAATCATCGAAGTATAGTTCTGCACCTCGAACTGGTCTTGTATCTCGTCGGTATTGCCTCCGCTGCTTCCGCCACTGGTGAACGCACCGTTCACATTTACCGTAGGAGTAAAATTCTGCGGAGTCACACGATTCTCATCCCGCACAAAGCGAAATCGCGTTTCGTTGATCACTTTTGCGTTGATGATCTGCGTGTCCGTCGCCTGAATCTGATGCTCAGTGTCAAAATTGTTCGTGGCAAGGGAAGGCAAACTGAAAAGCCCTATTCCGTCGTTTTGTTCGTTGTTGCGTTCGTATTGATAGCGCAAGGTGAGCGTATTGTTCTGCGTCATCTGATAATCCAGGCGCGGACTAAACTCCGTACGAGTCCGCGGATTTGGAACCGAATCCGTAAACTGAATCGGGTTCAAGTTCGCGTCGAGCGCCGGAGTATTGATTACGGAAAGCTCGTTGATGTTTCGGCGGCTGAAATCCAGGAAGAAAGAGGCTTTTTTGCTGAGCGGTCCGCCGAAGTTGGCGCTGTAAAACTGTGAATCGTAACCCGGTTCTGGCCCCGTTCCCTGGAATGGATTGCGTGCGTTGAATCCCGCGGTGTTTCCGTTAATTAGAAATTGACCGTGGTATTTGTCCGTTCCGGGTTTGGTGAAGACTTCAATACGGCCGAATCCTAGATGGTCATATTCCGCGGAAAAGGGATTCTGATTGATGCGAATTTCACGGATTGAGGACTTCGGCGGAAGCTGCCCGCCGGTAAATCCATCAATATAAATTTGTCCGCCATTCGGACCAGCCGATGGCCCCGCGAGCGCTTGCAGTTCACTTTGTAAATCATCCGGATCGTCAGAGAGCGCATCCAGATCCTTGCCCTTCAACACGACCGAGCTCGCGTTGCTGGAGGCAGTCACATCGAGCTGTGTTCCTTCATCTTGAACTTCCACTTTTTCGTTCTGCGTAGCAATTTCCAGCGGTATATTCACGCTGATCGGCTTGCCGACTTCAATCGTGACTCCCTCTTTTACATAAGGCTGAAATCCCTTCGCGACTGCGCGTAACGTATAGGTCCCAGGCGGCAGCGTCTTGAACTCGTACATGCCGTTTTGATTGGTCCGAGAATTCACCGGCTGGCCAGTTACCGGAGCCGCGATCACGCGTGCGTTCGGCACAGCCGCGCCTGACGGGTCAGTGACCAATCCTGTCAATGCGCTCGACGCATCCTGCGCGCGCAATCCACACGCTATGGCAGCGCACAAAATCAACAAGCTACAAAAATATTTCGCGATTCGCCTGGTCACCAACTCCATGTACTCCCTTTCTCTTTGACGTTTTTGTTTGGATGCAGGTTTGATTCATCACGGCGTAGCGCCTTCGCCGCCACCGCCGCTACCAAGACTCCAGGGTGAAAGAATCATGTCCGGGGTCGCTTTGGAAGACGCCTGCAGGATTGGCTCAACTCCGCCCAGCAAAGTTATGACCGTGCTCGGACTGCTGCCCGAGCCTTCCGTGGCGACGATCATCAACGCGTCGCCTTTCGTGAGGTCGGAAATCGTGGCGGCTGGCATGCGGGCGATCATCTGTTGGAAATCGCCACGACCCTGTCCCCCACTTGCACCTGGACCAAATCCAGCGCCCGGTCCGCTGCCGCCGGGTCCCATCCCCGCTCCGTTACCGCCCTGAGCGCCTGCTTGCGCAGTTTTGGGAGCGGAGGAAGCCCCGGTAGCACCATTCGATCCGGCGGCTCCCCCGGCAGGGGTGCCTTTGAGTCTCGCTGCGATCGCTTGTGCGACAAATGGCTGCAGCTTGCGCAGTTGCGAATCGCTGGTAACGTGCAGTGTGACCGGCTGTTTCGTAGCCAGATCCGTCACCGTAATCATTCCCGATGCGTTATCGGCGCTAACAAGAATTCCCGCAATGCTGCGAAAAGTTCCCGAAACGATTTCGTCGGCGGCGATTTCCGTACCGTCCGAATTCTTTTGTCCGCGCGCACGCAATTGATCGCCGGCTTTGATGTCGCTCAAGGGCGCGGGATTTGCATCATCGAATTTGATTGAGTTTGCCGAGTAGCGCCGCAATACGGTTTGCTTGGTCGTGTGGACTGATACTTCTTTTTGTGCCCCTTGCGCGTTCGTGGAAACGGCAATCGTCCCTGTTGCGGCGTCGATACTCTTCACCAAACCACCGACGCTGTGCTGCGCCCATTCGGCGCGTTCGTGCGCCTGTTTATCGGCAATGTCCGTCTGCTTCATCGCAATTACGGACGTTGCCTGAAATGACTTGCCATCGCTACCAGCTATGCCGCGCACAAGCACGCGGTCTCCCGTTTTCAAATCGGCAAGCGTAAGAGGTGTCGCTTCCTTCAAGTTTGTTTGTCCAGGCTTTAACTGAAGAAACTTCGTTGTGTCGGCAACGGTTACGGTCAGTTCGGCGCCTGCATCCGTTTTAAGCACAATGGACTGCCCGGAAATAGAAGTCACTGTCCCCAATGCCCGCGCTGCAGCGGGAGTGGAGGAGTTCTGCGATGCGGCTTCTTGGGCCGTCAGGCGGTCGGTGTAGGCGGAGGTCAGCAGCACTACGACGCCGCACAACTGTAGCCATGATTTGCAGCTCATTCTCAATTTCCTCAGTCTGACTTAGGCCTGATCCAAATGCGTGCGGGGCTGTCCTACGCGCAGGATGGCAGTCTGGAATTTAGACGCGCCGGAAATGCTAATTCGGTACAGTAGTACTTTGGCTCCTGAAAATGCCCAAAAGCAAGGTAAATGGTTATTTGTCAATACGTTGCGAGTGGTACGAATTTTTGTTCCATCGCGCAATAGTGGTCACGGAACACGACCGCCTTTCCCGCAAGAAATCATCGAAAATAAGAGAACAGCAAGAATGCAAGCGGTGGAAAGAGACGGAGCTGGTTATGGCGGAGACAACAGAAATTTCCGAAGTTGAATTGGAGCAGGAATCACGGGCGGTCGCGGACTCTTGCGCTTGTCACCAGTCGTCTTCCGAACCACGCTCTCTGAGATTTGCGGACACTATGCGCACTGAGACTCAAACAAACACAAGCGCGAAAGCTGCCGAAGCCGTGACGGCTATTGCGAATTCGCCTGCGCGCATTTACCTAACGGTTGGTCTGTACGGACTCCTGTTTTTCGGCGCTCTTTGGGCAAGCCTCAACTTACTGCACTGGTTCTGGCACCGGCTTCTCTAGTCGAGACCAAAGTAGGAATGCCAGGAGATCATGTGCTTTCGCTAGGCTTGAGCTTTGGGAGGTTGATATCCCACGCAAGTCCGAGTCGTCGCAACATCGAGATTCCATACCAATTCACATCTATCTCGTACCAGGCAAGGCCATGACGCGCTGATTGCGGCGCCGCGTGGTGGTTGTTGTGCCAACCTTCCCCGAAGGTAAGCATGGCAACCCAGAAGCTATTGGTTGACCTATCGTCGGTGGCGAATCGCCTTGATCCCCACATGTGCGTCGCGGAATTCACGAGCCACGTGGCGTGGAGACCGATGACCGTCCTGAAGAAGATGCCCCAAAGCAAGCTGGACAATCCACCAATTGCAAAAATCGTCAGAGCCAGGACAGCCAGAGGAACCCAGTGCCACTTGCTGATCCACGCCTGGAACTTGTCTTTGCGAAGTTCCGGAACAAACGGTAGAAGCTCGCTTGAGCTGCTGTGCATCGCCTTGCCTGTAATGATCCAGCCCATATGAGCCCACAAGCCGCCATCCCGCGGAGAATGAGGATCGCCTTCCTTGTCGGTATTCTGATGGTGAACGCGGTGCGTTGCGACCCAGGCGATTGGCCCTCCTTCGAGAGATAGGGTGCCGCACACGGTGAGGAAATACTCGACCCATTTCGAGGTTTTGTAGCTGCGGTGCGTTAGGAGACGGTGGTAGCCCATTCCGATGCCGAGACTTCCTGCGATACACCACAGCACGACTGCTACTGCAAAAGCTCTCCACGTGAAGAAAAAGAGCGCCGCGATGGCGGCGGCGTGAAACGCAACCATAAAAAAAGTGGTAATCCAATTGACGGGTTGGGAAAATGTTTTGTCGCGTTTGAAGATCTCTTCACTTTTACAATCCTTACTACTTGGAAGGCCAGGTTAGTGGACCGAAGCCGGCGTTCTCAGAATCGCGATCCGGTCATGCGGGCCCTCGGATAAAGGAGCCTGGCAAGGGGAGCGCCAACGTCTGAGGGGCATGGAAGGTTCTGGTCTTATCGTCTTTGGTTTGGTTAATCGCGGTCGGGATTGCGATGGCGCCAATACCAGTAGTTTCGCTGCGCTCTATAGTGCTGTCTGTTGTATTCACGATAGCGCCTGTGCTGCGCCGCGAGGTAGCGCCGGTAGGCGCGGTCTTCGCGATCATCCCAATTGTGGTAGTCACGATGGTCCCGATCATAAATGCGGACCTGGACGTTGCCGTCTTGAGGTTTGGGGCGGGCCATGATGGCGGTTGGTGCGGCCAAGGCGGCAACCAATAACAGCGAACTGACAAAGCGATTTAAAAGACGCACGATATGCTCCTCTATGCCCGAGATACTCAGATTCAGAGTCACGGTTGGCATGACTATGCGCTGCTACTGTCGCAATGTCTGTTCCATACAGCACGTATGTAAAAACAAAGTTCTCCGAACTTATTTCCTATTCCGCATTGCGAAATCTGACAAGCCCTGAACCTGCGCCGGAGAGTGGATTGCCGATGACATGAATGTGACCCATATCGCACAGTATCGAAAGCTTGAGCGTGAGAGGCTTGATGCTTCAGGCGAGAAGATAGCGGGAAACAGTGCGAAGTACAGGACTGAGGATCAAGACATTTCGCGCCTCGGCCGCAAGTAGTTCACGTGTTCAAAAATAATCCACTTTTTCTACGGCTCTCTTGGACCTTGAACAGAATATTGTCTGGCGGGTGGAGGATTTACAGGAAGAGCCGCTTACTCCGTATTGCGTTTCTGCTAGCAGCCATCCCGCTTGTGGTTGTCCTATGCGGAATCTTTTACATTAGCTACAACCGAACAGATTTGCCTGATTTGGAGCCGTTTATTCGCTTTGAGCCTCCCACCATGGGCCACATCTACGATGCGAATGGGCACCTGCTCATCGAACTGGGAAGGGAACGCCGCAAAATCATCCAATATAAGGACATTCCTGACGTTTTGCGGGAAGCGATCCTGTCGGCCGAGGATGAAAATTTTTTCTCGCATTCAGGTGTGGATTATTCTGTCTTTCCCCGTTTGCTAAGCAAGACAAACTTTCACGCCTTGAGAGGCCGTGCTGAGGGCTCAGAAGGAGAGAATGTCCCAAAGCACGCACTGGTATTTCCACAAGGTGGCTCGACGATCACACAACAGCTCGTCCGTGGTTTCTTCCTGCAAAAACTTACAAGCGCAAAAGGTAGCAATACACTGCAGCATGAGGGGCTCCTCCCGCACATTCTCGCGTTCGTTTTCGGCGTGCCGGGCACCAACAGATTCTTGTTGAAAGTGGAAGAAATGCGTCTCTCTTTGTGGATTGAAGGAGAGATGCGGAAGCGCTACGGATCCAAGCGGAGGGCAAAAGAAGAATTACTCGCGCGTTACGCCAGTCTCATCTACCTGGGAAATGGCCGCTATGGCTTCGCTGCGGCCTCGCAGTATTATTTCGGCATCCCGCTGGAATCGCTCACGGCCAACGACGCCGACAAGGCGGCGCTTCTAGCAGGCATCACGAAGTCGCCGGGCGAGTATGCCCCCGCGGTGGCAGACAATCAAAAGCCACTTCGCAGACGAAATCAGATCCTAGCCCTCATGGTTAAGAACGGTTTTCTTTCTGCCCGGACGGCTCAGCGTTGTCAGCAGACTCCGATTCGTCTGGCGGCTCATGTCAACGATTTGATAGAAGCGCCCGCAGCAGTGGGACATGTTCTTGACGAGCTTAAACGGCTTGACGTCACCTCCGCCTCCGATATCGGGATTAACCAACTACTTGAGGGCCACATCCAAGTCCATTCAACGATTGACAATCGGATCCAGCGTTTCGCGAACGTTGCCCTCGAAAAAGGCTTGAGCCTTTACGAAAAGCGTCATCCTCAGAATGCGGGACTGGTTCAAGGCTCCGTCATTGTTCTGCGGAACAGAGACTCCGCCATTCTCGCTGAGGTAGGTGGGCGACGTAGTTATAAGGACCACGCCACAACTTACAGCGATTTTAACCGGGTAACCCAGTCCACGCGCCAGCCAGGCTCGGCCATGAAGCCAATCGTCTATTTGGCGGCATTTCGCCAAGGCATTCTAGACCTCAATACTTCCGTGCCCGATGAACCCATCTCCGTGGCGACATCGGAAGACCGCCCTCCTAAGTGGATCTCCAATTTCGATAGTCAATTTGAAGGCATGATCCCAGCCCGGCAGGCGCTGGCGGAATCGAGAAACACAGTCGCCATTTGGATTACTCAACAGATTGGAATCGATTCTGTCTTGAAAACAGCGCGAGACGTTGGCATCCGAACCACATTGCATCGCTATGACACCACGGCCCTCGGCGCATCCGAAGTCACTCTGCTGGAACTTGCGAACGCGTACCGAATGATGGCTAGCGGTATTCACGCGGAGCCTTACGCGATTACAAGAATCGAACAGAATGGCGGAAACGTCATTTACAGCCAGAGCTCTGAATGCTGCTCAATCGAGAAAAACGGATTGGAGCTATCCATGATCCAGGAAGGATTGCGCGGCGTTGTGCGTATCCCTTCAGGTACCGCGCACGCACTCGACGCCAGCACTTTCCCAGTCCCGGTAATGGGTAAGACGGGTACGACGAACAACTACCGGGACGCGCTTTTTGTGGGATCAACCTATGGCCGTGATGGAATTACTGTGGCGGTGCGCATCGGATTCGATGACAACCGCTCGCTGGGGGGCATGGAAACTGGTGGCAAAACCGCGCTTCCGGTCTTTAGAGAAATTGTCCTAGAGGTTTACCAAGGCAAACTAGTTGGTCCCACGCCGCGCTTTCCTGCAGAAATGGAAGACAACATCAACGCCTACTTGAGGGGAGAACTCCCACCAATGCATGAGGCAGAGTTGGTGAGTCCGCTCGGTGCACCGAAATTCGCTGGTGGTGGAACAAAAGACTGTTCCGCGAAGGTAGTCCTGCAATCAATTTATGGATGCGAGCCACTAGGTGACCAGCGATACGCTATCTACCCGAGTAGGAATGAGAGGAGGCGATTGGTTTTTGTGAATGAGTAGAACCTTTTTCTGCATGGACCCCAAATCATTTTCCTAACAGTAGTCGCCTGGGTAATGGCAACGCCAGGTCACAACAGCCATAAGCATTACTGGACCTTCCGCTATCCATATTGGATAAGTTCGCCGATGGTTACGAAATTCGGCAGTTCTGGAAGCTTGCATGAGCAAAGAAGAAGAGAGCCGGCTTGGGGGCGGCCGGCTCTCTTGGGGGTTTGGACTACTGAGGAGACGTAGCTGTAGCGACGGGCTGAAGGCTGAGGGAAATGATCTTGGTGCCGATCACTTCGCCTGAAACGATCAACTCGACGCGGCGGTTTTGCTGGCGGCCTTCGGAGGTATCGTTTGACGCGATAGGCCGAGTCTTGCCGAAGCCCGTCGCGCTGGTCGAAGATTCCGGCACGCCTTGTTGAGTTAGAAAGCTGCGGACTCCTTCGGCGCGTTGTTCTGAGAGTTGCTGATTGAATGCCTCAGTGCCAACGCTATCGGTGTTGCCCTCGACCGCGAGTTTGAGCGACGGATAAGCGAGTACGATGCCCGATATCTTTGCCAGCTTCTCACGGGCAAGCGGGCGGAGCGTGTATTTGCCGGAATCGAAGAGCACATCCGACATATTGACGACGAGCCCGCGCGCTGTGTCGCGAGTTTCCAGGATTAGGTTGAATTGCTGGAGGAGACGGCCGCGAAGTTCCTCGCGGTCACGAACAGCTTGTTGAAGCTGCGCGTCGGACGAGGCAGCAGCGGCGCGATTCCTATCAGAATCGGCTTCGGCGGCCTGTTGCCCTTGCTGAGCGTCGTTGCGTGCTCTTTCGGCATCGGCTTGAGCGCCAGCAGCCTGTTGGGCGGCAGCCTGTGCGTCGAGGTTCTTGCGATCCGCCTCATTGCGCTGGCGAACGGCATCGGCGGTCGCTGCTTCGGCATTGACGCGGCGCTGCGATTCCTCGTTGGCACGGGCCTTTGCTGAGGCTTCACGATCAGCTCCCGCGCTGCGTTCGGCCTCGGCACGTTCTTCGTCGATATGCTTCATCGCGATTTCACGTGCGTCTTCCGCGGTCTGCACGACGCCACGCGACAGGGAGATCAGGGATTTCTTGTTTTCATGCCTGCTAGTGGCGAGCGCATCCGCCTCGTTCATCTGGCGAACCGCCTTTTCATAGCTAGTCGCGGCGTATCTCTCAGCGCCGGCAGATTGCGCTATCCGTACGGCATTACGCGCTTCGAAAAACTCGAGCGGTAATTTGGCGTTCAAAACTACTGGGTCGATCTTGTAGCCCGTAGGGATATAGCCGCCCCGATCGATCAATTCGTATTTGGCATCTACGGCCTCGCTAGAGCCGACGGTATCCGAGCGAATCGCGTTCTCAAGAACCACCAGATTGCTGGGACGACGCACGGCATAGTAAGGTTCCGCTGTGACAATCAGCGCGAAAGCCTGAAGGTCTGTGGTCACGTCCAGCTTGCTGCGGTGGTTATCGCCTACCAATACTTCGCCGATGTTCACTGGCCGACCTTCGGGCGAAATCGCCCACAACACATAAGTCAAGTATTCGTTGCCAAAGCTCGTGGGTCTGTCCAGTCCAGAAAATTCGGCTTCGACTTCAAGTGCTCCACGCTTGCTCTCAACTTTGGCCTCGCCGGCTGCGGCAGGCATCAAATCGGTGCCTTGAAAATTTATCTTTGTGGACCCGCTGCGGTGTTTGTAGCTCACCGCGCGAGTTGTGCGGCTGACCACATTGATTCGAAACGTAGGTGTTGGATTGCCGGAGTTTGCCGGAATTTGAGTCTGGCTCTGCGCTTGCGACGATGCACCAAGTGTTATGGCGACCGCCAAGGTGATGCCTAATGTCTTAAACATGAGTCTCCCTCTAGAATCTTCGAGACATCAGTGTCGTGGTTTACGACCCTTAATACTGTTCGATAGTGGACGTTTGACGAGAAAGAATTCTCGAAACAAGGAACTCCATTTAGGTGCTGACTTGGCCTGCAATCTGTACCAAGCTCCCTATCGGAACAAGCAAAGGCTCGAACTCCCTCTGTCACTTTTGGAACATCCTGAAGTGCAAAGCGCAGTTAAAATGCGTGTCATTCGTTATTCGGATGGATTCGCGCGGTAGCGAAGAAATGCGCGCGTAGAAGTGAAAAGAGGAATTCCAAGTGGCAGACTCAGCCTGGTTTCTTCGTTCCCCTGCGGCTGTGAATCCGGAATCTCTGCAACGCATACCGAGACCCTAATTTGTAGATCCTTTTTCGAACCGACCGGAGACTTGTGATGGCAAACCAAGCTGCGCTTAACAGGAAAACTAGTGAAGAAAGACTAATACGGGCGGGGCAGCGTGGCGATGCACAAGCGCTCAACACGCTCTTTCTGTGTCATCGCCGATCGCTCTATCACTCGGCATTAGGCATCATGGGCAACCCTGAAGATGCAGAAGATGCTTTGCAGGACGGTTTGCTCTCTGCCTTTTGCGGTCTGAGACGCTTCGAAGGCCGATCCCGATTCTCGACGTGGCTTACGCGCATCGTAGTTAACGCCGCTTTCATGCGTCGCCGCGGCTTAGCAACCCGTCCAGCCAAGGAGGCTGCTGAGTCACATGGTAAAGATGAAATCCCGATCGAGGAGCGTCTGGTATCCAAGAGTGCAAATCCGGAACAACTCTTGGTTCGCTTGGAAACCCGAGAGATCATCAACGGCCACCTCGATGAGCTCTCGCCGGTTCTTCGCACCGTGTTCACACTGCGTATCATGAGGGAGTGCACCACGAACGAAGCTGCCAAGATATTGGGCATTTCAGTGGACTCGGTTAAGGCCAGGCTTTGGCGCGCACGCCGTGCACTTGCGAAACGACTGAGCCGAACTCTTTTCCACGACACATCCCAGACAAAGTTCCCTCAACTTGTTTCGGCTGCAGCAAGTTGTGATTGATGTGACCCGCGATACTAAAAACGGATTTCTGCCTCAAAGGGAGATCATGAGGTCTCAAAATGCCTACTGGCAAAAAGGAACGGCACCGGACAGGACGCATCGGTTGGCTACGCGCCGCCGTACTAGGCGCGAACGACGGTATCCTTTCAACATCGAGTCTTGTGCTTGGTGTTGCCGCGGCACATTCGACTCATAACAGCATACTGGTTGCGGGAGTCGCCGGCCTGATGGCTGGGGCGATGTCGATGGCCGCCGGAGAGTACGTGTCTGTCCATTCACAGGCTGATACTGAACAGGCTGATCTCAAACTTGAGCGAGCAGAACTCAAAGCAGACGACAAGGGGGAGCACAAAGAATTGATGGCAATCTACGTCGCTCGTGGGCTTGATCCTTCTCTTGCAAAACAGGTTGCCCAACAGCTAATGGTCCATGATGCGATAGGCGCGCATGCCCGCGACGAACTTGGGATTTCCGAGACTCTCCGTGCGCGTCCGATTCAGGCTGCACTAACGTCGGCTGGCAGCTTTGCTGTTGGAGCAACCATGCCACTTTTGATCACTGCTATGGTTCCGGCCGGGAGTTTGATCCCTCTCGTCTCTGGAACTTCATTGGTGTTCCTCGCGCTTCTCGGCGGGCTGGCCGCACAAGCAGGTGGCGCTGGAGTGTTGATAGGTGCGATACGGGTCATGTTTTGGGGAGCACTGGCCATGGCGGTGACCGGAGGCGTTGGGTCGCTGTTCGGAATCGTCTCGTGACACGTTGCGTACCATTCCCGGCGCGGCACATAGAGCCAATTATCAGATTCCCTCAAAAGGTCACGCCTGCTCGACGCAATCTAGACAAGCGATGATTGCTTCGGTAACCGGTTTTGTCTCACTGGGGCCTCGAACTGAAATTGAAGCAACACCTGCTTCTTGAACCGGATAGTCGTTCCCTCCCACGAACAGCGCATCGCCTACAAAAATCATCTCTTTCAACGAAACGCCCAGAAGGTCTCGCAGTTTTCTGATTCCGTAAGCTTTGTCGATGCCTGGTTTCGTGATGTCAATGGATGTGGTACCACCAATCCGCACAGAAAACTCGGGTATAAGAGTTTCCAGAATCGCTTTGATCTTCTTCCGCTTGGTGAAATCAGAATCCCATTTGCGCTTTGCTTCCAAGGGAGCCTGTTGTCCTAATGCGGAAAACGTTATCTGGCTTCCGCGGTCTTCAACTACGTCTCCCCAGACCTTTTCGAGCTTGAAGTCCGCTATTCCGAGTGCCTTCTTTACAGAATCGACGATTTTCTCTTTTTCATCCGCAGTGAAATCCTCGGAATAGAGTTTGTTCCAGACCCCAGCGTACCGGAAGAACTTGGTTCCACAGGTGGGAAGGAGAGACAGATTCACTAGGCGTTCATCCTGGGGAAGATTGGAAATCAGTTGTTTTTCAAACTGTGGCCAATCTCCTCCTGAAATCACGGCGACTTTGACGACACCGAGAAGGTCGTCCAACAGCGCGGACATTTCGGCGTCAAGAGATGATTTGCTTTCGGCAAGCGTACCATCCAGGTCAAAAACGATTAGCTTTTTCATTTCTGCCTAGAACGACTACCACAGGAGTCTGACCATGGGCAGGAGGCTTCCTTCACACATCTAGCCGGTTGTCACGATCGCCCAAATATCGAAACGCCATGGTGGGAGGACTGGGAAAACGTGTCCTATGGACGCACCGCTTCTGGCTCGCTGACCAACTCTTCAAAAAGTGTCCGGAAGTGAATCATGGCCTGGCGCAAGTCTTCTGTGTTGGCCTGCCCTCGCATCTGGCGAAGCGCGCTTTCATGGCCTGCGCGGTAATTCTCGAGAACCTGTGGATGATCCACAGAGATGTCCGCTGCACGCTGTTCGAAGTTGCTCACCGGATAGCCACGAGCGGACATCACGTCGCCCAGCAGCTGGTCTGCTTCCGTAACCGCACCTCCCGGACCGTCGACGAACCGCGCCTGGACTCTGCTCCAAGATTCGACAAACCGTGCACGATCGCCCGCAGCCAGCGGCCGGATCTGCAAGCGCTCCACTCGGTCAGCGCGTTTATTGAGCGCCGCTTCTGCTTGCCGGCGGCCACCGCCTTCCTTCACGACTCGAGTGTATTCAGCGCCACCAAACTGTGTGCGTAATCTTGCCGTTCGCCGCTTACGTGTGAAAAGCCAAATGGCAATTCCTGCGAGGACTACTAAGGCGAAAACCGTGATTATGACTATTTGTGTCGTGGTTATAGCTGATGGGTCCATTTCTCTACCTCATTCGCCATGTTAGGAAAAACGAAAGCGGATATCTGTTCACATCGAGACACTGTCAAATCTTCTTTGGTGATTTCGGATGTGGAAGTTGGTCGTTACTTTTTTCTTGCGAGATCGGAGTGTTCACAAGTGAGCAGTTTGGAAAATGAAATGGTTGCAAGGTAAAGAGGACAACAGGATGAGGAAACACTATGCCAAATAACTTACGTAAAAGAGCTGCCGCGAGGGCACGAAGCGCCATAAATGGAGCGCGCCTTGGCGATTTCAGCTCAGGAGCCAGCCTCGGAGGCACGGTTTCGCACTATAAGAACAAACAAAACATCTACATGCAGGGAACGCCTGCGTATTCGCTCTTTTACATTCAGGAAGGAGGTGTGCGGCTAACCAGCCGAACGAAACATCAACCTCCTGCGGTTACCGCGATCCTGGGTGTGGGTGACTTTTTTGGTGAGCTATGCCTTGCAGGCTATCCTCTTCGTATGTCTACGGCCGTGGCGCTGACCGCCAGCTCTATACGCACTATCCAGAAAAACAAGATGCTCCAAATGCTTCGCAAAAAAAACAAGGCGTCAAATTCCCTGGTGGCCTATCTGCTGTCTAGCGTCAAGAACTACAGGGATCACGTGGCACACCTGCTGACTTCTTCTGCGGAACAACGTCTGGCGCGCGTGCTTCTGCGACTCGCGCACTTGGATAAGAATGGCCCACCTGTTGTTGAAATCCCCATTCTAGGTCACCGAATTCTGGCGGAGATGGTCGGGACGACACGCCCACGGGTCAATTTCTTCATGAATCGGTTCAGGAAGAAGGGATACATCAACTATGATGGCGGATTGGAAGTGCGTCAGTCGTTGCATAAAGTTCTTCAGAAACCTGAGTAGCTATTGTAATCCCCTGAAATCTTTGGACTTGTTGGAGTCGCGCTCGGCCAACGGCCACCGGGCTGAGCCTGCCCGAACTGTTCAATATTGAACAGTCTACAAGGTCGCGCTCCATGCTATCCTGAAACACCTATGGTCCCTTTTAACGGTAGACGTGTATCCGTTAAGGCCCATCGCTCCCCCAAAAAAGCGAGTCTAAGAATCCCTGCGTTCGATGTGAAATCATTTCTCGACTCGAACGGTCTCGGGAGAAAAGTTGTCAATTTTGAAATGAAACAAATCGTCTTTTCGCAGGGCGATCCTGCGAAGAGTGTTCTATACATTCAAGAAGGCGGTGTAAAGCTCACTGTAGTCAATGAAACCGGCAAGGAAGCCGTTGTGGCGATTCTGGGACCGGGTGATTTTTTGGGAGAAGGGTGCCTTGCGGGCCAGACGGTTTGCATGGCGACTGCGACGACGATTGCACAGACTACCGCGCTCGTCATTGAGAAGAAAGAAATGATGCGCGTGCTCCACGGAGAGCACGAGTTCTCCGACCGCTTCATTACTTACATGCTCGCGCGAAACATCCGAACCGAGGAGGACTTGATCGACCAGCTCTTTAACTCCAGCGAGAAACGACTGGCGCGCGCTCTGCTGCTGCTCGCGCGCTATGGCGCACCGAATGAGCCACAAAAAGTGATTGCGAAGGTATCGCAAGAGATGCTTGCGGAAATGATTGGCACAACGCGGCCCCGGGTCAACTTTTTCATGAACAAATTCAGGAAACTGGGCTTCATCCGATACAACGGCGAAATCCACGTCAACAATTCCCTCCTAAGCGTTGTCCTGCACGACTAATTACACCGACAATTTAGGGAAGGCGCCGCGTGGACACCAGCCTCCGAGTTGCTGAAACGCGAAAATTAACCCTGCTTTGTCGCACTCGGGAAGAGCCAGCACCGAGAACGCACCGTTTCCCGCCAGCCATAACGCACGTAGGACGCGCGACGGAAGACTATTGCTTTAGTGTTGGCTGTTTTGTTTTCATTTCTTGGCTCCGTTGCTAGAGCATCGTGGTTCGGCAGTCGCAGTGCCGAAAGCCGAAGCCATCTGGCTGTGTCTACGCTTTCTTGACCGACATGGGGCGATTTTGCAGAAACTCGGTGAGACGTGCGTTATTTATTGTCAAGCCCCCGTTGTAGCTGACCAAGCCCTTCTTCTTGAAATCGTTCATGAATTTACTTACCCTCGGGCGGGTGGTACCAACCATCTCTGCCAGAGTTGATTGGCTCACCTTCAGGGGGGAATCCGGCTTGGATTCCTTGGTTATTTGCCCAAACAGTATCAGAACCCGTGCCAGTCGCCTTTCGCTGAAATTGAAGAATTGATCTATCAAGTCTTCTTCTATTCGAACGACCCGTGAAACCAAATATTCGACAAACATTGTTGTAAAGTGCGGGTCTCTCTTGAGCGTGCGAACTGTGTTCTCCTTTTGCAGTCGAATGACATTGGACAGTCCAATTGATCTCGCCGTGCAAATTCGGAGAGATTGCCCTGCTAGGCAGCCTTCGCCAAAGAAGCTACCCCGCTGCAGGATGGCGATTATCGCTTTTTTGCGCGTGGTGACCGCCGTGAGTTTCACCGTCCCGCTCTCGATGTAGAAGACGGAATCAGCTGGATCTCCTTGCGAAAACACGATCTCTCTGTCTCGGTAGTTTCGAAAAGTCATCCCAGTACGGAACTTTCTGCGGAGAAATGCGTGACTGACACTGAGCCTGCGTTTACCCGTCATCCAGCTCTGCTCCTTCAATTAAGTTAGAAAACTGGTCCAAGGATGAGCAATCGTAAGCTGCCAGGACTGACCCGTCTAGATGGCTAAAATTGACCACATGCAATATGTCCAGAATTGAACAGGCAGTAGTGAAGATTTGCGGCGCAATGAGCCCCATAGACAGGAACCCCGTTCTCCTACCTGCATTCAATCTCAATTCAGGACGTGATGAGTGGGCAGTTGTCGGCTGCTCGGACATCAGGCGGGTGCCGGTACGACGGCGAAATCCACGTCAACAATTCCCTCCTGAGTGTTGTCCTGCACGACTAACGAACTTGTTTTGTGCAGGGTCCCTCCTCCAAATCAGCGCGAGTAGGCTAGGTAGCCATCCGCTCTCCAACCTTTGGTGAAATGTGTCCTGAAACTTCGGGCCTAGCCAGGAACAGTTCCATCCTGGCGATTTGGCGGGATTTCCGTTCCTGACTCGAGCGCACCTCAAACAGGAGGCCCTGGTGAACAAACATTCCTGGCCAGACTAGCGTGCCGAGAATGAAGCGATCTATACCAAAAGAGACAGGCCGTTTTTTGTTCCTATTGAAACAGACAGAGGAATTCCGGCCTCCTAAACTTATTTTGCTAAAAGGCCCGTATCGGTAGAGAAAAGACAGGTATGAATATGTGGCGCAGAAATTGTCCAGTTTGTCGGCAACTTTTGGAAAAGAAACTTCCCACGGAGACGGTCCCCTGCTCCTGCGGTAAATTCGTCTGGAAGGGCTAGCGTTGTCCTGATCGGGCGATTCGGACGAATTCCGTCTCGTTTGGGATGTCGCTCTTATCCGATCAGCCTCCGTCGCCACATCCAAAGAGACATTCGTCTGCATTCAAGCTTTGTTTTTGGGGATGTGACTCATATCGAACAGATTTCGAATTCCAAATCTGACAGCCTTGCGGCCACAACACGAATCCAATGAGAAGTTGGCATTCGTGCACTGCGCGACAAAGAGATTCCGATTCGCGCTAAAAGGCAAAGGGAGTTAAGAATATGTTGGGAATAATTGCGGCTGTTCTGATTGTTCTTTGGTTGCTTGGATTCTTGGCTTTTCACGTTTCCAGCGGCCTCATTCACGGCTTGCTGATAATCGGCATTGTGATGCTTCTCATACATTTCCTCAGAGGCAGATCAGCCACAACCTAAGAGACTGCCCCACACGAAAGGGCATTTTCTGTTTGTGGCTTACGAGCAACGATTTCACAGGGAGTTCGTATGCAATTCGGCAGGATTCACGGGATTGCCTTGGCTATTCTCGGGGCACTCTTGCTCGCATTTCAAACTATGCTCTTTTTTACGACGCCACAAAGAGTTATCCCTGGCGCAACCGAATCTTCAACGCCGAAAGTAGAGCGCAAGACGAATCCGGTGCCTGGAATCCTTGGTGTGGCGCCTCTAGCCGTGGGCATGGTCATCTTCGTTACGAGGCGGAGAGCCGACGAACCCGAAGCAAAAAACGCCGTCCAGTAGAGGTCCGAGGAAGTAACGCAGCGTTCCGTGATTCACCGGGTGTAACGCATGAGTTGGGAAAGTGGGATGGCTAGTCACAACTCGAATTATCCGCGAAGGTTCCGCTTCCAAGCATAATACTTAGAAATTTGCCGCAGCTTGAGAATTTCGCCAGCACTGGGTCATTCTGCAAGGCGTTCGGAACTAACGTCCTCGCACCATTCAGAGCGTGGCGTTCTGCGATAAGAGTACTTTCCCACTTCGCTAAGTTGGCAAACTGAGTGCTGAGCAACTGAAGAGCATTGTGGTCCGCGTCGGTTGACGCCGCTGCGCTCGCTTGCGAAAGGCTTGTCTCTACGCGGTCGTGATAAGTTTGAGCCCACTTCTCATCCACCGCCAATCCAAAGGTGGCCATTGTTACCAGTACGCCCTTCCACTCTTTCATTTCTGCCAAGGCAGCGATCGCGGCGCTGGCAAATTCCTTTGACAGCCCCTCCTTGAATTGCGCAGGTGTGACGTCAGAGTTCGAACCAGGTATTGTCAATACGATTTGATTCGACTCGAATGTGACCGATCCGTTAGTGATCTGTGCCAGAGTTTCGAGGTCCAAATAGGAATGACCATCGAGCTGCAGAACTACCGCGCTCGTAGTCTTCCCGTTGACGACTAACTTCCTATCGGGCGTCCGCTGTGCAAACAGGCCCCCCGCGAGCGATAGCACAAATCCAAGCAATACTATTCTTTGAAATTTGACGTGTTTATTCATTTTTTTCCTACTCTGAACAGCCGCAGTGGCCACTAGATTGATGCCGGGTTAGTTCGTCACCTGTGGCGGATTACTTCTTTGGTTTGGCTGTGACGGTAACCTGAACGTGAGCACCCTTTTTGAGCCTTACCTCATCGCCATTTTCATCAGTCAACGTATTTTCAATACGGAGGTCTCGATAGTGGTCGTCAGCTCC